>Ga0116170_10003791_pt1 | contig 14071 bp, 28 predicted proteins | sample AD_JPNHW1_MetaG_FD_89797 | JGI IMG/M metagenome (GOLD analysis project Ga0116170, IMG submission 89797) | Active sludge microbial communities of municipal wastewater-treating anaerobic digesters from Japan - AD_JPNHW1_MetaG | ecosystem: Engineered > Bioreactor > Anaerobic > Digestate | place...
AGGAATGTAAATGGCGAAAACACACCAGACATTCTTGATCCGGTAACTGTTCCGCCTAATAGTGGTAGTTATTTAACTCCTCTATCTAACGACAATCGATTCGTATCTGATGTTTCGCTGTTGCACGATATTGTTGAAGCGGGAAATGACGTCAGAATTGAGCGGACATATGAGGGAGACGACCTCTTAGAAGTCTTCACAAATTATATAACCGCTTATAGTTTATATGTTACCGGTCAAATGAAGGTCGACATAACTGGGCGGCTACACTTTGATTATACCATACACCGCTTGAATAATTTACGTTCTGGAACAGCAACGCCACTTGTCTATGATTACGGTGCTATGCCTCCAAAAACGTATAATAAGTTATTATCAATCCAGGAACTTCGGCAAATAGCGTATGTTAAGATTAAAAACCCGAATTCTCCTGAGCTTGATACATTCGAAACCGTCACAAAAGGCAATAAGACGGATAACGCAAAGTATAAAGGATGGATGTGTAAAGAGTTGTTCCTTGATGGCTCTTCATTACCGACAGAAGGCCTCGACCCCGCTAGGTATCTTAGTATGCTTCGTTTCGCGGCGGCAGACGAATTGTATAAAGACGGAAGTATATTGATTAAGGTAGAGGATATAGAGTATCTCTTCTCGCCGATGGATTATTATACAAACTGTTGGCCTGGTTGTATCTATACTTCTGTTGGGCCTGATGGTAATACATCCGATTTAGTAATTACATCAATCGTTTTAACCGGGTCTAAACAAGATGGGTGGGTTATTACCCCCGAACTTTCGCACTATACAAACCCATACCTTGACACATAATAGGAGATGATACTATGGCTAAATTTCGAGGGTATTTTTCGACAGATGCTACTTGCACAGAAACGACTGGTTTTCCAACAGAAGTAGACAACGGGGATTGTGTTATAGGCGTCTATCAAAACCCAGAAGATGCTTCAACAAGACTATCTAGAATCTTTACATATGTAAACAACGGCTGGACATATAATGTAGAAGAAGAACCACTTCCTTTGTATAGCGTTAATCCATCATTTGTGCCATTTGAGGAGAGGTCTTTAAACATCTATGAGCCATATGGAATGGGTTTGTTTTCGATGGTGTTTGTGTATGTTGATATTTCTGCACTGCGGACCTGGGCGGGATCAGCGGACGTTGGCAATGACGATGTTATTCTGGACAATCTCGAGTTTCATGATATTTTTACAGGAGCGAAGATAGATAACTACAACGCTCCTAGCACAATAGGTCTTTTACCGGTATATATCCGGAACGGAGAACAAATCGTAGGCGTTGGCTCTGCGGTTTTTGTTGGGAGTTGGCGTGTTCTATGGCATAAAATGAATATGACCTCCGGTGCACCGCCGACAATAAATTCGGATACAGAAACCGTCCTGGCCGATTATCAATTTATAATGACGGGCAACACAACCGCTTTTCATCTTATCTTGTATGATGCGGATTATGTCCCTCATGAAATCACGGGCGACAAAGTAGTGTGGAACGGAACAACAACAAAATATAACCTCTTATCATATCAGGACACGTGGACGTCTCTTGTGCTTAAAAGCCCGTCGAATGTTGTTGTTTATAAGATGACAAATATGAACCTTGCCACAATAAGAAGTCTAGCTTTGGATCAGTCAAGTATGTATGATGACTTCAGTTTGTGGTTAATAACGTTAGAGGGAAATCAGTCGGATTTTGTCCCGCGCGCGATTACTCAATCTCTTGTTAAAGGGGTTGGTGTTGATGTTAGTACTGGGCAGGTGAAAATTACATATCCCTCTGTAACCCTTGCCGATGGTACAGTCACGACACCGACAGTGGCAATTCCTGCAGTAACACTTACGGGCGATGGTTGCGAAGGAATGATGACCCCAGCTCTACTCCAAGATTTGATAACAGTACAAAGTGAGATAGCAACTCTTAAAAATGCTGGCGGTAAGTGGATCGGACAAAACTTTGCGACATACGATGACTTATTACTCTTTGTCGATTTCCCGAATTCGTATAATATCGCTGATTATACATATGTGTTGAGCGATAGAACACAGGGTGGTGTTAGGACAATATACGCAGTCGCCCCATATGATGCACAATGCGTTGTTCAAAGTCTTGATGACACAAAAGGCATCAAATTCACGAGGGCTGACGAGGCAACACCGATTGAAATCGCTACTGAAGCAGACCCAGGCACTGTACGGTCAGCCGCTTCCGACGGAACAGTCTCAGTTAATCCGAGCACAGGAGTAATGTCTCTCAATGGATATGCCGCAATTTTATCGGCAATAAGCGGATTAGTGGGGCGTGTAGAGGACCTTGAAGAAGCGATAGTTAGAAAAGAAGGTACTTATTCAGCTCCCACGGGTGCTCCGTTAAATGGTAAGACATTGTCTGCAGCCCTTGATTATATCAATGGCGTTCTTAATGGCACCAACGCAGCAACAATTAATCATACTCAATAAAGGGGGTTTATCGATGCCTACTTCATCAGGGATTCCTTTGACTGATATGCTCCAAGCAGCAGAAATTGCAATCCCAACCGATAGAGTCACTCCTTGGCCATTGGGTGGTATACATTCTCTTAACACAGCCTCTGGTTTACTTTTAAATGGGTCGACGTTGGCAGCGCTTAATACGCGTGTTTTGTTAGCGTCGGCTCACACCTTTCTTTCCGGAGAGGTCAATAGTTACTCTGGATTTAAGGTAAATGGCCAAGTGATTCAGTGGCCTAAAGTCGGAACACAACCATATTCGCTCTCTTTGGCTGATAATGTTCTCTTTAGCGCTCTATCTCCAAAAACCGTCTCCCTATACCGAAAGACTACGGGTGAACTGGCTATAAAGATAGGTGCGAATAGTGGAGACATTTCAGCGCCTACCAATGCCTCGTACCTAACTACTCGTCGCAGAGGGATTAAATTTATAATAGTCCATATTTGTGCAGCAGGAGGAGGCGGTGGTTATGGTAGCGGAACATTTAGGGGTTGGGGCGGTGGTAGTGGAGCAACGTTCGCTGCTATTATTAATGTACAACTGTTTACAGAAGCAAACCCCTTAATCTTTCAAGTTCCAAGTGGTGGAGCAGGGGGTACCTCAGATGATGGTGCTCCTGGAGGGAACTTTGTGTTCAGCTCAACAGCACCAAACTGTACCGGCTCAGTGACTGTCCGCGGAGGATGGGGCGGCCGCCTCGGTTGGCGAAGCGAAGAAAATGGAGAAGGAAAAGGCGGCGAAGTCGCTTATTTAGGCAATATTGGCACTTTATCTCCATATATTCATGTTCTTGCGGACATTAGGGGCGGGGATGGCACAAAACCAAATGGTGGTGTATTATCTGTGGCTTCGTATAATGACCCAAATCCCGTTTCGACCCCGATACACACAAACCAATCGTTTCCTGCTGGAACAAATGGCATTGGAGGGGATGGTGGTGATAAGTGGGGGAATCCCGGAACCGCTGGACATCACGGTGGTTTTCTTATTTACTACTAACTAACATAGGAGGAGCACCATGATTAATCAAACATTTCTCGCAATAACCGCAGAGGCTGCGGAAGAACTATCCACAGACATAAGTGCCACATCAATATTAGCGACCGTTGCTACTATTTGTGCCATTTTATTTGGGCTTGTTGGAGCCGTGTTCACCATCTTATACTTTGGCGAGCGAAGAAAAGCTCGAATTAAAGCTGAAGGCGTTAGCGAAGGGCTTGTTGACAGCCGGCTTGATGTTCTCACATCTGGGCAATCGATGATACTCGATAATGTGAAAGAGATACGCGATGGACAGGCTAAGAACCACCTGGAAACCTGTACTACCATTGTTAGCCTTAAGAAGGATGTGGAGGCAACAAAGACCGATATTGATAGGCTTGGTAAGAAGGTAACAAAAATCGAGGATCACATCTGGGGTGATAATGCAAGGGGGCAGTTCGATCAATCGGACGCTCCTGCAGAACATACCACTAAAGGTACAAAACCGCAAAAACTAAAGAAAGGAGGATAAGGTTTATGAATGAAACATTACAGCAATTTATCACTGGGTATCTTTTACCTGCTCTCGGGCTTGTTTTAACAGGTTTTGCAGGATGGCTTTCAACCGTTATTATCAAGTTCCTCACGGACAGAAAAGCAGATAAGAAACTCGAAAACGCACTCAAGAAGGCACGAGAGGCGTTAATGACAGCGGTAGGAGCCGTTATGCAGGCATATGTTAATAAGTTAAAGGAAAAAGGCGAATGGACGGAGGAAACAATGGAGCAAGCACGTCAGGATGCACTGATAGCAGCGAAGTTGGCTATGGGCCCAATCGTCTGGAAGTTCCTTGAAGAGTATCTGATGACAGATGGTATTTCTACAATTACTCAATGGTGTTTGTTGCAGATTGATGCGCTTGTTGAACCGGTTAAGAAGGTGCGGGCAGATCGTAAGCTTGCGGAAGCAAAGGCGCTTCAGATTATTGAAGCGTGTAAGGCATCGGCAGGCTAAAGTGCCAAAATGGGACAGAAACAGGAGGGCGGAAAGGACTCTACTCTCCTGTTCTGTCTCGAGAGTATGTTTGTGGGTAAAAAAAATTACCTGTTCGGTATAAAAACAGGAATTATAATGGAAGGAGATGACGCAACTTGAATAATGGTTACTGTGTTTCAGTACTATTGAGAAAGACGTTAATCTGGAACTTTGAGAACATCTTCGGTAAAATGAAGGATGGCACTACTTCTGAATCTGATATGGAGGACTTCGTTATAAACGATGAGCATCTATATGGATTGATTCAGAAATTAGGCACCGTCCCATGCGACGATGAAGAAGAGGTAGAAGAGATTGATAGACTTAATAGTATAATACAGGAATACTCAGATAAGTGCGACACCTTAGCGGGGTCCTAACAAGGACTCTTGCTTTCGAAATTATAACAGGAATTATAATGGAAAGGAGGCGCTTTAGATGATAAGCTATCTGACGCTGAAGATTTTAGTAATAATCGAGAGCATCAAGAAGATACAGCGGGCGTGGCATTTCTAACCGAAAGGGTGGTCCCAACAGGGATTGCCTTTTATCTCGGCCTTTTTACAAGCACTATAGTGGAAGGAGGTGACATCTATGTCAAAGCGACAGATGACGCTCCTTGTCACAACAATATGCACATTGAGACTGCTTAAAGCAGCAGTACCTCATGTTGCTGTATTTGGGGTGCTTGATGTAGCGGCCACTTGTTTATATGAAAGTAGAATTGGTCACCTTGTTGTTACTGAATAAGTAACAGAGAGTTCGTGGAAACACGGATTCTCAATTTCGATATATTTTCAGAGATTATAATGGAGTGATGTTAGAAAGGAGAAAATATGGAAAGATTTACAACAAGAGAAGGCAAGAAGAAAGCAATGGTAAGTTCGGCAGCCGCGTATAAGAAATTAGCGCAGTATGAAAATGCCGAGGAAGATGCCAACAGCGGGATCAAACGGTTCGAGTTCGAGAAGTTTAATCCGGAGAAATTTAAACCTTAAATAAGTGCTCTAAGCAAGAGTCCTAACGAGGACTCTTGCTTTCGAAATTATAACAGGAATTATAATGGAAAGGAGATGATAATATGACTGAAAAAGTCAAAGATCCATGGGCAGAAATGAAAGCTGCAAAAGCAAAAATAAGAGAACTTAAATCCCTTAAAAAGGAGGTTAGAAAATCGAACAGGATGCTGCGCAGAATCACGAAAAAGCTTTGCGGACATAAAAACTTCAAAGGAGTCGTCACTCAATTCTAAAAAAACCTGGGTCCTAACAAGGACTCTCGTTTTCGAGATTAAAACGGGAATTATAATGGAACACCTAATAAACAAAAGGAGGTAACAAGAATGTTCACAGCAATTGGAACACTGCTTGGAGCAGCACTTGATGTCATTGTTGTAGGCGGCCTTGTGGTCGCTGTTGTAGCGGCGGCAGCTTGTGTTGTTAAAGCGGGAAAGAAAGTCGTAAAGAAAATTCAGAAAGCAGCCAAAAAGTGAATAGGGCAATCCAAACCGGAATCCCGCAAGGATTCTAGGTTTTTAATTATAAATCGGTATAAAAACGGGAATTATAATGGAAACCCAAAATTTAAAAAGGAGGAAAGCGAAAATGAAAATCAAAAACAAAGTCACCGAGTTCAAGGCCAAGATGGCAACAGCAAAGGAAACAAGAGCAGAGAAAAAAGAAAATCGCGAACGTCTAGGAAGAATTCAACGGGAAGAAGAAAAACGAATCCTCAGATTGATGAGGACGCTTACACCGGGCAGCGAAGAATATCGCTTGGTAAGGGTTGAGTATCAACAACTCAGTCTCGTCCATAGGGACGACCGCGTTAGCGCGGACAATCTGATAGGTGCTGTAACAAGCATCGGTGGCCTCGGAATGGCCATAGGGTATGACGATCGTCATAACCTGTCAAAACATGCTGCCGGCTTCGTAAGAAGACCGACAACTGAACACCGGCAAAAACCGGAGTAAAAGCACTAGGGTCTGCGTCGAAAGACAAGGACTCTTGCTTTATATTGAAAGGAGAAAACTATGTTAACAGGTTCTAAACTGAAAGAGTTTCGCCAATCATTAGGTTTATCGCAGCAGGCCGCAGGTAATATGTTAGGCGTGACCAAACAGACAATCAGCAATATTGAAAACAACAGAGTGTCATCCACAGCGACATCAGTAACAGCCAGGGCATACGAACAAGTTTTAATTAAAGCCGGACGTAAAGTAATCACGTTATGTGGCTCTATGAGGTATTTAAATGCCATCATGAACACATATACGAGATTGTGTGAAGAAGGACACATCGTTTTTCTACCCGGCCTTTATGACTTTCTCACGGTCCCCATCAATCCTGAGCCGCATGTTATGACTAAGATCGAGAGACACATATCGCTTGAACAGGTTAATGCCCGTCAGGAACTTCACTTTTCAAAGATTCGCATGTCTGATTACGTCCTTGTGGTCAATCCGGGTGGATATTACGGGGAGAACACAAAAGAAGAAATTGATTTCGCCCGTAAAATAGGCAAGAATGTGGTCTTTCTCGAGGGTGACCCTGGCGTTGGCGTGAGTAGGAGGGTGTAAATGAAATTCGTAATATTCAGGCCGCAACGTGGTTCCTTTAAAGAGTCTATGGCAGAAGCCAAGGAGTTTGACAGCGATAACCAACTGTTGGATTATATTGTTGAGCTCGAAGGTGGAATGGTCGAGAAGAAGGATTTATCTTTTGGGGCTAACCGTGCATATGACCCCCGGAATGGTTGGCGGGACTCGCAATTCGTTACGACCAAGAAATATGCCGGCGAAGATTGTATTAAAGAGTATGGGTGCCCACAATGTATCGGGATGTGTGCCCATACTTATATTTAAGGAGGATGTAATGCCCGATTGTAGTTTTTGTAGTCGCCGCCTAAACACAGATCTCGTTATAGAACCAATGAGCGCAGAACATATTGCACTTATGGTTATGCGGGATGGCACCGGAAGCGCTATAATGGTTTTACACAATAATAATGCAGCAGGTATGGTTAATATTAAATATTGCCCTATTTGCGGAGAACAACTATCGCCTATTAAGGAGGATGTAAAATGAAAGTACTTGGTGCAATAGTAGGTTTTACAGCTCTATCTCTGATTGAGATACTATTATTAATCGTGCTCGTCGTGTTTTTAGGAGGGTTCTTAACCGGTTTCATACATAAGATGATGGTCCCTCGCGTTGTTAAGGCAGTCATTGAGAAGCATTGGCGAGGGGGTCTTTCCGTTAGCGATACTGAATGGGAAGATATACAGGTCTGGACCCGAGAGGAAATGAAAAGACTAACCGGAAAGGGGAGCACTGAGTAAATGAGAGTTCACGTCCACACTTCATTAACTTCTACTACCGGCAAATGCTGGGACGTGCTCGAAGCGGCTACAAACTTCATTTTAGAGTCGCAAAACACATATCTCCTACCTGCGGGACTACAAACGACATCAACAACGCGCTCGCATCATCTCCAGAAATGGTTTTCACATATGTATGTGGATAAGAAGACGGGCCGTTTGATGCAAAGGCATGCAGATCCTGTAGATAGTAAGACACCTAATGAACTTATCCAAATATACAATTATATGGCTGCTCTGCGCGACTTTAACGACAGAACAACCGGCGATTGTAAGATTGAAACGTCCTGGATTGTAGGACAATAAACTGAAGGAGGAAAATGCCAAAATGGGACAAGATCGTAACAAAACAGGAAAGGACTTAGCCTGGGATAGGGAGGCGCAAGATGATGGGCAACAATGATGGAGACATCGAGATCGACCGCGCGTTTGACGGCATCTTAGGTTCAAGGTTATACGCCCTACAACTCGAATACTTTGACTGTATCATGGATTTACAGAAGAAGACGGATACCGCGCAACTCGTCATTACTAATATCTTTAAGCTCCCCATTGATGAGCAACTTGCTATCATTAAAGCACAAATAACCGTAAGTAATTTGTGTGAAGGTATCGCAAAGAAACATAAGTGGGTGGCCGAAGAAGTGGAGGCAGAAGATGAGGAAAGCGACTGAGTATTTCGAAGACTTCAGCTGGCGCATTGACGATGCACTCGTTGAGAGAAGTGATGCGGCTCTTAGCGACCTAATGCACGAATTAACCCTTGAGTTTGCAGAAATATCTCGCATTAGGAACGCCTCTTCTGACTCGGCAGCATTCGCCATTATGAGAGAGTTAAACGAGAAGTATAACTCTTTTGTTGCGAAACACAATGCTGTTGCAAAGCATGTACATCTAGAACGAAACGGATACATGACGATAATGATGTCCAGACTCCCGGAAACAGTGACGAGAAACCATTTGTTTGACCCTTGGAGGCGTAAAAATGAAGAAAAAGTTTAAGTTTGTCTTCAGCGATGGTTCACAAACCGTTGAGGCAGATACACACCAGGAGGCACTTGATAAAGTTCTCGATGGAGACGTTTCCCTTTTAGGGTGGATTCTCCGTACATATCAATTTATTGATGGAAAGTGGGTACGAATCGTATGAGCGAAAAAGGATTTAACATCTTTGAACTTGCCGCGGAAGTAGACGCGGATTACTGGGACCCGCATACAGGTTATACATACGGGATTCAAGACTATGTTGCGGGCCGCACACCCCTTGGTATTGCTGTTTGGGACCAGGATGGTAAATACGTAGGGTATATTCCTAAGCCGGAACCCGACGTATTATTTCCGCTTCACGAAGGAGTGGACTCATGAAAAAGAAAAAGTACCACATTCCCGAAATCACCTATGATCAATGGTTGATACTTCTTGAGGCGATGTGTACCTCTTGTCCGCACGTCTCGTTTCCCGATGACATCGATTATTCGGCGCTAAATAAACTTATTCAGGCCTCTGAGGTCTTAGTAAGACACAGAAAAAACCGTCCTGCCTACGTCTTTATAGGCGGCAAACTACACTGTTTAATACAGATAAGGAGGAAATCATGAAAAAGAAAGTGTTGCATTGGTTGACGAAACAACTTCTTAAGTACTCTGATATCAAAATCGCTAACAAAACTGGCAATGTTCTCGACACTAAGGTCTTACTCAACCAGATTGAGATAACTTTTCACAAAGCACCAAAATAGGACATTTCTCGGAATCCTCTAAATTCGAGATAATAACGGCGATTATAATGGAAGTCAAAATTTGAAAAGGAGGATTCAAGTTATGAAACAGTTAAGACTAACAACCGAGCAAGCAGAAGTAGTATCGCAGGTAGGCGGCACAATGGCAAGCGCGTTGATCGCAGCGGTGGGAAACCAAATCGTTAAGAAAGTCACATTAACAGCCCTGGAGAAATCAGAGAACGAAACTCTGAAAGTATTCACGGTTGTTGGTGCGATGTTCGCAACGGCAGGGGTGACCTCGCTTGCGTTCAAATTCGCAGACCCAATCGCCAACCGGATCAATGAAGCAATTGCCTCGGGCACGAAAGTCCTGGCACTCAAACAGGGAACCGAAGAGGAAGAAGACGACTGACCAAAACAGACCCAAAGCGTGAAAGCGCCGAGGGTTATGTTTTTAGACTGGAGGTGAAACATTGTTCTGGATTAAATGTTGGTTCTGGTATTACGCATTCTTTATCCGCGAAAGCAAACAGGTTTTTAACAGACAAGATAGACACTATCTCGGTTTGCGACTTTTCTCAGGGGCGGATTTTGCGACGAAACTGACTATAGAAACCCGACGCTCCATCAGTGATTCGATATCGTATCTTCCAAAAAAGACCCAAAAACAGATATACATGAAAATGGCAAAAGGCGTCTTGGAGCACCTATCTGAACATGCTGCTGAAGATCTTAAGCAGCGTATGGCAAAAGACAAACAACCAAATATTGACGGTTAAAATATTGACCGCAATAAATAAACACAAATAACGAGAGGAGAAAAAATCATGGAATTCTTAAATCAGGCACAAGAGGCTATTAAAGCGGTACTCGACGAGGCAAAGGTTGCTCGGGCTGGGTTATTGGGAGAAGCGCAAGATATTGCGGACGCTTTCTCGAATCTGCATGACAGAGAAATGAGGGCTCGTCAACTGTTGGAGGGGCGTTCCCCTATTCATGTACCAATGTACAACAGGTCTCCTGTAAGAGGTGGCCGACCGGTGTCTACGTACGCAAAGAAAGCGCCCGTAGACAACCTGATAAAAGCAATTGACGTTGACGCGGTTAACGCTGAAAAAGCAGCCGTTGATACAGAACTCGAAGCCTTGAACAAACAACGAACCAAAAACTCCACCGAGCAGTATGAGGTGAACGAACAAATCGATATTCTCTCAAAGGCATATGTATATCTCGGTGTTCCCGATTCTATGGTTATCAGACTACTGAGCGACCGCGAACGGGCCGAAGACACTTTTTAACCTAATCCACATAAATGTGCGGGCCCTTGTTTAAAACTTGGGCCCGCCTTTATATTTTAAAGGAGGAAAAGTCAAATGAACAACACACTCAAAATCGCTCTCATCGCAGGCAGCATTGTAGCTGCAGCAGCAGGTGGCACCGCACTTGGTGTCGTCTATGTCCGGTTTGAAAAAGCGCAAAAAGTCATCGAATCTAGGCCCATGACTGTCGGCGAAATGCTTGCCAGCAGGGATGCTGCAAAATCCCAAGCATCCGACGAAACCACATGTCCGGATGCCGCGGAAATCTTTCCCGTGGAGGAAACAACCGAATCCCCTGCAGAAACCGTGTTCGATGCGAAAGTGGTCGCTGCCGCGAAAAAGCTTGAAAAGGCCGGCAAAGTCGTATCCGCTGTTGTCGATCCCTCAAAAGACGTAGAGGGGGAAGACGGGAATGCCTAATCTTACCGTTGGCCAAGTCAAGGCTGCCAGTGTCGCATGCACAATTGTCAGCTTAGGTTCCGCGGTGGCATCTCCTGTTCTTATCATAAAGGCGAACAAAAAAGCAAATGCCATCCTGGACCATTACGAGATGCAGGACGAAACTCTGCGCTATCGTATGAAACTGACGTGGAAGTGTTACATACCCGCCGGCGTCGTTATTGCCGTTGGGATGGCCGCTTCTGTTACGAATGGTATTCTCACGCATCGTGTTTCTTCAACGCTTGCGGCAGAAATTGCCTCTCACGCATTCACAATCGCGAACAATGCTGAGGTTAAAGAGGCTATTCTCACCGGAATCAAGGATAAATATGGCCTTGATGTCGAGCAGGAGATGCGCAATATCGGTACCCAGACAACCAGAGACCAGGTTCTTCGCCAGATGAGCCCAACAACCCTTGTGAGGCAGAATGTTGCTGATAATGCCGGACACACGCTGTTATGCGATGATATGCACGGCCGGTACTTCTGGGGGTCCATGGAAGATGTTAAAAAGGCTCTTAACTCGGTAAACGAGGGCATAAATCACGGTGAAGAGATGACTATGGAAGATTTCTATCAGTTCCTCGGGATGGAAACCGGTTCAATTGATAAGTTTCTGGCCCCAAGAGCGAACGAACTTCTTGAGATGGACACTGACTCCTCAGTCTTTGAGGACCAAGCGTGTCTTCATTTCTACTTCAAAAACCTGGTTGCCGAGCCGCTCAGTTAATCAATCTCAACTATAGAAGGGAGAAGCCATGCCATATCAAAACAGCTACCCGTCTAATCAGGCAGCAGGCGCGAAGCCGGCCAGTGACGGTAAAACCCCTCAAGTCCCTTTAGCTCGCATCCAAACGAAACCAATAAACACCGGCGCAATAGGTGAAGGGTTCCAACGGATGGGCAGGGATATTGTTCAGCAACAATTGCCCGGATTCTTTCACAAGGTGCTTCATAGCATCGTGGACGTGTTCTTTCCGGGTTCATACAGCCCGTACATCGCCCGGAGCAATTATTCCGGATATCCGACAACGGGGTATCCACCTCAGTATGGGCGGATGGCGCAGCCCCCTGCATACGGCGGGCAACGGTTGCCAAATGGGTACGCATCACCCCAACCCGTAGTCGCGGATATAATGCCGCAAAGAAAATCCTTTGACTCGTTTATATTACCCAGCAGCGAAGCGGCGGACGAAATATTCCGTGCACTCATGAGCGATGCTTCCCAGTTAGGGTATTTAACCGTGTCTCAAGTTTATGACCGGCTCAGATTACCGGTTTCGTACATGGGTGTTAGCTACTACTGGACAATGGACGACATCAGCACGGCTGAAATCATGGAATTACCGTCCGGCGAATGTAGGGTCAAAATGCCTAAAGCGCATCTCACAGCTTAATAATTTAAGGGAGGACAATCAAAATGACAATGCAAGCACTACGTGCAGCACTCGCAGCATCAGCGACCAGGACAAAATATGTAATCGCTGACAACCAGCTTAAAATCATGACCGCCGGCGCAATCATTGGCTCTGTCGGGGCTTTCGGCCTCGGTATTTATGCAGCAATCAAAAAGCTGCCGGCTATCCAAGCGGAATATGAAGCCGCAATCGACTCAATCGAAAAGAACATCTCGGCGCCTCAAGATGAGGCGAAACAGGCTCTGGCTGACTTTGGCGATGAAGATGTCGCTATTATTCTCGGACCGGAATCAGATGAGATCCCGGGCATCGAGCAGCAGCGGGAGTATATCGAGAGTTTATACACTGTGTGCGAGACATGCCCTCAATTGGAGGCAGCGTACGTCACCAAAGCCAGAATTCAGCGTGCCGGCAAAATCATTTGGGCGTTCACACCGGCTGTATTGTCTTTGCTTGCCTCTATTATGTGTTCGCTGGGCGCACTTCGCGTCAGTACGAGAAAAATACTCTCAGCAAGCGCTGCTATTACGGCACTTACCGCAGAAGCGGCACAGGCCGGAAAAGATACTCCGATTCTGACAGACGGCGAGAAACCCGAAAAAGACCTTGTTAAAGTCTCTGTTGATGAGGAAGAGGTCAAACGCCGGGCATTTGTCAGGATATACGACAGCCACCTCTTACGGGGTATGGATGTCGAGGAATGCCTCAAAATGGGCGCTGGGCAGTTACACTGCTTTGAAACCCACATGAATACCAAGCTGCAGGCCAGTAAAGACGGTCGTATGTATTTTGGCGATGTGCTGCGTCCCCTCGGGTTCCCGACAGACGATGTTGGTCAAAATACCGGTTGGATTTGCAGAGATCATCCTAGCGAGTATGACGGTTATATCAGTTTCGGTTGTTGGAAAATCGAGAAAGACCCGGTCACCAATCAGGACATTAAGGTCCTTGACCCGGAATGTATCACACCGGAGGGCGCCATAATCCTTAACTTCAACGTCGAGGGCGGTATGGAATTTCTTCTGGCTCAGGAAAAGAAAAGAGGCAGAAAAGAGAGGTCCACATTTCAACCTATCGCTGGAGAGCCCGTATCCGAAGTCACAGAATAATTACTATCCATCACTATCCTCTCCGGGCTCGGGCTACATAGACCAAGACATGCTCGAGTTCCCGGAGCGCTTCTTTCCACCAATATTTATAGCTGAATTAAGAGGTCAGACGCTTGAAGAGGCTTTTGATGGCGGTGTGAGAGAA
>Ga0116170_10003792_pt1 | contig 14070 bp, 14 predicted proteins | sample AD_JPNHW1_MetaG_FD_89797 | JGI IMG/M metagenome (GOLD analysis project Ga0116170, IMG submission 89797) | Active sludge microbial communities of municipal wastewater-treating anaerobic digesters from Japan - AD_JPNHW1_MetaG | ecosystem: Engineered > Bioreactor > Anaerobic > Digestate | place...
AGCATTGGTTCAGCTATTAAGGGAAAAAGGTTCATTTCCTCCTCCGGCAAACCTTGCCTGGAGCGGAATCGGCAAAAAGTGGACCACATTTCTCTTGTCAGTCATCCTCAATGGATCAAAAAAAGGTGCCTGAAATGAAGATCATACAAGTCTGTCCCCGCTATTTTCCCGATATTGGGGGTGTTGAGACTCATGTTAAAGAACTGAGTGAGTGGTTAGTAAGAAAAGGTCATGATGTTGATGTAATATGTACTGATCCAACCAATCAATATCCAAGATTTGAGATAATTAATGGGGTAAAGGTACATCGGTTTTTTGGATTTGCACCTTTCGAGAGCTACTTTTTTGCCCCCCAGATTAGTCTCTATATTAAAACTAGGTCATATGACATTCTTCATGCCCACAATTATCGAGCATTTCCGATGTTCTTTTCAGCATTAGCATTCACACCTTTTTCCGCTAAAAAGTTGATCATTACAACACATCTGGGATTTTCAAAGACCTTTAAGATACTCTATAAGATTTATAACCTTTTTCTTGGGAATTATATATGTAAAAAAGCCTTTAAAATCGTCATTGTTTCTCCAGCTGAAATTAATGAGATTCCATTTATTACAAAATATCAAAAAAAAATATGTATCATTCCAAATGGTGTCGATTTTAATAAAATATCTAGCCCTATTGTCCAAAATAAAAATATGACTGATAAGTTTGAGATTTTATTTGTAGGTAGAATTGAGAAACTTAAAGGGATTGACGAAGTAATCAGGATATCTGCTACTCTCCAGGATATTCCATTTCAGGTCACAATTGTCGGAGATGGCCCCTATAGGCATCATTATGAAAATATAGTGAGATGCTTAATGCTTGATGATAAAATAGAATTTAAAGGAAGAATTACGGAGAGAGATTTACATCAGATATACACAAAATCACATATTTTTTTATTATTATCTGAATATGAAGCCCACAGCATTGCATTGACAGAAGCGATGAGTTTCGGGATCGTCCCTATCGTAACACATGTTGGAGGAAATTCATACATCGTTAAAAATGGTAAAACTGGTTTTTTGGTTAAGTACCCTGTTCAGAAAGGCGATGTGGAAACAATCATAAGGACACTTTGGAATGACAAGGACCTATTTGAAAGGATAAGTAGAAATGCCCGCCAAGAGATTGAAAATAATTATGAGATAAATCATGTATTTAACCAAATTCTGGAGATCTATTCAATATAACGATTTGTTTTTATTGTCAAGATCCTATAAATAAAGTAAATTGTTGAGATATAAACATGGATAAAATTATTTTTATAAAACCTATAGGAAAAGGGAGCCCATCAATATATTCCCATGAATTAGCAAAAAGGCTAGAAAAATACTCAGAGATCGAGATTAAACAAATTTCCACACCTCTTTTATCTTATCATGAACTTTTTAATTTTTTAAAATATTTAATTAAGAATTATAATACAATTATTCACTTTCCTTTTTATTATTACGCGAAATTTGCACTTTTCACTCGAAAGTCTATTATTAGTGTTCATGATATGTGGTGGGTCGATTATCCTTACAGAGATATTTACCCAAACAAGAGAGACAAGATCTTTGCAAAAATGGACGTCAAAGGTATAAAAAGGGCAATTCATATCATTACACCAAGTGTCTTTTCAAAAAATCAATTAATTGATTATTTAGACATTAATCCTCAAAAAATAACAGTTATTTATAATGGGGTAGACCATTCAATCTTTAAACCGATTATTGGTCAGAATCCATTCAATTTCGATTATATTTTATTTGTCGGATCTGAACAACCTAGAAAAAATTTAAAGACATTATTAGAGGCATTTAAAATTCTTAAACAAAATCCTGATTTTCAAAATTTGAAATTGGTTAAGGTTGGGGGCCCGGAAACAGAAAATTTCAGACGCCAAACATTGCAGGATATCAATAACAAGAATCTCAATGGGGAGGTAATATTTACCGGTTATATTAAAGAAGAAGATTTACCATCCATCTATTCAAATGCCCGATGTTTTATTTCTCCTTCCTTTTGCGAAGGATTTGGTCTGCCTACAGTTGAAGCAATGGCATGTGGTTGTCCAGTCATTACTTCCAATACGTCAGCATTTCCAGAAATTATTAGTGATGCAGGACTCATGAGAAATCCATTAGATGCTAGAGGATTTGCGGATGATATTGAAATGATGTTGAATGATGAATCATTTCGAAATTTTTTTATTCAAAAAGGAATAAAAAGGGCGAAAGAATTTTCCTGGGATATTGCTTCTAAAGAAATGAAAAAGGTCTATGATTCCAACCTAGGGAAAAATGAATATTCCCGGAGCATTAAAGGATGAATAAATTAAGGATTCTATCTCCCGATGCTCTACTACCGGAAAAATTTGGGGGCTATATCAGGACTATTAACATTGCAAAATTATTAAAGGGGATTTTTCAGGAAATTGAGGTATTAGCAGTCCATGAAAATTACTTTTTTGATGATTATATCGAAGGGATAAAAATAAAACAAAGTAAAAAGTTCAAAAATTCTTTTAATAAGTACAACTATTATGCAAATGCTTTACTAACAAAAGGTTTAGTAATCCCGGATAAAACATTTACAAACAAAAATGAATTTTTATATCAACTTGAATCCCCTTATTTTTTCCATTCAATTAAGAGAGAGAAGATAAAGAACTTTATTTTAAACCAACATAACATTAGTTGGGAAATAGAGAGATTTTCTTTTAATGATTTGAGATTGGATACCTATAATAATCTATTCAGAAATAGAAATAAAAAAGTTGAGATTGCTGCATTAGAAGAAGCTGCACTCATTCTTGTTTGTTCAAATATTGACAAAACAAAGATCCTTGCCGAAATACCGGACCTACAATCAAAAATAATAACAGTGCCAAATTGTATTGATTACAATGAATTTCAAAATTTTTTAAACGATTATCATATTCCCTATTCAGAGAGGCAAGGATCAATCGTGACATTCGTTGGTACCTTAAACTATCCTCCCAATCGTGATGCCGTTAATATAATTATTTCAAAGATAGCCCCTTATTTTAAAAAAGATGTCCAATTCTTAATTGTGGGGAAAAACCCCCCTAATATAAGAACACCATGCAATGTTAGATTCTGTGGATATGTCGACGATATTAAAAAAATACTATATCACAGTGATATATGCATTGCACCTTTGCGTTCAGGCAGTGGCACAAGGTTGAAAATATTGGAATATATGGCAATGAAGAAACCTGTCATCTCCACATCAAAAGGAGCGGAAGGTCTCGATTTTCAAGATAGGGAAAATATCATAATTGAAGACAATCTGGATTTGTTCCATGAGCAAATCACCAATCTGCTCGATGATGAAAAACTAAGGAATAAAATTGGTCAAAATGGACAAAAATTGGTGAGAGAAAAATATGATTGGCCCATATATAAAGAAATTCTTGAACATAATTATAGAGAATTGAGTAGGTAATCAATTAGTAAATCCGTCCTTTACTGCCTTTAAAAAGCATTTTAAGAGATCTTTATCTTTTTTAGTCAGTAATATGCAAAGTGTCTTAAAAAATTGTATCCCAAATAATGTAAAAAAAATAAAAAACTCCTTATTATTAGCGTTTTTCCTCATAAAAAAAATTCTATTTCGTGTCATAAAAAAAATTAAACGACCACTTTTTGTTTGTGTCGACCTGGCTATTTTATGCCATATTTTTGCTTTCGGGACATACCACGTTTGCCATCCTTGTTTTTTCCCCTGCAAACACCAGTCTAATTCTTCCCAATACGCAAAATATTTCCTATCTAACAAACCGATCATGTCTATCATATTACGTTTTACCAAAATACAAGATCCCTCTGCCCAATCAACCATTTTATCACTATCGAATTGGCCGTTGTCTAGTGTATCAAGACCGATATGTGATGACACTCCTCGATTCATATCGATTTTTCCACCTGCGAAATTAATAACATTCGTCTTTCCATTAAAATCGTAATAATAAATTTTTGGGCAAGAAAATCCGATTGATTCGTTATTTGCCATTTTTTCAGTTAAATACTGAAGAAAAAAATTGTCCACAACCGTGTCATTATTTAAAAGCATGATATAATCTGGTTTTAAATTTGAGAGAGAAAACCGTATTCCAATATTATTTCCCTCTGCAAATCCGTAATTTTTTTCATTTTTAATTAATATCAGTTTCCGATCAGAGGGGATATTTTCAAAGTCATTTTTTTTCCAATCATTAATTTCAGATTCTCTTCGCGAGAACTCAAAAATTTTTATCGGTTTATTATTAGGATTATTTTTAAAAAATGATGATTCCACTCTTAAAATGCCATTGCAATAATTATGAATTTTTTCAAGAGAATCATCTACGGAACCATTGTCTATTAATATTACTGAATAATTTGAATAAGTGATCTGGAAAAGAGATTCCAAGCATTCGACAGTGTCTTTCCAGCCATTCCAATTTAGAATAATAATGGATATTAGAGGCTTCATATATCTCTCAAAGTTTTTCCTTCACAAAATCCTAGCCTGTCTTCACAGATTTTAGTAATTTAATTTGATTTAAATAGGGTTTAAAGCCAATTTTGTTTTTTCCTATCAACTCACCCATTTTACTCAAAAAACCAATAATAAACAGATAAAGTATTTTTATAAATTTCCAGAGTGTTGGAGAGAGATATAAAATATATCTATCTATGGCATAATTTATGCACAAAAATTGAAATTCAGGTTGCATAAATAGAGGTATTGTGGTTTTCCAATCACCTATAGTAGTATATATAATATTAAAATCATTCTTCCATTTCTTTTGCATTTTAGTAAGACTATCAAAATACGATTTTGATAAAGATTGTCCTGCAGATTTATGATAAATCTTGATTGGTAGAACATAAACCATATATCCCATCTTTTTAGCGGTTAGACAATAATCAACACCATATAAATGCCAATCATTACAAACTCTTTCATCAAACTGGAACAGATTAAACATAAATTTTGGAATGATTAGTAAACATTCATCAATGGTTTGTACTGATTCAACGGTTGAGATCTGAATGTTCCCAGCAGGTATTGGAGGATATCCATGTTCACTATTTGATAATGATCCCTCTTTCCTTTTTCCTGCAGCCCCTGCAATTCCGAGATTTGGAAGAGTTACAATGTAGGATTCAATTATTTCCAACCAATCTTTCGGAGTGAATTCAATGTCCTGATGGCAGAACATTATATAATCACTTTTTGCTAATTTTCCTCCATAATTCAGTGCTTGAGCAGCAGACCGCCAATTCCCCTCAATATTATTTATCAAAACTATTTCATGGTCAGCTGTTTGATTTTTTAGGCTTTTTAATAAATAATTATTTAATACTGTTTCATCATTATATACACATACAACGGAAATCAATTTGCCCCTCTTTTTGGGAGATTATTACCGAATAGAGCCAAACTCATTATCACCAATTTTGTATGTATTGCCTTAATTTAGTTATGGATCTTCAATCGGGTTGCCCAGTTACTTTCTAGAACTGTCAAATAGAATAGTAATTTATATTTTACAAGCGGTTTGATTTCAACGAAGTTGTGATTCTCTTTAAAGTCCTCTCAACGTCCACGATCTATTCAGGAAGCAATTGAGATACTTGGCAGTGCCGGATATATGGTTCAAAAAAATGAATGAAATGAGAGGGGTGCTATCTCTCTTTCATGGTCGTAGAAATAAAGCTATCAGCAGGATCAGACATATGATGGAACAATCATTTGCCGATCAAACGGTCATTCTATGAATGCCATGCTCCTGTCACTATGAACAGTCTGGTAGTGGTAGTTTTCGACAATGTCGATGAAAATAGATGATTTGAACGGTTCTAAAGAAAAGGGGAAGAAGAACATGTTACTGCGTTATGAATGAGCAGATCCTACATAGTTTTGGTTAAATCTACCCTCATTTAAATTCCTCACTATTTGCTAGAGCCCTATCCGAACCCTTATCTTCCCTCTATCCCATACTCCCACATGACCCCTCCCCCATCCGGCTGTCTGATCTGCGGTGCTGATCTCGAATACCTTGACCAGCCGGAGGAGATGGAATGCCAGTACTGCAAGCGGGTCTGTAAATCCACGACCCGGTGCGTGAACGGCCACTATATCTGCGACCGGTGCCACCGGCTGGATACCGAGGACCTGATCGAGGTGATCTGCCTCCAGAGCACCGAAGACAACCCGTTCATCCTCATGGAGCGGATCTTCTCAAGCCCTAGGGTGATGACGCACGGGCCCGAGCACCATTTCCTGGTGCCTGCAGTTTTGGTTGCTGCATTTTATAATCATACTCGGCAACCGGGGAAGAAAGAACTGGGGATCAAGAATGCACGGCACAGGGCTGGGCTGGTGAAAGGAGGGTCCTGCGGGCTGCTCGGTGACTGCGGTGCAGCGGTCGGGACCGGGATCTTTGTCAGCATAGTTACCGGCGCTACCCCGCTCTCACGCGAAGAATGGCGCATGGCCAACCTGATGACCGCGAGAGCGCTCGAGAAGATCGCCCTTCATGGTGGTCCCCGGTGCTGTAAAAGGAACACGTTCCTCGCACTGCAGGAAGCGATCCGGTTCATCTCAACAGAGATGGGGATTCACCTCCCTGAACCGAGGGATATATCCTGCCGTTTCTCTGACCAGTACAGAGAATGCCTGAAGGATCGATGCCCGTTTTACAGCGGAATCTGATCTGATCAGGATTGACAGAGATAGGGAATTGCGAGATGAAGTCGTGACAGATTTTCTTCAGCTTTTTTCTTCCAATTTTCCATCGACCATTGATCGATGCTCGGAAAAAAGGGTGCGATATCAATACAAGGATATGGGAGAGGGAAATCCCGTGCACCTTTCTCCTCCTTATTCTCCCCTGTATTGCTCCAGAACTTTCCTGATAATCCGGCTCGTGCTCGAGCACGAGTCCCCGGGATACTGGTCAATCCGTACAACATCGGAGCTTATTCCTCGTGACCGGAGATCAGCGACCAGCTTTGCCTCATCGAAATGCTGATTGAATCCGATCGTGATGATCCCGGGCTGAATCTCGCGGATTGGCCGGAACATGTCATGCAGGTCACCGAGCACCGCGTGGTCGACCGGTTTTAACGCTCCGACCATCTTCATCCGCTGGTCTTCCGGGATAACCGGTCTTGGTTTGTGCCGGACATTGGCGTCCCTCGCGATGATCACGTACAATTCGTCACCGAGCCTGCGCGACTCCTCCAGGTAATAGAGATGCCCCGGATGGAGCAGGTCAAAGGTTCCTGTGGCAACGACCGTCTTCAATCGATCACCCCGATATCAACAGGCATACCATCAGCGGAAAAACAGCGCCAGTCATCCACCTCATAGGGGAATCCCACGATGATGTGATATCTCCCGGTCCTGGGGAAGAAGGCCAGATCGGCATCGGATGGACGGATGACCCCGTTCGGGTGGGAGTGGACGCTCCCGGCGAGATGGGTGTCAAGCGGCATCATATCAAGGAAGAGGCTTGCGGAACGATCAGTGCTCGTTGTCCCCGGCAGGAGATTGATCTCTTCGATGATACCCTCCTCTTCACGGAGAAGCCCGGCATACTCGTTCGGGTGCTGCTCCCGCCCAAGCTGGAGCAGGAGGAAGATGAGATCTTTTCGTATTCCCCTGATACGCATATCCTGTCCTAGTTTTAGGACGGAGGAGAGATTAAACCAGGGGGTGCACCCCCCTGGTTCAGAACGGCCCGTCCTGCTCAAAACTTCTCCCGAACCTGATGGCAAGTTCCGCCTTATAGAGCTCTGCACCGAGATAGGCTGCGTGATCGAGGAGCGAAATCTGCCCGGATTCCTGGATCGCATGGAAGACCCCTGCCCATGAACGTCCCCGGTATGCCTTTCCGCCGATAACCGCGACAATCTCCTCGCCCTCGATCCCGATCCGGAAATTCCCGCAGGGATCATAGGTAATCTCCTTTGGCATCGTTTCTGCCCGGACCTCCTCGCAATACTCCAGGGGAGGTTCCCGCCTCCTCCGCTTCTCCTTGAGTATGAGCAGGTCGATCCCGAGATCCTTCGGGTAAGGCCGTTCCGCGGCGAGCACCATCATCTCAGTCGCCCTCCGCATCTCCCTGATGGACCCCCGGGTCTTGTCCGAGTGCTCGCTCGTGAATATCACCGATGCTTTCACCTCCATGGCCATCCCGGCAAGGAGGGCGTTCACCCCGGGCGAATCGGCATCGATCAGTTCTGCCACGTTCCCTGCCCCAAAAAAGAGCGGATAGCCCGAGTCGGTAAAATGAGAGAGTGAAGCGATCAGCCCGGAACCGGCCGGGGTGAGTAACGGGTCGGCTATGATGCAGGAGATCCCGGCCTCCTCTGCAAGCCTGATATTCTCCTCAAGGGATCGCTCTCCAGGAACGACCACCGCACCTGTACCACACTCTGCCACCCTCCTTCCCACAATCGGGAGGTTCCTGTCAGAGAGCGAGAGGACAAGGTCCGCCCGCGGAAGCCCTGCAACGATCAGCACGGGATCCTGGGTGTCGATGGCGAGGGGGCCTGGAAGATCCGAAACCTCGGAAAAGACCCGCTTCACCTCAGCAGGGGTAGCATCGAACCCGAATCCCAGGTCCACGATATCAGCCCCCGATGAAAAAGAGGAGAGCGCCCTTGCCCGGATATCCGGTTCCTTGTGGGCATCCATGATCTCGGCAAGGACCTTCATCCGGGAATTTCCACCAATCTTCACCCCCCTGATGAGATACTCAGATTCCGCCTCCCGCTCCTTCAGGGCAATGGTCCGTACAGCCTCATCCCGTCGCTCGCTTGCCAGGAGATCATCGGCAGGGATGATACGGGAGAGGGGAATCGAGCCAAGGAGGGGCAGGATGAAGGCAAGATCAGCGGCATGGCGGGGTCCCCGGTATATGGGCACCCCTGTCCGCTGTTCAACCCCATCGAAGGATGCCGTGCACATGCCGGAGACAAGGACAAGGTCGTATTTTCCTTCCCCTATGAGCCCTTCCAGCTGGGCCGGGGTGAGAAAGGAAGCAATCTCGCCTGTTACGGCAACAACAGCGTCCATCCCCTCCGCTGCCTTTCTGACCATCCCGGCGGTTGCAGATCCGGTTGGGAGGAGGATGCGCATAAGTTTCCTTAATACCAGTGAGATAAAAAGTCATATGATAACATGCTTTCCTGCGACCTTCATGTCCATACCATTTTTTCACGGGACGGGGAGAGTACCCCCCTGGAGATCATACGGAGGGCTGAGGCTGTCGGTCTCGATGCGATCGCGATAACAGACCACGATACAGTGGAGGGAGCCATAGCCGCACTCAGTATCCCGACGAGCCTTGTGATCATCCCGGGAATTGAGATCTCGACGCGGCAGGGGCATCTGATTGCGCTTGGCGTTACCGAGAAGATACCCGCCGGGCTGGATGTGATCGAGACTATTCACCTGGCAAAAGAGAGAGGCGCAGTCCTCATTCTCCCCCATCCGTACCATGTCTGGCGACATGGTGTCGGAAGGAAACTCCGCTCAGCCTTATACACGGTCGATGCCATCGAGGTTTTCAACAGCCGGTACATCGTCGGCTCAGCAAACCTCAAGGCAGCACGGATGGCGCGGCGCATCTGCAAGCCCTGCGTGGGAGGATCCGATGCCCATCATGCACGGTACGTCGGATTCGGCAGGACCACCATCGACGCAAAGAAGGACTGTGGATCCATCCTTGCCGCGATACGGGAAGGCAAGACCAGTGCCGCCGGTAAGATGACCCCCCTCCCGAGTTACACCCGCCAGACTATCAGGAATACATGGAAGAAGTTCAGGCGCCGGATCTCCCACCGGTAAGGCTTGCGTGCAGGGTTGCCTATCTCGGTGACCGGTTTTTCGGATCCCAGATGCAGGCAGCAGAGCGGACCGTGGAGGGGGAGTTCGTGGCCGCATGTACCCGGCTCGGCCTCTTTTCTGACTACCGGAAGGCAGGATTCCTTGCCGCGGGGAGGACGGACAGAGGGGTCCATGCAAGGGGGCAGGTCTTTTCATTTTCCACTATATATCCCTCGCGGGCACTCTCTGCTCTGAACTGGCAGCTTCCCCTGGACTGCTGGATCAGCGGATATGCAAAGGTCGATGCAGGATTCCATCCGAGATATGACGCAAAGGTACGAACCTACCGGTACTATTTCGGGACGACCCACCTTGATGAGAAAGCGATGGATTCCGCTGCCCATCGTTTTGTAGGTACACACGACTTCTCAGTTTTTTCAAGGACCAGTGAGCGAAATCCCGAGCGGACGATCACCTCCGCAAGGGTCTGGTGCGAAGATCGTACCTGTGTATTTGAAGTGACGGGTGACAGCTTTCTCTGGAACATGGTGCGACTCATGGCCGCATCGCTCCTGCGTATCGGGCAAGGGTTGGAGGGTGAGGAGAGGATTGTGCAGCGGCTTGATGGTGAACGGAACTCGCCGCTTTCACCTTTACCGCCCGACGGCCTCATCCTCTGGGAGGTGAACTGCGGAATCACCTTCAATCCCCTCCCTGTCGAGGGCAAACGGCAGGGATTTCTCACACGGCTCCGGGAGCATCATACTGCACTCGAACGGGTGGTCCGCGACCTGAACGAAGGCAACCGATGAAGCCTGTTCGTAACGGAGCCGGTGAAAGTGAAAATTGGGATGAGAGAGATCCTTCATTCACGACATCGATGTAACTCCGCATGGTGGCCTAAGAGGGGAAAGACAGTTAGGGATCGGTCCTGCATGCACCCTCTGCAGGCTCTCCTCTCATAATTACCCCATCCATCATCGCCAGTGATGTTGCAGGGATCATTCAGAGGGAACAGAGGCAATAGGAACAAACCTTCCTGAAGGATGTGTACACGTTCACATCCCTGTGATCCGTTCATGCACACCCCCTGCAATCGTCAATGCACTTCTCGCGATGCTATCCTCTCAAGGCTCAAAGAACAGAATACAGCGTACAAGGAAATCTGCCAGCTCACGGCTTATTCATGCACGAAGCGGTGCCTCTTCCCTGCATGCAAACGCGCAGAGACGATGACCTTCATCCCTGGATTCTTCACAGAGACCACCCGGCCGACGAACTCTGGATGACCCTCCATCTTCATCACCCAATGGGGTTTATCTTACAGGGATGGCACCGTTTGCCTGTACGAGATGCGGAAAATGTTGCATAAGCCTTGGGAGACATATCCGGATCGAGGGGAGCCTCTCCCCCGTGCAGTATTACTGCCGCGTTGCCGTTAGTGGTGAACTGCTACCGGTATCCGTCCAGCCGGAACTTCGGGAACTCTTCGCATCAGGTGACCAGGATCCAGCCTGGTGCCCGTTCCTCAGGAAAGACGCTGCTGGCCTCTTCACCTGCACAATTTACCAGACACGTCCCCGCATCTGCAGGGAATTCCGGTGCAGGACGATGATAATCTATGACCAGAGCGGCCGGGAGGCGGGGTATGTCAAGGGAAGGAGGACCCTGGTATCAGGCGACGCCGGCCTTGAAGCCGTATGGCAGAAGATCCCTTCAGGCGCGGATGATACCTCCCTCAAAGGGATACTCCGGAACCATGGATACCGGGCCGAATCTCTTGATTAAAGGCATTCATCCCCAAGAATTACCAGAATACTACGCTTATTACTGATGGAAAGCTAACCTTTTTCACGATTTTCCATGACCGAGATCCCCAAAGAAGAGTTTATACTGAAGTGCACATCGGCTTGTGCAGGGTGCCCTTCTACCCTTATTCTCCGGTATGTACTCAAGGCAGCAGGAGCTGATACCGTGCTGGTGGTCCCTGCCTGTTGCACCAGTGTTATCCAGGGTATCTATCCCAATACTGCAGTGAATGTTCCCGTGTATAATGTCGCGTTTGCCGCAGCTGCTGCCTGTGCATCCGGAATGAGCGAGGCGTTTCAGAAAGCCGGTAAGAAGACCAACGTGATAGTCTATGCCGGCGATGGTGGAACGGTTGACATCGGGATCCAGGCTCTCTCCGGTGCATTCGAGCGGGAGACCGATTTCCTGTATATCTGCTACGATAACGAAGCCTATGGCAATACTGGTATGCAGCGTTCGGGTTCCACCCCGATAGGTGCCCGCACCACCACCACGCCAGGGGGGAAGGTTCATGCAAAGAAGGATCTCGATGCCATTGTTGCCGCCCACAATCCTTCCTACCTCGCAACAGCCTGTGCTGCCTACCCCCAGGACCTCTTTAAAAAAGTGCAAAAAGCACTCACACTGAGGGGCTCAAAGTTCATCCATGTCCTTGCACCATGCCCGCCCGGATGGCGCTTCTCCTCGGAGATGACTGTTGAGATGGGGAAACTCGCGGTGAGATCCGGCCTGTGGATCCTCTATGAGAGTGAGTTTGGGAAAGTGACCATCAACGGGCCATCCAAGGCTGCGATGATCAAACCGATCCCCATTGAGGACTACCTTTCAGTCCAAGGCAGGTTCAAGGGGATCGACAGGAAGGCTATCGATGCTTTAAAGTCTCAGGCAGAGCAGCGGGCAAAGCACCTTCAGAAGGAGGCCGAAGGGATATGCTGACGATTGCCACCGGGAACAAGGCGGTCGCGGCTGCGGTGAAGGAGGTGAAGCCCGATGTCATCGCAGCATACCCGATCACCCCGCAGACCGAGATTGTCGAACAGATCGCTGAGTATGTGACCTCGGGTGAACTGGACAGTCGCTACATCCCGGTCGAGAGCGAACATTCAGCAATGGCAGCCTGCATCGGCGCAAGCATCACGGGTGCCCGGACCTTCACTGCAACAAGTTCGCATGGGCTCCTCTACATGCACGAGATGGTCAACTGGGCAGCAGGGGCACGGCTGCCCATCGTGATGGCCAACGTGAACCGGGCAATCGGGCCGGGCTGGAACGTCTGGGCTGAGCATACCGATGCCTTCCAGGAACGGGATACCGGCTGGCTCCAGGTCTACGTCAGCACTGTCCAGGAAGCATACGATACCACCCTCATGGCGTTCAGGATCGCGGAACACGCCGACGTGATCCTTCCCGTGATGGTCAACCTGGACGGATTCCTCCTGTCGCATTCCATGCAGTCGCTCGACACCCTGAATGCGGGGGACTTCGTTCCGCCCCTCCATCTGCCGCATGCCATCGATGTACTGAATCCTGCCGGTTACGGGACGCTCACCGGACCAGATGAGCACTTCAGGTTCCGGTGGGAGATCGAGAAGGCAATGAGAAGATCCCGGAAGGTCATTGCGGAGACAGAGAGGGACTTTGCCGAACGGTTCGGAAGGAGCTATGGGGTTGCCGAGGAGTACCGTTATGAGGATGCAGATGTTGTGGTCATTGCGATGGGAACCCTCGGTAAGGAGGCAGAAGTGGCGGTTGATCTCCTCAGGAATGAAGGGGTGAACGCAGGATCCCTCCGTATCAGGTGGCTGCGCCCCTTCCCAGATCTCGACCTGTCGGGGCGGGAAGTCGTGGTCATTGACCGTGACTACTCCTTTGGATTCGGAGGAATTATTGCCCAGTCGCTGATGGCCAGGCAACGGGTCGACCTGTATAGCGTGATTGCTGGTCTCGGGGGCCAGGAGGTCACCTATGATGACATTGCAGGGTTTGTGCGGGAGAGGAGACCCGGCACCGAGCTCTGGTTCGGGGTGAACGGCAATGTATGAGATTCGTATCCACTCCCGCGGCGGGCAGGGTGGTGTGACGGCTGCCCGGCTCCTTGCTCTTGCGGCTTTCCGGGATGGGAAATATGCAACGGCGTGCCCATTCTACGGGGCAGAACGGCGCGGTGCTCCGGTCGTCTCCTATGTCAGGATCGATGACCGGCCGATACGGGTCTACAGCCAGATAAGGAATCCGGATCTGGTCATTGTGCTGGATCCGAGCGTGATGGAAGTCGTGGATGTCCTTCATGGGCTGAAAAGGCATGGTAAGGTGCTGATGAACGGTACTACCACCGAGAAGATACACGGCGCCCCGGCCTTTGCGGTCGATCTTACCGGG
>Ga0116170_10003794_pt1 | contig 14066 bp, 14 predicted proteins | sample AD_JPNHW1_MetaG_FD_89797 | JGI IMG/M metagenome (GOLD analysis project Ga0116170, IMG submission 89797) | Active sludge microbial communities of municipal wastewater-treating anaerobic digesters from Japan - AD_JPNHW1_MetaG | ecosystem: Engineered > Bioreactor > Anaerobic > Digestate | place...
GCAGAGAATAAGATCTCTGAACGAAAGATTATTAATTCCGAAGCCGACAATGATACGCTTTTTATTAATCCGGATTCTAAGAAGTCAATACTGGATCTGAGCATTTCCGAGGTAAAAGACAATCCATATCAGCCCCGCCAATTCTTTGATGATGAGAAACAAAAAGAGTTGACGGAGTCGATAAAAACTTATGGTCAGCTCAATCCGATTCTGGTTCATAAAACAGAGAATGGGGAATATTTTCTGGTTGCCGGAGAAAGACGATTAAAGGCATGTACCTCTCTTGGACAGTCAACAATCAAAGCCATTCTCATTGATGCGGATCCGGAAATTGTAGCCTTGATAGATAATATTCAACGAGAAGACCTGCACCCGATTGAAAGAGCCTTTGCCGTAAGAAAACTCTATGAGAAATATAATCAGGATAAAAACAAAGTTGCGGAAGTGATCTCCACCAGCGTCCGGACCGTTGAGCGTCTGTTGAAATTGAATGGCTTAAAAGATAAAGTAGTTTGTGCCAATGGTGAATCGCCTGAACTGATCCTGACTCAAAATAAAATCCCGCTCCGTGAATTTTACGGTCTTCTGAAATATGAAAATACCGAAGATTTCAATAAGCACTTTAAAACGCTTAAAAGAAAATTCAGTAATGAGCCAGAACCAGGTATCGCTACCAAACGGGAGGCTAAGGCCGATATTACGGTCGCAAATGACCTGGCTGACAAGCTGTTGAAAACAACTTCGAAGCTCAATAAATCAGCCAATCTCGATGAGCTTTATGCCAAAGTTGAACAGATAAAAGAAGAAATCGAAAAAATATTAAAGCGATAACTGATAGAAATATATAGTGTTATAAAAGCGACACGCGTGTCGCAAATGTAGGGCAAGAGGTAAAAGTGAAGGTCTTATGGTCAGACAAGGTGCCTGAAAAGGCGGGTATTGGAGCATTAATCTCTTGAAAGAATCGGATGAGATATGAAGAGGTTTTGAAAATGAATGATCTGTCGAATCAAGCACTATTTATCGAAATGTTAACAACTGAGGACTTTGAGGATGGTAAAAACAGGTCAGATTATAAAAAAGAAGAATTATTATCAGGAATGTTTAATTTCGTCAACACTGTCGGCGAAATTAAAATCAATCCTTTTCGTCGTTCTGAAATCTTATCAACAGCGAGGTTAATATATGCCGCTTAGTATAAAAGGTAGAACATCAAGGTCGCTGATTAATATATCCCAAATATTTATCTTGTTTAAAATGGATTATACTCTTTTTAAACACAATTAAACAAGGAGGCTTAAATGGAATATCCGAAAATAGAGATCCGCAACTTTGGACCAATAAAAGAGGCCTGTTTTGATCTTAAAAAATATAATGTAATTATTGGTGAGCAGGCAAGCGGTAAGAGCTATATCAGTAAGCTAATCTATTTTTTTAGAAGTTTGCCGTCAGAACTTTTAAAGGTAGTGGTATACTATATTAATTATGAGAGGCCACAAAACAAAACAAATTTTGAGAATTATAATGAACATCGCTATTTAAATCAAAGATTAATAAAAGAGTCAGTAAATTACTATAATTTAATTTTTAAACAAGTATCATTTAATGAAATTGGTGAGATTAAATACACAACACAATATGGAGAGATTGTTCTAAACAAAAAAGGTATTGAAATACAGGTATTATCAAAAATAATAGAAGATATTTTAAATAACTTAGAAATACAGGGAATAAAAGAAGATAATTCTTTATCAAAATATTTAAATGTTTCAGCAGTTTCTTCAATATTTCGTAAATACTTTCCAGAAAACAATGATTCATTTTATGTCCCTGCAGGCCGTATGTATAACAGAAAAATAACAAAATCTAATGTGATGTTAATTAATAAGGATCCTCTTGAATTAAAATTTGCAGATTTTTATAATAACTTAGATATCGGTTATTATGATACGACAGAAACAGACGAGAACGGAAATGTATTTGAATTTTTGATTGATAAGGCTTTAGAGAATAAGAAAAATAATATCAATTTATTGACAAAGAATATTATCAAAGGAAAATACATTTATCAAAATCATAAAGAATTCATAGATTTGGGAAATGAAAAGATAATCCCATTAAAAGATGGCTCTACCGGGCAAAAAGAGACAGCAAGACTTACCGAAATTCTAAAATTTATTATTATGTATAATCTTAAAGAATTTATGTATATTGAAGAACCAGAGGCTCATATTTATCCCATTGCTCAATATAATTTGACAAAGTTACTTGCTTTATTTGTCAATAATGATAGTAATAATCAACTCCTTATAACAACACATAGCCCTTATATTTTAGGTGCTTTGAATAACTTATTGTATGCATTCAAAATGAGTCAGTTTAACAATGAAGAGATTAATAAAATAATTCCTAAAGAGTTTTGGATTAATCCTAATGAAATCGGCGCATATAAGATAAAAGAAGGTGTTTTAGTTGATATTTTTGACACAGAATCAGGATTAATTTGTAATGAAGAGATTGACGAAGTCTCTGCTCTTTTGAATGATGAATATGCAGAGATGAGTAATTATTATGAATAGAGAAGACAATCCATGCATTAGAGTCCTGAAAGAAAAAGATATCCCTTTAAAAGATCCGGACGGGCGAGGAAAAAGTATTTATAGAATTATAAATCCTGAGAGAAAAGAAGTGACTATTCACACTATAGACGGGTGCCTGATTCAAGAAGGTGAAAGATGTGATTATCTGGTGGCGGTTGACGAGAGCCGAAAGGCATTTTATGTGGAGTTAAAAGGTCATGATCTGAACAAGGCAATGAAGCAAATAATAGCAACCTTTAATTGTTTCAAAAATCAGAATAAATTTAATTTACAACTTGGCAGAATAGTTCCCACAAAAGTAAATGCACCAAAAAATTGGAGGAGTTCGGCTGATAAATTAAGGGTTATGTTTTTTGACGAGAATAAGAAAAACGGAACCCTTGGCAGACTCAGGCTTATAGACATGTTAGATTATAAAAATAATGAGTATCGAGATGAGATATGAAGAGGATTTGAAAATGAATGATCTGTCGAATCAAGCACTATTTATCGAAATTAGAGAATTAATTAATTCCTCAAGAAACAGGATTGTTCAAACTGTTAATACGGCTATGGTTTATACTTATTTTGAAATTGGACGCTTGATTGTGGAACATTTGCAGAATGGAAAAGATAGGGCTGATTATGGGAAACAGACTTTAAAAACGCTTTCTGAGGAGTTAGTAAAAGAATTTGGAAATGGTTTTTCTGAGCGCAACTTGCTAAGAATGAAGACCTTTTATCAGGAGTATTCAATTTCGCCGACACTGTCGTCGGAATTCAAAACAAAAGCATCTTCAATGTCATCAACCATTCATAAAGAGTCTTCAATTCAGCAAACTCAACCCTCAAATTTTATCCTAAGCTGGTCTCACTATGTTTTTCTAATGAGAATTGAAAATACGGCAGAAAGACGATTTTATGAAATTGAAGCTTATGAAAATAACTGGAGTTTACGCGAATTAAAAAGACAATTTGATTCTTCATTATACGAAAGACTTGTTTTGAGCAGGGACAAAGAAGGCGTAAAAAGATTATCAGAAAAGGGACAAATAATAGAAAAACATCAGGATGTTATAAAAGACCCTTACATTCTGGAGTTTTTAGGTTTTGACGAAAAAACAAGATATTCTGAAACGGAATTAGAAACAGCAATTATCGATAAGCTGGAACATTTCTTATTAGAGCTCGGAAAGGGTTTCTTATTTGAATCCCGTCAGAAGCGATTTACTTTTGAGGAAGATCATTTCTATGTGGACTTGGTTTTCTACAATCGCTTGTTACATTGTTATGTCCTAATAGATTTGAAGATTGGAGAATTGAAACATCAGGATTTAGGCCAAATGCAAATGTATGTCAATTACTTTGACAGATATGTGAAATTGGACGATGAACAAGCAACCGTCGGGATTATTCTTTGCAAACAGAAAAAGGATTCTTTGGTAGAAATTACACTCCCTAAGGATGCAAATATTCATGCGGCTAAATATCAAACTTATCTGCCTGATAAGCAGGAATTAAAAAAATTGATTGAAGAAACGGAATGAAAGATGAAAGCACAGCAGAAGATTTCCATCCGCTTTTTTGATGACCGCGAAGTACGGACATTATGGGATGAAAACAGCGTCTGTCTGATTTGCTGGATTATAATGGGATAATTACTTTAGGAAAGCAATTCCCGGCCAAAAAAGCAAACCGTATATAAATAAGGCTATGTGCCGTTTGATAGCACATAGCCTATATTAATAATAAATTATATTATCTGAAAATTGATTTTAGAAACGTAAAGAGTTAGAATTCATTAAAGTCGCTTTTCCGCCGGTATAGTTATACAGTTTAACTGAAGTCTGAGAAGTCTCATCATCACTTTGTGGCGTAATGACTACAAATTCCATCTTTGTAGAGGCTAATGAATTATGATCAATCCAGGTACCTGAGTTAGCATAGATAGTTTTTTGACCGTTATGATCTAAAGAAGCTTCTATTTTAGCCACATGAGTATGTCCAAAAACAACAAGTCTCACCTCTGAATTAGGATTTAGAAAATACTGATCCTTCGCACGGTCACTTAGTTCACTTTCTTTCGCAGTATTCGCTATTGCTTCAGCTGTAGGAACAGGGACTTGAACCCGGTTATGTATTTGTCTTTGATACCAGGTATCTTGAATCCCTTTAAATAAGTTTACATCAATTTCTCCACCCGGTGTCGTTTGATGAGGCACTAAATCATTAACACAATAATTTCCGGTAAAGCCATCAAAATTAGTAACAATAATATCTTCATCAAATTTATCATTGATCTTAAGATAGCCAATCGCCCATTCCCATACTCTTCTGTATAAATACATAAGCGTTTGGCTTTCATTAGCTGATGGATTTTGAGTAACAACTGATAAAGTATCTCCTGCTACAGTCGGATAACCCTGTGCTACGTGAAGAGCACCAATCCTGGTAAAAAAGTATCCCGGAGGTGTTATTGTTCCTGGTGCTATATCTTGATTTGAGTAAGGATCGGGTGAACAAAAGAAGTTGTAACGATGTCCATGCTCAATGGCAATTTTAGGATATCCAATTGGGGAATAAGTTCCTAATCCAAGTTCCGGATCACGTGCTTGATTAATTCCCGGTAATATTAGATTGACATTTGCTTCCGTAATGGTTAAATCGTGATTTCCCGGCACATAAGTTACTAAAATCTTATTCTCATTAATGATGGCTTTAATTGCATTAATTACACCTTCATTGGTTTGTGCAATGCGTTGCACAAAATATGCCTGATCTCTGCCGCCATAAGTATTAATCGGAGCAGGTACAAACCATTCATCAAGTAAATCTCCGGCAATAACTAACTCTTTAACATTTGGTGAATCTTTAAGTCTTAATAAAAAATTCCTTAAAGTATTAAGGTTGTTTTTGCATTCAGCATAGGTTAGATCCGCACCGAGATGAATATCACTGATTACAACTATCATATTCCTTTCCGTACCACCATTAGTAAATGGATTAATCCCTTCATAATCATCATCATCAGATGAATTACTGCATGAGATTAATACACTTAACATAATTACAAATAACAATATGCCAAGTAATCGTTTAATAACTTTCATAATTTTCTCCTTTTCTTTTTTTATTTAAAAAACTTACTGATAAAGAAATTATCCACAAACTTGTATGCATAGAATTAATATTTTTAGTATTGGTCACGCTGAAACTCTCCCTATATAGATAGCGTATAAAGTGGGGAAATAACATCAACTAATATAATATCTTTTATAATGCCTATCCTCCTTGTTTAGAATAATGCCAAAATTAAGATATTCAATATAGTCTGTCAAGAAAAAATATATAATTAAAATTCCTGAAACTGGGAGATTGTCCAATCGAGCGAGGGCGACCAGGCAAATTCCCGTAGGGGCAACCCTTGCGGTTGCCCTTTCTGTGCCGGGGTGGTACGTTTTAAACTTCCCATAAATATAAATACGGTCTGTAGGGACGAACGAAACGAAGAGACGCCCAATCCGGGCGGAACTGAAGTGCCGCTCGTCCGAATGTAAAATTGATGTTAATATATATCGGATTTACGGCATTTCGCTGCGCTTCATTTCGCAAATCCCTACAAACTCCTTTTTCCCGAAAAAATGCTTAGCTTATTGACATTGCGGTTGCCCCTGCGAAATCTGCATTTTCACAGGCTTTCGAGGATGGTACTGATTCGCACAAGATCTTTTTCCATGCGGATACTTCTGTTTTCGATGGATTTTACCCGGCTGGTCAGGTCTTTCCAGAGGTAGCATACAATTGCCAGCAGGACAGGCCACAGGGCATATTCAATGATTATCCGGTAAACATCTGCCGTCATTTTTAGTTCCTCCGGTATTCAGGGTATTTTGCAGGATATTTTCGATGATATTCACCAGCATATCGTCGAGCTGATTATCAGTTCTGATCGCCAGTCTTTTCAGTAATTCAATGATGATGTAGGCGATTTTGTCGTAAGGCAGCATATTCAGGATAAATACCAGATAGTTTTCAGGTAACATATTTTCCTCCTTATGATCAGGTGTTTAACGTAGGGGCAACCCTTGCGGTTGCCCTCGAAATCAAATTCCCCTCCCGTGGAGGGGTGGCATGAAATGCCGGGGTGGTACGTTTTAAACTTCCGATAAATATAAATACGGTCTGTAGGAATGTCAAATTAATGTTAATATATATCGGATTTACGGCATTTCGCTGCGCTTCATTTCGCAAATCCCTACAAACTCCTTTTGTATTCACATCTAAGGCCATGCAAATTCCCCTCCCGTGGAGGGGAATTATCTGCGGTCCAATTATCCCGCCACCCGGATTCCGATGGCCGGTTTGTATTGCAGTTGATTTTTGATGGATAGGGCGAGATCGGGCCGGCTTTTTTTCAGGTTAATGATACTGCGGTATATTGCTTTCAGAACGGCTATTCTGAGCCGGTCCTGAGCGGAGCTGAAATAGCAGATTTTCCCTTTTTGACTGCAGGATTTTTTCAGGTAATCGGAAAGCTGATCCAGTTCGTCTTGGGCAGACTTTAATTTTTCCTGGTTTTGATTTTCCATACAGGCGCTGATCAGATTGACGAGGTAATTCATTCGCTTTTTGATGTCTTTGATGGTTTGGCGGTCGCAACAGGGGATATATTCTTCAAAGAGGGATTCGGCAATGATTTCTGTTCCCGGATAGCATTTATGATGTTTCAGGAAGTAGGCGCGTTGAGCATACAAGGTTTCCGGCGTAAAGGTTTGACCCGGGTGCAAGAGCAGAAAGCGAAGATAAAAATCTTTTTTGCTGATTGCCGGCAGGTGATCGGATTTCATATTTTCCTCCTTTATATTGTATGACTGTCAAATAGAAATTGACTGATTGATCTCTCTTTCATTCCTCTTTGATCTCTCTTCAGATACATTATGTCTATCAAGTAAAAATTGGCGAAAAACGGAATCAATAATGAGGCTGTCAAAACCATCTTCATTGAAAAATTTACGGTAACTGACATTCTTCCCGATAACCTGCTCCAAAAAGGCCTGTCTGTCCTCCGCCCCTGATTGCGCTTTCAGGCGATCGGTTATCTCAAGAAACTGTTTGTTTTCTTCTGCCTCAAGAGACTCTTTCTGCTGTTTCGCCTCGATTTCTTTTTGCTTTTTCTGACGTGATTCTTCCGCTTTTAATTGCTTTTGCGTCTCATAATGGCACTCAAATTCGGCATTAGCAAAGGTTTTGACCAAATAGGCCGGCATATTTTTGATGGGCTGATCCCTGCTTTTCGCCGCAATCTGATCCAGTTTGGCCCCGATAAAATTCCGCTCATATTTTGCCAAAACCTGCTTAGCCTGATCCCGTGACAAGCCCAGACTCATCAATCGTTTGAAAATCTCATCCTGCTCACCAAAATCATCATCTGCGCCCTTCACATCATTATGATAATGATGATGATTTTCTTTGCTTTTCTTTTCTTTACTTTGTGGCGTTTCTGACAGGGTTTCCTGACGGGTTTCTGCCGCAGAAACGACCGGTTCCGGCTGATTTTCCGGCAGGGGATTAAGAGGTTTTACCTTCTTTTCAGCGTGCTTTAACTGCATATTTTTCCGCTTTTTAAGAACAACAGACGCCCGCCTTTGAATCGCATCGCTGGTAATAATGCCTTTTTCAAAAAGTGCTTCGTCAAATAAATTGTATTTTAGTGCCGTTTTGAGTATTTTTTCAAATAATTTTTGCGATAATCTCATTTTTTTTCTCAAAATCAGAAATATTTCTTCCTTTTTTTCCTCATCGGAAATGTCAATCATACAGCCGGCATTCCGGTAAATCCGCTCCAGCATGATAAAATAAAACGCATAGCCGTCATTCCCATATAAACTGGTCAAAACCTCAATCTTTTCATCCGTAATGGCGTCCGTATCATGAGGAAAATATTCCAAACCCTCTTTTATCGGTCTTGACATAAACGTCTCCTTCCCGGGAAATACTCGCAGTCGAAAGCCCTGTATCCCCTCGGCTGGATTTCTGATCCAATATTACTACTTTAAAATATATTGTCAAATGAATTTTGCAAAAAAGCAAAAAAGAGTTTTACCATGACGATAAACAACCAGGCAAATTCCCCGTAGGGGCAACCCTTGCGGTTGCCCTTTCTGTGCCGGGGTGGTACGTTTTAAACTCCCCATAAATATAAATGCGGTCTGTAGGGACGAACGAAACGAAGAGACGCCCAATCCGGGGCGGAACTGAAGTGCCGCTCGTCCGAATGATTTATACGATAATACAGCGGATTTAGGGGCTTTAGCCCTTATATCTTCGTAGTATAAGCCAGTTAGTCATAGAACATTCCGAATAACAGAGCTTACCACCCCGCCCCAAAAGGGGCACCCCTCCATCGGAGGGGAATTAACCGCTTGAGTAAATCATACGAACGTTTGCTTTACTCAAACCTTAAAACCGGTAAACACTAAAATACAAGGCGTTTACCGGTCAATTTATTCAGTAAAGTTTTCAAAGTAAATTCTTGACAGTTTTTGTGCTTTATTTTACCCTCTGATAACTGGAGGCGATAATGATATTCGGATATGCAAGAGTCAGCACTACAGAACAGAGCCTGGAACGACAATTACAAGAACTGCAACAGGCCGGAGCAGAAGAAATACTACAGGAAAAGATAACCGGCACCAAGGCAGACAGACCGGAACTTAACCGATTACTGGATAAACTGAGGAAAGACGATATGGTCCTTGTCTCGGATTTAACCAGACTTAGCAGGTCCACCAAAGATTTATTCAGTCTGGTCGAACAAATCCAGAGCAAGGGTGCCTATATCAAGTCGATCAAAGAATCCTGGCTGGATACCACCACTCCCACCGGAAAGCTGATGTTTACCTTCATTGCCGGCATTAGCCAGTTTGAGCGGGATTTAATCTCCCAGAGAACAAAAGAAGGCTTAGCCGTGGCCAGAGCCAGAGGTAAAATGGGTGGCAGAAAACAAAAACTGGACGCCACCAAAAAAGAAACCATTTACAAACTCTATCAGGAAAAAAATCTCAGCATTATGGAAATATGCAATATGTTCAACATTACCAAGCCAACGCTGTATAAAGTGGTAAAAGAGACCGTTAAAAGCGAATAAGTCTTTTAACTCTACGCTCTCATTTTCTCATATTTCTGGTTAACACGATGTATCGCCAATACATCAGAACCCCATAGAATATCACCTGTCCCCACATCCAAAACCAGTTCACATACTGATCCGATAATCGGGAACCCAGCTGAGTCATGGACTGAAATGAGATCATCATAAAATAGGTGGGGAAAAGCGAGGAGAGTAGTTTTAAGGCCGGATGCAGACTGAAAAAAGGCCAGGCATAACCGCATACCAGAAAGAAAGGAACTGAGGTGAGTGCCATGATTTGTAAAGCCTGCAGTTTTTCTTTGAAAAAAGAGCCAAAGAGGAGTGCCATTTCAGCGACTGTAATAAAAAATGGGATCGCTAACAGGATCAAATGCAGATAATTCGCCTTTTGATGAAGATGAAATACGGAAAAAGGGATTGAAAGATAAAAGAGATAATACGTCATAAAAAAGATCAGATAAGGGGTCATTTTCCCGGTCAGCATTCTGAACAGATTATTACCTGAATGATCAAACCAGACCGGCATATTTCCCGATTGCCTTTCTTCAGCCACCGACTCACACATCCCAATCAGCAGTAATTGCTGTAAAATCAAAACAAATAAGCCAATTAATACAAAATTGCCATAGCCATACACGGCATTACCCGACGAATAGAGATCGGTCCGCACAGGTAAGACTGTATGCAAAGACTGTATTTTGGAATATCCTTTTGCCAGTAAAAACTTCGCATCAATTTGTGCCCCAAGGGTGGCATTGATTTGCAGTAAATGCTTACTGATTTCATTGGATTGCATAAACACAGCCGTTGAGACATAAACACTATATGGAGAGCGGTTTCCGCGTTTTATGTTTTTCTCAAAATTTTGAGGGATCAGTATATAGGCACAGATCTTTTGGCGGTACAAGTCCTTTTTCGCCTCTTCCAAAGAATGATAAGCATGGACATCCAGCATTGGATCAGCCAGACAATACTGCCTGACCATCGCCGACAAAGAGCTGTTATCCCGGTCTATCAAGCCAATATCCAGATGTCTCACCGAGTTATTGATATAGACAGATCCATAAAAGAATACATAGAGAATTGGCGCAATCAACACCAGTAAAAAGATATTCTTGTCATGAATGATCCGGTTGATTTCTCTGAAAAAAACGGTCTTATGAATAATTTTCTTGATTTGATGTTTCATACAGACACACCCGGGCGAATATTTTTCTTTATGACATAAAGCGCTAAAAGCGTGCTACTTACAAAATAGATAAATAAGGGGACCGACTCTTCCAAAATAACGGACAAAGGCGCTTTCTGAAGATAGAATAACGAATAAACCGGCAGGACATGAGTGGAAGGCATCAGCCAGGCAAATAACCGGTGAAAAAGAGGCATTTCATAAAAAGGAAAGGTATAACCGGAAAAAGCAAAGGCCGGAGCCGTTAAAAACACACCAATTTCGGTGGAAAACAGGCTTTGCCGAATAACATTACTGATGATGACAGCCAGATTCATGACCGATCGGAAAAACAAAACCATTATGATCAAACCAACCCAGAAATTGCCATGGATTGGTAAATGAAACAGGGTAAAAAATCCATATTGCATAATCAGATATTGCGCCACCATTATCAGTGTCGGAAAGAATAATTTCCCGGCATAAACAGCCATTACACGCTTTTCGGCCGTTTTATTTAACTCGCTATACCTGTCCTTTTCCCATTCTTTAGTAAACATTGGAATCATTAACAGTAATAAAAGCATCTGCCAAAGGGATAACGTAACGGCAGGAGACATGTAGAAAAGATAGTTGTAGCCCGGATTGAAAAGATTATGAACCACCAGTTCCGGCTGAGTTCCTGTATGTCGGGTGTAAACGGACTCCTGACGCATTTTTTCCAGCTGGGCCGATTCTCTTTCCTTATTCAGTGCGGTCACACATTCCACCACTGCTTTTTGAGCCAGCCGGCCAATCAGCAGATTGGTTCCAAAGGAATAAGATCTAAGGGTCGGTTGATTATATTTGATCAGGTTTTTTTCAAATCCGGACGGCAGATAAATGAGAATATAGGCTTTTTGTGAATGAATTTTCCTGACAGCCTGAGCAAAATCAGTGGAAGTACTCTCGACTTTCAGATACCTTTGCAGATTGAGCATCCGGGTCATCTGCCTGGAAGTGGCCGTCTGATCTTTATCCACCACGACAGTCGGAACATGCAGAACATAAGCTTTGTAATAGATCCCGAAAAACAGCAGAGTGGCCAGAAGGGGAATGATGAAAAAGCCCCATAATGACAGCCGGGTATGGAGAATACGCTTCCCTTCTCTGATTATCACCGCAAAAACAGTTTTCATCTTATTTTAATTTCAGCCAGGCACTCATACCGGGTCTTAAATCTTTAATTTCCTGAACCGGTTTTAAATGGATTTCAAAGGATTTAAGGTCAAAACCGCCTGTCTCCAGAGTTGCTTTTTTAGTGGCAAAATCGGCCACCGCACTGATAAAGCTAACCTTGAAAAGATGTTTTTCTTTATCAATCGCCGGCAAAGTAACCTCGAATTCCTTACCCATTTTGATGAGAGGAAGCTGATCTTCTGTCACATAAAAAACCAGCCAGCTGTCATTCAGATCGGTAATGGTAATCAGCGGATAACCTGAGGCGATCACTTCACCCGGATCGGCAATCATATTACTGACTTCACCGGAATGAGGCGCCGTAATAGTAGTTTCTTCTATATAGGATTTCACTTCTTTTAAAGCATTCAGCGCTCTTTCATAATTGCCTCTGGCCGCTTCAATCTCTTCACTGCGTGCCCCTTCTTTGGCCATTTCAGACTTTTGCTGGGCAGCCAGCATCTGCGCTTTAGCGCCCAGATATTTAGCCTCGGTTTCATCATAAACCTGCTTGGAAATACTGCTCTTCTCATAAAGATTCTTAATCCGTTTGAAGGATTTTTCGGCAAATTCAAACTGTGCTTTAGCCGCCTGATACATTTCATAAACGGCCTGTACATCCTGCTTTCTGGCGCCATTTTCAGCCATTTCATAGATTGCTTTGGCGGAGATGACAGCGGATTGAGCCTGATCATATTTCGCCTGGATTTCCGGAGAAATAAGCGTCGCTAAAATCTCGCCCTTCTGAACGGCCTGTCCGCGTTCCACTAATACAGAATCTATTCTGCCCGGAATCTTGGAAGCGACATCAATCTGAGTGGCATCGACTTCTCCGCTGAGCACGATATTTTGATTTTTCTCTGAACCTCTTACAGCAATAAAAACAATGGCGATGATGATCAATAAAGCCGGTATGATCAAGAGTTTTTTTCCTTTAAATATATCCATTATTCCCCCGTTTTATTTTCAGTTAAAAGCCCGAGAGCCTTCTTGTATTTTGTTTGATTTAAATGATAATCACTGACCGCTTCAATATGAGAGCTCACCGCCTGAGTCCATAAAGTCTGGGCATCCAGCACTTCGGATCCGGAGATCAGACCTTCTTTAAACTTGTCATTACAAACCCGTAAATTATCTTCAGCCTGCCGAATACCGGTATCGGTCATTTCTATCCGCTTCATGGATTCATTCAGCTTCAACGCTGCCTGTTCGATATCCAGCTGAATCATTTCCCTGGCATCATCCAGTTTCAACTCAGCGATTTTTCTGGCATGTTTGGCGGCAGAGAGCTTATAGCCTCTCTCATTTCCATGAAATAATTCCCATTGCCCCAGAATACTGATCTGCCAGACATCACCAAACTCGGTTTTAAAGCTGTTAAAGGGATTGGGATTGATATAACTGTAATTGCTCTGCAAAACGATATTGGGTAAATATCTTGACCTTTCTATGCCCACCAGTGCATTGGAAACAGAGATGACCTTCTGCAAAACTTTAATTTCAGAGCGGGAAGACCCATCATTCAGCATGGGATTATTCTCATATTCATTATCGGTTAAAAGTGTATCAGCCGGAATCAGATCATCCTGTAAACTTCTGCCAATCATCTTGTTAAGAGCCATTTTAGCTAAGGATAAACCATTTTTGGCTTTATAAAGATTCAATTCCGCCTCGTTATATTTCACTTTGGCTTTTAAAACGTCATTGTCTGTAATCAGTTCGGCTTCTTTCATATTGTTCAGATCGGTCAAATGACTATTGATCATTTCAGTATATTTCTGGGCTAACACCACTTTTTCGCGGACGGTAACCACTTTATAATACAATTCTTCTGTTTTTTCCAACACCTCTTCTTCTGATAATCGGTATTGTTCAAGGGAAATCTCTTCCAGATCTTTATTGATCTTATATTGATAATAGATCTTTCCCCCGGTAAAAAGAGGTTGGGTTA
>Ga0116170_10003798_pt1 | contig 14064 bp, 11 predicted proteins | sample AD_JPNHW1_MetaG_FD_89797 | JGI IMG/M metagenome (GOLD analysis project Ga0116170, IMG submission 89797) | Active sludge microbial communities of municipal wastewater-treating anaerobic digesters from Japan - AD_JPNHW1_MetaG | ecosystem: Engineered > Bioreactor > Anaerobic > Digestate | place...
AGACGATATCTTTAAAATTGCCCGACTGGGTGCTGGTCCAGTTGGTTCCCCCGTCGGACGACCGGTAGATGGCGCTGCTGGTGGCGGCAAGGAAGACAAGGGGATTTGTAGGATGCTGGATGATCCGGTTGACCGTTTTATTGCCCATCCCGGTATTGGACAGTGTCCAGGATAGTCCGCCGTTGTTGCTGACGAAGGTTCCCAAACCGGGGGCATCGCCTGCATCCCGGTCGCCCGTGCCGATGAGGATGCGGTTGGGATTCGAATAATCGACCACCACCGCCGAAACGCCGAGTGTGGCAAGCGAGTCGGTATGGGTTACCCAGGTGCTGCCACCGTCGGCCGATTGCCACAGCCCTCCCGAAGGGGCGCCGACGTACATTTTATTCGGATCGGTGGGATGCCAGGCCACCACGTTGACCCTTCCGAGTCCTTCATAGCCGGCCGGACCAGGGGAGGGGATCATGGCAGGTCCCAGCGGGGCCCAGGTGCCATTGGCCGACCTTACGCTCTTTTCATATTCGCTGTAAGCACGGAAAGTCGCATCGGGAGCGGGTCGGGAGCCGTCGGGGTTGATGCGGCTCTGCATCATGTATTCCCACCGTTTAAAAACCTTCCATCCGCAACCTCTGGTGATCTTCCGGTCTTTCCAGTAGAGATTGAATGCCCGTTGGGTCTGGAAGAAATTGGCATTGGGATCTTGCATCATTTCGATCCAGTAAGGGTAGTTGGCCGTGTCATTGACGGCCGGCGCAGGGGTTGTTTGGGTCCGGCCTGACAGGAATGCCAGCAACAGGACGGTGGAGAGGAGTAGTCCTTTTTTCATCGGGAGCGGATTTTAGGGTGTAAAGGTACGTAAAAAATCTAAGCAGACCGGCTCTCTGGTGTACCCGTGGCTCAGGGTGCCGGAGAGGGGCCGGGGAAAATGATTATTTTTGCCGGCCTTACAATGAGCACAACCCCATCAACGGATTCCGGCGGGCCGGACAGGAAGCAGAATGGTTGCTATCACTGCGGAGCCGACTGCAGGGTGGCCCCGGTGAGGTTTGACGGCAAGGTGTTTTGCTGCCAGGGATGCCGCACCGTGTACGAAATCCTGAGCCAGGGAAATGCATGTGACTATTACCGTTACGAGGCGCATCCCGGTATGAAGGCCGATAACCTGGAGATCGGCAGCCGGTACGCTTACCTCGATCACCCCGACATAGCCCGTGAAATGCTTGACTTTTACGACGATGGGATCGGGAAAGTCAGGCTGTATATATCGGCCATTCATTGTAGCTCCTGTATATGGCTGCTCGAAAACCTGCAAAAGCTGCACCCCGGAGTGGTGGCATCGACGGTTAATTTCGGGAAAAAAGAGGTCTCGGTAACCTTCCGTGAAAGCCGGATATCCTTACGGAAACTGGTGGAATTGCTGGTTTCGATCGGGTACGTCCCTGAACTGGAACGGCAGCGGACCGCCGGCAAGCCCAGGGTAAACCACGGGGTGTACTACCGGTTGGGAGTAGCCGGCTTCTGTTTCGGCAACATCATGCTTTTCAGTTTTCCGGCTTACCTCAGCGTCAATGATGCCGTCGAAAACCTCCTTCGCCAGAATTTCGGCTTGCTGAACATCCTTTTCGGTATCCCGGTGGCGTTCTATTCCGGGTCGGTATTTATCACCTCAGCCTGGAAAGGATTGCGAAGGGGCTTTATCAGCATCGACCTCCCGATCGCTGTCGGGATATTGATCCTTTTCTTCAGGAGTTTTTATGAGATCCTCAGCGGAACCGGGCCTGGTTTTATGGATTCGCTGGCCGGGCTCGTCTTCTTCCTGTCGATCGGCCGCTGGTACCAAGATAAAACCTACCAGGCCCTTTCGTTTGAGCGGGATTTCCGCTCCTATTTCCCGGTGGCCGTGACGCTCCTTTCTGATTCGGGAGAGGAATCGATCCTGCCTTTGCGTGATCTGAAACCGGGAATGAGGATCCTGGTGCGGAGCCGGGAACTTGTGCCGGCCGATGCCCTGCTGGTGGCAGGCGAGGGCTCCATCGACTACAGCTTTGTCAGCGGGGAGGCTTCACCGGTACCCAAAAAGGCCGGCGACCGGGTATTCGCCGGGGGACGCCAGACAGGCGCTTCCATCGAACTGATCGTGGAACGCGAGGTCACCCAGGGACATCTCACATCCTTATGGAACCAGGATGCCGGCGGCCCCGCCGGGAAACCGGGCTGGGATTCGGTGCTCGATGTGATCAGCCGATACTTTACCTGGATTGTGCTGGGTATCTCCCTCATTTCCGGAATTACCTGGTGGTTCGTCGACCGGTCGCAGGCTTTCCTGGTGGTGACAGCCGTACTGATCGTCGCCTGTCCGTGTGCGTTGGCCATGACCTACCCCTTCTCTCTTGGGGGTACGATGCGTATTTTTGGTCGCAACAACTTTTACCTCAAACGGTTGAATGTTGTTGAAAAGCTGTCGAAAATGGATACCATCGTCCTGGATAAAACGGGGACCATCACCCGGAATGATCTTCCGGTGGCCGACTTCAGCAGTCTCCTGGCCGATGCGTATGAATGCCGGCTGATCGCTTCCCTGGCCCGCCAATCAACCCACCCTGCCAGCGTGGCGGTGTACCGGCACTTGCAGGCAGGGGAAATGATTGCTGTGAGCGGATTCCGCGAATCGGCTTCAGAGGGGGCCGAGGGGCTGGTGGACGGCCATACGGTCAGGATCGGCTCGGCCCGGTTCGTGGCCGGCGAAACGAACACCGTTGCACAGGGCACCCGGGTGCATGTCTCCATCGACGGCCGGTCATGTGGTCACGTCGCGATCCGGAATCATTATCGGGAAGGGATGAAGGAGGTGCTGACCGAACTGGCACAGCGTTACGAATTGCATCTGCTTTCGGGCGACAACGATGCGGAACGGGATAACCTTCAGGCTTTCTTTCCTTCAGCCAAACATCTCAACTTTAACCAATCGCCTGCCGACAAACTCGAATACGTACGCCGACTGCGCGCTTCCGGCAAAAAGGTGATCATGATCGGCGACGGGCTGAACGACGCCGGGGCGCTTCGCGAAAGCGACTGCGGTATCACCATCGCCGACGACGTGTACCATTTCTCACCGGCCTGCGATGCCATCCTGGGGTCGGAACAATTCCGGAAACTTCCTGCATTCCTGAAATTCACCCGCACCGCCATGCGGATCGTTACCGGAAGCATCGGGCTCTCTTTCCTTTACAATGTGATCGGGCTGAGTTTTGCCGTATCCGGCCACCTTTCCCCGGTGGTGTCGGCCATCCTGATGCCGCTTAGTTCAGTCTCTGTTGTTGCACTGGTCTCCTTATCGGTTTACCTCGCCGCCCGTCTGGCCGGATTTTCCGGCAATTCTTCTATTTAGACCAGATATAAATTTCTTTTTTGCACCGTCTTTTTTAATCTCCCATTTTGGAAATAAGATACTTTAATCTTTATTTTGCTTCTGATTTTGGAAAAATGATACTTTAATCCTTCTTTTACTGCTACTTTTCAGCGCCCCTTTATGAGCGTGATCCTTGTCCTTGTAGCTTTCAGTGTCGTCCTGGCCGCCGGCTTCCTGGCGGCTTTTTTCTGGTCGGTGCGAAACGGACAGTATGACGACACCTACAGCGCTTCGGTCAGGATCCTCTTCGAGGATGAGAAACCCGCCGAAACCACATCGCAGGGAGCCTCCCCGGTCCCTGCCCCCGAAGATCCGCAACCACCAAACCGGTAATATATGGAAAATCAGACGTTTTACTATGACAACAAGATCGTACGGAACTTTGCCTACGCCACCCTTTTCTGGGGGGTGATCGGCATGGTGGTCGGACTGCTGCTGGCCCTGCAGTTCATCTGGCCCTCCCTCTCTTTCGGGATTCCTTACACCACCTTTGGCCGGATCCGGCCGATCCACACCAACGCTGTGATCTTCGCTTTTGTCGGCAACGGGATGTTCACGGGAATCTATTATTCTCTGCAACGGCTGTGCAAGGCCAGGATGTATAACGATGTGCTGAGCCGGATCAATTTCTGGGGCTGGCAGTTGATCATCCTGCTGGCCGCCCTGACGTTCATGTTCGGGATCACCACCGGAAAGGAATATGCCGAGCTTGAATGGCCCGTCGATATCCTGGTCGCCATTATCTGGATCGTTTTTGGATGGAACATGATCGGCACGATCATCAAACGCAGGACGGGTCATATTTATGTGGCCATCTGGTTCTACATTGCCACCTTCGTCACGGTTGCCGTACTGCATGTAACCAACAGCCTCGCCATCCCGGTGGGTCTTTTCAAGAGCTATCCTATTTATGCAGGGGTACAGGATGCACTGGTGCAGTGGTGGTATGGCCATAACGCGGTCGCATTCTTTCTCACTACACCGTTTCTTGGTCTGATGTACTATTATCTGCCGAAGGCCGCCAACCGCCCGGTTTACTCTTACCGGTTGTCGATCGTCCATTTCTGGGCGCTGATCTTTCTGTATATCTGGGCCGGACCGCACCACCTTCTTTACAGCGCGCTTCCCAACTGGGCACAGTCGCTGGGCGTGGTCTTCTCCGTCATGCTGATCGCCCCCTCATGGGGAGGAATGGTGAACGGACTGCTCACCCTGCGCGGCGCGTGGGACCGGGTGCGTGAGGACCCCGTGCTTAAATTCATGGTCGTCGCCGTCACCGCCTACGGGATGTCCACCTTCGAAGGCCCGATGATGTCGATCAAATCGGTTAACGCCATTTCGCATTTCACCGACTGGACCGTAGGTCACGCCCATATTGGCGCCCTCGGCTGGAACGGCTTTCTCACATTTTCAGTCCTTTATTACCTGATCCCGCGCCTCTTCCAGACGCAGCTTTACTCACGGAAGGTGGCCAACCTGCACTTCTGGATCGGCACCCTGGGTATCGTATTCTACGCGGTTCCCCTGTACTGGGGTGCCATCACCCAGGCCTCCATGTGGAAGGAATTCAATGAGAACGGACTGCTGAAATACCCGAATTTCCTCGAAACAGTCACCCAACTGATCCCGATGTATGCGACCCGCGCCATTGGCGGCGCTCTTTACATCACGGGGATCGTGATGGGTGTTTGGAACCTGATCCTGACTGTTCGTGCCGGGAAATTCCTGCCCGAAGAAGTTGCCTCAGCCCCCGCCAGGGAAAGAGTCAGCGGCAAACGCGGTGCAGCCGAAGGCATCCACCGCTGGCTCGAACGCCGTCCGGTGCAGTTCACCATCGCAGCCCTCGTCGCCATCCTCATAGGCGGTATTATCGAGATCGTACCGATGTACCTGGTAAAGACCAACATCCCCACCATCGCCAGTGTGAAACCCTATACCCCGCTCGAACTGCAGGGCCGCGACATCTACGTACGCGAAGGGTGCTATACCTGCCACTCGCAGCAGGTGCGCCCGTTCCGTTCGGAGACCGAGCGTTATGGCGAATACGCCAAAGCCGGCGAATACGTCTATGATCACCCATTCCAGTGGGGCTCCAAGCGCAATGGACCCGACCTCTCCCGCGAGGGTGTGGTCAGCGGCCGCCAGTACAAGCCCAACTCCTGGCATTACAATCACATGCTGAACCCGCAGCGCCTCAATGAACAGTCGATCATGCCTGTTTACAAATGGCTGATATCCAATGATCTTGACATCTCCACCACCCCGCGAAAGATCCGGGTGATGCAGCAACTCGGGGTGCCGTATCCCGACGGGTTCGACCAGATCGCCAACGATGAACTGCTGAAGCAGGCTCGTGAAATAGCCGCCGACCTGAAGAGCCAGGGGATCGAGGTGGAACCGAACAAGGAGATCATCGCCATGATCGCCTACCTGCAGCGGCTTGGCAAAGACGTGCACGCCGCCGGGAATCCGACTGCCCATCTCACTGCGAAATAACCGGGTCCGATGCTGCGCGACATTTTCCGCTCGATCGGAGGCATCGAAAACTACGGGATCATCTCGACGGTGATCTTCGCGGTATTCTTCTTCCTGTTGACCCTCCATGCCGTGAGAAGGAAACGGGAAGAGATGGATGAATGCAGCCGCATGCCCTTCGACGACGGGCATAAGGAAATCAATGATCATAAAGAAAATCAATAAGATATATGGAAATCAATCAACATAAGAGCGTTGAAAAGGATGAAGTGACCGGCGATGTCCTGCTGTCGGGTCACGAATATGACGACATCCGCGAACTGGACAACAACCTTCCGAAATGGTGGGTGGGGCTCTTTCTGATCACCATCGTTTTTTCGGTGGCCTATGTGCTGATCTATGACATCCTACGGATGGCTCCTTCCCAGCAGGAGGAGTGGAAAACCGAGATGGCGGCTGCCGGGGGCGTTTCCTCCGGTCAGCCGTCGCCTGAAGCTGCGGCCAGCCTGGTGGCGCTTACCGACCAGGCCAGTCTGGATGCAGGTAAAACCATCTTCCTGAACCAGTGCAAAGTATGCCACCTCGAGGGCGGGCAGGGCCTGGTCGGTCCGAACCTGACGGATAACTTCTCCATCCATGGATGCAATTATGCAGATGTGGTCAACATCATCACCATTGGCGCGCCCGAGAAGGGAATGATCTCCTGGAAGGCTCAGCTTACCGGGACCCAGATCCAGCAGGTGGCCAGTTACATCATAACCCTGCGAGGCACCAATCCTCCGAATCCGAAAGTACCTCAGGGCGAGCCCTGCAAGTAAACGAATGGAAAAGGATGATCTCTCCGGTAGCTTCCGTGACCGGCTTTATACGATTGATGAAAGCGGGAAGCGGCTCTGGGTGTTTGCCCGGAAGCCGCGAGGCCCGCTGACTACCCGGAGGAATGTTATCGGCATCCTGCTGATGTCGTTCTTCTTTACTGCCCCCTTTATCCGGATCAACGGGCAGCCGTTGCTGCTGCTCGATTTTATGCATCGTACCTTCGTGATCTTCGGGGTGCAGTTTTGGCCCCAGGATTTCCACCTCTTTTTCATCGGGATGATCGCGCTGATCGTGTTCATCATCCTGTTCACCGCCACCTACGGCCGGCTTTGGTGCGGCTGGGCGTGCCCGCAGACCGTGTTCATGGAGATCCTCTTCCGGCGGATCGAATACTGGATCGACGGGAGTGCTCAACGTCAGAAGGAGTTGCGCGCCCGGAGCTGGAATGCCGACAAGATCTTCCGGAGGGTGCTGAAGCACGGGATATTCTACCTGATCGCTTTTATCATCGGCAATTATTTCCTGATGTACCTGATCGGGTCGGATGACTGGCTCAGGCTGGTCACGGAACCTCCCTCGCAACATGCAGCCGGCCTGACCGGGATGGTGATCTTTTCGTTCATCTTTTATTTTATCTTCTCCTGGTTTCGCGAACAGGTGTGCACCATCGTTTGCCCTTACGGGCGGTTGCAGGGCGTTCTGCTCGACCGGGATTCGGTCGTGATCTCCTACGATTACAACCGGGGCGAAGAGCGTGGCAGCCTGCGAAAAGGGGAGGACCGCAAACAGTCGGGTAAAGGTGATTGTGTCGATTGCGGGCTGTGCGTCGCGGTTTGCCCTACCGGGATCGATGTCAGGAACGGCACGCAGCTGGAATGTATCAACTGCGCCTGTTGCATAGATGCCTGCAACGAGACCATGCAACGGTCGGGATTCCGCCCCGGGTTGATCCGCTATGCCTCCGAAAAGATGATTGCGGAAGGGAAACCCTGGCATTTTACCTGGCGCTCTTCGTTTTATACGGCGGTTCTGGGAATCCTCCTGGCCGCGCTTACCTGGTTCCTGACCACCCGTAACCCGGTGGAAGCAACCGTGTTGCGTTCGCCGGGCATGCTTTTCCAGGAACAGGAGGGAGGCAGGATCAGCAACCTTTACAGCGTGAAGGTGGTCAATAAATCCGGCAGCGATCTAACCTTTGAGATCCGCGAACTTTCGGGTACGGCCACCGTCCAGGTGATCGGGAAACCCCCGATGGTGGCGAAACAGTCGCTCGGTGAGACCGTTTTCTTCCTGGTGGCTGATAAGGGAAAACTACACGGCAGCAAAACCGAAATGGAAATCGGGATCTTTTCCGGCGGCAAGATGCTGGACAAGACCCGTGCGACTTTTGTAGGACCTGAAAAATAACCCGTTATGAAATGGAACTGGGGAACGGGGATCTTCCTCTTTATCGTATTGTTTGTGGCTGCCTGCATCGCCTTTCTCATTTATTCGAGAAGTCAGATGTGGAGCCTGGTAGAGGATGATTATTACCCGAAAGAACTGCGTCACGAGGAGAAACTTGTGAAGATCCGCAATGCCAATGCCCTTATCGGGACGCTTGCAGTCAGGCTGGCGGCCGGTAACCTGGAAGTGGAATTTCCATCGGATTTCCGTGGTCAGCACCTTTCCGGACAGGTCTGGTGCTATCGTCCGTCGGATGAACGGATGGATATCCGGGTTCCCGTTGACCGCGACACGATGCTGGTTTACAGGATACCGGTTCAGCGGCTGAACCGCGGAAGGTATGTGGTGAAGGCGGAATGGAGTTGCAACGGCAGAGATTATTACGAGGAGAAAGATATCATGGTGCCGTAGGATGGATCTTTTACAGCCCCTGGTCATCGGATTGTTTGGAAGCGCCCACTGTGTCGGGATGTGCGGTCCTATTGCCCTGGCCTTGCCGCTGAAGGGCAACACCTGGGATAGCCGGCTGTTCAGCACGTTATTGTATAACCTGGGACGGTCGGTGACCTACTTCATCCTGGGCCTTGCCTTCGGCCTGGCCGGGATGGGGCTTCACATCTGGGGACTACAGCAGTGGGTGTCGATCGGGCTCGGTACGCTCATGATCCTCAGCGTCGGCTTTCCGTTGCTGGCCGGAAGCGGGCGGTACACCCGGCTGACCGACCGCCTCTATTCCGGCATCCGGAAAGGCTTCGGACGTTTCCTGGGATTGAGGACCTATGGTTCGCTCTTGGCGGTCGGATTGCTGAACGGACTACTGCCCTGCGGATTGGTGTACATCGCCCTGGCCGGGGCACTGGTCTCATCGGGACCGTTCGAAGGCGGGTGGCACATGCTGGTTTTCGGACTGGGAACGATTCCTGCCCTGCTGACGCTGACACTGGTAAAAAGTATGGCCGGTGCACGCGTTAGCGGGGTTCTCCGAAATGTCATGCCCTTCCTGGTACTGCTGATCGGTGTGTTGTTTGTCCTGCGAGGAATGAACCTGGGAATCCCTTACGTGAGCCCGAAAATGGAACCACAGGCCATCCACCGCACCGACACGCTTCAGAAACCCCGCTGCTGTCACTAGTGAATCCATGTTTTTGATATATTTGCCTATAATTAATCCATGCAGTACACGTATGATATAGTTCGCTTCTTCGCCTGTCGTAAGGAATGGCCGATCCCAACCGACCACTCGATCACTTGACCACTCGACCGCTCAATCACCCGACCACTCGATCACTTGACCGCTCGACCACTCGACCACTCGATCACTCAACTAACCCATCCTCAAAAACTAACCTAAAATCAAAAAGCCCATGAAAAAAGCAACCTATCTGATCCTTTCTCTCTTTACCATTACCTTCCTGATCACATCCTGCGGGGGCGGAAGCCAGCCTGCTGCCGATCAGCAGAATGCCGCGGTACAGCAAACCGGAATCCCGGCCGATATCCAGGCAATGATGCCGCGTGGCGAAGAGATCTACAAGACCAAATGTATTGCTTGCCACCAGCCAAATGGACAGGGACTCGAGAATATGTTCCCGCCGCTGGCCAATTCCGATTACCTGATGGCCGACAAAGTGCGTGCTGTAGCCCAGACCCTGAACGGATCGAAGATCGAGATGACGGTTAACGGGAAGAAATATACGCAGGAGATGTTGCCGCAGGTGGATACGAAGGAAGACGCCGTGGCGGTGATCAACTATGTGCTGAACAATTTCGGCAACAAGGGTGGCTTTGTGACCTTGGCGGAAGTCGCCAACGTGGAGATCAAGCCGCGCCCGGCAGCACCGGCAAAATGAGTGGACAGATAAACCGCAGGGATTTCATGCGTTCGGTGGCGGTGGCCGGGGCCGGCCTGGCTATCGGCACCGAACTGTTTGCTTCCGACCTGCCGGAGGCGATGCCCCTGCCTTCCGTTCCGGCGTCACCGGGCAAACCGATGGAGCGTGTGCGCATCGGCTTTGTCGGAGTAGGCCTGCAGGGCACCTCCCATGTGGAGAACCTGTTGAAAGTGGAAGGGGCGGAGATCGTGGCTGTGTGTGACATCGTGGAAAGCAAGGTCGCCAGAACCCAGGATATGATCGAAAAGGCGGGTTTCAAACGACCGGAAGGATACTCCCGCGACGAATACGACTGGAAACGGTTGTGCGAACGGCCGGATGTGGACCTGGTGTATAACTCCACTCCCTGGCAATGGCATGTGCTGATCAGTGTGTATGCGATGAACTGCGGAAAGCACGCTGCTACGGAAGTGCCAGCCGCCATTTCCCTCGACGGGTGCTGGGAACTTGTGGAGACCTCGGAGAAGACGGGGAAGTTCTGCATCATGATGGAGAACTGCAACTACGACAAGGTGGAGATGATGATCCTCAACCTCGTGAAGAAAGGGATGCTGGGCGATCTCGTTCACGCCCGTTGCGGATACTTGCATGACCTGAGATCCGTTAAACATGACATGCAGGGCGAAGGCGTGTGGCGCCGCGAATTCTCGATGCATGAGAACGGCGACCTTTATCCGACCCACGGGCTCGGGCCGGTGATGCAGTGCATGGATATCAACCGGGGCAACTATTTTGACTACCTCGTATCGATGGGATCGAAGACCCGGGGACTGCATGAATATGCCATCGCGCGGTTCGGTCAGGAAAGTTCCCAGGCGAGGGAGAAATTCGTGCTGGGAGATGTCGTGTCGACCCTGATCCGCACTATGAACGGTGAGACGATCCTGGTGACCCACGACACCAGCCTGCCCCGGCCATACAGCCGCGACATACTCGTTCAGGGCACGCGGGGGCTCGTCACCAAGTATCCGGAGCCCAAAATTTACATCGAAGGGGTTTCGAAGACTGATGATAAATGGGAACCCATCAACGATTACCTGAAGCAGTATCAGCATCCCATTTGGGAGGAACTGGAAACGGCCAGCACCGGTGCAGGCCATGGGGGAATGGATTACATCGAGGATTTCCGGCTGATCAATGCCCTGCGCAAGGGGATCGAGCCTGATATGGATGTGTACGATGCCGCCCTGATGAGTTCGGTTCGGATGCTGAGCGAGCGTTCGATCGCACGCCAGGGGAAGCCGGTCAGGTTCCCCGATTTTACCCGTGGTCGCTGGAAAACGCCACGAACACTTCCCGTGATGCAACCCACCCGCTGACGCATGATGCCGGTACTTCGTTTATTTACCAATATTAACCGCGCCGTGGCGATCGCCGCGGCGCTGCTTTTTTCGTTTCCTGCTTACATGACAGCGCAGGACCAGGCTGCCCGGTATTCCAACCGGGTCATCTCTGCCGAGTTGATGCGCTCGACCATCGCAGCCCTGTCGGCCGATTCGATGCTGGGACGTGCCACGCCCGGCCAGGGCCTCGATAAGGCAGCCGTTTTCATCGCAGGGAGATTCCGCGATGAAGGACTTAAAAAACTGAACGATAGTTGGTTTCAGGAGTTGGAGCAATGCTATCTCGACCTGGGAAATGATAACTTCCTGGTTCTCGTGGCAGGGCCGAAGGATACCTATTTTGCTGCGGGTATCGACTACATTCCGTTTTACTTCTCAGGAACCATGCCTGCCGAAGGCCAGGTCGTTTTTGCCGGTTACGGGATCACGGCCCCGGAGTATAATTACGATGATTACCATGATCTCGATGTCAATGGCAAGCTGGTCGTCATTCTCCGCCAGGAGCCGGGACAGACGAGGCCGGGGAAGGGACCTTTTCTTGGAGCTGAGATGACCGGGCATTCCGACCTGACGGTGAAACTGGCGAATGCAAAGGCACATGGAGCAAACGGCGTTATCGTGATCTCCGGTCCTCTTCAATATGCATCCTTCCAGCCCTATGGATCCCCGTGGCCGGCGTTGGCCGGATCTGCGCCGCAGGCTCAGAACCTGAGGATCACCCCTTGCGACGAGGAGAACAAGGAACTGCCCATGGTGCATGCCGGCGAAGCGGTAGTGCGGGCGCTTTTCGGAAATTCCGACAGCCTGCTGAACCTCCAGCGGCGCATCGAATCATCCATGAAACCCTGCTCTTTTCCGTTTCCGGGTAAGGCCATGGCGCTCCATGTCGGGCTCGTGAATAAGCCGCTGGGTGGCCGGAATGTGGTGGCTTTCATCGAAGGGTCCGACTCGTTACTGAGCAAGGAAGCCATCGTGATCGGCGGGCATTACGATCACATCGGGTACCGCACGAATGCCTGGCCGGGCTCCGATTCGATCTTCAACGGTGCCGACGACAACGCCTCCGGGACCAGCGGAATGCTTGCGGTGGCCCGGGCATTCGCATCCATGCCTCACCCCCCGAAACGCAGCGTGATCTTCATCGCTTTCGCAGGGGAGGAGCGGGGGATGCTGGGAAGCCAGACGTGGATTGACCATCCCCTGTGGCCCCTCGATAAAACCGTTGCCATGCTGAACCTGGATATGATCAGCCGGAACCATCCCGATTCCATCTATATCCTGGGAGCCAGGCAAAACCCGGGACTGATGAAGGTGATCCGCAAGGTGAACCGGGAGACTGCACTGAGCCTGGGACCGGGCCGGAGCCGCAAGATACCGGGAGGGTCTGATCATATCAGTTTTTTCCGGCGGGGTATCCCGGCGGTTTTCTTCTTTGCCGGTCTGCACGAGGATTATCATTCAGCCGCTGACGAAGCCCGTCGCACGGATGCGGTCAAGGCGGCCCGGGTGGCCCGGCTGGCTTTTCTGACGGCCTGGCAGATCGCCAACGAAGGCGGGCATTACCCCATCAAAAGATCTGGTTTCAGGCCGGAGTGAACAGGAGGAAGTGGAACTTCCAGGGCCCGAGCAGGACATATAGCCCGGGACCGGCGATTTCGTCTCCTTTTCTCCGGAAAAGATCACCGTGTACCGGATCGCGCAGATTCCATTCCTGCCCTTCCAGTGATTCGTTATCAACGGGCACATGCCCCTGTGATTCCATCCCGGAGTAATTGACCACGATCAGGGCATGATCCGGTCCGTCAGACCAGCTCCAGGCAAGAAGGTTGTCGGATGTCGTATTACCCGACCAGCCGGTACACGGGCGGGATCGCCAGGTGCCGTCATGGAACAGGGGCTGCCGAAGGGTTTTGAGAAGTTTCAGATAAAACTCGCGAAGTTCCAGGTCCGGGGTCTCTTCCAGTCGCCGTGCCAGGAAGACCGGTACGCGGGTCTTTCGACCTTCCATCTGGCCTTCATGGAATAACCTTGCCCCGGGAAGCGTGGAGAAGATCATGGCTGCGGCCCGGTTCACCGGGGAAGGAAAAGCCTCAAGGTGCCTGGGTTCGTCGTGGTTTTCAATGAACCTCACGAGTTTCGTCTGGTATTGTGTATCGGCTACGAGGTGGTCACGGATGCTTCCCGGATCAAGGTGCCGGAGACGGTCATACAGCCGTTTATCATAGCAGTAATCGAATCCCAGTTGTTGCAGATCATATTCCGTATCCCAGTAAGCTTCAGCAATAAAGAGAAAGCCGGGGTGATTGCGTTTTACCCCCGGGATCAACTCTTCCCAGAACTCGAGCAGAGGTTCCCTCCCCGCTTTTTCTCCCCACGTAAGGGCAAAGATCCTGTTCAGCAGGAGCATAGCCATATCGCACCGGAGGCCGTCGCACATGCCGGCAACCTGCCGGAGGGTATAGGACATCCGTGCCCTCAGCACAGGGTGAAAGGCGTTGAGCTGAAGAACATCCTGCCAGGCCGGGTAGTTCGGATCTTTTCCGCAGGCGAGGATCGCTCCGTTCAGGCGAACCCAGCTTGCCGGGTCCTTCGCAAGGTCATCCCCTGTCCCGTTAATGAACAGGGAGAGGTCTTCATCCAGCCAGGGATGATCATGTGCCACATGATTCGGTACAAAGTC
>Ga0116170_10003800_pt1 | contig 14055 bp, 30 predicted proteins | sample AD_JPNHW1_MetaG_FD_89797 | JGI IMG/M metagenome (GOLD analysis project Ga0116170, IMG submission 89797) | Active sludge microbial communities of municipal wastewater-treating anaerobic digesters from Japan - AD_JPNHW1_MetaG | ecosystem: Engineered > Bioreactor > Anaerobic > Digestate | place...
AGTTTACTATACAACATTCAACAGATCTGTGTGCACACATATGTATTATAGTTTGTACAAGATTGACTTTTCGATCATCAATGAGCTATCTTATTTTTTATATTAAAAAATCTCTCTATCCACGCATAACTGCATTTTACACCTAAAACTTTGATATTTCAGCCATCTATATTTATCCCTTTTCTTAAGGAGGAAAAGCATGTGCACTTCTTACAGAGCTTATTTCATTAAGTTGTAATATTATCAAAGAAATAGGTATCAATATAATTTAAGCTTGATTTTCTAATGAGTTTAATTCACACTCGTTTTTTAAATCTATTAATTCATTGATAAAAGTATTTAAACTTTCAAATGAATTAAAAACTTTAGTGTTGTCAGTACTAAATGTTTCATGCCAATGATATGTTACAAATAGTATTTCATTAGTGGTCCTGTTCATTTTAACAAAAGTTGAAACATATCCTATTTCAGCTTTTTCAAAACAATTCGATATTAATATAATGTTTTTCATTTTTTTATTTTGTTTTGAGGTTGAAGATAATAGTAGAAGGTGTAAATTTAGTTATAATATTTTATTAACATTGTTTCTACTGGTTGTCAAAAAATGAGTGAATGACCCCCTTTTGGGTTAGTCATTCATTCTCAACTACTTAACTACATAAATCTAAAGTAACTATTCAACTCTATCTATATTTAGCATTGAATGCACTATCAGTTAAAAATAGCATATCTTCACACATCTCATAACTATATCCTGGATGCATGAATGCAATACTATCAATGTAATAAGCATTACTCCCCACTTCTTTATCAGAAGTGAATGTGTTTAATTGCTTATTTAATTTTACTTCTTCCCTTGTTAAAACAACTATTGATAGTACAATAAATACTATCAATAATATATGTATCTTTGTACTATTCTTCATGATATTATATTATTATAGTTTAATTAGTTAAATAAACACTTTGTCTTGATACCCCACAAAGTGTAAAGAGGTTATAATCGCAAATCTATTTACGATCATAATCTATAACATCTACTATATCAGGTGTTATAGATCCATCAGGTAATTGATAGTACATTAGTACATATTAATGAATGTGTGATATATAATATATAATACTATTAATGATTAAATGATAATACAATAGTAGTCCTATCATAAGATAAGACTACTATTATTCCTTACATCAGTAAGACAAAAGCAAGCTAGAAGCTTGCAATTGTTGGAGCACCATCTCCTTCTTCATGTAGAAGATAGAACGAAGAACCGTCAGCACCTGTTACATTAGATAACATAGGTCTCTGTGGGATACCTTTGTTTGCGACAGCTCCTGTTTTGCTACCGTATGTAAAGAAAAGTTTTCCTGTTTTAGGATTTTTCTTCACATCAATGTGAGATACTAATTCTTTTGCTTTGAACTGTTCAACAGTCAATGTTTCGTTAAATTTCAAATTTGCTTCCATAATCGTAAATTGTTAAATTGTTAATAGTTAATTATGCCAGGGGTATATCCCCAGGGGCTAAGTGATGGGGAGGGTGAGGTTGGTGTTACCACCACTCCCTCTAATAAAATCAAATTAAAAAATAAAAAATAAAAAATTTTTGAAATTTTTTTATTAAACTCTTGCATATGTCAAAAATTATTTGTACATTTGCCCCCATATTTAATAGTCACATACCAGAGTGATTGTTATTTTGAGTCAAATAGACAAAAGATCCTATATAGTATTGGTTAAATTGGCACACCCATCTGGTTGAGAAAAGGTTGAGGATAAAGTGCCCCTTGGGATAACAGGAATGAGAACTAATAATATATAAACGCATTTAACTGAATTATAGGATTGAGGTATATATAAGGTAATATGTTACTGAAGTTATACTAAGTGAGGATAAACCCTTGGTCGAGGATTCCTTATATTAATTAAGGAAATTAAAATTTATAAATTTTAAAAGAATATAGTTTAAGTGTTTAATAGTTTTGTTAAATATTAGCTTATTCTTATGTTCTGATAAATTATATGGAAGCATTTACAACTATTTTAAAAACAATAGAATTGATTAGAGAATCTTTTACAGATTCTGTTGAAGTATATATGAATGGATCTTGTGTAAGATTTGCAATGATATTAAAACATTTGTATCCACAAGGTGAAATATATTATGATATGGATCATGCTATCTTTAGTTATGATGGTAATTATTATGATATAAATGGATTTGCTGAAAAGAATGATGGTCATATTCCATTGATAGATTATGGTATAATGAAAGCACATGAAATAATGAATTTAAAATATAAATAAAATGCCGTATTATATATGTGAAAATAAAGAATGTATTTCTTTTGATAAAGAAGTATTTGTTGATAAAGTTAAATTGTATTATGATTCAAAAATGAATTTAGTTGATAGTGGATTAAAGTGTCAAAATTGTAAGAAAGATAGAAAACCTATTGATACACCAATGCCTGAAGGACTTACGTTTAGAGGGGTAATGAAGTATAAATAATATAGAATGCACTCATAACTCAATTGAATAGAGTATTGGATTTCTACTCCAACTGTTACAGGTTTGAATCCTGTTGAGTGTACTAATGTTAAATAACATTAAAAGTAAAAAAATAATAAGGTATTTATTTGGATTGTAATGATTAAATACATATCTTTGTAAATAATTTAAAACGTATGGAAATATTCGATGAAAATTTATTAACACCACTGTCTTTAACTGTTAATAGTGGAACAAAAGACTCTGATAAAAGTGGTTGTGTAACATTTTTAAATCAACTTGAAGGTTGGAAAACTAAATGTAAAAATTTACATTGGTCTGCTCCAAAGAAAAATATTCATGTTTATCTTGATGATTTTGCAAGTATTTTATCTTCTTATCAGGATGGTTTGGCAGAAGGTTATATGGGCATTAATGGTAAATTAGGACCTTCAATATTAGAAGGAATCTCTTGTGAAACAGATAATGCTTTAGATTTTATTGAACAAGTTAAAAAGAAAACTATTTTGTTTTATGAAGGTTTACCAAAGGAGACTGTGTATAAAGGAATTGTTTCAGAATGTGAAACATTTATTCAGGATATAAATAAGTATATTTATTTATTTAAATTATGTGATGTATATTAATTAATTGTAAATTATGCTGGAAGATAGAGGTTGCGAGTATTTTGCAAAATTAAAGTTTGTAAAGATTAAAGGGTTACCACCTGAAGGTTGGGATGATTTGACAACTGAGGAACAGTTCAATGAAATATACAAAATGATGGGAATTGAAGTAGAGATTAATGCTATTCAATTTGAGTATTAAATATTCTCCTCTGGTGTAAATGGAAGCACTGGCAGCTCTAACCTGCTAAGTCAGAGTTCGAATCTTTGGGGGAGGACTAATAAAGTACCACGAGGCTTATAAAGCATACTACTGTGGTCTTGTATCCACATAAATGAATAGCCCAAGGTATAAATTAAAGTGGATAGTTAACCCTCTCCTCAGAAGACGTTTTGAGTGATGGTTAATGAAATGTAAGCCTTTATAGTATAATGATTATTACAAGTGATTTGTACTCATTAGATCTTGGTTTGATTCCAGGTAAAGGCTCTAATATGTGGGATGATAGCAAAGGTAGCTAACCAGGCTCATAACCTGGAGGTTGAAGGTTCGACTCCTTCTCCCGCAACAATTTATAATATAAAAGGTATGGAAGAAAAACAAATGACAGTTCTTACAGCAAAGAACATTAGAATGATGATTACTGAAGTAAATAAACTTAAAATCTAGAAGGATGATATTGTATTATTACATTTTAATGAAGGACAATATTTATTAATTTATTACAGTATATAATGAAAGAAAATCAAAAAAATGGAAGAATTGATAAACTTAATTTAATGTATTACGATGCAGCATCTAAAGTTAAATCAATAAGAAGAGCTATTAGAAGAGGTAAAATTGCATGGAATGGATTACTTGCACCAGATAGACCTTTTAATAATAGAGGGAATACCAGTAACAGAACTAACGTTCATAGTAGAAGTATGAATGAATATAAAAAATATCTATATGGACAACTTAAACAACACAATTGATTATAATGCAGAACCATTATTTTATTGTAAACATTGCCTATCTTTAGCTATAAAGTCTGTGGGAGATGTAGATTATTGTGATGAATGTGGTGGAACAGATATAAAAACAACCGATATTTATATTTGGGAAAAAGAATATAAAGAAAAATATGGAGTAGAATACTTAAAAACAAAGAAAAATGGAAATTGTAAAAAATGAAGCTGGTGAAAAAACAGCAAAAGCAACAAAAAAAGAAAAAATGTCTTATGAAGAACTTGAAAATATTGCTCACCAATTGAGTGAACAAAGTAGAGTATTAGTTCAAAAATTACAGGAAGCTAATATGACTAATGCATTTAAAAGACTTGATTATCTTTTTAAAGTAATTGATTTAGCACATATGTTTGAAGAAGAATTTGTAACAGAATGTATTAACGAAGTTAAAGGGTTAATACAAATTCCAGAAGAAATTAATCCTAACATAGAAGAAGAAAAATAAATAATAAAGAAGTATGAGTACCAAATTAAATCCACATGGAGTAATCAGTATTCCTACTTCATTAGATAAAGACTTTTTTAGATACTGGTTTGAATTTTTAAGACCTTTTCACAATCTTACTAATAGGGAAATGGATGTTATAACATCATTCACTAAATATAGATATGAATTAAGTAAAGTTATTAAAGATGATAAAATACTTGATAAAGTTGTAATGAGCGAAGATACAAGAAAACAAGTAAGAGATGATTGTAAACTTTCGTTGCCTCATTTTCAAGTAATTATGGGTAAATTAAGGGAAAGTAAAGTGATAGTAAATAATAAAATAAATCCTAGATTTATACCTAATATAAAGGAAGAAGATGGAAGTTTTAGGTTATTATTATTATTTGATCTTAAATAATGGACTCAAAAGAAATAATTCAAACAGTATCTAAAAAGTTAAATATACCTTATGAAGTAGTAAATAAAGCATATAGTTCTTATTGGGAGTTTATTAAAATTACTATTGAAAAATTACCATTGAAAGAAGATTTGACTGAAGAACAATTTTCCCAATTAAGAACTAACTTTAATGTACCATCTTTAGGTAAATTAAACTGTACATATGAGAGAATGTTAGGTATAAAGTAGAAATATAAATATGGAAGAGATAAAAATGGAAGATTACAAAAAGAGATTATTGATTGAATTTAGTGAACTTAATGCTAAGAAAACTAAATTAGAAGAATTTATAGAAACTATAAAATTTGAAGGATTAGATATACCAGTTAAAATATTAATGAAGAATCAGTTAATTTTTATGAAAGGTTATCTTCAGACATTGTATGATAGAATAAATCTGACAATATCAGCATTAGAGATAAACGAATTTGATAAAGAAAATAAATAAGATGTTAGTAGCAAAAAAAATTAAACCAATGTTTACAGCTCTTATTACCACGATGGATAGGTATGAGACTGATAATTTTACTAAAAGTGGTATTATAGATGCCACTAAATAGAAAGGCACATTAAAAGAATATCAAACAGTATTATCAATTGGATCCTCAGTACGAGATATTAAAGTAGGAGATTTAGTATCTATTAATCCAACAAGGTTTGCAGTAATGAAACATAAAGAAGGATCATTTAAAGATGGTGTGATTCAAGATAATCAGGTATTGGAATATAAATTTGATATAGTTAAAATGGATAATAAAGAATGTCTCTTATTGCAAGATAGAGATGTTGAATTTATCATAGAAGAATACGAGGAAGTAGAAGATGCTCCTGCTCCAATAGTAATTCAACCAGCAAAACCATCAATTATTATTTAACTATAAGGGAGCAACCATAATAAGTTGCTCCTTTTTTACTTTTAATATATGAAACTATTTAAATTTGAAGGATATAGAGTAATAATAGAACCTGAAACACTTTTACTTAAACCATTTAGGTTGATATGGGAAAGAGATAAGAAGGAAACTAAAGAGAAAGCAATAAATGAACTTGGGTTTGTTTATTTTTTTGCTGATCCAAGAAGTGATTATCAATATATAGTTGATGAAGAAGATCGAATAAAAGCTATTAAGGATGGTGAAGGATTACCTGATAAATGGGTTCCTGATAAATAGGTATTAGCAGCAATTGATTTTTATAAACAATTTAAAACCAGTTCTGTTTTATTATTAGAAACTACAAGAATGTTAGTTGATAAATTAATGAGATAGATGAAGAGCCTTGATCTTGATGAAAGAGATGATAAAAATAAACCTATCTTTGCATTAAATACTATTACTGCTACAATAGAGAAAGTTCCAGGGTTAGTAGTTAAACTTGATGAAGCTGAAAAGACTATAGCAGCTGAACTTAAAAGTGATAGTAAGATGCGTGGACAAGGTGAAAAATCAATATTTGAAGATAATATAGATATATAATGAAGACAGAAGATATTGTAGAAGCAATTAATCTGGAATTAGAAGATGGGAGAAAACAATTGTAGATTGAAAGTAAGGGTCATTTTATATTACAACGTAATGTTGAAATAGACCCTTCTTTTAAAATATACAAAACTTATTCCGTTAAATTATGGTACTTTAAAACTAAAAAAGAATAGTTCTTAGTATTAAGTGATTGTATTACAGACAGAGTTATAGGAGATGATGGTGAAAAAATTATAAGAGCATTGAATATATCTTTTTTAAGTAAATTTTTAAAATTGTATAGTTCAGAAAAATGGATAAATATAGTAAAGTATGGAATATCAGAAAGTTAATGAATATTAGACACCTATAACAGAAGAATTGCTTCAGGATTTACCTAAAGAAGTTGCTGATAATTTGTTAGAATCTATTGCTACCATACCATTTGTTAAAAATTTAATTTCAGATAAAAGAGAAAGAGCTAAAGATAGACCGAGAGATGCACATGGAAGAATTATTGTAGATTTAGCTAATCCCCATATTCTTGAAAATATGGAGTACTTTCAACAAACTGCTGAACATTACAAGAAATATGGTGTGTATAATAAAGCAAGACCAAATGCTAATAGTAATAGTGAATATGGTAAATGGATTAGATAGGAGAGAGATAGATGTTGGAATGGGATGGTGAGACCAGAAGATGGTGAATGGATTCCTGGACCACTTTATTTTTATATAAATTATTGTCCTATTATTCAATCAAAAATTAGAAAAGGTACTAAACAAGCTGACCGTGTTGTAGATTTTCCTGAAATATGGGAAGGTATATATTGGAGATTTCATTATATGTATTAGGCCAGAAGTGGGGGATTATATAATAATTTTGAAGGTAGTAATCATGGTGCTGAATTGGCAAGTAGGGGCAAGAGCAAATCGTACTCAATGGCTTCAATATTAACACATAATTTCATACTTGGTGAGAATAAAGAAGCGTGGAAAGAGACAAGATCAATTGTTACTGCATATCAAAAAGAATATCTTATAAAGGATGGTGTATTAAATAAGTTTGTATCAATGGCTGACTTTATAGCATAGCATACATAGTTCCCAAGAAAGAGAATAAAATCTGCTTTATAGGATATGAACTGGGTTATGGGTTATAAGGATGCTGATTTAAATATTGAAAAGGGTACTCAAAATCAAGTACTTGGAGTATCATCTAAAGATGACGAATCGAAACTCCGTGGTAAACGTGCTGTATTTATTGGTATTGAAGAATTCGGAACATTTAAAAGGTTATTGGATTTATATAATGTATTGATACCCTCAGTACAGGAAGGTGATTATGTATTCGGTTTAATGTACATGCACGGTACCGCTGGAGATAGCGAATCAGATTTTGCTGGTGCTCAAGAGATTATGTATAATCCTTTAGGGTACAATATGTACGCTCTACCTAATGTATATGATAAAGCAAATCAGGGTAGAAAACAATTTGTATTCTTTTATCCAGGGTATGTTAATCGTAAAGGATTTTATAATAAAGATGGTGTATCTGATGTTATTGGAGCACTTATATCAATATTAAAGGAGCGTCATAAAGTTAAGTATAATTCTACAGATCCTAATACAATAATAAAGACTATTGCTGAAGTACCAATTACTCCTGCAGAAGCTATTGTAAAAACAGGTATAAATTTATTTCCTGTAATAGATTTAACAGAAAGATTGAATCAACTTGATAATAATCCAAGAGAATATGATGATGTATATAGTGGAGATTTAGTTATTACCAAATCAGGAGAAATATAGTATAAGAATACCGCAAAAAATCCTATAAGAACATTTAAAAATTAGGATAATCAGATGGAAGGTGCTGTGGAGATACTACAAATGCCTGAAAAAGATAGTATGGGTAAAATATTTTAGAATAGATATATTCTTTCATGTGACCCTTATGATAATGATCAAGCTGAATCTAAATCACTTGGTTCAGTATTTGTATTAGATTTATGGACAGATAGAATAGTTGCAGAGTATACTGGAAGACCCATGTTTGCAGATGATTTTTATGAAATTGCCAGAAGAATGTGTTTATTTTATAATGGTAGAATGAATTATGAAAATAATAAAAAAGGATTGTTTGCTTATTTTTAGAGAATGAATTCATTATATTTATTAACTGATGCTCTTGAATTCTTGAGAGATAAAGAATTAAGTAAAACTAATTTGTTTGGTAATAATCTTAAAGGTACAACTGCAACAGAAGGAATAAATTCTTATGCAAGAACAATATTAAGAAATTGGTTATTGCAACCTGTATCTATGGTACAAAGATTTTAGGATGATGAAGTTGAAGTTAGTGTTCCAAGATTATTTACATTAAGAAATAGAGCATTAATAGAAGAATTAATAAGTTATAATGATGTTGGTAACTTTGATAGGGTATCTTCAATGATGATGTTAATGTTGTTGAGAGAAGAAAGAATGATTAGATATAATGGTAACTTGTTGAATTCCAGAGAAGAAACTAATAATAAAGGTTATTTAGGTAATGATCCATTTTTTGAAACTAACTATAGACCTAAATAGATTTATAATAAATAATGTTTGAGTAAATTAGGATTTTATTTATAAACTTGTACAATATAAATATTTTTATTATTTTTGCAGATGATTAAATACAAATAATATGTCAGAATATGTAAATTTACCTCCACAATAGTTGTCTTTTTCAAAGAAAAACAAAGTATGGAGAAAAAAACATCTAGATTGGGCTGATGGTAAGACATTTTTCAATTATAGTTTGGTTAGAAAATCAGTTATTCATAAAAAGATTAACTATGATTTGCTAAATGGTATACTTCATCTGAGTGATTTGGAGTTAATTTTAAATCCAGACAATTAGAAATCAAGTTTTATTCCAGATAAAATTCAACATTATCCTATAATGAATAGTAAATTGAATGTTCTCAGAGGTGAGGAATCTAAAAGAATATTTGATTGGAGAGTTATTGTAACTAATCCTAATGCTGTTTCTGAAATTGAAGAAAATAAAAGTAAAGCTATATTTCAACAATTATAGCAACTTGTTGAAAATCAAGAATTAGAAGAAGAGGAGTATAATCAGGAACTTGAGAAATTAAATGACTATTATAAATATGAGTGGTAGGATTTAAGAGAAGTCAGAGGTAATGCTCTGTTAACTCATTATGTAAAAGAATATAATATTCCATTTATATTTAATCAGGGTTTTATGGATGGTATGATAGTTGGGGAAGAGATTTATCAATGTGATATAAGAGGTGGAGAACCTACTATTGAAAGATTAAACCCATTAAAAGTTCGTATATTTAAATCTGGTTATTCTAATAAAATTGAAGATGCAGATTTAATTGTACTTGAAGACTATTGGTCTCCAGGTAAAGTTATTGATAATTATTATGATGTATTGTCTAAGAAAGATATGGATTATATTGAAAATATGCCTAATCAAATTGGACAAGCTCCTACAGATTCTATGGGTAATATAGATGATAGAAAAGGGTTTATTAATAACTATATGGTGGGTGAAGAGATGTCAAATAACGGCTTCTACTTTGATCCACTAAATTTGTTTTCAGATGCTACTGCTAACTCTCTTTTACCTTATGATATTGCAGGTAATTTAAGAGTGTTGAGAGTATATTGGAAATCAAGAAGAAAGATTAAAAAAGTAAAATCTTATGATAAAGAAACAGGTGAAGAATTATATACATTCTATCCTGAAACTTACATAATTAATGAAGCTGAAGGTGAAGAAGAATAGATATTCTTTATCAATGAAGCATGGGAAGGTACTAAAATTGGTCAGGAAATATATGTAAATATGAGACCAAGACCAATACAATATAATAGATTAAGTAATCCTTCAAGATGCCATTTTGGTATTGTAGGATCAATATATAATCTTAATGATAGTAAACCATTTTCTTTAGTAGATATGATGAAACCGTATAATTATTTATATGATGCAATTCATGATAGATTGAATAAAGCTATTGCTTCAAATTGGGGTAAGATTATTACTGTAGATTTAGCAAAAGTTCCTAAAGGATGGGATATGGAAAAATGGTTACATTATGCTAAAATTAATAAGATAGCAGTAGTTGATAGTTTTAAAGAAGGTAATATAGGTGCTTCTACAGGTAAACTTGCTGGAGGGTTAAATAATGCTTCTTCGGGAGTAATTGATGCTGAAACTGGTAATTATATTCAACAACAAATTAATTTACTTGAGTTTATTAAGATGGAAATGAGTGAAGTTGCTGGTATTGCCAAACAAAGAGAAGGTTAGGTATCAAACAGAGAAACTGTTGGTGGTGTAGAAAGAGCTACTTTATAGTCTTCGTATATTACAGAATGGTTGTTTACTATCCATGATGATGTTAAAAAAAGAGTATTGGAGTGTTTTCTTGAAACAGCAAAAATAGCATTAAAGGGAAGAAGTAAAAAATTTCAATATATTCTTTCTGATATGTCTATGAAAGTAATGGATATTGATGGAGATGAATTTGCAGAATGTGATTATGGTTTAGTTGTAGATAATAGTAATGGTACATAGGATTTAAATTCTAAATTAGATATGTTGGCACAAGCTGCTTTACAAAATCAAACATTATCTTTTTCCTCAATTATAAAATTATATAATTCTGGTTCTATTTCTGAAAAAACAAGAATGATTGAGAAAGATGAAGAGAAAATTCAACAACAACAATCGCAAGCTCAACAACAACAATTAGAAGCTCAACAAGCTGCTAATCAAGCTTAGTTAGATATGAAGATGCAAGAACTTCAAGCTAAAGATTAGATAAATATTCGTGATAATGAAACCAAATTAATTATAGCATAGATGGGTAGTCAATAGATAGATGATGGAATATAGGAAGTTGATCCAGTTAAAAAGGAAGAATTGCTTGAAAAAATAAGATAGTTTGATAATAAATTATTGTTGGAGAAAGAGAAATTAGTTTTAGATAAATAGAAACATCAGGATGATGTCATGTTAAGAAATAAACAAATAAATAAACAAGCTGCTCGTTCAGCATCTAAATAACAAATATAATGTTTACATCAGAATAGATAGAAGAAATACATAGAAATCTTCAATTATTGGGGGTTAAAGATATGGATCTTCCAACATTAACAGAACAACTTGATGGGAGTGAGGTATTAACTTTAATAAAGAATGGGAGAAACATTCAATTGAAGGTTAACCAACTTCTTAATTTTGATATGTTTACTCCTGAATAGTTAGAAAGTTTAAGGGGTCCACAAGGACTTGATGGAAAGAATGCATATCAAACATGGTTAGCACAAGGTAATGTTGGAACATACGATGATTATCTGACAATATTACAATTACCTGCATTAACAGCATCAGAATCTCTTACAACAACTGTTAAAAATAAGTTAGATGAAGCAGATGATGTTATCATTAGACTTAATAATAAAAATGCAGAAATGCAATAGGTTATATCTGAAGCAACTATTGTAAAAGATTTAGCATAGGAAGTAGTTACTTATCCACCTGCAATAGTTAATGGTTATTGGCATTTATGGAATCATGTCACAAAGCAATATGATACTACTTATGTTAAAGCTACAGGTGATTTCACGAATATATCCAATGGAGCAAAGACAAACGCAGATGCAGGTGTATTTGGTCAGATATCGATTACAGACGACTACATGTATATATGTGTGATGTCAGGCAGTGCAGGAAGTGCAATTTGGAAAAAAACAGTATTGTTTCAAGTATAAAAATTAAACCAATGGGAAGAAAAAGTAAAGGCTTATTAAAAGAAAAGCAAGAAGCCGAAAAACGGCTCAAGGAAATTGCGGAACTTGAAGAACGGTCTCTGAAAGAAGAAGCAAAGAAATTAGAGAATGTGAAAAATGAAATATCTGACATTTGCAAAAGCAACGATTTATTTTGCGGTGTAATCCTTACTCAGCAGGATATTTTGGAAATTGTCAAGATAGCGATGAAGTCAAAAGAAAATGTATCAATTCCTTTTCAAATTTATTATAATGATTAAAAAGTATTAAAATGGCATAGTATGATTTATTGCTAACGCAAAACGTCGCAGCTGCAGGAATAGAGTTTTCCGAAAAATATGCGAACATTGCAAAGGGTGGCATTCTTTCGGCAGCAGCAGATGGTAATCCAACGGTGTTGCCTGCAGGTACAAACGGCTATCAGTTAATCCGTGACGATGCAGAAGTGACAGGCTTAAAATGGGTTGCGGTATCAGGCGGTCATACGCAGGGAACAGACACAGGTACAACCCAAACTATTTTTGAGCTTGACTCTGATGGTTTCAAAGTGGAACTTACGGCAGAGAGTGCAACTAAATTCGGTGTAAAGGTTGATGGTGGAGCAACGTATGCTGACATTCAAGCCAAAGATGCAACTTTCAACAAAGTTACCGTAGCAAATGCACCTACTTTAGGTACGGATTTGACTAACAAGACCTATGTTGACGGTTTACTTTCAGCCAATGATGCAATGGTATTCAAAGGCACAGTTGGTACAGGTGGGACATTTGAAATAGCGGCCTTTAATGCACTTGCAACTTATCAGGCAGGTTGGGCGTACAAAGTGATTACAGCGGGAACAGTCAAAGGAAAGGTTGTCGAAATAGGCGATTTGGTAATTGCCACAGTCGACAGAGCAGGTAGCGGACAGCTTGATACAGACTGGATTGTAGTACAGACAAATGTAGATGGTGCAGTTACAGGTGCAGCTTCCTCAATGGCAGATGCAATTGCAGTGTTTAACGGAACAACAGGCAAAATCATTAAAGACAGCACTGTGCTTGTTTCGTCATTGCTTGCTAAGTCTGCTTACGGAGCAAATACGATACTCTATGCAACAACAGCGAGCAACCCATTATCTTTGACAGTGGGAGCTTCCACTTTTGTAGGTAGAAAATCCACAGGCGATATTTCAGCCTTGACAGCGATAGAAGCAAGAGCAATCCTAAACGTTGCAGATGGTGCAAATAATTACGTACACCCAAATCATTCAGGTGATGTAACTTCAGTTGCGGATGGTACAACAACTATCGCAGCAGGTGCAGTTTCTTTAGCGAAAATGGCAAATGTAGCAACAGGTACTATTTTCTATCGTAAGACTGTAGGAGACGGTGCTCCTGAAATTCAAACACTTGCAACTTTGAAGGCTGACTTGGGAACACTCCCGATTGAATGGCAGACCGCACCTGCTACAAAGACCTCCACAGGAACAGTTGGGCAGATAGCAAAAGACGCAAACTTCTTCTATGTATGCACTGCAACAAATGTATGGAAACGTAGTCCTTTAGCAACTAATTGGTAACAAAATGGCATCAGGTGATTTAAAAGGATTAGTGGAAAATGCAGGCGGTAGCTTAGATGAAGTTACCACACTGCAAGCCACATCCGCAGAAATGGTAGCGGGAACAGTGACAGGAAAAGTTGCCACCCCGAAGAATATGAAGGACGCAGAATTCGTGCCTATTCACGTAGGCACTACTGCTCCTACTGATACGAC
>Ga0116170_10003801_pt1 | contig 14054 bp, 12 predicted proteins | sample AD_JPNHW1_MetaG_FD_89797 | JGI IMG/M metagenome (GOLD analysis project Ga0116170, IMG submission 89797) | Active sludge microbial communities of municipal wastewater-treating anaerobic digesters from Japan - AD_JPNHW1_MetaG | ecosystem: Engineered > Bioreactor > Anaerobic > Digestate | place...
ATTAAAAATTTTTCTTTTTGCGTTTCGCTCAACCCGGGAAGATTATCTGCCTATGTCAAAAGCCCTAACCCCCACCGCCCGCATCGCCAAAGCCCGTGAGTTTATCCGCCAGGCCCGCGAGATCCCCGTTCCGGACTCGGCTGGCTGGGATTACTTCAGCTACACCGCGCAGGTCAAGGATACGCTCAAAAGAGCCTTTGAGCTGGTCAAGCTGATCCAATACTCCCCCAGCACGCCGCCCGAAGTGAAAGCCGAAGCCCGCGCGTTAATCGACTCTCTACCGGATGTGGAAAAAGAAATCCTGAAAGGCGGCAGCGCGGACGGGCAAGCTTGAGGATTGCCAGCAGCGCCTGCAGCCGGCTTAGCTTTTTTCCTCTGACAAATCTAAAACCATCAAAGGGCGCTGCGCGTCCGTGTTCACCCGCGAAAAGCCGGCGTCCGCGAACATCGCCCGGGTGCCGTGGTATTGCAGTTCGGGGTGCTCTTTCCATTCGAAGGGCAGCCCCAAAACGCACGCGAAACCTTCCCGACGGAAGCCTTCCACCGCCGCGCGGATGAGCTGGCGCGCCGCGCCCCTGCCGCGAAAGTCCGGGCGGATGACAAAGCAGATCACCACGCCGGTCTTGTCGTCAAACTGGGCCAGCTCGGGGCTCCCTGCAAAGCGCGGAAGCGCGGCCAAAGCGTTGGCGTTGCACCAACCGACGCACTCGCCATCCGCATAAGCCAGATAGCCGCGCATTTCTCCCCGTGCGATGCGCGCCAGCGCGTCCGCGCGGTTTTGCCCGGGGCTGCGCGCCTGCCAGCCAGCTTCATCGCAGGTGCTGTGGTAGAACTGGCAGTAGCAGCCGCGCCAGTCCGGTTTATAGCTGTAATCCAGATGGTCGAAAAAAGCGCAAAATTCTGGTCCTGATTCAGGGCTGAGCGGGATAATTTCAAGCTCCATTAATCCATCCTTTCCGATTCGTGCCCGGCTAAGCGACGCTGCCGATGTGAAAAACGGTTGTATTGGGTAGCAGCAGCTTTCCGTCCTGTTGGAAGCGGTCAAAAACCTGACCCAGCGCCGCCACGAACGGTTCATAACGCGGGTCCTCCGGCAGGATGGCATACGAAGCGGACAGGCAGCGGCCGATGTACCCTTCCCGGGTGTAGTAGATGGGGTAAGTGAACTGCAGCAGCGCATATCCATGTGGGAAGAAGCCCTCGATGCGCGCGTCGCGCTGGCTCATCCCGCCGCTGAAGCCCTTAAAGTCCGGGCAGTACTCCGCGAAGATAGCCTTGCTGACCTGGTTGACCGGGCTGGATTGGTCGCGTTGGTTCCAAACCAGCAGCACCTTCCCGCCCGGCTTCAGGATGCGCCGGCACTCCTCCCGGAACAATGCCGGCTCGAACCAATGGAAAGCCTGGGCGGCGCTGACCAAGTTTACGCTCTGGTCGGGCAAAGTCGTGTTGGAATCGCGTCCGGCGACGGAGTAAAAGCCCGGGAAATCAGCCAGTTGACGCTCTGCTTCGGCGCGCATATCGGAGTTTGGCTCCACCGCGTACACTCGCGCACCCAGGAGCAGCAGCTGGCGCGTGAAGATGCCGGTGCCCGAACCCACGTCCGCGACTGCCGCGCCTGGGCCGATGCCCAGCTTTTCCTTCAGGTAGCGCAGGGCTTCTGCGGCGTAATCCGGGCGGTACTGCTGGTAGACAGCGCCTTTTCCGGTGAATTTTGAGATGTTATCCAAGGCTAAAACGCTCCTCTCCAGGTTCAATCAGGCATTCCCGCAGCCAGCGCTGGTTTTGTTCCAGCGCGCTTGCTCCCATTATATATATCCAGGCTGAGCGCGCGCGCGAACAACCGCAGATTCTTCGACTTGCAGCAATCCGACCCGGAAATCGAGCGCGCTCGTCCCGCTCTTGACGGGCGCGAAAGCGGGGAGCCGAATTCGTAATGGATGGCGGGCGGGTGGAACAGCGCGTGTGTGTTCACAGCGGCCTCTTCAGGCTTCAGGCCCCGGCTCGAGCCCGCATCTGGAGTAAATCTCCTGGATGATGGCGGACTTCTCTTCGATGTAGGCGTCAATATCGGTGGGGTACCGCGCGGCGGCTGCAAGCTTGACCTGCGCGTAGCGCTCACGGTCTTGCGGGTGCGCGCACAGGTAGTCCCGCAAGGCCAGGTGCCGGCGCAGTTCGGCCGCATCACGCGTGCAAACGTAGAGATGATGCGCCATCAGTTCCGGCTTGCCGTCATATTTGAAAGCTTCCCGGCCGGGGATGCCCAGGTCGCCTTCGTGACGGTAGCCTAAAGCGGCCAGCGCGCCCCGAACCCGCGGGAACGCTGAAAGGTCCGGGATAATGATGTCGATATCGATGATGGGCTTGGCCGCCAGCCCGGGCACGGAAGTGCTGCCGACGTGTTCGACGGCGCAGATGAGCCCCTCGAGCGCAGGCAGAAGCGCTGCCGCGATTTCCTCGAAGCGCGCCGGCCATTCCGGCTGCCAGGGGACGACCACAACCTGTTTTGTGCGCATGCTTTCCGTAAGCTCCTGTTTTCTCAGCAAAAGGACTTGACCCGAAGACGCCGCCGCGCGGGGGCATACTTCCGCACAACAATCTTATCACGCGCGGGTTTGCCCTTGACAGATACTATACCGAGCGGTATACTCTGCGGCGATGAACAACCGCACGACAATCCTCGAGACCGCCCTGTCGTTTTTTGCCGCGTTTGGATACGAGGCTACCGGCACATTGGAAATCTGCGACGCGGCTGGCGTGAGCAAGCCGACCATGTACCACTACTTCAAGAGCAAGCGAGGCTTGATGGAAGCCATTCTCTCCGGGAACTTTCAGCCCTTTCTGGAGCGCTTGAAGGAGGCCAGCCGCTACCAGCACGACCTGACGCTCAACCTGGAAAGGGTTATGCGCGCGTATTTCTCTTTCGCACAGGAAAACCCGGTCTTCTACCGCCTGCAATTTTCCATGCAGTACGCGCCCTTAAAGAGCGAGAGCTACGAGCTGGTCTCGCCCTGGGTCAAGCGCCAGCGCGAGCCAATCCAGGCCATGTTCGCGCAGGCGGAAGCCGACCACGGCAATATGCGCGGCAGATCATCCGGCTACACGACCACCCTGCTGGGCATGATTAACGCCTACGCCAGCGACGCGCTGGCACGCGAACGCGAACTGGACGACGAGCTGATTTACCAGGCCCGCCATCAGTTCATGCACGGTATCTTCTCGTGAGGGCGCCTCAGGGCTTATTTTTTTACCTGTATCACTATACCGTACGGTATAATCACGGAGCAACCATGACCAACATTAACAGCAGCAATTTCCTTTATCACCTCTTCCCCCTGGGCGCCTGCGGCGCGCCAAAGACCAATGATTTTTCCAGCGCGCCGGTATCGAGGCTCTGCCAAATCCACGGCTGGCTGGACCATATCCAGTCTCTGGGCGCGGATACGCTCTTCCTCGGGCCGGTGTTCGAATCCGGCACCCACGGCTACGACACCGCCAACTATTATGAAGTGGACCGCCGGCTGGGTACGCGCGCCGACCTGGCGGAACTTGGCAGGGACCTGCGCGCGCGCGGCATGCGCCTGGTGTTGGACGGCGTGTTCAACCATACCGGCCGGGATTTTTGGGCTTTCCGCGACCTGCAAACGCGCGGCGCGGCTTCCGCTTTCCGGGATTGGTACGCGAACGTGCGCTTTGACCAGCGCAGCCCCTTTGGGGACCCCTTTTCTTACGATGCCTGGAACGGACACTTCTCCCTCCCCAAGCTCAACCTGGAGAACCCGGCTGTGCGCGAACACCTGTTTGGGGCAGTGCGGATGTGGGTGGAAGAATTCGGCATCGACGGCATCCGCCTGGACGCGGCGGACGCGCTGAATTTTGCGTTTCTGCGGGCCTTACGGGAGTTTAGCGAGCAGCTCAAGCCCGGGCTGTGGCTGATGGGCGAGGTCATTCATGGGGATTACCGCCAGTGGGCGAACGAACAAACCCTGCACAGCACCACCAATTACGAGCTCTACAAAGGCTTGTACTCCGCGCATAATGAACACAACTACTTCGAGCTGGCGTACAGCCTGAACCGCCAGTTTGGCGCGCAAGGGATTTACCAGCACCTGAGCCTGAACAGCTTTGTGGATAATCATGACGTAACGCGCATTGCCAGCCAGCTTCGGGAGCCGGCCGCGCTGACCCCCTTGCATGTGGTGCTTTTCAGCGCGCCCGGGGTGCCCTCGGTCTATTGCGGCAGCGAATTCGGCTTGGCGGGTGTGAAAAGCCGCGATGATTGGAATTTGCGTCCGGAATTTAAGCCCCATGCGCTGGCAAAAACCGCGCCGCAGCCTGAGCTCTTCGCCTGGATTCAAAAGCTTGCCCTAATCCGTAAAAACAGCCCGGCGCTGCGCGAGGGCGCCTACGTTCAAAGGCTGGTCGCGGCGGACCAGTTCGCGTTTTCCCGCCACACCGCGGGGGAGGATGTTTTGGTGCTGGTGAATAATGCTGACGCAACCGTGGATATCAGCGTTCCGCTCGCCGGCTTTGAGGGCAAAGGTTTCCGTGATTTGCTTACACCAGGGGAAGCGTTTTGGACTGACGCGCACGCAAACCTGACGGTGCGGCTGTACCCCAAAAGCGGCCGGATTTTACGGCGGGATTAGGGGGTCAGACTGTCTTTTCGACAATCCAGAAGTGGGAAAGACCCAGGCGCTGAAGCGGTGTTTTTTCCAGCTGCTGCAGCAGGCCCCGCAGCGCGCGCCCCAGCCTGGGACGGCGCTCAATGATGTTGTCATATGCCCCGAAAATGGTGCGCTTCTCAATAATCCGGACTGGCTGGCCGCGGAACAGCCGCGCCAGGTCCCGGCGGGTGTAGATTTCCACGTGCGGGGCGAGTTTATCCCGCCAGCGGCGCGGCAGGTAGTTTACCAGCGGGATATTGCCGAAATGATAGCGCCCGCGCCAGTAAACCCCGTGGGTTTCGAAAGGGTAACCGCGGTTGGGGCAAAACAGCACCACCCGCCCGCCCGGTTTGAGCACGCGCACCATCTCCGCGATGGCAGCCTGGTCATCCTGAACGTGTTCCAGGACTTCGTGGCTGAATACCAGGTCGATGCTGCCGGTCTCAAAGGGCAGGGATTCGCCCGCTCCGCACACCACCAGGCGGGAAAAAGCGCGGCTGTCTTGCACGCGCGGGAATTCAATATCCAGCCCAAGCGTCTGCCCGCAGATGGGAGCCAGGCGGCTCAGGTAGGTGCCCACGCCGCAGCCGTCCACCAACACGCGTCCTTTTACGAGCTCGCCGGCGGCCTTCAAAAGCATATCCAGCCGGCGCTGCTGCCCTGCGCGCCAGACGCGCGAAGGCTCGCCCCGGATGGCGGCTTTGTTCAAATCCTCAGGGATAACGTGCGGCATGAGAGCTATTGTACCAAGAGTGGGCCTGGTTAGGCAGGCTGCTCTGGGATTACTTCCAGTCGACGCCCATCTTGGCGCGCCCGCGCAGGTATTTTTCTACCGCGATGCCCGCTGTGGCGCCGTCTGAAGCTGCGATGACTGCCTGTTTGATATGCTGACAAAGCACATCTCCCACGGCAAACACGCCTGGTTTTGAAGTCTGAAATTCGCGGTCCACCCTCAGGCAGCCGCCCGGGTTGGTTTCCAGCTGCCCCTGCAGGAAGTCAGTGATTGGCACTCCGCCTTGCAGATAGATGAAAACCCCGTTCAGCGGCAGGTCTTGTTCGCTTTCGCTGCCGCGCTGGGCGTAGCGCACGCCCTCCACGCGTTCCCCGCCGTAAATCTCGCGCAGGGTGGCGCCGGTGAGCAGCTCAATTTTGGGGTTGGCACGCATTTCCTGCAGCAATTCCGCCGGGGCGGAGAGTTCGGGTGCCGGGCAAAAGAGGTAGACCTTGCTCGCAAAGCGGCTCAGATACAGCGCTTCCTCCACGGCTTCGTCGCTCTTGCCCGCCACTGCCACCACGGCTTGCCTGAAAAAGGCCGCGTCGCACACCGCACAGTACGAAACGCCCCTGCCCAGCAATTCCGCTTCCCCTGCAATCAGGTTGCTTCTGCCCATGGAACCGGTGGCAATGACAACGGCTCTCGCTGAGTACACCCCGAAGTTCCCGAACACCAATTTTGGGTCAGCCGAGAGGTCGGCTCCGATGGCTTTGTCGTTCACGTACTTCACGCCGAAGCTTTCCGCCTGCTGGCGGATCGTGCGCAGCAGCTCGGCGCCGGCGATTTCGCCGGGGATCCCCGGGAAGTTGGCAATTTTGCTGGTGGTGCCCAGCGCTCCGGTGGTCAGTCCCTTATCCAGGATGAGCGTGCTCAGGTTGGCGCGAGCCGTGTAAATCCCGGCTGTGGAACCGGCAGGTCCGCCGCCGATGATGACTGCATCAAAAATCGTCTCAGAATTTTGGTTCGACATAATTCAGTCCTTTATCTTCACTAAGTTCCTGAAGTATATCCACTTCAACTGGCGATTCACCCGGACGCCTAAGCTTTGCTGTCGAATCCAGCGCCAACGCAGTAGAATTTCATTCAAACCGGCAGATTATTGCAAGCCTGATAGTTTTTTAGAGACCCTGGATGATAAACAATACTGGAGCCTGGCAAAGTGTCGGGTCTATGAGTGGAGCAGAATAACTTTGGAACCCAAAAAGTTCTACCAGATGAGCCTGACGGAGCGCCGGGAGTGGCTGCAAAGCCAGGCGCAGTTGAGCGCGGAGGACATCCATGCCTGGTCCCCGCAGGGGGGCCTGAGCGCTGAACGGGCCGACCACATGATCGAAAACGCGGTCGGGGTGTTCGCGCTGCCCCTGGGCATTGCCCAGAACTTTATCGTTAACGGGCGCAAGGTTTTGGTGCCGATGGCGGTGGAAGAGCCCTCCATCCTGGCGGGCGTGTCGTTCATGGCCAGGTTGGCGCAGGCGGGCGGGGGTTTCTTCGCCTGGGCTGGCGCGCCCGAGATGATTGCACAAATCCAGCTGCTGGATATCCAGGACATGGACGCCGCGCAAGCCGCGATTCTGGCGCACAAAACCGAACTGCTCACTTGCTTGAAAGGCCTGCACCCAACCATCGAAGGCCTGGGCGGCGGCGCGCGGGACCTGCAGGTGCGGCGGATTGAGAACTCCGCGATTGGTCCTTTCCTGGTTGTGCATCTGATTTATGATGTGCGCGACGTCATGGGCGCCAACGCGGTAAACTCCGCCGCGGAAGCGCTGGCGGGACCGCTGGAACAGCTTACCGGCGGGCGGGCGCATGTGCGCATCCTCTCCAACCTGGCGGACCGCCGGTTGGCGCGCGCGGAAGTTCGCATCCCCTCCGCAGCGCTGGCGTTTGACCACTACACAGGCGAACAGGTGCGCGACGGCATCCTGGAAGCCTGGGCTTTTGCCGCTGTTGACCCTTACCGGGCAGCCACGCACAATAAAGGCATCATGAACGGCGTGGACGCGGTGGTCATCGCGACGGGCAACGATTGGCGCGGGGTGGAAGCTGGCGCGCACAGCTATGCTGCCCGCGCGGGGACGTATACCAGCCTCTCCACCTGGAGCAAAGGCACGCAAGGCGAGCTTTGCGGCGCGCTGGAACTGCCGTTGGCGCTGGGCATCACCGGCGGCTCCACCCAAAGCCACCCGACAGCCCGCGCGAACCTGAGGCTAATTAACGCGCGCAGCGCGGGCGAACTGGCCGGGATTATCGCGGCGGTGGGTTTGGCGCAAAACCTGGCGGCGCTGCGAGCCCTGGCGACTGAGGGCATCCAGCGCGGGCATATGCGCCTGCATGCCCGGCAGGTGGCGCTCTCAGCGGGCGCCAGCCCCGAAGAGGCTGGCCGTCTGGCTGCCCAGCTTGCGCGCGAAGGGAATATTCGAATTGAACGTGCCAGGGAGATCCTGGACGACTGGAGAAAGAACAAGCATGACTGAACACACGCATCAACAGGATAAGTCAGCGCTGCTGCTGAAACCGGACCGGCAGGTTGGCATCATTGGTTACGGCGCGTACGTACCGCGCTACCGCTTGCCCGCCAAAGAAATCGCGCGCATTTGGAGCGCGGGCGATGAGGGGCTGCCGGTCATCGAAAAGGCCGTCGCCGGTTTAGACGAGGACGTTATCACCATGTCGGTGGAAGCCGCCCGCAACGCGCTCAAGCGCGCCGGCATTGACCCGGCGGAACTGCGCGCCGTCTGGGTGGGCTCCGAATCGCACCCGTACGCGGTGAAACCCAGCGGCACCATCGTGGCGGAAGCCATCGGCGCTTCAGTCAACATCCAGGCGGGGGACTGGGAATTTGCCTGTAAAGCCGGCTCCGAAGCGATGGTGGCGGCGATGGCCATGGTCGGCTCGGGGATGGGCCGGTACGCGTTGGCGATAGGGATGGACACCGCCCAAGGCAAGCCCGGCGACGCGTTGGAGTACACCGCCGCCTCAGGCGGGGCGGCCTATATTTTCGGTCCGGCGGATGAGTCGCTGGCATCCGTGGAAGCCGCTTACTCGTACGTCTCCGATACGCCGGACTTCTGGCGCCGGGCGCACGCGGTCTATCCGGAGCACGGGCAGCGCTTTACCGGCGAACCCGCTTACTTTCAACACCTGCTAACCGCTTCCCGGACGATTATGGAAGCATCCGGATTAAAGCCGGCAGATTTTACTTACGCGGTTTTTCACCAGCCGAATACCAAGTTCCCGCAGCGCGCTGGCAAAGAGCTCGGCTTCAGTCCGGAACAAATCAAGACCGGGCTGCTTTCACCGGTGATTGGCAACACTTACGCCGGTGCGTCCCTGATTGGCTTGAGCGCGGTGCTGGATGCCGCCCGACCGGGGGACCTGATATTGATGACCTCCTACGGCTCGGGAGCGGGTTCGGATTCCTTTATCCTGCGCGTGCGCGAACCCATCCTGGAACGGCGCGGCAAGGCGCTTCTCACGCAGGATTACATAGCCCGCCGCACGGAAATCGATTACGCCACCTATGTGCGCTTCCGCGGCGAGATTGTCGTCCGGTAGGTCTGTGATGAACGCGAACAGACAGGATATTGTCATCGCGGGCATCGGGCAGACCGATGTGGGCGAATTATGGGACGTCTCCCTGCGGGATTTGGGCGTGCGCGCGATACAAGCCGCCCGCCAGGATGCCGGCGGACTGGCTCCGCAGGCGCTGTACATTGGCAACATGCTGGCTGCCAGTGCCTCGCATCAGGCCAATCTCGGCGCGCTCCTGTGTGAATGGGCTGGTTTGAAAGGCGCCGAAGGCACCACGGTGGAGGCGGCTGACGCCTCCGGCGGGGCGGCGCTGCGCATGGCCTATATCGCAGTCGCCTCAGGCATGGTGGACGTCGCGGCAGCGGTGGGCGTGGAAAAAGCCACGGACGTGCTCGGCAGCGACATCGAATCCCTGAGCACGCGCAACCTGGACGCGGATTTTGAGGCTAATGAGGGGCAAACGCCTGTAGGTCAGGCCGCGCTGCTGATGCAGCGCTACCTGCACGAAAATCAATTCCCGCGTGAGGCTTCAGCTGCTTTTCCGGTCATCGCGCATGCCAACGCGGTCAATAATCCGCACGCGATGTATCCCAAAGCCATTAAACCCGAAAGCTACCTCAAATCCGGGCTGGTGAACGACCCCTTCAACCTGTACGATATCGCTCCGCTGGGAGACGGCGCGGCCGCGGTGGTGCTTACCCGCGCGGAGCTGCTGCCGAAAGGCCTGGCGCACGCGCCGGTGCGTCTGGCAGGTTCCAGCCTGGTGGTGGACCGGCTGGCGCTGCACGACCGGCAGGACCCGCTGTTTTTTGAGGCGGCGGCGGTCTCGGTCCAGCGCGCCTGCCTGAAAGCCGGCATCAGCCTGGCGGATGTGGACTTTTTTGAGTATTCCGATATCACCACCCTGCACGCTATCCTCTCTCTGGAGGCGGCCGGCTTTGCCCGGCGCGGGCAGGGCTGGAAACTGGCCAGCGACGGCAGCCTGCTTTTGACCGGCTCCCTGCCGGTGGCCACGCTGGGCGGGCATAAGGCGCGCGGCAACCCGATTGGCGCGGCCGGCGTCTACCAGGCCGTGGAAGCCTGCCTGCAGCTGCGCGGGGAAGCCGGCGGAAGCCAGGTGGCGCATGCCCGTTTTGGGATGATACAGTCACTGGCTGGCACCGGTTCCACCGCTGTCACGCACATTCTGGAACGCCGCGACGCTTAAAAACAGCGCGGCGGGAGGGGGCGGATTTCTCCGGCAGCCTCATCGGGATGTACAGCCTGCGTTAGGGCAGGCTGTCTTTAATATTCACGCGTGGTAAACTTAAAAAGGTAAAGGAACAATTCCCTATGAATCAACGCGTCATTTATCCGTTTTCCGCGATTGTCGGGCAGGACCGTATGCGCAGGGCGCTCATCCTGAACGCAGTGTATCCGCGCATTGGCGGCGTGTTGATTCGGGGCGAACGCGGAACGGCCAAATCCACTGCAGCGCGCGCATTGGCGGCGCTGCTGCCGGAAGAGCCCGTGGTGGAAGGCTGCCGCTTTGGCTGCAGCCCGTACGACCCCAGCCATTGGTGCACGGAATGTCTTGAACGCGACGCCGCTTCAGACCAGCCGCTGCCCTACGTGATGCGCCCGACGCCTTTTGTGAACCTGCCAGTTTCCGCCACTGAGGACCGCGTGGTCGGCACCCTGGATATCGAACGGGCCATTCAGAAGGGCGAACGGCATTTTGAGCCCGGCGTTTTGGCGGCTGCCAACCGTGGGCTGCTCTACATTGACGAAGTAAACCTGCTGGACGACCACGTGGTTGATATCCTGCTCGATTCCGCCGCGATGGGCATGAACATCGTGGAACGCGAAGGCATTTCCTTCAGTCATCCCGCGCGCTTCATCCTGGTGGGCACAATGAACCCGGAGGAAGGCGATTTGCGCCCGCAGCTGCTGGACCGCTTCGCCCTGTCGGTGGAAATCCGCGGCATACTGGACGCGCGCTCGCGCGTGGAAATCATGCAGCGCAACGTCGCTTTTGAGCAGGACGCGGAACGTTTCCGTCAGGAATGGCTGCCGCAGGAACAGGCGCTCTCCGCCCAGATCCAGAAAGCGCGCCAACTGGTGGACGCGGTGGCTTATACCCCCCGGGACCTGTTGGTCATCGCCGACCTGACGTCATCGATGGAGGTCGACGGGCACCGCTCCGACCTGGTCATCCTGAAGGCTGCCCGCGCCCAGGCAGCTTTTGACGGGCGCGCGCGCATCAACCAGAACGACATCGCCCTGGCTGCCGAACTGGCACTGCCGCACCGCGTCAAATCCGGCCCCTTCCGTAAATCCGACCTGGGCGTGGAAGCGCTGGAGGAACGGATTGAGCAGTTGAAGGGCCAGGTTGCCAGCGAAGAAGAAGGCTCACCCTCCGAGGGCGATGAAGGTAAAAAAAAACTGACGCCCTGGATGGACCCGTAAGCCTGGACCCGGAGGACCCGCTGATTCCGGTCGGCGAGGGGCAGCAGCAGATATTCACCGAATTGAACCCGCGCTGGTGGGATGGGGGGGCTGTCGTCAAACCGGGCGAGACTTTTGAAGCCCGTTCATTGGATACTCCCCTGGACGAAATTGTGCGCAAACAAGGGGGTCGGCGTTCTGAAACCTATACCGACCGCAAACGCGGGCGCTATATCCAGGCGCGCCCTTCCCCCCATAAAGCTTACGACCTGGCTTTCGATGCCACCTTCCGGGCCGCCGCGCCTTTCCAGAAAGAGCGCGCCGAACTCCGCACGCAGGAACAAATCGCATTCGCGGTGCGCCCCAATGATTACCAGAAAAAAGTACGCGTGAAGAAGACCGCCAATCTGATCCTCTTTCTGGTGGACGGCTCGTGGTCTATGGCGGTGGCGGAGCGCATGGCTGCTACCAAAGGCGCGATACTATCCTTGTTGAACGATGCCTACCAGCGGCGGGACCGGGTAGGGCTGGTGGTTTTCCAGAAAGACCGCGCCACGCTGGTGCTCGCGCCGACCAACTCTGTTCTGCTGGCGCAGCGGGCGCTGACCGATATCCCGGTGGGCGGCAAGACGCCGCTGGCGGCAGGGCTGGTGATGGCGTACGAGGTGATTACCCGTGAGCGCATCCTGCACCCGGATGTGCAGCCGTTACTGATTGTGCTCACCGACGGCGCGGGCAACGTGCCTTTGGGGAAAAAGCCGGTCAAGGAGGAAATCCGGGAGCTTGCAGGGCTGTTTTCCAGGAAGAATATCCACAGCGTGGTGATTAATATGGAGAAAAAAGCCTTTGACCAGGGGCTGGCGCAGGAACTGGCGGACCAGATGGGCGCGGCGTGCTACACCCTGGAAGAAATCCGCGGAGAAACGCTGTTGAATACCGTCCAAAAGGAAATGCAGACTGCCCAGGCTTAGCCCGGGGGGAGAGGATTGCTCAGCAGGGATTTTCGACCGCTTCGACTGTCACATCCGGGAAGAACTGGCGGATAGTGCCCGCGACCCAACCCTGCAGGGTGGCCGGCAGCAGCGGGCAGCCTTCGCAGGCGCCTCCCAGGCGTACTTTTACCAAATCACCCTCGATGGAGACCAATTCCACCGAACCGCGGTGGTACTGTTCGATATAAGCGCTGATCTGGTCAATCAGGCCGGCGATTTTTTCCTCTTTGCTGTATTGCGAGACCTGGTTGTCGTTCATTTCTTGTTTAATCCTTTATTGCTGGCGGAGTACTCAAGACAATCTTATCACAGATGCAGGACGGTCTGCTCCGCGGGCGGGTGGGGGCTTTTAGCGGTTTTTTCCGTTCATCGCTGCCGCGCGGAGCGTCGGGCTGTATGCTTTGCCAGCAGTCGCCTGCCTGTCTACAAAAAGATAACCTGATTACGGGAATGAGAGCGATATTGGTAAACCCTGCAGTTTGGGCGGGCAGCAAGGGAAATTGCTTTAATCCCCGGCCTCCTTCGCGCTGACGAATCCAAACGTGCGCCCGCCGCAACTTTCAGGAAGGCAGGCGCTTGCGCGTGAAGGTGCGCGTGATAAGGCTGCTGATGCTTTCCGTGATGGAACTGCGCAGTGTTTTTTGAATTTCGGAAAAGAAAGTTTCCAGCAGGGCCTTCATCTGTGCCTGTGTTTCTGGCTCCAGCTGCTTGAAAGAGGCAATCATCGCTTTGGCGCTTGCGAGCTTATCCTGGGTAAATTCCTTTAGAGTTCGGGCGCCTGTCGCTTCCAGAATGGTGAATAGCACGGTGATGAATTCTTCGCGTTCCTCAAAAGGCACGCTGTCCAACCACTCGCGCAGGGCGGCGTTGAACTTTATGCTGCTGGCGGAAAGCCCTTCCCGATACACAAAGCTCCGACCGATAACTTCCCACGAGAAAGCGTTGTGCTGCATGAAACCGGTTTCGGTGCTGGCGACCACCTGGTAGAGCCCGCTTTGGTCCAGCAGCATGCCAACCACGGATGACTGCGGCAGGAAGTTAACAATTCTGTTTGCGATGCGGCGGTAGCCGGGGCTTTCGATTACGGAACGTTGAAAACCAGGGCCGTCGTTGTTGTACACTCGCAGGATGCCGGGCTGCAGGTCGGTGGGGATGTTGGCGCCGGCGAAGGCAGCCAGGTTTCCGCCTTTGGAATGCCCGCCCAGATAAAAGACGCCCGGCAGGTGCGACATAACCAGTTCAAGATACTCTACCGCGCTGCGCTGTGCCGGCACCACCTCGCAGAAACTCATTTCTAGGTCTTCCTTCCAGTCAATCCGGGTGTTATCAGTGCCGCTGAACGCGACGAAATGCGTTTTCTCATCCACGGAAAAAACCAGCGCGGAAAATTGTTCAGCCTCGTCGTAGGAAACCTTGTTAATGTAGTGGGACAGGCGCGCTTCCCGGTAGCGCGCGCAGCCGGCACATTTCTCCAAAAGGGCAGGCAGGCGCGAAAAGAACGCGCTGGTGATGGGAGCGGTGACTTGTTCGGGCATCTGCTTGATTGCTTCGGTCGCGTCCGCCAACGAAATCGAGCCGGCTTCTTCGGCGGTTGGCACCGCGCCGGCAAAATCCATATAGGACAGCACCGAAAAAACCAGGTTGTCCACCTCGTTCAGCGGGTCC
>Ga0116170_10003804_pt1 | contig 14047 bp, 9 predicted proteins | sample AD_JPNHW1_MetaG_FD_89797 | JGI IMG/M metagenome (GOLD analysis project Ga0116170, IMG submission 89797) | Active sludge microbial communities of municipal wastewater-treating anaerobic digesters from Japan - AD_JPNHW1_MetaG | ecosystem: Engineered > Bioreactor > Anaerobic > Digestate | place...
CGAAAGTGGCGTTGCGTTGGATTAGCGCGCTGCCGCCGTCCGCGTCGGTCGATGACGCGACACGCAAGGCTCTGTCGCCGTTTGTGCAGGAAGGGTCTCTGCCGGGGGCCGTCTGTGCCTGCTTGGGGGTGAAAGACGGACTCGCGGAAACCGTGAAGGCCAACGCCGCGCTGCTGGATGCGGCGGGCTATGCGCACCGCAATCTGGACGACGATGCGTTTCTCGGTGCGGCGGTCCGGCACGTGGCGAGAGGCGAGGGGCCGAAGGCGTGGTCGGCCGACGAGCAGACGCTTGTGCGCAACTACGGGGCGTTGTCCGGCGCGCCGTTGACCGGTCACAGCCCCGCGATGTCAGAGGTTCGTCGAGTCATCCGCCAGCTCGCTCTTCATTCGGATGTCCGCGTGCTGATTCTCGGGGAGAGCGGTACGGGAAAAGAAGCGGCGGCGCTGATGCTCCACCATCTCTCCTCCCGCTGCGACAATGAGTTTGTTCCGCTGAACTGCGCGGGGGCCAATCTCCCGCTTCTTGAAGATGCGTTTCGGGGCCATGAAAAGGGAGCGTTCACCGGCGCGACGGAGGCGCGCCCCGGGGTGTTTGAGCGGGCGGACGGGGGAACCTTGTTTCTTGACGAGGTTGGTGATCTGCCGCTGGAGATCCAGGCGGTGTTGCTGCGAATCCTGCAGGAGGGCAGGGTCACGCGTCTCGGCGGTGAAGGCCGCAAAGGAGTCGGGGAGAGACGGGTGGACGTCAGGGTCGTCGCCGCTACAAACCGGGACGTTCGGAGGATGGTGCGCGACGGCTTGTTCAGGGAAGACCTGTTCTATCGGCTCAATACGGTCACCCTTCGCATGCCCGCGCTGCGCGAACACGCGGAGGACATCCCTGAGATTGCGCGCGACCTGTGGGGGCGCGGTCGACGGGAGGGGTGGCGCTCGCTGAGCCGGGCGCAGGTCGCTGCGCTGACGGGATACGACTACCCGGGCAATGTCCGCGAACTGGCCAACATGTTGGATCGCGCTTACGCGCTGGACGAGCGCGACTTCGCAAAGTTGATCGCTGACTACCGCGACACGTTGGGCGACGGAGAATCGTTTTCGCCCGCGCCTCCCTCCGCTCACTCCGACCGTCTGACGGATGTGACGCGGCTGCATGTCCGTCGGGTGCTGGGCAAGCACGGCGGCAACGTTTCCCGCGCCGCCGCCGCTCTCGGCGTCTCCCGCAACACCGTCCTCAAATATGCTCGCTGAGAGAATGCAGGCACAGTGAGCGCGCCAACGTCCGGCACGTCTCGCCTTTCCCTGACCGTCCCGCCGACGATCACCCGCGCGTCGGGGACCAGTCGGCGATATCGCCAAATAAGGCGGAAAGCACCTCGATTGTCGATGGCGGTCGTGTGCCTTGATGACAAACTGAGGCGGTCGGCAACCCCGTCAACGCGCAACCCGACCTGCGTTCATTTGATAGTTTTTTGCGCAAATCTGACTTTCGCGACGCACGTTGATCTCTTATAGTTGTTGCGTATATGGAAAAAAGGGGGACTGCTATGTGTGCTCGGTTGATTTCGTTTGCTGAGTTAGCCGCATGTGGGGTGGGGGCGGTGCTTTCTGCATCGGGGGCTCCGGCGGGGGCGCCGGCGCGCGTGAACTACGCGCGGCCGTTCGAGCCGCCGACGCGGCCCGCGCTGATCGCGCTGCCGGCCGGCGAGGTCGCGCCGCGCGGCTGGCTGCGCGACTGGTGCGAGGCGGCGCGGGACGGGTTTACGGGCCACATGGAGGACGACCATCTGGCGTTCCGTCAGGCGTGGGCGACCAACTACACGATGCGGGGCGACGCGCTGAACTGGCCCAAAGGCGGCTGGCCCTACGAGGGCGGCGGCTATTGGTTCGACGGGCTCGCCCGCCTCGGCTACGCGCTGCACGACGAGACGCTGATCCGGCAGGCGCAGAATCGGTTTGGTGCGGTGACCGGCCGCATGAACGGTGACGCGATTCTTTTCCTCTGGTGGCTCGACAAGAATAAGGCCCAGGACGTGAAGGGCGCGCAGGTCTCCGACGCTTGGCCGCTGTGGGCGAGCGGGCTGCTCGGACGCGCGCTGGCGGGTTACTATGATGCCGCCAAAGATCCGCTCGCGCTGCGCACGCTGGAAACGGCTTACGGAGGCGGCGCCTGGATGCGGATGGGGTGGGGCATGTCGAATCCCTGGCCCGCGTTCGACGCCTACACGTGGACGGGGAACAAGGCGATCGCCGCGCAGCTGACGGCACTGTTCGCGTCGAACGGCGGGGGAAGCGATCCGGGCGGCGGCTCTTGGAACCGCTACCGCACCCCGCCCAACCCGCGGCCGGGCGCGGAAAAGAACGACCACGTGGTCCACTTCCTGGAGAGCACGACGCCGTGGGCGCTCGGCTACCTGTGGACGGGCAAACGCGAATTTCTGGAGGCGGCCCTCGCGTGGCATGAGCACTTGGCGCGCGTCGCGATGCAGCCTTCGGGCGTGCCGGTCGCCGACGAGTGGTACGGCCCGACGGGTGCCTTCCGCGGGACGGAGACGTGCGACGTGGCCGCCTATCTCTGGAGCCAGATCTGCCTGCTCACGATCAGCGGTCAGGGTCGCCTCGCCGATCGGGCCGAGCGCGCCTTTTTCAACGCGGGGCCCATCACGGTGTCGCGCGATTTCAAGGCGCACGTCTATTTCCAGAGCCCGAACCGCGTGGTCGACGGGTCGCCGAACTACCCGCATGGGCCCAAGGCCGAAGGCAATTCGTATCAGCGTACGCACCAGCCGCTCTGCTGTACGGCCGCGCTGAACCGGACGCTGCCGTGGTACGTGACGCACATGTGGATGGCGACGTATGACAACGGCCTGGTCGCCGCGCACTACGGTCCCTGCGTGGTCAACGCCCGAGTGGCCGACGGCGTCCCCGTGCGGATCGAATGCACGACCGACTATCCCTTCAACGAAACCATCGAGATGTCCGTCGCTCCGGCGCGCGCGGCCGAATTCCCCGTGTCGTTCCGCATCCCCGGCTGGTGCGCGAGTCCCGCCATTCAGGTCAACGGCGCGGACGTGAAGGCTACGCCCGACGCCAGCGGTTTCGTGCGCGTCGCGCGCCTGTGGAAGCCGGGCGACGCGGTCCGCCTGCGTTTCCCGATGGAGGCGCGCGTCGCGACCGGGACTGACGCCAACGCGCAGAACGCGCCCTTTGCCGCCGTCTCCTACGGCCCGCTGCTGTTCGCGCTGCCGATCGCGGAAACGAAGGATGAGAACACGCCCGATCCATCCGCGCGCTGGCGGTTCGCGCTCGACGCGAACCGCGTCAACCTCGCCGTCGAGCGCGGCCCGATGCCCGCGAAGTGGGACTGGCCGTCGGCTTCGCCGCTGAAGATCCGCGCCGATGCCGAACCTATCGACTGGCCGGTGTCTACGAACGCGCCCAGCCTGCCGGCACAAGCGGTGGCGGGCAAAGGGCCGGCGGAACGCGTCGCGCTTGTCCCCTATGGTTGCGCCAAATTCAGGATCTCCATGTTCCCGTTGGCGGCTGACGGCAACACGGTTCGCCCATAGCAGCGAGTTTGACATCTTAAGGAGAAAAGACATGAGCCGTTACATGATGGGTCTTGCAGCGTTTGCGTTGATGGCCTGCGGGGAAGAGGTTCCGCCGAGAATCGCCGACACGCTCCAACCGGTCACGCTGAAACAGACGGAACTTTCCGGCGAAATCGGTCGGCGGATCAACGACCTCGTTTACACGAACTTCATGGCGCTTGATGCGGACGGTTTCTTCGTCGCGCCGTTCCGGTCGCGCCCCTTCACGAACGGCTACCACTACGTCGGCGTGGGGAAGGTCATCGACGCGGGCAGCCTGTTCTCCGCCTACACGGGCGATCCGGGCGTGGCCGAGCGTACGCGGCATTTCATCGACGGCGTGCTCGCCACGCGCGACGCGGACGGCTACATCGGCACGTTCAAGCCCGAACCCGACGACCGCCAGAACCACTGGAACTGGGTGTTGCACGAGCAGGAGTACCTGTTGCTCGGGCTGACCCACAACGCGGTCCTGACGGGCGACGCGAAGACGCTTCAGGATGCGCGGGCGCTCGCCGACTACGTGATGCGCACGTTCTCGAAGGATCCGCATCCCGAGCAAGTCTGCACGGCTGGACTTCCCGAAGCGTTCCTCGTTCTGTACCGGGCCACCGGCGATCGGCGCTATCTCGATTTTGCCGCGAACGCCAAGCACGGCAACGGCACGGCCGAGATCAAGTGCGCGTCGCTGCGCGACTGGCAGCAGACGTTCGAGACCAAGCCCGCACACGTCTACGTGATGCTGGCACGCTGTTACGCGCAGACCGAGCTGTACCGCTTGGACGGGACGCCGGCGCTGATGGAGATGTCGCGGTACATGCGCGGCGAGCTGCTGCGCACCGGCGGCGGCCTCAACGTGGTCGGGTCGGCGTCGGACGGCGAGCACTTCTCGTACACGCAGAACGGCGCGGGCATGATCGGCGAATCGTGCGTGACCGCCTACCTGTTGCGCTGGCTCGACAGCCTGATGCGGCTGGACGGCGACCTGCGCTACGGCGACCTCATGGAGCGGACGGTCTACAACGCGCTTTTCGCGGCGCAGGAGCCTGCGGGGCGGAAGCTTCGCTACTTCACGCCGTTCACGGGGCCGCGCGCCTACTACAACCAAGACGGCTTCTGCTGCCCCGGCAACTACCGCCGCATCGTGGCGGAGCTGCCCTCGAAAGTCTACTATCGGTGCGCGGACGGCGCGCTCGAGGTCAACCTCTTCACGCCTTCGAAGGTCACGGTGCCGCTCGCGGACGGCGCGACGGCGACGCTGACGCAGGAGACCGACTATCCGAGCGACGGGCGCGTGGTCTTCCGCGTGGCACCGTCGAAAGAAACCGCGTTCGCGCTGCGGCTGCGCATTCCGCGCTGGTGCCGCGCGGCGACGGTGGCGGTCAACGGCGAGCCGCCCGCGACCGTCGCTTCGGGTGCGAAGGCCTTCGAGCTGCGCCGCACGTGGAAGCCCGGCGACACGGTGACGCTGGACCTGCCGATGACGTGGCGGTTCGTCAAGGGGCACCGCCTGCAGGAGGGCAAGGCGGCTCTCGTGCGCGGGCCGGTCGTCTTCTGTCTGGGCGCGGCGCAGAACGCGGAGGCGCTGAAAAAGTATCCGAACTTCAGCGGCGTGGTCGTCGATCCGAAGTGCGTCGGCGAACTGGAGCCCGATGCGTCGATCCGCCCGAACGGACGGAAAGTCAAAGTCGGCGTGTGGGTCGAGGCCCCGGGCGCGTGGAGCAAAGGCGCGCCGCGCGAGACGTTGACCTTCACGGAGTTCGTCGACCCGACCGGCATCGCGACGTATGTGCATCTGCTGGATCTTGGACACGCCGTCGAGGACGAACTGGTCTCGGACTGTTTCGCGGGACAGTGACAAGGTGCGAAAAGAGAAAACGCGCTGGTTCGGACAGGCGGCGCAAAAGGAGACGATGGAAATGAGCATTCGTTGGACCCTGCTCGCCTTGGGCGCGGGCTCGATGTTCTGGCCGGGCACCGCGACGTACGCGCAGACGGTGGTGTGCAGCGAGGCGCCTCAGATCCAGACGCACTGCGGCGGCGCGGCCGTGAGACGGTTCGGGTATTGCTGGGTGTTGGACGAGAGCCCGACGTTCTTCGACGACGCCACGCTTCAGGACGGCAACGACGCGCCGCGCGTCAAGGTCCATCCGAAGACCAGCGGAGAGATCGGCAAGAACTATCTCGGCGTCACGGCCAGCCGCATGCCGCGTTCGTCCGCCAACGACTATCTGCCGGAGGAGTCGGCGAACCTGATCGACGGCGACGCGCAGACGTGCTGGCTGAGCCGCGGTCAGACGCGGCCCGACGCGCAACCGATATGGATCCGGCTGGATTTTCCCGTTGAGCAGAAGATCGAGCGCCTCGTCCTGCGCAAGCGGCCGCTCGCGGCGGCGCCGCGGAGCCGCTTGGGGTGGGTGCCGACGAAGGGCGCCGTCGAGGTCGGACGCGGCCTGCCCAAGGCGCTGACGATCAAAGGAAGCCGCGACGGCGCAACCTGGACCACGCTCTTCGCGGGCGAAACGGGCGACGCGCCGGACGCGAACGAGTGGGCATGCCGGTTCGCGGCGCAGCCGGTGAAGCAGCTCTGGATCGTTGCGGACCGCCTGCAGATGGTCGAGAACATCCTCTACGCGTTTTCGCTGGCGGAGGTGGAAGCCTACGACGGGCGCGGCCAGAACGTTGCGCTGCTGTCGCGGGGAACCGGCGTGACCGTGAACTCGACGCACCATTCGCCCGGGCAGGAGCTGGCGGCGCACCACTGGTATTGGCCGCTGCACTACTACTCCGGCATGAAGTGGGCGCGCGTGGGCTACCACGACGATCCGATCAACTGGCACTGGGTCGAGAAGGCGAAAGGGACCCTGGCGGTCGACCCCGTGGCCGATGCGGCGGTCACGGAGCTGGCCACCAACGGCGTGCAGGTCGTCATGGCGCTCGATTTCGGGAACCGGCTCTACAGCGGGCCCGAGGGGCGCGCCGTGCCGCAGCTGTGGGAGTGGAACTATGACATGCCCAGGCCGCCGACCACGCCCGAGGCGCTGGCGGCGTGGGGACGGTACGTGGAGTACATGGCGCGCCATTTCCGCGGGCGCGTTCAGCACTTCGAAATCTGGAACGAGTGGAACATCTCCTGCTACTGGGGTGACGCGCCGAATCTGGACCACTTTCTGGCGATGGCGCGGACCGCCATCCCGATCGTCAGAAAGGTAGCGCCCGAGGCGAAGATCATGATGGGTTCGGTCGCGGGCTTTCCGCACGGGATCAGCCGTTGGGACGCGGCGGCGTTTGCCCAGCAGGAGAAGCGCACGCCGTATCTGCAGGCCATGCGGGCGCTTGCGGGCGAGGTCGACGAGATCGGCTGGCACCCGTTCTACAACCGCAACCCCGAACAGCTGTTCGGCTACACGGCGGACGTGCGCGCCCTGCAGGCGTGGCTGCGCGGGGTCGGGTTCAAGGGCCACTGCATGGCGACCGAGTGGAACTACGGTGCGCTCTATCCGTTCGTCGCGACGCAGGACGTGTCCAACGTGTGGTGCGGTCCGTTCAACTGCTCGGAAATGGAGAAGGCGAAGTACGTGGCGCAGGCGTTCGTGCGGCATGCGGGACTCGACGTGGCGTCCTTTTTCTGCGAGCTGTACTTCTCCCATTTCGGCACCGTGGACCTGAGCCTGATGCGGGCGACGTTCCAGAGCGACCCGATCTCGCCGCTCCAGCCGCAGGCCGCGTTCTACGTGGCACGCAACCTGGCGACGATGATGGACGGGCTGGAGCCGAGCGCGTTCGCGTGCGCGGTCGCGCCCGCGGCCGAGCATCTGGAGCTCTTCGCTTTTTCGGCGCCAGGCGGGCAGGCCGTGGCGCTCTGGCGTGGCGGATTGGCGGGCGACTCCGACGCGCGCGCGCCGGTGACGCTGGAAGTTCCGTTTGCGATTCCGTCGGCCGAAGCGTATGATCCGGTCAATGGCGTCCGGCAGGCGCTTGTCGTCGAGCCCGGCGCGAAGGGAACGCGCATTCGGAACGTCCGAATCGGCGATGCGCCGCTGCTGATCCGCTGGCCCGCCCGCGGAAAATGAATGGGCGGATGTCTCGAAGAAAGGGAGATTCATGGATAGCCGTTTTGCACTGTCGCTGGTCGGCCTTGGTCTGTTGACGTCGTGCCAAGCGTTTTCGCCGCGCGCAGTCCCGCCGGGGGCGGCCGCGCTGGGCTACACGAAATGCGTCATCAACGAGCATCCGTGCGTGGCGGACATCGCGCCGGGCAAGGACGGTGCCCACAAATGGTTCAGCGGCCAGTGGTACAGTTCCAAGCCGCCGAGCCTCGACCACTATCAGACGGTCGACGGCGACCTCGCCCTCAAGCTGGGCGGCGACCTCGTCAGCGCGCCGCGGGACCTGAAGTTGGAGTCGCCGGGCCTTCTGCCCGCGCTGCCCGGCGACAAAGGCTTCTACGTCGAATTCGACGTGCGGCTTTCGGACGACGATCCCGACCACTGGCCCGCGGTGTGGCTGATGCCGTGGGAGCATAACGGCCATCAGGAGGACCATTACGTCGGCGATCCGAAGGGCTTTGAGCGCTTCATGGAGCTCGACGTGGACGAGGGCGGCTTTGGCCCCGGCCTGACCGGCACGGCCCACAGTTCCGAGGGCATCTGGCCGAAGTACAAGCACGTGCAGAATCCGAACAACGTCCGCCCGGAGCCGATCGACCGCAGCAAGAGGCACACCTTCGGGGCGAGCTATGATCCGCTGACTCAGACCGCGACGTGGTGGCTGGACGGCGTGAAGCAGATGAGCGCCACCGCGCCGTATGTTCCGGCGATTGCGGCCAAGCAGCACTTCTACCTGATTCTCAGCGGCCAGAGCCACGGCAAGCAGAAGGAGCACCTGACGATCGTCAGCGGCGTGCGCGCATACGTTCCGCCGTTCTCGCCGCTGCCGGCAGTCAAGTGAGCGCCGCCGCCTGAGGAAGCGGCGCGTCACGCGTCTGCGCGCGTCATTTCGCGGCGGAGCTTCTCTTGCGGCAAAAAGGCGCCGGCGCGGCGGAGGGTGGCGACCAGCGCCGACGTATCGAGGTCGCACGCGGGCTGGCCCGTGGCGAGCGCCTGCGCGGCCGCGGTGCCAGCGGCCTGCCCCATCATCGAAGCGGCCGGCTGCACGCGGATGGCGCCGTGCATGCGCACGTCGCTCGAGTTGCAGCGGCCGGCGACCCACACGTTGCGCCACCCCTTCGGCACGAGGATGCCGTAAGGGATGCCGAAGCACTCGCCCGCCTTCAGCCGGCCGACCTTCGTGAACTCCTGACGGTAGCGCTGGTACTCCGCGTCGCTGTCGTCATAGACGTGGATGTCCACCGGGGCGTTGTACACGCCGATCTGGTCGGCGAACTGCCGTTGCGCGAGGTAGTCGCTGTAGGTGAGCTCGTATTCGCCGACGATGCGCCGCGATTCGCGCACGCCCATCAGGCTGCCGGTGGTGACCAGTTCCGCGTTTTCGCAGCCAGGCACGTATTTGCGGTAGAAGGAGAGGAACTCCTGAACCAGGCGGCGGCCGCGCATCATGCCTTCGCTGAGGCTGCGGCAGCGGACCGCGTTCATTCGGAAGAGGTGCCCCGCGTTCAACATGCCGGTGGTTTCGCCGACCTGGATCAGCCCCGGCACGTGGCGGTCTTTCGCGCTGAAGTGGCCGTCTTGGATCGCCTGCTCGATCAGGGCCTGCTGGTTGGCGTTCTTGGCCCGCGCCCAGTCGATGCCGCCGAGCTGCGCACAGAGCGTGGGCGGCATGATGTTGGGGGTGTCGCGTCCGGCCTCGCGGCACGGCACGCCGCAGAGCGTCGAAAGCACCGCGTCGCCGGTGGCGTCCACAAAGGTCTTCGCGCGGACATAGCGCAGGCCTTCGACGTTCTGAAGGATGACGCCGTTGAGCGTGCGGCCGGCCACGTCCGCATCCGCCTCCACGACCCGCGTGTGGAAGCGGACCTCCACCTTGGCGGCCGTGGCCAGTTCGTCGAGCATCAGCTTGTAGCCTTCGACGCGGAACGGCGTCCAGCAAAGGTAGCGTTTCGCGTAGAACGCCTCGGTCACTTGCGGACCGAGGAATCCGCGCTGATGCATCGCGGTGACGATCTCGCGCATCAGGCCGCCGACCAGCATGCGCTGGCCGTCGGCCATGGGGTCAAAAGCGGTCACGAGGCCCGACGTGCCCATGCCGCCGAGGCAGCCGGTCGCCTCCGCCAGCAGCACCTTCGCGCCGAGGCGCGCCGCGCAAACCGCGGCCGCCGTTCCCGCCGGACCGCCGCCCGCCACGACGAGATCGAAGCCGCTCTCAGCCGGAATCTCGCGCGTGAAGCGATACAGGCCGTTCACGTCCGTGACGGAGCCGGTCGAAGCGGGCGCGGCGTCGGCCGCGCGCGACAGCGCCGCGGCGCCGGACGCGCCGAAGGCCGATGTCATCAAAAAGGAACGTCGGGTCGTCTCTTTCATGTCTGAACTCCCAAGAAGCGGGTTAGGGCCGGGCGTCTGCGCGTCGAGCGCTTAGAGGGGCGTGCCGCGCACCGCCGTCCAAGGTGTGAAGGCGCCGGCGGCGTGCAGTTTGACGGCGCGCTTCCAGACCTTGTTCCCGCAGAAGGCGAAGAGCGTGTCGCCGCTTGCGCCACCGAGGCAGACGCCCAGCGCGCGGCTACGGTCGGGCAGCGGCAGGATCACCTGCGTCGGTCCGTCGTCCGCGCAGATCTGGATGCCGGCGCGCGTGGCGACCAGCATGTGCCCCTCCCGCGCGTAGCAGACCGACTCCGCGCCCGCGTCGTCGTCCCAGTCCTGCACGTGCAGCCGGAAGAAGCGCTCCTTGTTGGCGAGCGTGCCGTCACGGTTGATCTGATAGCTGTAGGCCCATTTCGATGCGCCGTCCGCCACCGCCAGCAGCCACTGGTCGGGGCGGCACCCCAGGCCGGTCGCGCGTTTAAGGCCCGCGTCGATCACGGTCGCCTTCCCGTCGCGCACCAGCCAGAGGCGTTCGCCCGACACGTAGAGCGAGCCGTCGGGACGCGCGAGGATGTGGCGTCCCCGCACGCCTTCGGCGACCACGCGGCGCGCGCCCGCCGGGTCGATGCGCTCCACCTTGCCCGTCGCCTCCGACACGGTGTAAACCTCGCCGTGCGCGCCGACCGTCACCGCATTGGCGCGCCCGCCGTCCTTCAGGAAGACGGAAACCCGGCTGTCGAGGCCGACGCGGAACACCTTGTTGGCGACGGGATCGGCGAAGAAGACTTCGCCGTCCGTCGCGCAGGCCGGGCCACGGGTATCGCTGAACCCTTCGGCCGCCAGCGTCCAGTCCTTCCCGGGCAGAAGCACGTCGCGCATGCGCGGCGCGCCGGCTCCGGCCGTGACCGGCACGGGCCATCCTTTCCAGATGAAACGCATGGCGTCCGGGAAACAGTCGTTCCAGCCCGTCCCGTGACCTCCCTCGAGAGCGCGAAAGAGATGGTCGTACCCCGAGAACTGCAGGGCCTTGTCCATCTCCTGGTCCAGCAGATACCAGTCGCCCGCGCAGTTCGCCATGTCGCGCGTGCCGGTCGTGAGGTAGGCGCGGATCGGCTTGGGCTCGGTCTTGCGGATCAGCGTCGGGAACTCGTGCCCGCCGCGGAAGGCCACGAAGCTGCCGCTGTTGGCGTAGACGCGCGTGAAGGCGTCGGGCCGCTGCCACGCCGCGTTGAACGCCGAGATGCCGCCGCTGCTGCATCCCGCGATGCAGCGGTCGTTGCCGTTCGTGGAGAGGTTGATGCCGAACTCTTTGGCGACGAACGGCAACAGCTCCTCCACGAGGAAGCGGACGTAGTCGTCGCTGACCGCGTCGTACTCGAAGCAGCGGTTGCGACGCCCCAGCGTGCCGGGCATCGGCGCGGGCAGTTCGCCGGGCCGCACGAACACGCCGACCGTGACGGGCATGTCACCCGCGGCGATCAGCGACTCCAGAAAGCTCTTCTCGGCGCGGTTGTAGCCGTCCTGCCGCACGTAGACGCAGGCGGGTTTCGACGCGTCATACTGCGCGGGGATAAAGATGGAGCCCGTGCGGCGGGTGCCCGGAAAGATGCGGCTCGCGGCGAACGTGAACTCTTTGACCGTGCCCTTCGGCGCGAACGGATCGAGGCGCGATTTCGCCGCGAACTCCGCCGGCACCGTCGCGCCCGCCAGCGGCTTGAGCACCCACTGGAGGTGCTCGTCGCCGGCGTGGCAGTCCCACAGGTCCTGACGCGCGCCGGGCTTGTCGCCGCCGCCGAAGTCGTCCAAACCTTTCCCCGGCGCATGCGCCGCGAGCAGGCTGACCGATCCGTTGGGATTGAGTTTCACGGTCCAGCGCTGCCACGGTTGGGCCGCGTCGGGTTCGATGACGACCGGGGTGCCGTTGTCCGTTCCGCCGCCCTTGACGGCGAGAGCGAGGGTGGGGGCCGAGGCGGGGCAGAGGGTGTAGGCGTCACCCTTGCGCGTCATCACCCACGTCTGATTGTCCGCGGCAGTCGGGACGTTGATCGAGACCGCGTGACCTTCCGAGGTCCCCGGCAGCACGGCCTCGAGCACCATCTCCGGCGCGCTCACCGGAATGAGCGCGAAGCGTCCGTTCCAATCCTGGGTCCAAGCGCATGTCGCCCCGAAAACAAAGGCCGCCGCGGAAAACCAACCCTGTCGCCTCATGTCCTTTTACTCCCTGCCCGGCGCGGTTGATCAGCCCCGCCGGGGCTATTTCTTTGCGTCGAGATCGATGATCGTGATGTTTTTGAAGAGGAACTGGCCGCCGCCGGGAACCTCGGCCTGAAGGCTGAGGTGGCCTTTGACCGGTTCGATGCCGCCGCGGCTCCAGGCCTTCTCGCCGTTGAATTCGAGCGCGGCTGTTTTGCCTTTGACCGTGAGCTTGAAGTGGTTCCACTCGCCCTTCTTGTACAGGCTGGCGGCCTTGGCTTTGTCGGCGCCGCTGATGGCGCCTTCCTGACCTTTCCGCAGGTTGACCTGATAGTCTTTCGGCCAAGGGGACTTCCCTTCGGGCAAGCCGCTGCGGAAGTAGATGCCGGAATCCCACATCTCTTTGTGGAGCGCCTTCCAGTCGCACTCGAGAATGAAGTCGCCGTACTCTTTGTCGGCGAGCAGAATCCCGTTGCCCGCCTTGATCAGGATCGCGCCGTCAACCACCTCCGCTTCGCAGGTGAGCGCTTTCCAGCCCTGAAGCGTCTTACCGTCGAAGAGCGATTGCGGCTGCTGCGCAGCGGCCGCGCCGGCGAGTGCGAAGACTGAAAGAAGCGCGAGTGTGAACTGTCTCATGGAATGTCCCCTTGCTGTTGATGTTGCGCAGAGTCTTTCAAAATTTCCGGGCGCTGTCAAAGGGGCATCGCCATGATACCCTTTGCAGGCACGACGCGGGTTTTGGGCCAGAAACTCGTGCGGCAGGAAAAACCACAATGGCAAGGATCGGGAGGTGTGGGGCTATGCGTAGGGAGGCTGTTCGCACAGGAGACGGTGGCGGCGCGCCCGTGACCGCACTGCCGATCAAAGGGAACGGCGGCACCCCGCGCTACAAGGTCGGACGCCTGACCTTGCGCTGAAGCCGTGCGCCCCGTCCGTCATACGATGGCGCAATCATTCGTCCTCTGTTACAGACATGACGTGCTGTCAAGACGGGTCCCCGTCGCCGTAATATGTCCGGCAAGCGAGGTCACAAATGTTCTCAGGCTTGTCATGGATGATAACTCGGCATAATCACCGGTCTTGAGAGAGGTTCGTGGCGCGGTTATGACAGACGCAGTTGTGTAAAGCTGTTCTTGCACGAGCTTTTGGCAAAGAATGTCGTACCGTTTCAGGTAGGACGCGCCTTTGAAGGCTTTGAAGATCTCAAAATGGGGTGAGCTGTCTTTGACGGGGGCCCGTGATTCGGGGGCATCCTCCGCCAGCATGAGCCAGCCGACAAACGGACGCGGCTGTTTTCCGAACGCGCCTTCGCGATACGCAGTCCAAAAGTCATGCGCGGTGCCGATGGCTTCTTCCGTTCGGTTATTGAAGTTGTTGCCAAAGGATGGGCCGACTTGACTTTTTAGTTCGATGGCGGCAACCAGTTCGCCCTTGTGCAAAACAAGGATATCCCACAGTTTGGTCGGTCGATAATAACCGGGCAATGTCAACATCGCACGTTTTTGATGAACTTGCGCATTGGGCAACCCGTTGGCCTTAATGATGTCGCGAATCAGCGTCACGAAACCATCCATGTTCTTTCCGGCGGTGACACCAGAACGCTCGCCTTGATCCGTCACGCCGGAGGCACTCTGTTTGCGCTTAGCCTTCGCGCGGTTTTTCCAGAAGGCTTTTACCGCTTTGCGGGCTTTTGTTTCGTAGTCGACCAGATCAAGCGCCATCGGAGGCTCCCTTACCGTTGAGCAAAGCCTGCTCGGCTTCACTTAAGCCATACAGTGTGCAGACGGCGCGA
>Ga0116170_10003805_pt1 | contig 14046 bp, 17 predicted proteins | sample AD_JPNHW1_MetaG_FD_89797 | JGI IMG/M metagenome (GOLD analysis project Ga0116170, IMG submission 89797) | Active sludge microbial communities of municipal wastewater-treating anaerobic digesters from Japan - AD_JPNHW1_MetaG | ecosystem: Engineered > Bioreactor > Anaerobic > Digestate | place...
ACAGGCGCGGAAAAAGACAGTCTCAATTTGCATGAAAAGCTGGGGCCCAGCTGCAACCCGCTCTTTAACATGGTTCCAGAATTCAAGCAAAACGGATTCACAGCCAATTGTGTCTTTAATAATTCTGACAAGGCTGCCGCAGTGCATTAACCGGCCGATGCGAATGTAATCGTCAGAACCGATACACTCACAGACATCTGCAAGCCTCGGCAACCAGAACGCGCTGTCGAGAAGAGGATTGTTTTCGCTTATCAGCGCCCGCACAAGATTAAAGGTATCAGCGGCGACTTCTTTTTTAGTCAGCGCGGCGACTTGCGGTAGTGCAGCTATCAGATTCGCAGCATCAACCTGGTTATTATTTACCAGTACGGCAAGAAGGCCGACAAAAGACTGGGCATCGCGTTTTGAGCTGATCAGCGAGTCAACGGCAGCACTGTTGGCGCACACAGCTTTCAAAACTGAACTATCAGCGAGCGACAGAAAACGCAATAAGGTTCTCGGGTGCTCAGAAAGCCTTTTTTTTAAACGACTGGCGCTGAGACCTGCCTCGGCGAACAGTTTTTCAGGGTCAGATTTTGCAGCTACAAATTGCTCGAGAACCGCGCCCGGCAGCATCTTGTTCGTTACATCAAAAGAGGCTTTGTAATCACTAAGAACGGCAATCAGATCCTGAAGATCGTTACCAGTTTTCAAAACCGGTGCAAGAAGGTCCCCATAAAGGTCAAACAGGGTTCCCCAAAGATTCTCGCCAGATGGGTCATGCAAGGCAACGCACGGCAGACGACTTTCTTCAACAACCTTCCTGTATTGCCGCAAGAGTTTTGTCAGCGACTCCCGCCCTGAACTTTCACCGGTCATCGAATCCCCCCTTAAACCTGTTGCAACAGACTGTTCACTTTTTGAGAACTACAAAATAAAAGCGGCCCGATCATTTAATATGACAGGCCACGCGGGGTGAATCTCCGCGTGGCCTCGGGGTAGCAGTGGCCGATCAAATTAAGAGTTTAAAGCCCTTGCGGGCTAATCGGCTAGTTTGCCGCCATTTCGGCATATTTGCGATAGAAGGCAGCGCGTTCAGCTGCATCTGGAATTTCTTTGCGCGGAACCACAACCACATTCGGGCCTTCGGGTTTTGCGAATGACTGTTCCATGAACATTTTTACGATGGCGGGCGGCACCGGGTAAAGAATGTCGAAGGGGTCCTGTTCGGCTTTACCTTCACGAATCGCTTTGGTGCGTTCCATGGTTCTTTCGGTATTGGTCTGAATGAGATCGAGTATCTTGCAGACATTCGCGCTCAGGCCTTTTCTATCAACCTTATCCAGCGGGGTTCCCCACAGGTTAATCGTTCTGAGTTCGTTTACTTCCATGCTGGTGAGGTTGACAGTAGGTTCAAAATATACCAGCTTCATGCGGTAGGGAATTCCGGCGTACAGAGGGTCGGGGTTTTCCATGGTGATGGGTGAGCGGTATTCAAGATCGGTATTGACGCCGTTGTAGAAGACGCTGTAACCACGGCCAAGATAAAGATCGGTCATGCGATTCACCACAAACCATGCCAGCGTGCTTTCCCAGGGTGCGAAGCAGGGGCCGAAATCTTTGAACAGCATGTATCTGATGTTATCGCACGAGGCATTAACCACGTTGCCCAGTTCATGGTAGAAGGTCGATTTGCCGCAGCCGGCCGCGCCAATCGGAATAATCAGCTTCGGCTTTGCAGAGGTGAGCGTGTTTTTGTTCCAGTTTTTGTTCTCTTTTAAGGAAGCCGCGATAAAGGCTTCCATGTGCTCTTCGCCCTTTTTGAGAAGAACGTTCGGGTCTTGCGCGGTAATCTGCGCGATCAGAATGGCCAGAAAGGTGTTGATTACGTGATAGGGGCTGAGTTTGAAGCAGAAGTCAAACTTTGCGAGGTCTTTTAAGGCCTTGTCAAAATCAGGCTCGGCTTTGATTAGATACTTCTTTTCAGCGGCGTTTATCGCAAAAATCGGCCCGTTATACATGTTTTTAGCGTCTTTGAGCAGCTCTTTTGTGTCGCCTTCGGCTTTTGCGGCCTTGAGAATGTTGGCGATACAGATGGTGATGTCTTTTTTCCAGATTATGTGCTCATCGCTTTTGATAATCTCTGCCAGAGCCGGCAGTTTGTATTTCTCTGCGATCTGTCCGAAAATTTTTCTGGTTTCCTGGTTGGTGCTCATTTATCTTCCCTTTCGTTTATAAAGCTGCCTTTAAAAGCCATTCCACGCTGACAAAAATCATCGCAAAATCTCAATTCCGGCTGATAACAAAATTTTCTCAATCATTATACCCTATACAAATCGTTTCCGGAATTATCAGTTCAGTTAAACAGCCTGGCATGCTATAATTCCTGGTAATCTCGGCTACAGAGCATTTAAGGCAGTTAAGTTCAATTTGTAAACACCTGCCGATAACAATGGAAACCATGGGAGAAGCTTATGGGCTTTCAAAATGTCCTGATTGGCATGGCTTGGGAAAGCGGGCAATATCGGGTGGCCTTTCAGAAAACCGTGCCAGCGGTGAATTCACAGGCAATCACTTTTCAGGAAGTCGAAATCAATTCGGGATATCTTGATAAACTATCTGTTTTAAGCAGAAAACAGGTTGAACGCCTGCTGACAAAACCTGAAGATCTGGCATGTCTGAAGGATGCAGCCGAAAAATGCTCATTTTTCCTGCTGCACCAGACGGAACTATAGCCATGGAAAACCCGACACAGAACCTTGTTATCGACGAACTGAAGGACATGATCAAGGGTTCTCCGGATGGGCAGCTCCACCTCTGGTTCATTTTCTGTGAAGATGTCTATGAAACCAGGTTCGGCGATGGTTTTTATTCATACCCGCACCGGGCGTTTCAAAATAATGAAGAAGCTGAAAAATGGGCAAAAATGGTAACCACAGATTCAAAAACCGCTGATTCACTGGGTTTCAACGCCGAGGTTCATCATATCGTCGCCAGTCTGAACGAAGCCGGCAGCATAAACCTTTTCTCGCGTGATAAAGAACTATCGATCCGCGATCCAGAGCGAAAAATAATCGATTTTCTCAATGGAACCGACCCGGACTGGCAAAGCATTGTCAGAACGCTCAAAACAAAATAAAGCTCTATACCGGCCTCTGCCTCGATATAAACCATCTGAAAACATGGTTTGTCAGCAGAAACCATGTAACAAGAACTACAATCTGATCGATGACTCCGTTGGCATACAAAAGCCCGCCACCAATCGCCAGATTAATTGCATATAGCAGCGCGACAGACAGCATAAAAGCCGGAAAAAAGCAGATCAGACCAACAAGCACGTAAGTTATGATTTTCCTGATCATATTACCCTGATATTACCATAACCACATTTCTGCAATTCTTTGATGTGAAGACCTCTGGCCAAAGCATGCTCAGGCCTTTCTGCAGTCTGTTCGCTGATTATCGCCAATAACAAAATCAAGGGTTGCCTGATGACCCTGGTTCACAGACATCAGCATCATCCGCTTGTGATTTCTGATGAATATAGGAAAAGTATAAATGTCGGCCTGCAATAAACGCTGCTGATAGCTCGATTAAAACGAGGGCTCGAATGGATGGTTGTTTGGGAAGCAAGCCCCAGGAAAGAAACAGGATAAGGCTGAACCATGCTCCCATGAATGCCGGGTTGTTTTTCCCTGATTGTTCGGCGAAGCCTGTCGAACAGACTCCTGTTAAAATTGACCCTGCAATCAGCAAAAACTCTACAGCGTTCAAGAAATTTCGGGAAAACATATAAGCGCTGAGAAGACAGGCAACAATTAAAAACAGTGCTGCAAGACCGGTTAAATAACTGACCCCTCTTTTAAGCCTTTTGGAAGCAATTACACAAAGCCCTATGCCAATTACCGTAAATATGAAAGACTCATTCGATGCGTTTGAAAGCGCAAACCCTGCCGTGCAAAGCAGAATACCGACCAAACCAGGATCATGAGTTCGCCCTTCCGGACCTGTAAGTCGAAAGAGGCTGAAATACACGATTGTTGCCAGTGCCATGACCAATGGAAGTGGCCCCCAGTCAAGAAAGCCCGGGCGCCATTCAACTACTGGAAATTCAAGCAACCACCAGGAACCAATGCCGCCGCCAGGTTCGATGGTATAGCGAAACGCCGAGGCCAGCCAGAAAATACCAAGCTGTATTGGCCATGAAAATAGCTTCAAAGCTTGGTTTTTCATCTCTTTTGCTGTCTGCATATTTTCCATGATTATCTTTGAATCATTACCGTAAGCCCAACTCCCAAAGTTTCATATTCCTGTGGCGCTCTCAGCCTTTTCGGTCGTTATCCGTATTTTTGCGCGGCGTTTTGTTCGGCTTCTCATTTCTGAACTGTTTCACCTTGTCGTTCAGGTGTTCAATCTATTACAGATAAGCCTTTTTGCCGCTCAGTAAGCCCCCCTGAGCGATTAAAATGTTTTTGTTGTCTATAAGTCTAAACATCTCTATATTACCAGCTGAACAGCAATTTTTCGAGACTTGTAAAAATGATTTCGCTTTTATCAGGAATCAAATGTCCCGCGAGCAGTAAACACAGGAATTTAAGCCATGGAATATATATGCAGAATTTGCAAACAGCCGAGACCAGAGTCGGCCTTTACCGAAAAAAGTCACTCTCTCCACACCTGTAAAAAATGTAATATTTTAATTGATCTGAGAACCGAAGAGCGCCATCAATTAGAAGAAATCTTTAAAATTTTCATGCAGACGCGCATCTCACATAAAGACACAGTGAGGCTTAAAACCTTATGCACCAGCAAATATCCCCAGGTTTCTTCTCTTGCAAATCTTATTTTTGAAGTTGCCGAGCTCAGGCCTTACAAAAAAGCAAGATTTGCTTTTCTCGAACAGAAATACCCTGAACTCGCAAAAAAAATCGAAGAAGCCGGATTCTTTTACCCTCAATACATAAAGGCAAATAGCGATTAAGTTTGCTTGAATAGGTGCTAACCTTGGTAGCAATGGCAGATTTTACAGGCTGCCGGCGACGTTTGCCTGCAGATTTGGGAAGTGGGCCATCGTTTTCGCTGTCATGCGCATTCCGCATCGTGGCGCTCAACGATGTCGCTGAACAGCATTGCGTTGAAATCTTCCTGGTGGGTTTTTATTCGCAGCATCCGGTCGAGGCCTGCGACCTCCGGAAACCCGCCGGTTTCCCAGTATTCTTCAAATGCCTTCTGGATAGTCAGGCGTTTTTTGGCAGAAAGTGGATTATCAGGGGTTTTTGCAATGTAATTGCGGTGGCCGCTATCAATGCATCGGCAATCAGAAGATTGTGGCTCAAAAAATACTGATTAATAAGATCTATGGTTTTCTGAGTTATCTCAGGAGTTAAAGCATTAGTAGGAAACCCTTCAAGAAAATTATTGGTTTCGCGAAGCTCTGATTTATTTCGGCAACCGACAAGGATTTCCAATCTTGTAATAGCTGAAACTTCCAGTTGGTATGCCTTTTCCAGCTTTTTCAGACATTTTATTGCCACTTCATTTTCATGTGCCAGATCAATCAGAATGTCTGTATCAACAATGACAGCACTACGCATTTTTCTGACCCCAATGTGCTTTGCGCAAGTTTTTTACAAAAGTTACACTGTCATTGGCGTCTTCTCGATCTTTCCACATGCCGATGAATTTTCCCTGAATGACGGACTTGCGGCTTTTTACCGCCGTTTTTTCTTCTATTTCAAGGCTTTTTCGTAAAAGCTCAATGAACTCTTTAATGAGTTTATGAGCGCTCGGGGGTAAGTTATCAAGCTCTTTAATAATAAGGTCTTTGCTGGTCATAGAATTCTCCCATTACCAAAACCTTGCCCATAAAATGGACGAGGTTTCAAACCGTGGGGGGGGCCACATTGAGCTATTTTCTCGTTCATTTTAATCGAGGTCTAATTTTATGCTACCATTGTCAGACAAGCATAGCAAGTTCGTTTGAGACTTTTGGGTGCCGGTTTGATCCCCGCTTTAACTTATCAGTTAGGCCAATTTTCTCAGACCACCGCTGATTTCTTACAGGCGCGTAATACATTTTGTAAATTTAATGATTTATATTTTTAACCTGACAGGTAAATTTTTAATTGCATTATTTTCATTATGCGTTATAATCTTAGTAACGGGATATCTGGATGGAATTTGAAATAGAGAATAAAGAGTTAATCAAACTCTACACAACAGGAAAGCCGAATAAACTGCGATTGCCACCTGGTATCGCTGAAAAATTCGTAGAACGGGTTGAGCGAATAATAGCTTCGGTAACCATTGATGATTTAAGAATTCCACCATCAATGAATTTTGAAAAGATGCAAGGGCACACAAATACGTTCTCAATCAGACTTAATCAGCAATATCGACTGGTTTTCAAAATAGAGTTTGCCGACGAACAAATGAAAACCCGAAAAGTTATTATCACTGACATCTGGGACCATGGGAAAAGATACTGATAACCCATGAAACGGGAGAAAAAAATGACAAACCTGAAACCCTTTAAGACAATAGGCCCTGGCGATGTAATAAAAGATGAAATGGAATTCTATGGCTGGTCGCAGAAGGATCTGGCAGAAATTCTTGATATCAGCGAAAAGCATCTCAGCCAGTTGCTGTCTAACACTGCTCCTATAACCATTAATATGGCTCGTTTACTCAGTTCAACTTTTCAGCAGAGCCCTGAATTCTGGATAAATCTTGATGCGCAATACCGGCGAACTTTTGAGCCCGACAATCAATTTGACGAAACAGCCACGCGAGCTGAAATTTTTAAACGCATGCCGATAAGAGATATGCAGAAAAAAGGCTGGCTGCCCAAAGATAGAGAAGAGCTCTTCGAAGCTGTCAAAAAATTCTGGGACAAGAAAGACCTGAATCTTACATTTCTTGAAGATAGAGTAAATGCCTGTTTTAAAAAATCAGAGGCCTTTTCCAGCAGGTTTAACGCCTTCTTTGCTCAAACCTGGTTGAGAAAAGTTCAGATTGAAGCTGAAAAACAAAAGAATGTTCCAGAATATTCCAAAGCCAGGTTACAGAGGCTCGCCAATGAAATCGCGCACTATTCCACACTTGAAAACGGAATTCAGGATTTTATCAGAGAATTGAAGGCGGCCGGGGTAATCTTTCTGATTATCCCTAATCTTGAAAAAACCTACACAGATGGTGCGGCCTGCTGGGTTAAGAAGAATCCTGTAATTGCCTTAACCGGAAGATACAAACGCAACGACAATTTCTGGTTCACTCTTGCTCACGAAATAGGTCACGTTCTCCTTCATTTAAAAGCGAGCAAGTCACCACCTGCTTTCATTGACAGCGTTGATAATGCGGATCTGCTTGATAGGCCCGCAGAAGAAAACGAGGCAAACGATTTCGCGGCCAGAGTTTTAAAACATGAAGAAATTCATCACTATTTCAAAGGCCTCGCTAGAATCTCTGGTCTCAGAGTTGAAGAATGTGCACAAAATTTAGAGATTCATCCAGGAATCATTGTTGGCTTTCTACAACATGAAAAAATGCTCAGCTATCGCAATCTTAACAACTTCAGGCTCTGCATTGAAAGCATTTTGCCTCAGATTTAACAGATCTGCCCATTAACAAAAACTCGCCCGCTTTTTGCAAAGCGGACGAGTTTTCAAACCGTGGAGGCGGTCCGTACTGCGCTATTTTCTCGTCCAAGAATTTGAGCATTTATCCTAAAACTGCAACCTGCAAAACAAACTTCGCAATTAACTGAGAATGTGGGCTCATGACTGGTCTTTTCTGTGTTTGAAACCAATTTGCGGTCGCTTCTTTTCTCTGAGCATTTTGTCGATGGTATCGAGAACAAACTTTATGCTGTATCCATGATCTTTTACATTCTTTTCAACTTCACTAAGCCTTTTAGCAAGCTCCTGATGGCTTACGGCAAATTGTCTCACGCTTACAAAAGCCCGCATAATCTGAATATTTATATCAATGGCGACCTTGCTCGACAAAACGGTTGAAAGCATGGCTACTCCCTGCTCTGTAAAGGCATAAGGTAAATAGCGCGAACCGCCCCAACTTGAGGTACCATTCTGGCGCCTCAAGATGTTAGTTTCTTCCTTAGTCAGTTCAAACATGAAATCTGGGGGAAAGCGCTCCATATTGCGCTTGACGGCACGCTTAAGCGCCTTGGTTTCAACCTGATACAATAGTGCCAGATCGGAATCAAGCATTACGCGCTGACCTCGTATGGTCAGAATTTTGTCGATTATATCTCCAGAATCATTTTTTACCAGCGATTTGCTAACCACAAGGTATTGCTCCGACGCATGTTTGCTTCATTATAAGTAAGCGCGAATTTAAACGCCTCTTGAAAAATCAGGTGGGCTTGACACCGGCATTCACGTGACTTTGTTGCATGTTCATTATCAGCTGTCGATCGACATTCTGTGGAATCAGGCTTCTGAAATCATCTTTTGATTTTAAGTCAGGGGCCTTTTCCAGAAGAAACCGCAGATACCAATAAGGTTCAAGGCCGTTGGCCTTGGCTGTTTCGATTATGCTGTATAAAACTGCTGATGCCATTGCACCGTCGACGGTATCGGCGAACAACCTGCAACAAACAATATAATTTGGTAAGGATAACACATGCATCATCAAATTCGTAATTGTCATCAAATAGCTCACCTATGCAGCAGGAATTTTTGATCTGATTTCGCTTGGTAGTTGATCAATGTCACAATATTGTCTTTTGATTTCCTTTTTTATAGCCACATTTGGGTCTTCTCGCATTAGATAAAATTTCGAATGTGATTATCATATGCGCCTGAACTGCTTAGCTGGGTGAGTCAAACTAAATGTTATTTTATGCTACTTTCAATGCCTTTTTAGCAGCTCTGGCAAGAAATGCTGATCGAGACAGGCCGTTCTTCCTGGCAAATGAATCGATTTCGTGCAGCAGGCTTTCAGGTATGCTGACATTGATTCTCTTGGTTCTGTTCTCGAAAGCTGACAAGTCAACATCGACCATAACCCATAGTCCACCCGCAAAGTCTGGATTATTTGCCAACAATTCGATATTCGAAGGTTCTGGTATCTTATCGCCTTCGTCGAGATGGCATTCTATAGCTTCCTGAACGCTTTTAATCGCTTCGTCAAAAGTCTCGCCAGCGGTAAAACATCCAGGGAAATCGGGAATGGTAACTCCGAACGAGCTTTTACCTTCTTTGTGCACAACAACAGGGAATAGCATTTATTACCTCCAGCTCCAGCCTGCTTGCCTGAATATACTGCGTAAAGTTCCGAGCGGAATATCTTTGGCAGGGTGTTTGATTGTAACCTTACCCTCTTTGCTTTCGTGCTTAAACTGGTTATACACAATAATACACAACAAGAATTTTACGTCAAGCCTATTTTAACCGGCCTATTTATTTCAAAAAATGAACATTTTTAAGCAAATTTTAATTAGAAGTCACTATGTGGCCGGGACTAAAAAGCCCGGCATCGGCAAAATTATAAACGCCCACCGTCAATGAAGCCCAGGCATCGGAATAATGAATAACCCGTTCGCGCCAGAACAACGGCATGCCGCCACGGGTAGGCACCAGCCGCCCCTGCTCACGCCACATTGAGGGTCAGTAATTCCTGCTCATCGAGAACTCGACGCCCTTTAAACAGACGCCTTGCTGCCTTGAGGTCGTTAAGTCCATTTGCAGGACCATCGTCAGATAGCTATGACGTAAATTTGTCGTCAACATGTCGCAAACTTTGTCGCGAATATGTCGCAAACTTTCAAAGCAGCTTGTATTCCTGGTGATGGGTCGAGCCTTCTCCAGAAAGGAGTTTCTGATCAATCAACAGTTTAAGATCTCGCTGTAGACTTCGACGGCTGGTTTCTGGACACAACTGTTCAAAATCCTGAATTGTCATTTTGCCATGCTGCAAAAGGTAGCTTATTGCTTTGGCCTGCCGATCATTCAAGCCATGCTTGTTCACCAGCACATCCCGCCGAATCACCTGTTCGCCACGGTCACGAACTTCAATCATCTGTGTTTCAAGGCCTGTGATGAAATAATCAAGCCAGCTGGTCATGTCCATGCCGTTATCGCGCACGCTCTGGATAGACTTGTAAAATGCCGGGCGGTCGCGGTCGTAGTATTCGCTGATAGTAAAAAGACGCTTGAAGTCATAACCCGCCTTATATAAGCACAAGGTTGAAAGCAGACGGGATGTTCTACCGTTGCCATCAAGAAAGGGATGGATGTGAACCAGTTGAAACTGTGCTATTCCGCTGACAAGAACCGGGTGGGTATCAAGGTCTGAATTAAGCCATTTGACAAGCTCAGACATCATTATCGGAATTTCAATTGCCGTAGGCGGGGTATAAATTACCTTCTTTGTTGCAGAGTTTACAACGTAATTCTGGATGCGTCTGTATTCCCCGGGAGCAGCGCTGCCACCACGGACCCCTTCGACAAGTCTACGGTGAATTTCGCGTATCATGCCTTCTGTCACGGGATCACCAGCGGAAAGGCATTCAGAAACAAACTCAAAGGCAGAGCGATAATTAAGAAGCTCTCTTGTGTCGTCAGGGTCAGCTTCCGGAACAGCTTCACCGTTCCAGATTCGCTCAGCCTGATCAAGGGTTAAGCGGGTTCCCTCGATATGGGTTGTGTGATGTGCTTCTTTAACCATAGCCTGATTGCCCATATCCCGAAGCCAGTCATCAGAAAGCCGTGCTGCTTCAAGGAAACCGCGTGCACGCTCTATCTGTGTGATAGCAGCGGTCATGCGATTGGTTATGGTAAACTTCGGTTGAAAAGTGCTCATGACAAGACCTGTTGTTTTTTCTTCGAGAACTTTATAATAGTATAACTTCCGTTATTATTCAGCAACTCAGGTCGATTCAATTAAAATAAAACAACTGCTGTGGTGACACAGCCTACTTCTTTTTGAGAAATTGCATTACTTCGTTCACGCAGGTATCAACATGCGAGAAGATTTCTGAACCTGAAAAGCGAAGAACAGTGTAACCCTGGGATTGAAGATACCTGTCCTGTTGCTTATCCATGATAATTCTCTGCGGGTCCTTGTGAAACTCCGTGCCATCGCAGTAAATCATCAGCCTGGCAGATTCGATGTAAAAATCCGGCCTGGTAAACTCCGCTCCCTTACGCTCGATGTTCACCTGCTCTTTGAAGGTGATACCCCGACGAATAAGCTCATCCTTAAAGATTTTCTCGATTGGCGAGGCCTGCGCTTCAGGTCTGGGGGCTTTGTAGCTCTGATGATGCGTCTTTTTGAGAGGATCTTTTTTATTGCTTATGCCGCTTTCTGTCTCTATACCGCAAATAATTAAAGCTTTGCCTCGCTGGTCGGTAAAGAACTTTTGGGCAAATTCGCCCAGCACCCTTTCAATTTCACCAGTCGTAACCGACCCAGAGAATCTGCTGGAGACGAGGAAAATAGCTTTTTTGCTATGATTCGTTGCCAGTGAAATTCTGGTTTTTCTACTGTTCTCACGGTCTAGTGCAAGGTTGGCGGGTCGATTATAAACATACCTGCCGGACCCATTTGTGTCGGTTGTTTCAATATACCGGATTCGGTTGCCGGTGAGCTGAAACAGTTCCTTGTCAATTTCGGCATATCCGGCACTGTTCTGATAAGATTCCTTGGGCCTCAGATTAATGAAGCCGAAGTGTTCTTCTGTTTCACAGACGATCTTGAACTTCGGGAAGAGAGCTAAGTGATCCTGGAAGAACATTTTTTCGATTACCCCTGTTTTCTTTTCTAACCGCTGTTCTTGGCTGACCTCTTTATTAAACTGCTTAATGAAGATATTTTCAAGGCTAAAATTTCAACTCTGTCACCAATTCACCACGGCCAGCACCAAGATAAAGCCATGCTGGAGTCGGCATTAATACAGGCAACACCTGGGTTTGTCACCAAAATCACCAAGAATCAGCACATACATATACTTATTCAGATGAATCGATAAATACTGAATTCTGGCATATATACTCTAAATCTTGGTGAGTTTGGTGAAAAGTATTTAAAACCCTTATATACAAAGGATTTGCACAGCACCAATCTGATGGTGATAGCTGGTGATTTTGGTGCTCAGGGCCGGGGGTGTCAGATCACAGCTATCACAGGCAATCACGGAAATTTGTCAGGAGTCTGTGATTCATGGACAACCTTTATTGAAGGGGGCCATCCGCCGTGAAAACTGGTGAAATCACAGTATCACAGATAATATTATTATGAGCTTGTTAAGAATAAGTTGTTCTATGGCTATTCATCTGAATAATTATTATCTATATGGCTATAGGCCCTATCTGAAAAAAGCCTGTGATTTTGTGATGTCTTTGCTGAGCGGTTAACCCACCCTTTGCTTTATTTGACTGGCAGTTTTCTACGGCCAGGTGCAAGGCCTTGCACTGCAGCCGAAACCGTGGTTAAATGACTCTGGATCGATACCTGACAACGCAGATGCTGAAGAAGCTTGAAAGCAACACCCTGATGTAATTGCCAATATGTTCAGGGTTAGAGAGAAGCCGTGAAAAAGGACATACCAACCCAGAAAAGAAGCGATTCTTTACAAGCCGTTGATTCTGCCTTCATTGAGGTAGTAAGCCTTATTCAAGCTGCCCGGCAACGGGCCTATCAGGCAGTAAATGCTGAGCTGGTAAATCTATACTGGCAGGTCGGCGAATATATCAGTCGCAAACTCGCTTCGGCAGAATGGGGCGATGGTGTCGTTGATGAACTGGCACATTATCTGGCCAGGACTCAGCCTGGATTGAAGGGGTTTACCCGGCGAAATCTTTTTCGGATGCGACAGTTTTACGATATTTACAATGGTAACGAAATAGTGACACCACTGGTGACACAATTACCATGGACGCATCATCTGATTATTCTTGGTCAGTCAAAACGCCATGAAGAGCGAGAGTTTTATCTGCGCATGGCCATCCAGGAACGCTGGAGTAAGCGTGAACTCGAACGGCAGTTCAAAGCAGCTCTTTTTGAGCGGGTGGTAATGAACCCCACAAAAGTCTCACCACTGATGAGACAAATTCATCCTGCTGCCGTGGATATTTTTAAAGACAGCTACGTTGTTGAATTCCTGCAGCTTCCAGCTGAACACGATGAGGCAGACCTGCACTGTGGGTTGGTTAACCGCCTCAAGGAATTCCTGATAGAGCTTGGGCACGACTTCTGTTTTGTCGGCTCTGAATACCCACTTCAGGTCGGCGGCCGTGATTTCGCACTCGACCGCGACCACCGTAAGCCGCATGAGAACCCGGCCATTGGCCTTCTGCTTTGCGCGACCAAAGATGAAGAAGTTGTTGAATACGCTCTCAGCCGATCTCTATCACCTGCACTTATTGCCGAGTACCAGACACAACTGCCAGAGAAAAAACTGCTCGCTGCCAAACTGCACGAATTTTATAGCCTCAACGCCCCGGAAAATCAGAAACCTGAAAAGCCGAAACGAACGAGAGGCAAACTATGACCATTAGCTGGTCCTGATCTCAAATTTCAGGTTCATAGCAAGCTCTGAATGCTATGCAGAAATTATCAACTTCTCCATCCCACAGTGCGGTTTAACCATCAACCCAGCATCTGCAGAGGATCTCTTCACATAAGTTTTTATCTGTTTTTTATGGGTGACATTTTTGCAGCCTGCCAGGGTAATGGCGCCAGAGATAATTTTCACCCCGGCGTCAAACCGCCCCTCGATAACAAACTTGCAGCCAAGAGCGGAGTGGTCAGAAGCAATTATGTTTATTGGCACTGGTAGCCATTTTCCTTAAGCATAGCAAGTTCGTTTGAGACTTTTGGGTGCTGTTTTGATCGCCGCTTAATCACTTATCGGCTTGACCAATCTTCTCAGACCACCGCTCAAAACGTCTTTTTTAACCCTTTGTAGGCCCGTTAAAATTGTTTTCTGACACTCGGCTGAGGGTAAGCGTAGTTTCCGAGGAAATTGCTTAAAAACACCCAAAAAGGCAACAAAATAGGTTCTTTCGACAATAACGCCAACAAGTATCTTTTCCGCCTTGTTTC
>Ga0116170_10003806_pt1 | contig 14046 bp, 3 predicted proteins | sample AD_JPNHW1_MetaG_FD_89797 | JGI IMG/M metagenome (GOLD analysis project Ga0116170, IMG submission 89797) | Active sludge microbial communities of municipal wastewater-treating anaerobic digesters from Japan - AD_JPNHW1_MetaG | ecosystem: Engineered > Bioreactor > Anaerobic > Digestate | place...
AAGTGGAGGAGAGTCGCACGACCACCCCTTCGGCGGACTGGCCGCGTACGGGGACGCGCACCATCGAGCCGGGCCGGACCCACGCGGCCAGCGCCGGGGGGATGCGGTAGGTGTAGGTCGGGCGGATTGGGCGGTTGACGGCCACGTCGGCAAAAGGCAAGGGAGAGTTGGGTACGGGGAGCGACTCGTTCATGGTCAGGACGATACCAGAGGCCCGGCCGGGATGCCACGGCAAAGAGGAGGGAGGAACTCCTCATTGTCCGGTGAATTGCCGGGTTGTCGTTTGAGGGGGAGATGTCGGGAAGCCCCTCGTCCTGAAAAAGTGGGGAGGGCGCGGAGGGCGTCCCGCCCGTGAAGGGCCGACGTTTTCGTCGGCAGGGCCGGAAGTTTAGGGTCTTTTGTTCTGGAGCCCCTTCATGGGCGGGACGCCCATGCCACCTCAAAACAGCCTTCCTTTCAGTGGGAAGGTCCGAAGAAGGGGGATGTCGGTTAGACAATTGAGAGTTTCTGGGAAAAGAAAATGGGATTTGAATTCTGGCGATGGCTTACTTACAATGACAATCGGAAGAAAGGAGCGTTTTCGATGCGTATGGGATTTCTCGGTTTCGTTTCTCAGGCGATGGTGATGGCCGCAACCTCCCAAGCGGTGGCGGCAACGGCTCCCAAGGCCATTGCGACGGGTGAAAAGGTGAACTTCGGTTTGACGGATGCCGAAAAACTCCAGACGGCCATTGTCGGGTTGGTCCTGCTGCTTTTCTTTATGGTGGTCGGGTGGATTGTCTGGCGTCTTTTCAGTAAGAACCGGGGGCTCGGGGGGGGGGCGGACGCGGATTTCAGTATCCTGGACAGCCTGACGTCCGATGAGGCGCGGATGGTGCGCGACGCCATGGTGCGTCAGACGCTGCAGCGCGAGAATGCGGGACGCCAGTCGGGTACGACGATTGCGGAACTCGAGAAGATCGCGGCGATGGGGGGCAGTGTGGATGCGGCCAGCGCTCTGGCGGGCATTCCCGTCCCGCTAAATCCGGTGGCGAAACCGGTCGGGGTGAAACCAGCGGCGCCTTCGACGTCCGTTCAGGCTCCGGAAGCGGTGCGGATGATGCCGAAGGTGGCGCTTCCCGCGGCTCCGCCGTGGGAGCAGGAGGATCTGTCGGGCGAGGCCACGTTGATCCTCGACCCGAACCGGTCAGATGAGCGGCGGGATGCAGTCCCGCCGGATGTAAAGAAAGCCGACGCGCCCCGGGCGAGTGGGGGGACCATAGACTTGGAGACGCTTTACCAGAGGGGCCTGATTGCGCGCGAGGAGTATGAACGGTTGCGCGCGCTGGCCGAACAGGTGAAAGGCGAGTGAGGAGAACGGAAATGACAAGTACCGTGCGGAAGGGATTGCTGGCCGTTGTGTTGGGCGGTTTGATGGCCGCGGGGGGCGTGTGGCATGGCGCGTGGGGCCGGATGGCGTCGCGGGTGCAGGCGCCTGCGGCGGAAGAAGGGACGGCGGCGGGCCAGGAAGAGACCCCGGCCCCTCCGGCGGCTGAACGGGGGGCGGCGGGCAATCCGTTGGCCGGACTGGTCGAGGGGGATGTCGAGGGCGCCAACGGGGTCATCACGCAGTTCCGGTTCCTGAACGCGGCACGGGAGGCGTTCGAGAAACTGGACGCCGACGGCAACGGGCAGCTGGAGGGGGAGGAAGTGCTGGCGTTGCGCGAGGCGCTGGGGTTGCGCAACCGCAAGGCGGAAGCGCTTTTCAAACAGATGGATGCGAACGGCGACGAGCGGATCTCGCGTTATGAATACAAGGGCGAAGAGGAAGAATTCGCCCGGCTGGACGAGAATGGCGATGGTCTGGTGACGCTGTCCGAAATGATAAAGGGGAAGACGTCGGCGCCCGTCAAGGCCGTCGCGCCGGCCAAACCCAAAGTGGAGTCGGAATCGGTCCTGCCGGACGATTTGTTCAAGGAATGGGACCTCGATGGGGACGGGCAGTTGACCCCGACGGAGTTCAAGGGGTCGCGTGAGGTCTTTGACCGGTTGGATAAAAATGGGGACGGAGTGCTGAGCTCAGCGGAATTGCGTCCTGTGGCCCCGGCCAAGGCGGTCCCGGCCAAGCCGACGACGGCGAAGGAAAGCGGGGCGGAGGAACCCAAGGCGGCGGACGCCGTCCCGGCCGCGGCGAAAGGCGGCGCGCCCGGCGCGATTGCGCGCGAGGAGTTCAAGGGGCCGCAGTCGCTTTTCGATCAGATTGACGCCAACAAGGACGGTTTCCTGGCGCCCGAGGAGTTGGACGCGTACCGGCAGAGTCTGCTGGGGGGGAAGGCGAAGTAGGAGTGGGTAATGGATAATTGAGAATGGATAATTGAAAATTATGAGGTTATGAAAAGTCCGGAACGGGGCGCTGAGAAAAAAGGGACAGGTTTGGGGCGATGCCTCAAGCCTCTCCCCTTTTCATTCAGTCGCACCCCACGGTCCCCGGTCGATTGCATAAATTGTCTCTCGTAGTCCCCGGTCGAGATTGCATAAATCGTCTCCCACGGTCTCCGGTCGATTGCATAAATCGTTTCCCGTGGTCCCCGGCCGAGATTGCATAAATTGTCTCTCACGGTCCCCAGACGACGATGTCGCCGGTCGAGCGGGTGCCGTTGGTGGCGTCGTAGTCGCGGGCGCGCGTGTCGGCGATTTCCGGAATGGTGAATCCGTTTCCGGGGGCTTGTCCGTCGGTGGAGCGGCGGAAGTCGGGGAAGTCGAGTCGGGCGTCGGGTCCGCCCCAGGCGATCCAGTATTCGGAGGAGGTCGAGGGCATGTAGCCGGCGCCTCCGCCCCCGATCAGAACGTTGCCGGCCGCGAGGTTACGGGTCGAGGCCCATTCGTAGGCGAGGCGGTGTTGCGATTCGGGCGGGTTGAGTTCGTTTTCAAAGGGGCCGGGCGCCAGGGGGATGGCCGTGAGGAACGCGATGGGGGTGGTGAGGGACGCCAGACCGATGCGGGTGTCCCACAGGTCGGTGTTGATGGGGTCCACGTCGTCGCCATCGAGGGGGACACTGCCACAGTCGGCCCGGTAGGCCGCGAGACCGGTCTGCAGGGTACGCATGTCGGCGCGGGCGCGGGAGATTTTGGCGCGCATCTGGGCCTCGAGGAAATTGGGCACGGCGATGGCGGCCAGAATGGCGATGATGGCGACGACAATGAGGAGTTCGATCAGGGTAAAAGCGTGGGGAGAAGCTGGGGACCTGAGTTTTGATTGACGCATGAGGGGGCTCCTTTCGTGCGTCCCGGTGGTGGGCTCAGTGACACCGGTTCAAGGTAAGGATTTTGCGGAAGAGTCGGGCTTATGCGCCTGTTTTCAGCCTCCGGCAAATTGGGAATGGCGTTGCGCGCGCGTTCGGAAGAACCGATGGCCACGCGGCAAATCATTTTCGCGTTTCCCACGGAAATGTCAAGGGTGGGAACCGGAGAAAAAACGGAGGGACGGGTTACACGGCAGGAACTCCTCATTGTCTAACCAACATTTCCAATATTCGGGCTCTCACACCGACCGGAAAGCGGCTTTGAGGTGGCATGGGCGTCTCGCCCATGAAGAGACGCCGGAACAAAACCCCCGAAATTCCCGGCCCGGCCGGCGAGAACGTCGGCCAGTCACGGACGGGACACCCGTGCCACCTCTGGGCCGTCCCCCCTCGTGTCGGACGGAGAGACTTCCCGGCATCCGACAACCAACAATTGGCCGATAATGAGGGGTTCCTGGGTTACACGGGCATCGCGGGTTTGGGGGCGTTCCCGGCCCGATTCCGAATGGGAATCTCACGGTCCGCTCACCGAAGGGCAACACGTGTCCCCTATTCTTGTTCGCGTTGCGGGGGAACGGTCCGGGGGGGGCGGAATTATTTTCCGATTCGCAATAGGGTCTTTAAGTGCTTTCGTTTCAGGTTTTGAAGGATATGGTCGTAAGGGCGGGATTGAAGAAACAGACAATTTATGCGTTTTTTCGCTAAAGTTCCGGGAGCCTTTGACCGATGAAGAACATGCGCATAGCTGTAAGGGCTTTTATGTGCATGTGGGAGTTTTATACTCTACATGAACGAAGGGGAGATTTTTGCCATGAAATCGCTGAGAGGACTCATTTTGTCAGGCGTCTCATTCCTTCTGTGTGCCGTGTTGTGGACGGCCGCGGTGGGGGCGCAGGCGGGGTATTATTCTCGTTCGACCAAGGTGTTGCCGCACACAGGGTACACTTTTGTGCCGGATACGCCCGCCGACTGGCTTGTCACCAGTGACACCCTGCAGGCGGGAATTGGGGTGGGGCATCCGGGACATAATTCGGCGTCGCTCGATTTGTCGCAAGTCAACTGGAGCCTCGATCCGGCCCGGCGGCAGAACTGGTCGCTCAACAAGGCCAAGCGGAATGAGTGGGGCGGTTGGATGGATCTGAACCGTCCGGCGGTTTCGGGGTGGCTCGAGGGGCGCTACAGTTGCGCCTACGTGCTGGCCTGCGACCAGGCGGACTTTACGACCTCGACGGCCCGGGGCTATGCGATCGGGTTCAAGGCGGGCGGGTCTTCGCCGCTGGTGTTGTTCCGCTTCGACGCGGGGATCAATTCGGGGGCGTTGCAGCTGCCGGCCAACACGACCGAGATCGTGCAGTCGGGCTACAATTATCTGGACGCCGACAACGGGGTCAATTTCCATGTTCAGTTGCAGTCGGACGGCCATTGGGCCGTGCGGTGGAAGTCGGGTGCGGCGTTGTCGCCCGAGGCGGTTTTTGATGTCGATGCGACCAGTTACACCGCGCCGGTGATCTCCACGGGGACGGACACCACGTATCAGGGGTATGAGTTCAAATACGCCGGGTGGGTCTATGCGCACAGTGTGAGTTCCCTGGCGTATGCGTATTTCGGCCATCCGGGCGCGGGCGAGTCGCCGTACGATTTCTCCGCTCCCTCAGCGGGAACGGTGGAGGCGCCGACCTATGCGAAGGCGCCGTTTGCGGTTTCCTGGTCGGGTGTGACGGATTCCCTGAGCGGGGTGGCTTCGGTGGAAGTCTGGGCGAAGAAGGATTCGCAGGTTACGTGGGCGCTGGTGGGTGCGGGTCCCAGCGGTTCGGGATTGGCGCCCTTTTCGCCCGCGAACGGGGATGGGACGTATGGGTTCACGCTGGTGACGGTGGACCGCGACGGGAACCGTTCGGCGGACCCGACGAGTGTGACGGTTCCCGCCGATACGACGGTTTACGACACGGTGCAGCCGGTGGCGGGGCCGGTGACGGCGACGCCGTATTCCAGCACCAGTCTGACGGTGTCGTATTCGGGTACGACGGATACGCTGTCGGGTCTGGCGAGCGCGCAGTTGTGGTATTCGTATGACAATACGAACAGTTGGACGGCGTTGTCGGGGATGACGACCTCAACCTCGGCGGCGTCTTTTGATCTGAATGCTTCGATTCCGGGTTTCACCCTGAGTGACGGGGTGTATCACTGGGGATTTGTGGTGACGGACAAGGCGGGTAACACGACCTCGACGGCGTCGGGGACGGGCGCGGCGGTTTCGTATTTCGACACCACGCCGCCCACGGCGGGTTCGGTCATGGCGCCTCAGTATATGACGGGCGGGCCGATTCCGGTTGCGTTCGGCGGGTTCCTGGATGGGGTTTCGGGTCTGCGCGAGGTGCAGCTGGGTTACCGCCTGGCGGGCGCTCCGACGTGGGTGTACGATGCGGTGTACACCACGACGACCGCAACGGGAACCTTCCAGTTTGACCCGGTGCTGGGCAATGGGGTGTATGAATTCCAGGCCCGGGCGTGGGACAATGCCGGCAACACGGTGGTGTCGGGTTCGACGGCCCAGACGATTGTGGACAATGAGCCGCCAATGGGGGGGACGATGTCGGTGGGGACGTTATATCATCCCGCACCCATCCCGATCCATTTTACCAACGCCACGCCGATTCCGGTGAGTTACAGCGGCACGACCGACACATTGAGCGGGTTGAAGGCGGTTCATCTGCTGTACCAGTACTATTCGCCGGTTGGGCCGGGTCCGACTGGCCTGCAGGATACGGGTCTGATAACCACAACGACCGCCGGTACGTTCAGTTTTGTGCCCCCCGTCGATCCGTACTCGTTGACGAGTGACGGGGCTTACCTTTTCCTGCTGATGGTGGTGGACAATGCGGGGAACGAAGCCATGACGGGCGCTCCGGCATATGTTCTGCTGGACACGGTGAATCCGGATGCGGGGACGCTGGTGTCGCCTGCCTATGAGAAGGGAACGTCGGTGACGTTGGCGTACTCGGGTGTGACGGACGAAATGTTCGGTGTGAGTACGGTGACGCTTTACGCCAATTCGTGGAGTAACCCGATCGATACGAAGATCTATGGCCATTTGGACGATTTGGACCTTTCGGGCGCCTTCACATACACCCCGCCGAGTGACGGGACGTATGTGTTTGGATTGCGGGTGTGGGATCTGTCGGGGAACATGTCGGAGAGCGTGACGTCGAGCACGACGGTCTATGACACCACCGCTCCGACGACGGCGGGCCTGTCGGTGGCGACGGTGACGAGCGGGACGGTGATTCCGGTCACATGTACGGCCTACCCGCAGGACCTGACCTCGGGAGTCGAACGGGTGGAACTGTGGTACCGGGTGAACGGCACAACGTGGACGGCGACCAGCCAGACATTCGCCACAACGGGCACGGTGGTGAACTTTGCGCCTCCCTCGGGTATCAATGGGGTGTATGAATTCGGCACGGTGGTGACGGACCGGGCGGGCAACCAGACGGTGATTCCGCCGGAGGCTGCAACCACCACGACGTATGACAACCAGGCTCCTGCGGTGGGGACGGTGACGACGCCGGCCTACACGAACGCGAGCCTGATTTCGGTGGCGTACAGCGGGTTTGCCGACGCGGGTCTGGGGCTGGCCGATGTGCGGCTGTGGGTCCGGGTCGGCTCTTCGGGTACGTGGACGGCTTCCCCGACCGAGTTCGGCGCGACGTCGTCGGGGACGTTCTCCTACACGGCTACGACGAATGATACGTATTACTTTGCCGTGGTGGCGCGCGACCTTCTGAGTAATTCGACGCCGCTGCCGGCGGTGACGGGCGCGATGGATTCGACGGTGTACGACACGGTGGCGCCGACGGTGGTTTCGGTGACGCCGTCGAATGCGGGGCCGATCAGCAGTTCCGCTCTGGATTTCAATGTGGTTTTCAGTGAGCCGGTGCAGGGATTTGATCCGGTGCTCCAGTTGGTCCTGGGTTCCCAGGGGACAACGACAGCGACGGCCATGACGGTGACCGGTTCGGGGAACACTTACACGGTTCATGTGACCGGCATTACGGGCGACGGTGCGTTGCGTTTGCAGGTGCTGAGCGCGGTGCCGGGCGGGGTGAGCGACCTGGCGGGCAACCTGCTGGCCGGGGGCATGATGAGCGTGTGGGTTGGAAACGACAGTACGCCGCCCACGGTACTTTCGATCAATCGCAAGGCTCCTCTGAGTGCGTTGACGAGTGCGGCGCAGGTGACCTTCGAAGTCAAGTTCAGCGAACCGGTGCGTGATGTGGCGCTGGGGGACTTTACGATCGCCGGAACCTACGCGCAGACGTCCGCTTCGCTGCTGAGCCATTCGGGCTCGGGGGACACCTGGACGGTGGTGGTCAACACGGCCGACGGCACGGGGACGCTGAGTTTGGACGTGGTGGCGGGCACGACGCAGCTGCGCGATGTCGCGGGCAACGCGCTGGCGGCCTCGTTTACCGCCGGAGAGACGTACACGGTGGACCGGGAAGCGCCCTACGTGACGGCGATCACGCGTGAAGCGCCCGCCGAGGCGGACACGAGCGCGACGGCGGTGACATTCAAGGTGGCGTTCAACGAGCCGATTTTCACGACGCTGACGGCGTCCAATTTCACGCTCGAAGCGACCGGCGCGCAGGACGCCGCCGTGATTACGACGGTGACGAGCGAGGCGGGCACGAGCGCCACGTGGCGCGTCGGTGTGACGACTGCGGCCGGCAAGGGCGATCTGGGGATTGCGCTCACGAATGTCGCGGGGATTGTGGACCAGGTGGGTCTGGGAATGACTCAGCCCTTCGCGGGACAGAGTGAGGTGTACCATGTGGATCGCGAGAACCCGGCGGTGACGTCCATCGTGCGTTACAACCCGGTGGATTCGCGTACGAAGGAAGCGGAAGTTCAGTTCCTGCTGGCCTTCAACGAGCCGGTGACGGGTCTGACGCTGGGCAACCTGTCGCTCAATGCCACGGATGGTCAGGTGGCGGCTTCGCTGCTGGATGTGGTGGATGGCGGCGGCGATTCGTCCACCTACACGATCCGGGTGGCGACGGCGGCCCCGGCGGGGCGCCTGGGGGTGGATGTGGACCTGAGCCTGAACTCCATCCGGGACGCATTCGGCAATCCGATGGTGACGACGTTCACGCAGGGTCAGAAGTACGATGTGAATCGCAACGCGCCGATGGTGTCGCGCGCGGTTCCGACCAGTGGCACGACGGTGGCGAGCCTGCCGGAAGTGACGGTGGTGTTCGACAGCCAGGTGGCGGGTGTGGCCGCGGGCGACTTGACCGTGAATGGTTCGGCGGCGACGACGGTGACGCCGCTGGGTTACAACATGTACCAGTTTACGGGGTTTGCGGAACCGGCCGACGGAGCGGTGAATGTGGCCCTGGCCGCAGGCGCCACGCAGGACCTGTTCGGCAACGCGTTTGCGGGCGCCGACTGGTCCTATACGAAGAATTCGGCGGCGTTGACGGTGTCGCTGGCTTCGACGGATGTGATCAACGGCGGTTCGTCGAAGTTTGATGCGATTTATATGACCGCGACGTTCAGCGCGCCGGTGACTGGTTTTGACTCGGCGGCCGACATTACGGTGACGAACGGCTTGGTGGACAACTTCATCGCCAATTCGGTGACCGAATACGAGTTCTTTGTCCACCCGACGACGGTGGGTGAAGTGACGGTCCAGATCGGTGCGGGGGTGAGCGTCCCGGCGAATGTGGCCTCGACGGTGTTTGCGTTCTCGCACGACAATGTGCCCACGACGGTGGAATCCATCGAGCGGCGCACGCCGGTCACGCCTTTGACGAACGCGGCGGCGGTGGTCTATCGCGTGGTGTTCAGCGAAGCGGTGCGCGGCCCGGCCAAGACGAATTTTACGGCGGTGGGGACGGGTGGCCAGGTGACGGCCGCGGTGGCCGGCGTGGCGGCGGTGGATCCCAACTCGCAGGGGTACAGCGAGATGTGGGACGTGACCGTCAATACGGTGGACAATGCCGTGGGAACCTTGAAGATTGACCTGGTCAACAACCTGTCGCGCATTGTGGACATGGCGGGCAACAGCATGCAGATCGCGGCGGCGTTTACGGCGGGCGAATCGTACACGGTGGACCGCGTGAAACCGCAGGTGCTGGATATTCAACCGTATCAGCCGCTGAGCTACGCCAGCCCGACCAACGCGCAGCAGGTGGTGGTCCGCTACGTGTTCGACAAGCCGGTGCATGGGGTGACGACGTCCATGTTTACGGCCGGAATCGGTGAGCCGCCTCAGAATGCTTCGACCATTGCCGGGGTCACCCCGGTGGGCGGCAGCCCGGCCACTCAGTGGCTGGTGACGGCCAACACGGTGGACAACGCCATGGGCGCCCTCTATATTGATCTTCCGTATCACCTCGATGCGATTGTGGATATGGCCGGGAATTCGGTTTACCTGGGCGGTTCCTGCTGGGATTCGACCCACAGCGCGTTCTGGGTTCCGTTTGCCTACACCATTGATCGCGTGGATCCGACGGTGGTTTCGATCGTTCGCAATGAGGCCTCTCCGACGTCGGTGTCGCTGGTGAGTTTCACGGTGACGTTCAACGAGAATGTGACGGGTGTGAGTGCGGGCAGTTTCTCGATTGACGCGACGGGTGACGAGGTGGCGGCGGCGATTCTGTCGGTGACGCCGGTCTCGGCCCGTGAGTACCAGGTTGTGGTGGGGACGGCTCCGGGCAAGGGGGCGCTGAGCGTGGACCTGTCGAACACGGCGGGGATCGCGGACCAGGTGGGCAACACCATGAGCGCCGGGTTTGTGAACGGCGAGGCGTATCAGATCGACCGTCAGGGACCGAGTGTGGTGGCGATCGATCGGTTCGTTCCGGCGGCGGCGGTTACGAGCGCGACCCAGGTGACGTTCCAGGTGACGTTCGATGAACCGGTGACGAGTGTGACGCTGGCCAACTTCTCGATTGACGCGACGAGCAATCAGACGGCTCTGACGTCGGCTGCGCTCGAGAGTGTGACGAACGCGGGCGATGGAACGACGTGGACGGTGACGGTGGACACGGCGAAGGGGTTGGGGTGGCTGAGTGTGGACCTGACGACCACGACGGGCATTCTGGACTTCCAGGGCAACGAACTTCTGACGACCTTCACCGCCGGCGCGTATTATGAAATCAACCGAGTGCCGTTCTGTACGGCCATCAACCGGTTCGATCCGGTGGATGCGCTGACCTCGGCTTCGCAGGTGACCTTCCAGGTGCTCTTCAGCGATGATGTCAGCAATGTGACCTCGTCGGACTTTGCCGTGGACGCGACGGGCGGCCAGGCGGGTGCGACGATCCTCGGGGTCGCGGGCGCCGGAACGACCTGGACGGTCACGGTCAACACGGTGGACATGGCCCACGGGTTGGTGAGTGTGGACCTGGTGACCACGGCGGGTGTGACCGACAGTCTGGGCAATACGGTCAGTGGGGTGTTCACGGCCGGTGAGGCGTATGAAGTCAACCGGTTGGCGCCGCAGTTGCTGAGTGTCGAGCGGTACAACCCGCTGAATGCGGCGACCTCGGCTTCGGAAGTGACCTTCAAGGCCACCTTCAGTCTGCCGGTGGTGAGCGTGACGGATGCGGACTTCGAGGTTTCGCTCGACTCGACCTTCGACCAGATCGGCGCCTATGTGAGCGCGGTGACCGGTTCGGGTACGACGTGGTACGTGAAGGTGCAGACCTCGTCGGGTATCGGCGATCTGGGGATCAATCTGGTGCAGCCGACGGCGGTGACCGATGCCGCGGGGAATCCGGTGGCCGATATTGCGCCGTCGGTCAATGAGATGTATTCCGTGAGCCGTCTGCCCGAGGTGCTGGCGATCCGTCGCCATACGCCGTTGACCCCGAATACGAACGCCGCGCAGGTGGTCTTCGAGGTGGCGTTCAATGAGCGGGTGCTCTATGTGGATACGGACAATTTCTCGATGGATGCGACGGGCGCAGAAGTGGCCTCGGTGGTCAACTCGGTCGCGTCCGACCCGTCAGGGGCGAACTGGACGGTGACGGTGGATACGGTGCCGGGGGTGGGGACGTTGAGTGTGGACCTGAACCGCAACCTCTCGGATATCGAGGACGTGGTCGGCTATCCGCTGACGACGGCCTTCTCGGCGGGTGAACTGTACCTGGTGGACCGCGAAGGGACGAGTGTGACGCTGAACCAGGTGGCCGGTCAGGCTGACCCGACCAGCGGTTCGATCGTCTTCGATGTGAAGTTCAGCGATCCGGTGGTGGGATTCACGACCACGTCGCTTCAGTTCACGGGAACGGCCACGGTGACCACCTATACGGTGACGGGCGCCAACGGCGATACGACCTATACGATCAACGTGACCGGGGTGTCGCACGATGGAACCGTGGTGCCGGTGATCCCTGCGGGTGTGGTGGTGGATCAGGCGGGCAATGGCAATTTTATCTCGACGAGCACGGACAATTCGGTGACCTATGACAGCACGCCTCCGTCGGTGACGATCAATCAGGCGGCGGGTCAGGTAGATCCGACGAGTGTCTCGGCGGTTCGTTTCGATGTGCGATTCAGTGAGCCGGTGTGGGGATTTGACGCGTCGGATGTGGTCATTACGTCGGGGACCGCCGGTGGTGGGTCGGTGGCGGTCATCGCGGGTGGCGATGGAGACTCAACCTATACGATCCAGGTCAGCGGGTTCTCGTCGGACGGGATTGTCATCGCCAGTATCGTGGCCGGTGCGGCGCACGATGCGGTGGGCTTCGAGAGTCTGGCCTCGGCGAGTGTGGACAATCAGGTGACGCTTGACACCACGCGGCCGGGCGTGACGGGGATTGTTCCGGCGACGAGCGGTCCGACCAACGCCGACAGTGTGGATTTCACGGTGACGTTCAGTGAGCCGGTGACCGGCTTCGCGCAGCCGACCGATGTGACGGTGAATAAGACGGGGACGGTGGCAGCCACGACGGTGACGCTGGCTCAGGTTTCGCCGACCACTTACACGGTGACTGTGAGTGGGGTTACGGGCGATGGCGCTCTTTCGCTGAGCGTGAACCCGAGCAGCGCGCAGGATCACGCGGGCAATGGCAATGTGGCCGGTGGTCCGAGTGCGGCGGTTTTGATTGACAACACGCGGCCCGAAGTGGCGGCCATCACGCCAGCCACGACCGGCCCGACCAATGCCGACTCGGTGGTTTTCACGGTCGGTTTCAACGAAGCGGTGAGCGGGTTTGCCGAACCGGCTGATGTGACGGTGAACAAGACGGGGACGGTGGTCACCACGGGTGTGGTGCTGGCTCAGGTTTCCCCGGCCACCTACACGGTCACGGTCAGTGGTGTGGCGGGTGATGGGTCGCTGACCCTGAGCGTGAACGACAGTTGCGCTCAGGATCTGGCGGGGAACGCGAGCAAGGCGGGCGGCCCGAGTGCGGCGGTGACGATTGACAACACGGCGCCGACGGTGGCGGGGATCGTCCCGGCCACGACGGGTCCGACCAATTGGGATGCGGTGGACTTCACGGTGACGTTCAGTGAGGACGTAACCGGGTTCAGTCAGGCTTCCGATGTGGTGGTCAATCATACGGGTACCGCTTCGACCGGGGTGGTCATCACGCCGGTTTCCGCCAGTCAGTACGCGGTCACGGTGAGTGGTCTGACCGGCGATGGTTCCTTCTCGTTGAGTGTGAACCCAAGCACGGCGCAGGATCTGGCGGGCAACCTGAACGTCGCCGGTGGTCCGAGCGCGGCGGTGGCCTTGGACAACACAATCCCGGTGATACTCAGTATTGTGCCGTCCACGACCGGTCCGACCCATGCCGATTCGGTGGACTTCATGGTCACATTTGACCAACCGGTGATCGGCTTCGATCAGCCTGCCGCGATCCTGGTCAACCATGCGGGTACGGCTTCGACCGGCGTGACGATCGCGGCGGTCTCCGAGACGCAGTACAAAGTGACAGTCAACGGAATTACGGGTAATGGTTCCTTCACGGTGGCCGTGAGTGCGAACGCGGCGTTTGATCTGGCGGGCAATGGGAACGCCACGACGGATCCGAGCGCGGCGGTGGTGGTGGACAACACGGCGCCGACGGTGGTGGCGGTTGCTCCGGCGGCGGGCAGCGTGGTGGCGTCGGTGACGTCGGTCACGGTGACGCTCAGTGAGCCGGTGACGGGTCTGACGGCGGGTAGTCTGACGCTCAACGATGTTGCCGCGACCACGGTTTCCGGCTCGAATCCCTACGTCTTCGCAGGCTTCGGTACGGTGGCTGAAGGTCCGGTCGAAGCGGTTCTGGCTTCGGCGGCTCTCGATGGCGCGGGCAATGCGCTGACGTCGTCCACTTGGACTTTCACGGTCCAGTCGCCGACTCCGTTGACGGTGGCGCTCGATTCGGTGGATGTGACGAGCGGAACCTTCACGAAACTGGCGGCGGTGGACTTCGTGACGACGTTCAGCGAGCCGGTCGAGGGGTTGACGACGGCCAGCATTACGGTGCTGAACGCGACGATCCAGTCGGTCGTGGCGTTGACCAGCCGGACCTACACTTTCGTGGCGGTGCCGAAGACGGATGGGCTGGTGACGGTTCAGATTCCGGCGGGGGCGACCACGGCGACGTTGACGGCGGGGCGGACAAACGCCGCGTCGGATGTCTTCCCGTTCCACTTCGATACGACGCCACCGGTCCTCAGCGGTGCGCCGACGGACCAGGGGGCCATGACGAGCAACACCGCGCTGGTGTTCAACTGGACGCCGGCGACGGATGCGGGGGCCGGT
>Ga0116170_10003807_pt1 | contig 14044 bp, 13 predicted proteins | sample AD_JPNHW1_MetaG_FD_89797 | JGI IMG/M metagenome (GOLD analysis project Ga0116170, IMG submission 89797) | Active sludge microbial communities of municipal wastewater-treating anaerobic digesters from Japan - AD_JPNHW1_MetaG | ecosystem: Engineered > Bioreactor > Anaerobic > Digestate | place...
AAAAAAGTTTTGAGCAGGATATCATTCTGAGAAACATCGAAAACCTCAAAATTTTCGGCTATAAAGTCGAAGGGTTTGCCAGGATGATTGACAATTTGCAGGGGTATTATGATATAAGCATGGAACTTTTAAACAGCGGAAAGCGAACGGCTCTTTTCGCGCCGGAGCGGCCGATTTACACAAAGCTCAGGGACGATATGCCCGCAATTTACGGGTTGGGCTCAAATGTAAAGAATTGCCTTGTGGCCGACGGATGCAAAATTGAAGGCGAAGCGGAAAACTGTATTTTTTTCCGCCGTGTTCATATTGAAAAAGGTGCCAAAGTAAGCAACGCAATATTAATGCAGGATTCATTTGTCGGTGAAAATGCCGTGATAAATTGCGTTATTACCGATAAAAATGCTGTGATCAAACCCGGAAAAACCATTTGCGGCGCAGAAAACTTTCCTGTGTTTATCGGTAAAGGCATCTCTATATAACGAACAGCGAGTTTCGAAACATTACGATGAAAGGATAAACGCTATGTATGACGGTTTAAACAATTCACTCGGCAATCTTTTTCTGCTCTCCAACGCAAAAACCCGCTCCATCTGCTCCGAAAACCCTACCGGAGAAGCGGGCGGCGGGGCAAAATGCGAGCTTGAAGACGGCATTTCGGCAGGCGCGGCAAGAGATTTGGGGAAAGGCTGGAAAGTTAACCCCTGCATTGCCATTGGCAGTATGGAAACAAGAATTCTGGCGGATATAGACGGCCCGGGCGTAATCAATCATATCTGGTGCACTCCGGACAATAACTGGCGGTTCTATATTCTGCGGATTTACTGGGATCATCAGGAACAGCCTTCCGTCGAGTGCCCTTTGGGCGACTTTTTCGCCAGCGGCTGGGGAATATACGCACCGCTTTCCTCCCTGGCTGTTTGCGTTAACCCGGGACGGGCCTTTAACTGCTATTGGCAGATGCCTTTTAAAAAGCATTGTAAAATCACCATTGAGAACATAAGCAAAAAAACCGAACCTTTATATTATCAAATCGATTATTCTTTAACGGAAGTCCCGCAGGATTGCGCGTATTTTCACGCCCAGTTCCGAAGGGTTAATCCGCTCCCGTACAAAGAAGTATACACAATAGTTGACGGTATAGAAGGCAAGGGTCATTATGTCGGAACCTACCTTGCCTGGGGCGTTAACAACAGAGGCTGGTGGGGAGAAGGCGAAATCAAGTTTTATATGGATGATGACAGCGAATTCCCCACCATATGCGGAACAGGCACCGAGGACTATTTCTGCGGCTCTTATAATTTTGAAAATCAGGCAACGCACCGTTATGAAAGCTTTTGCACACCATACGCGGGGCTGTCGCAGGTTATCTGCCCCGACGGCCTGTATCAGTCGCAGCAGCGTTTCGGGCTTTATCGCTGGCATATAACGGACCCGATACGGTTTGAGAAAAAACTCAAGGTCACTATCCAGGCACTCGGCTGGCGCGAAGGCGGCCGCTATCTGCCGCTTCAGGATGATATTGCAAGCGTTGCTTTCTGGTACCAAACCCTGCCGGCAGTTCAGTTCCCCGCTTTGCCGGGCAGAGATTATTTGGAAATAATTTAAATAAGTGGGAGGCAGATCAATGAAGGTTCTGTATGCTATAAGCGAGGCACTGCCCTTTATGGCAACCGGCGGGCTCGGAGATGTCGGCGGTTCTCTGCCGCAGGCACTTCGCAAAAGGCTTGTAGGCTGCCGTGTCGTCATGCCGCTCTATAAAGGTATCCGTCAGGAAGACCGTGATCAAATGAAATTCATCACACATATATCCGTACCGGTTGCCTGGCGGAATCAGTACTGCGGCATATATGAAGCACAGGCAGGCGGAGTCATCTATTATCTGCTTGACAATGAATATTATTTCAAGCGGGACAGCATTTACGGGCATTATGATGATGCGGAGCGTTTTGCATTCTTTTCCCGCGCGGTTTTGGAAATTATTCCCTTTATTGACTTCAAGCCCGATATCATTCACTGCAACGACTGGCAAACGGCGCTGGTACCGGTATACAACTCCGTTACCTATGCGCATAAAGAGGGGTTTGAAAATATCAAAACTGTTTTTACTATCCACAACATACAGTACCAGGGTATTTACGGCCGTGATATTTTAGGCAATGTGCTTGGCATACCGGAAAACAAATCTTCTCTTCTTGAATATGACAACGCCATCAACTTAATGAAAGGCGGCATCGAATGCGCCGATACGGTGACAACCGTCAGCCCCACCTATGCCAAAGAAATACTGGACCCCTGGTACAGCCATGGTTTGGATCCGATTTTAAACGCACGCGGATACAAGCTGAAGGGCATTCTTAACGGAATAGACGATTCCGGCTACAATCCGGCGGATGATAAAGATATTTTTTACAATTATTCGGCTGATGAACCATCAAACAAAGCTAAAAACAAAGCGGCTTTGCAGGAACTTTTCGAGCTGCCTGTTAATGCCGGCGCGCCTTTGATCGGAATGATTTCCCGGCTTGTTCAGCACAAGGGGTTTGACCTTGTCATGGAAGTCCTCGACGAATTGCTGTCGACCTCCGATGTTCAGTTTGCGGTGCTCGGCACGGGGGATCCGGTTTACGAAAACTTTTTTAAAAGCATGACGGCAAAATACCCCGGCAGAATCGGCCTGCACCTCGGCTTTGTCCCCGACCTTGCCAGAAAAATTTATGCCGGGAGCGATATTTTCTTGATGCCTTCAAAAAGCGAGCCTTGCGGCCTTTCCCAAATGGTTGCGCTGCGTTACGGCACAATACCCGTTGTAAGGGAAACAGGCGGTTTGAAGGACTCTGTAACAGACAGCGGTGACGGGCAGGGCAACGGTTTCACTTTTAAGAGCTATTCATCGCAAGACATGCTCAATGCCATCCGCCGCAGCATTGAATGTTACGGTGACAAAACCGGCTGGGGCCGCCTTGTCTGCCGCGCGTTAAACTGCGACAACAGCTGGAGCCGGTCGGCAGACGAATATATCAAAATGTACAAGGAATTGATTAAATGATTTATGTTGTTTCGGACTTGCACGGGAATTATGACGGTTTTCTAAAAATGCTTGATGAAATTGATTTCAAAGACAGCGATACGCTTTATGTGCTGGGCGATGTTGTGGACAGGGGGCCAAAACCGCTTGAACTGCTTGCGGACATGGCCTGCCGCCCCAACGTCATCCCGATTCTGGGCAATCACGATTATGTCGCTTTTACAGTGCTTTCTCAAATCCGCGATATACAGGATGATGAGGATGCCGGGGATTATCTTGACGCCGCCGGGCTCCGGTTATACACCTGGTGGATGGAAAACGAGGGGAGAATAACGTTCGAAGCGTTTTTGGCCTCCGATGAGGATACACGCGAAGATATTCTCGATTATCTTGAGGAGTTTTCTTTATATGAGGAGGCTGAAGCGGGCGGGTACAGTTTTGTTCTGGTTCATGCAGGCATAAAGAATTTTAAACCCGAAAAGAATCTTGATAAATATAATTTAAATGATTTGATTTTCGAAAAGCCGGATTACGGCAAAGTTTATTTTGAGGACCGTATTCTGGTTACCGGCCATACTCCGACTGCTTGGATTGAGGGATGCGCCCCGAATAAAGTTTACAGAAACAAAAACCATTTGGCTGTTGATTTAAGTTTTGAACATATAATTGCCGCCGTCCGGCTGGACGACGGCAAGGAATTTTATATAAAGAACAGCTATTGAGCCTGATCGGAACTGATCTCCATCAGCTGGGAATTAACGGAGTTTACATAAGCGTCCATTTCCGATATCAAAGTCTTGATAAAAAGCGGCGGCTCTTCCTCCTGTACGGCGGCAGGATTCTTTTCAATGTCAAGCAGCCAAATTGATATGGCGGAAATACACTTGCTGTACAAGGAGTTGTTCGCCACATTTTTTCTGATCAGCCAACTTTTCGGCAGATATCCCGCGTTGATCCATGCCAGCATCATACTGTATATGCCCATCGTATAGAATTTCATTAAACGCTCGGCATTGGCGCTGTTTTCATTTTTCATTCTTTCCCGCAGATATGAAGCAGCGCGGCTGGCGGTCTGGGAATTTAGAATTTTATCCTCCGGGATCTCCTTTTTCAGCAGGTTTTCTTCGCTGAACCAGCTTTTGAAAGAACTCTTGCCTAAAAGATAATCACAGGTTACATCATAATAATCGGAAGCTCTCGCCACAAAATCAAGCCCGCATTCCCTGATGCCTTTTTCATAATGGGAAAGCAGTGCCTGCGAAACGCCCAAAGCAGCGGCGGCATCTTTCTGGCTAATGCCCGATTCTTTGCGGAGATCCGTCAGGCGCATCGCAAATGTTCTTTCCATAGCTTCTCCCTCATTATACTTTTTGTATTTTTTATTATAATCCTTAACTTTTCGATTGTAAATACTTATTTAGAAAAATTTCGCTTTGCTTGGAGGACCCGATGAAATCATACAGCATTTTCTTTATCCGCAACGGTATGACTGCGGCAAATCTCGAAGGGCGTTATATCGGCCACACCGATGTTCCTTTATGTCCCGAAGGTTTGCGTCAGTTGGAGCAGCTGAATAAGGACGCCGTCTACCCGCAGGCAGACGCCCTTTTCTGCAGCCCGCTGCTGCGCTGCACTCAAACAGCCGGTATTATCTATCCCGGCCGGGAACCTATTATTATAAACGATTTGATCGAGTATAACTTCGGAGAATTCGAGGGCAAAACCGCTGCCGAGCTTGAGCGTTACCCTATGTTTCCCGGTTGGCTTGCAGGGGAGCAGAATATCGAGCCGCCTTTTGGCGAAAGCGGCAAAGCCTTTTCTGCCAGAATATGCGGTTGTTTCTCATTAATCGTGCAGGGCTTGATGAAAACCGGAACCACCAAAGCCGCCGTTATCACACACGGCGGAGTGATTATGGCGCTTCTGTCCGCCTTCGGTTTGCCCGAAATGCCGATGCATGAATGGATTACCCCAAGCGGTTGTGGTTATACTGTGCGTATTACACCATCCGTATGGATGAGGGGCAATAAATTTGAAATTATCGCTGAAATACCCGCTTTTTCGGATTATCAAAATCTCAGTTGACATTTTTAAGCGGATATAGTTTAATATATAAGTAGTAATAATTCTTGCTACGCTCCAAAGGGGGGATGCAACTGCCTTTATGAAAAATTCATCTGTGAACCGGCCGGTTCCGGCAGATTTTGAAAGACATCTGCGAAAAAAATTATTAAGGAGGCTTTTTACATGGCAAACAACACTGTCTACCAACCACACAAATCATCTATAGGTGAAATCGACGCGAATTATATCGCTGTCGCCTGTTACGGAGCCGCAATAATATTCAGTTACATTCCTTTTCTAAAATTCGCGGCATGGCTTGCCCCTTTGTTGATTTACTTCCTTGAGAAAAAGAGTGTCCTCGTCAAATTCCATGCTGTTCAGGCATTGATCCTTAATGCAATCGGCGCGGTTATTTCGGTTGTGCTTTATATCGTCGGTAGAATTATTGTCGCCGCCATAACACCCGACTACACCGATTATTGGAACGCCTATTATACAGGCTACTACGATGATGTCAAAAAAGCAGCCGCATTCGGCACATTATTCACCGTGATAGCCGTAATCGTCTCGGTCGCTCTCATGATATTTGAAATCATGGCCGCCTTAAAAGCATACAAATACACAGAATACAGCCTCCCCGTCATCGGTAAAATTGCTGACAAAGTTTCGGAGAAGCTGAGCAAAGTTGATTTCGGCGGCAACAGCAATACTGCGGCACCGCCTTCACAGCCGCCTTATAACGCGCCGTATACCCCTCCTGCGCAGCCCTGGACACCTCCGGCTCAGCCGTATACACCTCCCGCGGCACCAAAATTTGATACACAGACCGGCCAGCCGATAGCGCCGCCACCTGCCCCCCCCGCGGCGCAGAAATTTGACACACAAACCGGGCTGCCGATCAATCCGCCCGCGAAACCGGAGGACCCGAACAACAGCAACACATAAAACTTAATTTAGATTAGGAGTTGAATAATATGTTCTGCCCAAAATGCGGTATACAAAATGATGACAATTCCAAGTTTTGCCAAGGATGCGGAGCTACTTTGACAGAACCGGCAGCACCGGATACTTCTGCCGCCCCGCCGCCTTCGTCTCCCGTATATAATACTCCTCCTCCGGTTTACCAGCAAACACCCGCACCAAAAGCCAAAAAAAGCCATGCCGGTGTTATTATTGCTGTAATTTTGGTGCTTATTCTTGTTGTTTGCGCCGTCATTTTTGTTCCAAAAATGTTTTCGGATAAAGATGAATCCACCACTGCGGCTGCCACAACGGAAACAACCGCCGCGCAAACCACTGCGGCTGTGTCCGAACAGGAAACCACAGCGGCAATTGAGGGAACAACACAGACCGCAAGCCAGCCTTCCGAAGAAGAAATACGCAATGCGCTGAGCGGTTTAGGCATTACCGACTGGGACGGAAACTGGTCAAGCCTCACCGATGCTCAAAAGCAGGCTCTTGAAGACTATTATGCTGGCTTGGGCCAAGATGTGCAGTTTACGGATGGCGGCATAGTCGTCAAAGACGGTGACGAAACTGTTCAGTTAGGCGGAAAATGGCCGGACAGCCCGCTGATGAAGGATGTTCCGAAAGCCGATTTCGGTAAAGTCTTCTCAACGTCAGTTAAAACGAATGAAGTCACTATTCTTCTTTCCAATATAACCGAAGCCAACTGCACCGATTATATCGGCAAAGTTAAAGACGCAGGGTTTAATAAAAATCCGGAAGAGTTCAATATGTACGGCACTTTATCCTACGATGCCGATAACAGCAGCGGGCTTCATATCAATGTCGCGATGGCAATGGGTTACTTTACCATTACAGTTTCAACCGGATCATAATCGGGCTTTATACTCGGCAAAGCAAGCTTCGGTATCATTGAAAGTTTATGGCAACTTTACAAAAGGCGGACAAAATCCAATGATTTTGTCCGCCTTTTACCAAGTAATTTGTTTTTTCGATTTTTTCACCCGCCCGAAGCCGGTGAAATCAGCCATACCTCATCGCCGTCATTGAGCTTTTTATTCTTTGTTTTACACCGCTCTCCGTTAAGATAAACAAGCGCATCATCGTAGCTGATGCTCATACCGGTCTCAATCAATTCATTGATTTTATCAAAAACATCTATAATCTTTTCGGCTTCGATTTCAGCTTTGCCGATTTTTGAATCAAGCCTCAAAACACCGAAACACTTTACTGTTGCTTTAGCCATAATTCCGCCTCCTGTTATTTAATTCCAAGGATTTTCAGCTTTCGCTGTGTCGGGCCGCCGTTTTTCCACCCGCGAATCTTATAGTAGCTGCGCAGCATCTTGTCAAGAGGTACTTTGGTTCTTTTGTCACCCTTGACCTGCAGTTCATTTGTCAGGCGTTTGGGTAAATTATCCGCATCCGGTCCCTGGCCTAAAATAATGTTGCACTGCCTCTCAAGGTTATAGCCGCGCTCGCCGATTTTCAGCATTCGCCCTATATTCATCTTCATACCGGTTGCGTTTTTTATCGCGTAGGGGTACATAATCAGCGGGAGGTTCGTGCTTGCCACCGCAGGGAATTTATCAAGCAAAGCGATAACCGGCCCGACAGCGACAAAACCGATATTAATAAACTTTGCGAGTTTGCTGTTCGGCTTGTTGATAACCGGAGCGGGTAAGACAACATAAGAAGTAAACAGGCAGCTGCCTGCCGCGGATATGGCTTCCATCAAATTTTGAAACATAATGCTGATGGCAGCCTTGCTTTTCGGGGTATATGGGTTGATATTCAGCCCGAGTCCCTCAAGCACAATAAGATACCCCGCATTGAGATGGCAGCCTCCCCTGTTTGCGGTGGCATACCCCAAGCCCTGGCCGACAGCGCCTCTCGGCTCATAAGCAGCCAGTTCCATCCCTTTTACATGGATGGAGTATTCTTTGCCTCCGAATTTTTCGGAAACACGCTTTGAACCATCGGCGAGGAAATCGCCGATACCCCTTCTGTAAGCTATATCTTCAAAAACCTTCGACAGATTTTCTGTTTCTCCGAACTTTAAACTGTTGTCCCAAAGACCTTTTTCGTTGAGTTCCATCGCAAAGGCTATTGTTCCCGCGGCAGAGATCGTGTCCATACCCAGCTCGTCAAGTTCGTAATTCCATTTATTGATAAGCTCGATGTTGTTATTCATAATATTCGCGCCCAGCAGCCCGAGCGTCTCCAGTTCCGGGCCCTTGACAACCTTGCCATCCACATTGACGCGCCTTGTGCATTGAATAACACAGGTGGTACATCCCGAGTTTTTTACCAAATAATTTTCGGCAAGTTCTTCGCCGGAAACTTTCTCAAAATCGTCAAAACGGCCGTCGCTGAAATTTTTTGTCGCCAACGACCTGTGCGCCTGCATCGGAGAAATTAAGCCTGCTGTGCCGAGGCGCGGCATTTGCCTGCCGGTAAGAGGATGCGAGCGGAGCTGCTCTATCCATTTTTTGTTTGTCGCTTTAAGAGCCTCTTTGTCGAATACCTCCGCCTGCAAGGACCCCAAAGCGGTAACGGCCTTCAGGTTTTTATCGCCGAACACCGCGCCGACACCGCCCCTGCCGGCTGTTCTCTCGCCGCTGAAAACACCGGCATACAGAACCTTGTTTTCGCCTGCCGGGCCAATGACCATTTTGCCTGCTTTCGGGGGAAGTTTTTCCTGCGACGGCGTGACATGCAGGCCCCAAAGTTCTGACGCGTCATGAAAAGCAACGCTGTCTTCGGTGATTTCAACATGAACCGGCCCTTTTGCCTTGCCGGTAATGATCAGCGCGTCATAACCCGCTTTTTTGAGCGAAAGCCCAAAGTTGCCCCCGCAATTGGATGAAGTTACAATGTTTGTCAAGGGCGATATGGTGGAAATATTAAAGCGGGATGAGCTTGGGCAGCCGCAGCCGGATAACGGGCCGGTGGTTACCACAAGCCAGTTGTCCTCATCAAAAGCCTTCATATCCGGCTTAATATGATTGTAAAGAATATCAGCAGCCATAATTTTACCGCCCAAGGTGCGCTCCCTGTCGGCATTTTTCCATGCGAAATCCTCGCAGGTTTCACTGCTTAAATCAATTTTCAGCACTCTGCCAGCATAGCCCTTGTAATCAGGCATACTATCACCCCAAATATTCCTCTTATTTTCCGGTTGTTGACAATACAGCTTTATCGTTATACAATTATGAAGTTAATTATTCCGAATAATCATTTGTCTGCGGCGCAATTCTCAACCCTGCCATGAATAAGCTCAACCGCATGGTTCAGTATGGGGAGTACGGTTTCAAGATTTTCTTTGACCGCTTTCGGGCTGCCCGGCAGGTTAATAATAAGGGTTTCGCCTCTTATGCCCGCTACAGCTCTTGAAAGCATGGAGCGCGGAGTTATCGCAAGGCTTTTTTGCCGCATAGCTTCCGGTATGCCGGGAACCTGGCGGTCAAGCACCGACAGCGTCGCCTCAGGCGTTACATCTCTCGGTGCGAATCCGGTGCCGCCTGTTGTTAAAATAATATCGACTTTTTCCTCATCGCAAAGCCGGACAAGTTCAATAGATATTTGGTCCTGTTCATCCGGCACACAGCCATAATAGGTGGACCGTGCCGTTTCCCGCATGATGTCAATGATGAGCGGCCCGCTCAAGTCTTCCCGTTTGCCTGTAAAAGCGCTGTCGCTTATACAAAGCACCGCTATATTCATAAACCGGTCCTCCCCTTTTCATCCGTTAAAACGATTTGATATATTTTTATTCGGCACCGATCTTTATTTTAAAACATTATACCATATTCATTTACCGTCAAGCAACTGAAATAAATCAGGTTTTATCGCATATGCGTTAAAATATAATTCTAATTCCGATTTTTACTGTCTAAGGTATTTGCTATGGCAGTAAAAACGAGCCGAAATCTATTCATCGGCTAAGGGTCGGGCTGGAAACGCCCCGGCCTTCCGTGTTTGAAAAGGAGAAGAATTATGGAAAAATTTCACAAAAACCCGGTATTACCGCTTTCAAGCGTACCGGGCAGCCCTGCGGTTTGCGCGCGTAAATGCCCAAACAGCTGCGCGGCAAACAACAAAAAGATTGCAGGGAGGTATTCTCATGTCTGATTATCAAAAAGTACCCGCTTGCGGCAGTCAAGGCGAACCCTGCACAAAGCAGCCGGAAATCAGGGCCGAAAAGAAAACCGCTAAAAAATTATCAGCCCTGCTCATGGCTGCAATTATGTTAGCCGGTTTTATACAAGTTTCCCTCTGTTCCGTATTTGCCGCGGCACCTCCGGCAGTTCCTCAAAATGTCAAGGCTGTTTCAGCCTCCTACAACAGTATCAAAATCAGCTGGTCCTCTGTGAAATCGGCAAGCGGCTATGTCCTTTACCGGTACAGCTCCGCGAAAAAGGCTTACGGGCGTTTAAAGGTAACCAAGGGCGTTAGTTTTACAAACACCGGCCTTGCAACCGGCAAAAAATATTATTATAAAGTTGCTGCTTACCGGACTGCCGGGGGCAAAAACATTTACGGCAAACCTTCTGGCGCAAAAGCAGCGTCGCCGGTTCCTTCCGTACCGGGCTCAGTCAAAGCGGCAAGAGCAAGCTTTAAAAGAATCGTCCTCAACTGGAACCCCGTAAAAGGGGCAAGCAAATATGTCGTATACCGTTACTCCCCCTCAAAAAAGATTTTTGAGCGCATAAAAGTAACGGACGAAACTAAATTCACAAATTACTGGTGTGATACCGACAACACCTATTATTATAAAGTAAGTGCTTTCCGCACTGTCGACGGCAAAGATATCTACGGCAAACCTTCGGCGGCAGTCAAGGTGAAAGCAACCTCTGAGGCATCAACCGCAACAACCGCTGCCGCCACTACAAAAGCGGCAACTACTGCGGCAGCTACTACGGCAGCAGCTACTACTGCGGCGGCTACCACCGCGGCAACAACCGCGGCTACAACGGCAGCGGCTACCACCACGACTCAGCCTGCCAATGTGAACTATGTCATCCGCTGCTCAACCACAACATCGGTCAATGATTCGGGGTTAATGGCTTACCTTGAACCTCTTTTTGAAAAATCCACAGGCTATGATTTACAGATAACATCAAACGGCAGCGGAGCGGCAATCGCGCTGGGCAGAAGCGGTGACGCCGATGTTCTGCTTGTCCATTCAAAAGCGGATGAGGAAAAATTTGTCGCTGATGGGTACGGCATTAAACGCATCCCGTTCATGTACAACTTTTTTGTTATCGCCGGCCCTTCGACTGACCCGGCAGGTGTTAAGTCCTCAACTTCCGCGGTTGATGCTTTCAAAGATATTGCATCATCCAAAAGCACTTTTATTTCACGCGGCGACAATAGCGGGACACACAAGGCGGAGCTTAAAATATGGGCGGCAGCCGGGCTGAGCCCGAAACCGGCAAATGACAGCTGGTATGTTTCGGCCGGGCAGGGCATGGGCGCCTGCCTCACAATGGCTGACCAAATGGGCGGCTACACATTAACCGACACCGCGACATATCTTTCTATGAAAAACGGCTTTAATGACCTTAAAATCCTGATAGACAAAGATGATTATATGAAGAACACCTACTCCCTGATTGCATGCAATCCGGATAAGAATACCGGGATCAATGACATAGGAGCGAGGGATTTTATTCATTGGATGACAATGCCTTCAACATTAAAATTAATTGAGAATTACGGCAAAGCCCAGTACGGCCAGCAATTATTTTTCCTGCTATAAAAGGGAGGCAACGGGGAGGCTCAACGGTCTGCTGTTAACACGCAGAACCGGCAAAGCCTCCCCATTGCCTGATCGGTGAATTATGGAAGCATTTAAAGAGGCTATGCGCCTCGTTTTTTCTCTTGACAGAGAAATATGGCAAATAATAGGTGTCACCTTGAGAATGACGCTGACAAGCACAGCGGTTTCATGCCTGATAGGCATACCCTTCGGTGTGCTTTTAGGCAAATCTGTTTTTCGGGGCAAAGCATTTATTATGCGCATACTGTATACGCTGACCGGGATGCCGCCGGTTGTTATCGGATTGATCGTCTTCCTCTTTTTATCCCACAGCGGTCCGCTCGGATCGCTGAAACTTTTATTCAGCGTTGACGCTATGATTATAGCGCAATGCCTTCTGATCACCCCGATTATGGCAGGGCTGACAGCTTCGGTGATTGGCATTAACGCGCCTAAACTTTTGGAAACCGCGAAAGGCATGAGGCTTCCGGGCAGGACGCAAACAAAACTTTTGCTGATAGAAAACAAGGTTCCGCTTGTTTCCGTCGCACTGACCGGTTTTGGAAGGGCGATATCGGAAGTGGGCGCAGTCAATCTTGTCGGCGGCAATATTCAGTTAAAAACAAGGGTTTTAACAACCGCGATTATGCTGGAAACAAGTAAAGGCAATTTTGAGTTTGCCATCGCCCTGGGTGTTATCCTTCTTTCAATCGCTTTTATCATTAATTTTGCGGCGTCATTTTTAAGGGGTGAAAAGTATGATTACAGTTGACTCCCTAAAAAAATATGCCGGCAACAGGCTAATTCTAAACATTCCTGCCCTCACGATTGAAAAGGGCGAAAGGATCATGCTCATAGGCGCCAACGGCAGCGGAAAAACAACGTTTCTTCGGATCATGGCCGGAGCTCTCGAACCGGACGGCGGCAAGGTTATATATTCGGATGAACCCTCAAAGCCGTATTATCTCCCTCAGCACAGTTACGGGTTTTCGATGAGTGTTTATAAAAACCTTCAAACCGCCCTGCCGAGGGAATCGGGCAAAGATGAAAAGTACAAGGCAATTGCCGGGATGCTTGAACTGTTTGATTTGGAACATCTCGCCAAAAAGCGGGGCAGCAGGCTTTCCGGCGGAGAAACACAGCGGCTGGCGCTTGCCCGCCTGCTGATAACGCCCAAATCTATCTTGCTTTTGGACGAACCCGCCAGCGCCGCCGATATCGGCGGTAACGATTTGATTGAAACGGCGCTGCTTGATTTTTGCAAAAAAAACGGAACAACACTTGTGATGGCGACGCACTCGCCGAAACAGGCGCTGAATATCGCCACCAGAGTCATTTTGCTGCAAGGCGGCGAAATCGCCGAGTGCGGAACCCCCGAAGAGCTGATAAAGCGCCCGCAAACCGAATGGGGCAAAAGGTTTATTGACCACTGGCGGGTCTGACGGGCAGGGCGAACATTGTTCGCCCGGAAAGCAATGGAGACGTGCGGCTGCGCCGCGGGAAGATGTTGAGAAGATGTTGGGGATATTAAAAAAATGCTGAATGTAAAACCACTCGATGAAGCGCTTGCCATTTGCAAAACCGAATTTTCAAGCAGCACCGCCGCCGAAAAGGTTTCGATTAACGAAGCTGCCGGCAGGGTTCTTTATGAGGATATCTTGGCAGATGAATGTATCCCCGGTTTTGACCGTTCGACGGTAGACGGCATAGCCGTGCGCGCCGCGGATACATTCGGCTGCAGCGACAATATGCCCGCCCAGCTCGCCTTCAGGGGCGAGATCATGATGGGTAAAAACAGTGAAGCCGAAATAAAGCCCGGTGATTGCATCGGCGTTCCCACAGGCGGCAAACTGCCCAAAGGCGCGGATGCCGTTGTGATGGTTGAGCATACCGAGGATTTCGGGGACGGTTTTCGCTATGTTTTCAAGCCCGTGAGCGTCAGGGAGAATGTTGTGCTCAAGGGCGATGATGTCAGCCCCGGGAAGCTTGTGATGAAAAAATCAACCCGCCTTGCCCCAAAGGATATCGGCGCGCTCGCGGCAATGGGCAAAGCGCGAATATCCGTATATAAAAAGCCGGTTGTCGGTATCTTTTCCACCGGCGATGAAATTATCCCGGTTGATCAAACACCGGGGGGCGCTCAGGTTCGGGATGTCAACACACACATGCTTTTTTCCGCCATCCAAGCCTGCGGCGGCGAACCGCTGGCTTTCGGTATCGTGAAGG
>Ga0116170_10003810_pt1 | contig 14037 bp, 7 predicted proteins | sample AD_JPNHW1_MetaG_FD_89797 | JGI IMG/M metagenome (GOLD analysis project Ga0116170, IMG submission 89797) | Active sludge microbial communities of municipal wastewater-treating anaerobic digesters from Japan - AD_JPNHW1_MetaG | ecosystem: Engineered > Bioreactor > Anaerobic > Digestate | place...
GAGTGGTAAAGGATTTCCATGCCCATTCACTACATACTCTTATACAGCCCATGGCCATCCTCCAGCAAAATCCTGAAAGGATGGGACTCATCGCAATAAAAACCGATGGCAGGAATGATGCAGTTGTAATTGAAAGGCTCAGGGAGCTGTTTTCAAAAATCTCCCCTGATGAGATCTTTGAGGTCAGACGCCTTACCGACGATATGAACAATTTCTATCAGAGGGAAAGGAATCAGGCAAAAATTATAGGTGCATTTTCAATTCTTGCAGCAATACTTTCTATAATGGGACTGTTCGGAATCTCGCTTATCGCAATTTCACGAAGAACGAAAGAGATAGGTATCAGGAAGGTCAACGGTTCGATGGTATCTGAAATACTCATTATGCTTAACGGCGATTTCATGAAATGGGTACTTGTTGCCATTGTCATAGCGATACCAGTGTCGGTTTATCTGTTGTCGGTCTGGCTGAAACGGTTTGCATACAAGGCAGAGATGAGCTGGTGGCTGTTTGCCCTGGCAGCAATAACTGCAATTTTTGTCGCGGTGATGACTGTAAGCTGGCAAAGCTGGAGAGCTGCTACCAGAAATCCTGTTGAAGCATTGAGATATGAATAGGTCAGCATGTACTAACGGCCCCCAGCTCTTTTCACTTAATGTGGAAAGCAATAAAAATGAAAAGAGACTCAATGCCCTGCTTCGCAGAGAGGAGAACTTTCAGGTATGTAACTGAATAACTAAAAACAGGCAACCAGTAACCAGTAACCAGTAACGATTAAGATAAAATATAAATACCATGTTCCTCAGCTTTTTCAAAACAGCAATCCGCTTTTTATGGCGAAACAAGACATACAGCATCCTTAATTTCCTGTGTCTTACTTTCGGACTCACATGTTCAATACTTGCATTTCTGCATATCAGAAATGTTTTAAGTTATGATAAATTTCAGGTGAATTCAGACAGGCTTTTCATAGTCGAAGCCAATATAACCTATTTTAACGGCGACCGCTTCCCAAAAGAGGTGATGTCGGCATCACTTAAGGACGTACTTGAGAATGTTCCTGAAATTGAATCTGTTATCAGGGTTGTAAACGATGGCAATACATTCATGTACGACAGTCTTTCTTTTAATGAGTCGGGAATATATGCAGACAGTAATTTTCTGAAAGTATTTACTTTCCCGCTAAAATCGGGAAATATCGGGAATGCATTATCGGAGGTCAATTCGATTGTCATTTCCGAAAAGATGGCGAAAAAAATCTTCGGTTCGGGCGATTGTACCGGAAAGTCGCTTGTAATTAAAAAAGATGACAAACAGGAGGCTTACACGATAACAGGTGTCCTCAAAGAAACCGAATCGCCTTCATATCTTCGTTTTGATTATATAATCCCGTTTTCAAAATTCCTGTCCGAAAACAGCTGGGCTTCTGAAACAGGCGCCTCCGCATGCCAGGTCTGGGCTCTGCTCTCTAACGGAACTGACAGGCAGAATGTCGACAGCAGGATAAAAGATATGATCAGAACACAGGAATCAACCTTAAACCAGGAATTATTCCTGTTCCCCCTTAAGGAAAAGGTACTTTACAATTATGTAGGAGGAAGAAGGATCTGGGCCGAAATGCAATATCTTGTTATTACCGGAAGCCTTGGCCTTGCAATTCTTCTGATCGCCTGCTTCAACTTCATCAACCTTGCCATTGCAATGAATATCAGAAGATACCGTGAAGCAGGTATAAGGAAGGTGGCGGGCGCCGGAAAAATGGCAATAATACTCCAATACCTTGGAGAAACCTTCATTCTCACAATTATCTGCCTTATTGTTTCAATCGATATTGCAGGCTTTCTTGTTGAAGGATTCAACACAAGGTTCGGGGCAGACATCGGTTTTAGCCTTGGCGATCCGGGACTGTTGATATTCTTTATTGCTGTAACCCTCTTTACCGGGCTAGTATCGGGATTACTCCCGGGTATTTACCTTTCGTCATCAAATCCGACCGACATATTAAAAAGAAAGCTTGCGACAGGCAACAGTTTTTCGAAATTCAGGCAGGGGCTGATAATATTTCAGTTCACAATACCCATAATACTGATAATATGCATGTTCATAATAAAAGTGGAGGACAGGTATATCCGGAACTATGATCTTGGATTCAACAGAAAGGATCTTGTAATAATAAATACTTCTGCCAGGCTTAATGAACACGAGGATGGTGTCAGATCAGATCTTATGTCGCTCCCCGGAATTGAATCGGCAAGCTTTTCCAATTGTCTCCCTGCAACAAATGCAAAGGTTACAAACGATGTGACATGGGAGGGCAAGGATCCGGCACAGAAGCTGCATTTCTGGTGTATTGCCACCGATTATGGGTATTCACATGCAGTCAATCTTAAAATAACGGAGGGGAGGTACTTTGACAGATCGTTCGTTGCCGATTCAGCCTGTTATGTAATAAATGACGTTGCAGCAGGCCTGATGAAGTACGATGATCCTGTCGGACGACAGTTTACTCTTGAAGGGCGGAAAGGGACAATAATCGGTGTTTTCAGGGATTATCATACTGTCGATCTTTCAGGTCCATATACACCTACTATTATAACAATCAGGCCTGATCAGAGGAATTATCTGCTTATCAGCACATCGCAAGGAAATTTCCTGGGATTGAAGGATCAGATCGGCGACATGCTGAAGAAGTATGATCCGGAACTTGAATATATCCCCCAGACATTTGAAGACCTGAAACGAAGAACCGAGCTTACTACTACTTCGAATCTCATTGGCGTGGCCTTCATAATAGCGCTTCTTCTTGCCTGCCTGGGATTATCTGGCCTTGCATCTTTCACTGTCGAGTCGCGGACAAAAGAAATAGGTATCAGAAAGGCCAGCGGGGGAACTACCTTTTCCATAATGCGTCTGCTATGTACGAATTATACAAAATGGCTTTTTATTTCGACAGTTATTGCAATTCCTGTTGCTTTTCTCCTTGGTAATATTTTCATGAAACGGTTCAATTTCAATCCGGGATTTCCGGTATGGACTCTAATTGCTGGTCCCGTCATTTCATATATTATTTCCCTTTCGTCGATAGGTTTAAAAAGCTGGAGGGCGGCTTCAAAAAATCCTGTTGAAGCTCTCAGATATGAATAAAATCCATTAACCCCATATATCGATGAACCTAAATCAGATATTAAGAAGCCTTTTGAGGGATAAATTAAACAGTACAGTAATCATAATAAGCCTATCGGCAGGAATAACCTGCATCAACCTTATTTTTCTTTTTTTGTGGAGGGAAGTTAATACCGATGGATTTCAGAAGGAGAAGGATCAGATTTATTCACTGATATGTGATGATCCGTGGATACCCGGCGCCAAAATGTATTATTGCCGGTTCGGTGCAGCTGAATTTATGAAGGATAATTTTCCCCAGGTTGAGGATTTCTGCCGTTTTAACAATTCAAACCCGATTAAAGTCAATGTAAACAATGAAGATTATCCAGACAATTCCAATACAATAGGTGCAACAAAAAACTTCTTCAGTTTCTTTTCGTACAGGCTACTGACAAATAATCCTGAGAATGCACTTGAAAGTAAAAGTAATATTGTCATTTCATCTGAGCTTGCAAGGAAGTATTTCGGGACAGGGGATCCGGTCGGAAAAATAATCACACTGATAAACAGGAAAAATACTGAACAGATGACGGTGACCGGTGTTTTTGAAAAGCCAATTGAAAATACCCAGATTAACTTCGATATGGTTCGCCTTATAGGTGAAGCTGATGGCCGTTGCTATCTGAAGCTTGCAAAGGATACAGACCCGATAAAACTTGAAAAGTTGTTCGCTGAAAAAAAGGATGTCATTCCTGTCATCCATACCGGAACTCCAGGTAAATATTATCTCAAACCACTGCAGAAAGCATATTTTGATACTTCGCGCGGATGGACAGTGGAATTTAACCGGGATAAAAAAGATCTCTGGATCGCCCTTATCATTGGATTGATGATATTAGGTATTGCAATCTTCAATTACCTCGGGGTTCTGACAAATAAATTCTCCAGGAAGGTAAAAGAACATTATATAAGGAGGATCAATGGAAGCTCAGTAAGTAATCTTATATTCCGTTTTACAGCAGAAAATTCAATTCTTGTCCTGATTTCATTTGCAATCAGCATTTTTCTGATGACGGACGCCCTTCCTTTTTTCAATAAGGTAACAAACAGCACGATAACAAACAGATTTATAAGCCAGCCTGAACAGATTGTCCTCCTGCTTCTGGTCATGGTTTTTATCTTACTTATGACGATAATCTTTGATCTGATCCTTGTAAAACGGAATCTAAACATTAACCTGCTAAAAACCGACCGGTTAATCACTCTGAGAAGCATTGAAATCCCTGTTTTCAATATACTACAAATCGCAGGATCAATTGGATTGATTATCTGTTCACTAATCATCATCAGGCAGATTAATTTTATCTCTGCCAGGCCTATTGGTCTCGACAAGAAAGTAATTGAGGTACAAATACCGCCACAGTACGCGGATAAAGCCAATGCATTCAAAAATGAACTCTTAAAAAACCCGTCTGTCAAAAATGTTTCGGTCACAGTTGCTTCACCTTTGCTTGAGCATTTCCTTCTGGCACTAAAATATGAAGACAATGGCAGCCAGAAAGAGTATTATCCAGCAGGCTTCAGCGGTGATGAAAACTATCTTGATGTTCTGGGGATTGAGCTTTTACAGGGGACCGGTTTCTCTGAGACCGTTTCACCAAACACAAAAAAGTGCCTTATAAATCAGTCATTTGCAAAATTGTTTACCGGTCGGGATCTTTTAGGGAAAGGTATTCCGGGAATGGAAGAGTATATTATAACAGGCATAATAAAGGATTTCAACTATTCAGATCTGAAATCAAAAATTGAACCTGCATTCATTTCATTTGATAACAAAGGGGGACATCTTCTTGTTAAACCATCGGAAAATAAAACAGCTGAAGCAAGAAAAACTATAACAGATGTATGGCAGGAACTAATCCCTGATTATCCTGTGGCCATTGAATCAGTCGGAGAAAGATTTGAATGGTATCACAGATCGAATGAGAATTTTAAAAGGCTCATCGGATCCTGCGCCATTCTATGTCTGTTTCTCTCAATGATAGGCCTGTTTGCTGTCTCGTACCAAAGGACATGTTCCAGGACTAAGGAAATAGGAATACGAAAAATTAACGGGGCAGGAGTACCTGGAATTCTTGTGCTTATCACCAGGGATTTTGTTATCTGGATTGCGATAGCATTAGTTCTGGCAGCTCCTGTCGCCTGGTTTGCAATGTCGCGCTGGCTTGAAGGTTATGTTTATAAAACTGATATTGGTTTGTGGATTTTATTTTTATCTGGTGCCATTGTCCTTCTGATATCAATAATGACAATTGGAATTCAAAGCTGGAAGGCGGCTACAAAAAATCCGGTCGAAGCTCTCAGATATGAGTAATTTATGCACGATATGGAATCCCTAACACACGCAGGGATTCCTCATCACGCTGTGGCGTGATCCGGAAGGACAATTTACCTTTGGAGAGTACCCTAATTATCCTTTACAATGTTCTTGTAATGCTCATACCTGCTGAGCACCTGATTGACGAAGGCTGTAGATTCCCTGCCTCTGAAGAATCCGAATTTTACAAGACTGTCGGAGTAATATTTCGGATCTGATTTCTTCTGAAGCCATTCCTCAACATTGCCCGACCAGATCTGTGGATCCTTACCGTTCTTGCCTGCAAGTTTCATCGCATCGAGAATATGACCCGGACCGGCATTGTACGATGCAAGTATGAATTTGGTCCTTTCCGTCTCATCGGGGACAAGAGGATCAAAGATCTGATGAAGCCAGTTTATATATTCAATTCCTGCCTTTATATTGTTGTCGGGAGATGCTTTGATATCGATTCCAAAGTTTTTGCCAGTTTCGGGCATTATCTGCATAAGCCCGTAAGCTCCGGCTTTCGATACAACATCGGGTACAAACCCCGATTCCTGGCAGATAAGCGAAGCAAGCAGCCTCCAGTCCCACTTTATAAGTATGCTGTATTTCTTGATAAGGTCATCCCATGGGGAGACTTTTCCGGAATTGATCGAATAATGAACAGTCCTGACAATATCCTTTGACCCCGGATTCTTATAGTATTTGTTGTATATAACGGCAAAGGAGGTGGTCTTCCTGAAGGTTGAGATCCACTGATCGAGTTCTTTCTGAAGCTGTTCCGAACCGGTTTTCCTTATGCCCCATGAAAGCTTCTGGACTCCGCTCAATGTCATCCCGATATCAATATTGCCGTACAATGAGGCATTAACTTTCGCAATGTTCTCGTCGCATACCGCATAATCAATCTCCCCATTGTCAACAAGCTGAATCAGAGCCTCCGGATCAAAAGGAACTTCGACCACTGTAAGCGGCTGACCTATCTCTTCCCCTATACGGTGAAGACATTCGGAATGGATGGAACCTTTTTGTACAAAAACACTTTTACCGGCAAGATCAGTATATCTCCGCAAAAGCTTTTTTTCAAGATCAGAAGGTGACAGTTTCTGCCAGTTATGCGGTTTTCGCTGAACTATTACCTGCCGGGTGCTGTCGATTGGTTCGGTAAAAAGGATACTTCTGTTTCTTTCGGGCGTAACAGTCAGTCCCATAGCCAGAATATCAACATCACCTGAATTCAGCATATCAAACGCATTTCCTATATTTTCCTCGGTCACCAGTTCAAGGCCGAGTCCAAGGTGGTCAGAAAAAGCCCTGAGAAGCTCATAATGGAATCCCATAGGTTCGCCCCTGTAGACAAAGTAGTCTGCCGAGTTGAAATCAGTAACTGCCCTGAGGGTCCCTCTCCTGATTATTGAATCGAGATCAAAGGCAACGGTATTAAGGCTTGATTTTTCGGAGGGGTTCCTGGAACATGACAAAAACAATGTTCCCAGTATCAATAAAAAAAATAATCTTCTTCCCAACGATATTCCGTTTGTTAAATAATATTTAAGCGTTGCAAAGATACTGATTTTTTTCAATCATAGAAAGTCCAGGCCAGACCGTACCTGAACATCCTGACATTCATGGGGTAAGTTGGTATCATGTAGTATTCATAACCTGTCATTCCGGAGTTCAGATGATCGAACATCAAAAAGATCCTTGTCCTTCTCAGTTTCAGGTTGATGAAAACATTTATAAAGGGATAATTTCCTGTTTCGGCGTCATTCTGCCTGTAATACCTGCCCGTTGCCGGCATATAGGCATACGGATGATACAGGGTATGATATATCATTTCCGCCCCGATCTGTGTATTCAGTTGTCCATCGGTCCTTTTGAAAAGGAAGAGATGTTCGAAAAAGGCAGAACTCCTGGTTGCAAAAAGAGGCAGGTCGAGTATGGCCTCATTGCTGCTTTTCTGGACAAGCAGATCGGTGGCAAGGTGAAATTTCCAGGCCCTCAGCTCCTTTTTTGCATAAAGCGATGCAACTGACAGTCCTCCCGTATGCTGCGACGGCAGTGCGAGTGTATCGAAATCGGTATAATTGTCAATAACGGCATAATTGAGACGGATTTCGGCATTTCTTCCGGGATAAACAAAGCTTGTTCCGAGGTCGATCCTGAATTCCTTGTCCAGATTATTGTTCCATTCAAAATGGTTGCTCCCCCAGAGATTCATCCAGAATGATGGCTGCCTGTTTGTTATTGCCCCTGTTATATTCCATGCTGCCGGCCCCTTCTTCCAGCTGAACGATTTTAAAATAACGCCGTTAAGGTTAAAATCACCGGCACGGAAGCCTGTCAGATAAAGCTCACCTGTTGCAGTCCAGCTGAATTTATCCCCGATATTGTTGAATAACCTTCCTGTCAGAACATTGTTATGCCTGCGCCATACGGCAGTATCAGCAAGAAGGGTATCGTGTGTAGGAATTATCTGGCTGTATCTGAAGAGCTCATTGCGTATTCCCACACCGCCGCCAAGCCTGAATTTTCGCGTCTCATCGGTTGCAAAATCAAAGCGGACAGTGTTTTTTATGCTTCTTGCCGAAAGGGAGTCAAAGGTTGTCAGACTGTCTGTATATATCGAAGCATAAAATCCCGATAAGGGGTTATTGTCGGAATATGTTCTTTTATTGCCATCCACGACAAATATATGTGAGAGGGTGCCGCTGAGCCTGAATGGCTTTTTATCTGAAGTGACCACAGTATCATTGGTTACTCCTGCCCTGCCTCCGACGGTATATCTCTGGACAAGCATAAGGTTTTTGTTTTTCAGGATACTCACAGCCTTATTGAGGCCACCGAGTTTTACAGCCACATCCCTGGTATCGAGTGTGGTGAGCTGTGAAGGATCGGTGATACCTCCGTTCTCGAGCGAAGTGATATTATTCAGGCCGGCAGCCAGATATGCCTTGTATCTCGTTCCACGGTATGATCCGTAAAATGTGAAATTTTTATCTTCAGCACGCTGGTAGCTGTATTGTCCAAGATTGTATACAATATCATAAACAAGGCCGAAATTCAGGAATCTGTTTACGTTACGTGAATGTCTTACCCGGAATGTCTGTTCGGAAGTCTCACGGGCTCCTCCATATGTCCACACCGCTTCCGTAAAAGGCACCTGGGTATTCATGAAAACGTACCTTTCGGGCTGGTACATAAGCGGATAATAGTAACTGTGGAGGAACTTATCGGGATCGCTTACCCTGTCGAAAAAATTGATCTGATAAAATGGAAGGCCATAATTCCCGAGTGTGGCATTTATTGGGGAATAGCGATCGGTCAGCCTGTACCTGTTGAAGAGTGAAAAGACTGTATCGAAGGGGACCGGAACCTCTTCGGTAAAGTCTGATGAAAGTTTCCATTGGGCAATAGTCCTGTGTTTCGCCGTATCCTGCTTCTGGCCATAAACAAAATATGAGCAGGACAGTATCAACAGTATAAGGGAGAATCGCTTCATCAGCGGCAAATATAGGAAATATGGATGATTTATGTGACAAGTCAGCCGGAGAGACCTTATTAAACGATCTGCCGGCACCTGTTCAGTAAACCGGAAAGCAGCAATCAGTCGACGTTATCGTTCAGGTAAGCATTGTTCTCCCTCAGTACCGGCTCATTATCCTCGCCCGACGAAAGTGTGAATTTTGAAATTTTGGAGTCGCCGTTTTTATCCTTTTGTCCTATCGGCATATTCCTTCTTATATATGCAGGGACGTCTTCGAAAGTATCAATATTATCCTTTATGATCTTATTTGAAAGTCCTTCCTTTTTTATGAAGTTCTGCATATGTTTCACCTTCTGCAGTGTTGTTTCGCGTTTTTCGCTTTCCTCAACATCTTCAGGAGGCTTCCTGCTTCGCATTTCGGTGAGTTCCACCGCTGTCTCAAGGTTGAAATCAAGTTCCCCCTGGATCTCATCATCGATGGTTGAAATTACCGGGCCAGTCTGTTTTTCGTGAACTATGAATACATCGCTTCCTTTATCCGGGATTACGTGGGGAGGAGCAGGATTTGTCACTGTGAGAAGCTCAACCTTTTTGGGCTTTGGCTTTTTGTAAGGAATGAAAATGCTGTTTGCAGGGAAGCCTGTGGCGATAACAGTAACACTTACGTTGTCGCCCAGATTCTCATCCTGCGATAAACCTCTTATAATAAGTGCATCCTCCGAAGCTGTTTCATACATATAATCAGTGATCTCCCCGAGTTCATCCATCGTAAGTTCGTTTCCTCCGCTTCCCGACGAGATATTTACGAGAATGCTTTTAGCGCCGGTAATATCGTTTGAATTCAGGAGGGGTGATGCGAGGGCATTTTCTATTGCCTTGATTGCCCTTCCTTCGCCTGAGGCTAAGCCCATTCCCATAATGGCCACTCCCGAGTCTTTCATCACAGTTTCCACATCGGCAAAATCAACATTTATATATCCTGCCACAGTAATTATCTCAGCGATTCCCTTTACGGCGGTGGTCAGAATGTCGTCGGCCTTTGCAAAAGCAGTGGAAACGCCCTGGTTACCATATATCTCCCTCAGCTTTTCATTGTTTATTACGAGAAGTGAATCGACATTATCCTTAAGCTCATTTATACCTTCAATTGCATAATTGATCCGTATTTTCCCCTCCGACTTAAAAGGGATAGTGACCACTCCAATTGTCAGCAGCCCTGCATCCTTGCAGGCTTTGGCAATGACAGGTATTGCACCCGTGCCTGTGCCGCCTCCCATCCCTGTTGTCAGGAAAACCATTTTGGTATTGCCTGAAATCGCTTCCATCACATCCTTCAGGTTTTCCATGGCAGCCTTTCGACCGACTTCAGGTTTGCTGCCGGCGCCTCTTCCTTCGGTTATTGACTCTCCTATCTGGACCTTTACGGGGATCTGACTTTTTGCAAGAGCCTGATGATCGGTATTGCACACAATGAAATTCACATCCCTGATTCCTCTTTCAAACATGTGATTTACGGCATTGTTGCCACCCCCTCCAATCCCTATAACCTTTATAATCGATGATCTTTCAACAGGAAGATCAAAATTCATTATATCGTCAGTCATTGTGGTAGTTTTTAAATATTTGCGAACAGTAACAGAAAACAGTCAAACCATATTAGTATCTAATTGATCCTCTGATCCTCGACCTCAAACATTTTTGAAAGCATGTTTTTGATCTTATCCGTCAGAGATACCCTTTCCTCAGCCATCGTTTCCTCTGTCATTGTAACTTCCTGTTCATCAGGAGCGTTCTGAGGCATTTCCGCCCCGGTTTCTTTTTCGACAACCGGTTTTCTTGTTCTTACAAATTCTTCCTTACGACCGGCTTTGAACGATTTCCTGTATGTCTCCAGATGTTCGAACCCTCTTATAATGAGGCCCACGCTGGTGGCGTACATTGGCTGGTTTATCTCGTTACGTCCGCTTCCTGCGAGATGTTCGTTGGGATAACCGATCCTTACATCCATTGCAGTTTTGAACTTCATAAGCTGCGGGAGGTGTTTGAGCATGGCTCCGCCGCCGGTTATTACCATTCCTGCTGCCAGTTTATCTGCATAACCCGAATTCTGGATCTCAAAGCTTACGATATCAATTATTTCCTCCATCCTCGACTGTATAATATATGCAAGGCTTCTGAAGGAGATCTCCTTCGGGTTCCTGCCGCTGATCCCCGGTATCGAGACTACCTTGTCCTCAGGCGCAATATCCCCGAGAGCGGAACCATACTGGATTTTAAGCTGTTCTGCATGACGGTCGAGTATGGCACAGCCTTCCTTTATGTCCTTTGTTATTACATTGCCTCCAAACGGGATCACAGCGGTATGGCGTATTATATTATCATAATAAACAGCAATATCGGTTGTACCGCCGCCGATGTCGACAAGTACCACTCCCGCTTCCTTCTCGTCGTCGGTGAGGACAGCATCGGCCGATGCCAGTGGTTCGAGGATAAGATCCTTCAGGGTAAGATCGGCGCGGTTAATACATTTCTCAATATTCTTTGCGGCAGCTACCTGCCCTATTACAATATGGAAATTTGCCTCAAGCCGGCGTCCGCATATCCCAATCGGACTTTTTATACCTGTCTCGTTGTCAATAATGAAAATCTGGGGAATTACATGTATAATCTCTTCCCCGATATCGACATGAATCTTGTACATATCCTCGATTAGTCTGAAGACCTCCTCCTTTTTTATTTCGTCCTCAAACGAATCGCGCATAATATATCCACGGGTTTTCAGGCTTTTAATATGCTGACCCGCTATGCCCACAAAGACTTCGGAAAACATGACGCCAGATCTTTTCTGAACATCCTCAACGGTTGTCTGGATGGCATTTACAGTTTCCTCAATGTTCTGTACAACTCCTCTTTTTACACCTTTTGAAGGAGCCTTGCTAAGCCCGAGAATTTCAATTTTTCCGTTCTCGTTTTTCCGTCCGACAATCGCGACAATTTTTGTTGTCCCGATGTCGATTGCTGCTACATACTGTTCTTTGTTGTTCATAATCTCAAATATGGTTTTTCTGTTTATCTTCTTCTGCATACAATCTGGTCCCTGTAGGCCAGATTTATTACCGAATACTTATTCCATCCCACTTCAGGGAGCACCTTTTCGTAGAAAACCTGCAGGTTATTAAGCTTTTCCTCATAGTTGTCGGCATTCCCAAGATGGATCGTATGGTTGCCTACCCTCGGGATAAGATCAATTTCATCATTGCCGTCGACATATATCTGATCAATCTGAGCCGACCAGAAATCGTCACCGTTTATATAATTCACTATGTAGTAAATGTCTTTCAGGATTGTGTTTTTTATTGCAGTGTCGAGGACGCTTACACCGTTTAGCATTGCCTGTGTAACATTTATGTTTCCACCAACGATATGCAGCCGTGGATTGTAAAGGTTTCTTCTTCTGACAACCACTCCTTCATTGTCGACAAAATAATCGCCTCCTTCGCCGGGCATAAGCCTCATCACAGGTGTACGCTGGTCAGCATAAATATGGAGAGTTCCGTCGATATCCATATAAACCTCTGATTTTCTGAGCTCCCTGTATTTGCTCATTGTATTTTCAATCTCATCGATCTTTATTTCCCTGCGCGGCTTTCCGATAATATTTCCGTTTGTCCTGATAATTGTATTATGTATATCGCGTCTTGTCACAAAATGATATTCAGCCGAATCGACGATAGTCACCTGGATTTTCCTGCATGGCTTTGTATAATAGTTGTAAGCATACCAAGCAGGCATGGCTATCAGGTATGTGACAGGTATGATCAGTAATATTTTTATAACCTTCTTCATCAGGCCTTATACCTTTTAATTTTTTCCTCTATAGGACCTGTCAGTCTGTCGATGTCGCCGGCACCTATTGTTACAAGGACATCAATTTTTTCAATATCCAGCTTATCAGGAATATCTTCCATCCTCATCAGCCTTTTCCTTTCAGATTTCATTCTTTCGAGGATCATTTGAGATGTAACTCCCGGTATTGGCTCTTCACGTGCCGGGTATACAGGGAGAAGTATTGTCTCATCGAGTTTGTCAAGAATTTCTGCGAAACCCGATGCATGATCGCGTGTCCGTGAGAACAGGTGAGGCTGAAAAATACCTGTTATCCGTCTTTCGCCGAAATACTCCCTAACTGAATTTATGAAGGCTTTTATTTCTTCGGGATGATGAGCATAATCGTCTATATATGTTATACCGGGCAGACTGACCCTGATATCGAAACGTCTTTTTACGCCCTGGAACAGAAGAATGGCTTTTCGTATTTCATTTTCATCAACGCCGCAGTTAAGAGCCACAGCCATAGCTGCCGTAAGATTTTCAATATTGACAATCCCGGGGAAGGGGAAATGCAGGTCGGCCATAAGCCCGCCGGGAGTGTGCAGATCGAATTTATAGAAATCGTTTATGTGTCTGACATTGCCATAACTGTAATCCGATTCAGGTGAGGAACCATATATAAACACCTTTATATTATCAGGCGCTTCGATCACATCCCTGACCCTGTCATTAACGAACAGAATGCCGCCTTTTCTGATCTTTGCCACAAATTCATTATATGCCTCTATCATGTGATCGCGGTCGCCGTATATATCCAGATGATCGGCATCAGCTGAGGTCACTACGGCCATAAGTGGAGACAGCCTGTGAAACGACCTGTCGAATTCATCGGCTTCGATGACAGTGTAACGGCTGTTGCCTGTAAGTAGGTTTGTATTATAGTTTTTCGAGATACCTCCGAGAAATGCTGAGCAATCGACATGTGACTGCTTCAGCAAATGAGCTGTCATTGTTGAAACTGTTGTCTTGCCGTGGGTCCCTGAAATGGCAAGGGTATCAGTATGCATTGATATGAGGCCGAGTATTTCCGATCGTTTGTAAAGACTGTACTGATTGTCCCTGAAAAAGGTCATTATCCTGTTACTCTGCGGGATTGCAGGAGTATAGACCACTATTACCTTATCTTTTCCGGGAATGTTGCTGAAAAGGGGCGGTATTGTATTTATATCATCCTCGTATGATACCATGCATC
>Ga0116170_10003811_pt1 | contig 14035 bp, 9 predicted proteins | sample AD_JPNHW1_MetaG_FD_89797 | JGI IMG/M metagenome (GOLD analysis project Ga0116170, IMG submission 89797) | Active sludge microbial communities of municipal wastewater-treating anaerobic digesters from Japan - AD_JPNHW1_MetaG | ecosystem: Engineered > Bioreactor > Anaerobic > Digestate | place...
TTCGAATTTTTAAGAGAGAATAATCTGGTTTCCTGAAGCGCCACTTCCGGTTCGCAGATGCCGTCATTTGCTGCTAAATGATCTATTTCGCTTATCTTACGGATTATAAGTTCCGCTATTTCAGCTTTTTCTTCAAGCAGCAAAGAATTGTTCTTTTCGTCGTATGAAACGGACGCATTTTCAGATTTATAGCGTTCTACGATTTCTTTTACTTTTGAAAGATTCACGAAAGACGGAGTGATAAAGGTTTTTTTCAGAGCTTCGCCGCCTGCGAATGATTTATGCGCGTCAGAATTTTTGACCACCAATATTCCGTCCGCCGTATATTTATGAATGTACCCCAGGCTTGTGAGCATTTTTGAAAGGGCTTCATCCAAAGGAGTATTAAACAGAGTTGCGCTGACCTTTCCTTCGAGTTCGCCGTTGGAATAAATTCTGATATTATTTTCCGCCGATATGCGTTTTAATACATGCCATAATTCGGCATTGGAAAAATTCCCTGAAATGCGCACATTTTTGATGGCGGTGGAAATGTCGTCAACGAGGCTTTTTTGAGGAAGCATAGCGCTGCCGGAAAGCATGAATGAAACGACGAGAATTGATACGAACGAAAAAACGGGAATAAAGTTTTTCCAGTTTTTATTTTTGGTTTTTACGGAATACATATTCAAACTTCCCCTCGTGAAAAATATTAAATATGACGGTGCGCCTCATTTTCGTCGGCGCGCCGCCAGTATTTCATATAAAATTTACCGGGTCGCCCCGATTATTTTAGAGATTGATCCGATCGATCTGGGAAGCGTATTTTTCAATCTGGCGTTTGACATTTTCTACATTGGACGCACTTGCGTTCGGAGGCATTTTAGAGATCATAACATTTTCCGCCTGTTTTTGCTGTGGTTTTTCGACGGCCACTTTTTCCGTGTCCGTAGAAACGGGGGTAAACTGGACGGGAATTAATACCGTGTCACCGGTTTTAAGTTCGGCGCCGTTATTGATCTTGGCGAGAGTGTTGGCAGGCACTTTGCTGTCCGTATATTTTTCTGAAATGCTTTCGAATGTGTCATTTTCACCGGCTTTTACCTGGTGATAAACTATTCTTAAATTCTGTCCTTCGGCGAGTTTATAAGGCGCTTTCTGTTCGTTTACAGTCGCGATGTTTTTGAACATAAACGCGTCGTTATAAACCTCTTTCGCGATACTGGCGAGAGTGTCCCCTTTTTTTACCTGGTAGTTCTGGACAGTGGTCGGTATGTCCGATCTTATCATCAAAGCTTCGTTTTTAGTTCCGGTGAGTTTTTTCGCGATAAGCGCGTCAAGTTCGGTGTCAATATTTCTGGTTTTCATTTTTTCGTTTATATTATGTTTTAAAGCCAGATCTTCAACGGCTTTTTTATAGGTAAATGTCTTTTCAACCGCTCCATTCGTTTTGGCGTCGCCAGCCGCTTCATTTTTAGCCGCCGCGACTTTTTCACCGAGCTTGTCTATAGGGCCGGTATATACTTTTGTTTCAGTATTGCCGGAAATTATGACGGGTTTGAAATAATCTTTTTTAACGTTTAAAACATTTGTTTTTTCCGCCGCGGCTTCATCGAGCGTCGCCGTTTTAGTCGTTTCTTTAGATCCGCTTTTCAAGGCCTGAATGCGTGATTCGGTTTCTTTTGAAACTTTTGCGATAAGTTCGTCGTATGAAAGGCCGGCAGTCTTCGACGATGGATTGGCGGTTTTTTTCGAGGTGTAAGATTTTAAAAGTTCCTGAGTGCGAAGAGAAAGATTTTCGTTCGTGAAATTAACTTTATTCATTTGTAAGCCCCCCAAAAATTGTTTATATTTATATATTTTTTTGTATTTCAGGTTAAATATCGACCGGAATCTGGAAATGTTTAATTATTTTTATTGAGCGATATCGGATAGGGCCTTATTTCGTTATAAAGTTATTCAATGCTCGGGAATATAAAATAAGTCAGGGCGGTTGATTCTTTAAAAGCATCTGTCAATGACCTGCCCGTGAATATCATTATATTAGCTGATTTTCAGAAAAATCGGGAAAAATCGGAGAAATTAATTTAATACGAATCTGTGAAGGGCGTAAATAATGGTTCCAACGATCCCGCCGACTATGGCGCCATTAATTCTTATATATTGAAGGTCTTCCCCGACCTTTTCCTCGATCTGATTTACGAGGTCGTCATCGTTTATGCTTTCGATATTATCATGAACTATCTTACCTATCTCTTCATGGTTGTTGTTGACGAAGTTCGATATCTGTTCGCGCGCCCATGAGTTGAAGCGGCCGCTCACGCTTTCGTTAGCCTTAAGCGCTTCAGCGTATGAATAAACGAGCCCGTAAATGAAGTTTTCGATATCCTCTCGGCTGGATTCAAGTTCCTTGAATAACACTTCAGGGATGTTAAGATTTGTAGCTACCATAGCGAAAATTATGGACGGCAGCGCCTCGAGCTTTTCGTTAGTTTTCAATTTATCGAGAAGACTCTTGAATATCTTTTCGAGCTGTATGCAAATTTCATGTCCGGCGTCGTCTTTAGCGTCTGAAATTTCTTTTAAAAGTATGGTTACGAGTTCGTTAGTTATCTTTTCATAATTGAGTACGCCGATCGTTTCGCCAAATTCGACGGCGGTTTTAACCATTTCATATTTCTGCGCGTAATTTAAAATGACGCTGCGGATCTTTTCCTTTAAGATATATCCGGCTTCCGGTTTTATCAGCCAGTGTTCGGCTTCGGTGAGAATTAAGATCCTTATTTTGTCGAAATTTTTTTCAACCGCGCCAAGCGCCGGTTCAAGCAGATTTATTTTACTTATTTCCGTATTTATTCTTTCGATGAATTTTAAAAAATTGATATTCGAGTTTTTGACGCGCGCTATGACTTCGTTTATAAGCGAGCCTACGAAGTCTTTTATTTCGCTGCTTTCTTTTTCCGACTCGATGAATTTAGCGACCTCGAGAGAAAAATCATAGGTTGTAATTTTTTTTGAAATAGCTTCTTTTGTAAGCCATTTGTTTTGAAGCATATCGACTATGCGTTCCGTAATTTTTTTCCGGTTCTTTTTAAGTATTGAGGTGTGCGGGATCGGAAGATTCATAGGATGTCTGAAAAGCGCCACTACCGCAAACCAGTCGGCAAGGCCGCCGACCATGGCCGCTTCAAAAAAGGCGCGGGCGAATTTTAATGTCTCGTTCTGCGCCCGGCACGTCAGGATAAATCCGATCATGGCTGCTAAAAGCGACAATGGAGCCATATATGTGACTTTCATATATTTTTTTAACATAATTTCAAATACAATTTATACCATATTTACATAAATTTTTCAATGTATTAAATTTTTCCGCGCCTCGCGGCTTTTAAAAATATTTGTTATCCATAAAAATCAATGGCGGCACATTTTGGCCGCCATTGAAAAAAGTTAAAGAACTATATTTTGTGATGTTTATTACTTGCTGCGTTTAAGCGATTTCTGGTAAAGCTCTTCCAGAAGGTTGATCTTGTCTTTCATTGTGACCATTAATTGAGGATTTTCAACGGTTTCATACCTCACTCTGTCGAGGACTTTTTTTATAACGTCCGAGAAATTATTAAGGTTGCTAATGCTTCCGCCTTCGAAGAATCTGAGGAAGTTATCTACCGACGTTTCAATCTTTCCGCCGCTGTAATCGAACTGTTCGAGGAGCTGGGCTGAGGTTTTGTCGGCTCTTATCGAGGCGCTGATAACGGCTGATTGATTTACCTCTCCGCCTTCGGAGATTATGTCTTCCGAGCCTTCGGAAATGTAGGAAATTTCACGTGAAAGCTCTTCTACGTCGCGCTTTTTAGCGGGATGAGAAAGCCAGGTGAATACGTTGAAGTTATAAGTTGGCGTCTGGTGCGTCGCGGTGTTTGCGTAAAAGCCGGCTCCGACATGCGGACCGCCGAATACGGCCACTTTACCGCCCGAAGGCATAATTTCGGCCGCGTCAACGACTACAGGAGTGCCTTTTGGATATATGACGCCGTTGCCGGCGTTGTCCGAGTCTATGTTGTAAGTGTCGTCATCGCCATAACAGATGGGAATTATAGTTTTATCGGCGGATGTTATGGGTTTCATTTTTGAATTCAGCATTGATGCGCTGCCTTTGCTGATTATGCTTTTTACTTCGGACGATATCACCTTATCGTCGAAAAGATGCATGAACAATATAAAGGCGACGCTTCCGCCGGCTGGGCTGTTGGTCGGGTCGAGAACTTCGTCGCTGTTTACACGGATATTGGAACCGGTCTGTTCAAGAACTTTGTTAAGAGTCTGCGGGTAAGCGTATCCGCCGAAATCAGCCCTGCCTATCAAAAGGAGCCCGCCGCCTGCGTCAACGAATTTTTTAATGACGGTGAGTTCGCTTGCGTTGAGACCGGCTTCGGATGTGGAATATTCGGGTATTATAAGCACCGATGCGCCCTTAAGCGTATTGGCTGTGATGCGTTCAGTGTTGTTTATAACGTCGAAGCCGCGTGAATAAAGATCGACCTTCATGCTTTCATAGTTGCCCCTCATCATGTTTAAATGGGCTTCGTCGATTATGGCTATCCTTCTTATGACGTTTATGTTAAAAGAGTTTATCGCGTATATCTTGTCGTCATCCGCTATGACGGCAAAAAGCTCATATGTTTTACTCTGCTGCGGTATCCATTTGAAATTGACGGTATTGCCGGCCGGGATTGTTACGCCGTTCGCATATATGTTTTTAGGTGAAACCGCGTCTTCATAAAGTAAAAGCTTTGCTTTAGCGGGAGCGCCCGTAACCTTTACCGTTATTTCAACCGGTTCGAATATTATCGGTTTTACAGGTTTTGCGGCAATAGATGTGACCGATGCTCCGCCCTGAATCTCGTCGGCTGTCTGAAATGAACCGGCTCCGGTGACTACCTGAGCGGAATCCTTTTTAGCTATCGATTCGATTTCAAAGTTATATGAAGTTTTGGGTTTTAAGCCAGAAATGGTTATTTTGTGGTTTAAGGCGAAATCGGCAAGCAGTTTTGTGTCGGAAGTAGTTCCGCCGGCTTGTATGAATTTGACTTTCGTTGTCGAAAGATGCGAGGTCTGCCATTCGATAGTTGCCGAATAAGGGGTGGTTCCGGTAACGTCCGGACCGGTAACGAGGACGTTGGGCGTGCTGTTGCAGGAGTGGTGAAGTTCGTTTCCGTCCGTCCAGGTTTCTACTGTTTTGTCCTGATCGGTCCTGTTTATTACTTTTGAATAGAACTCAAGATTTTTAACCGTATTGGCATGCGGATGCTTGAATTTATTATCTACGCCGCATGATATTATGCTTAAATCCGGTTTGAGCTTTGTAAGATAATCGGGCGTCGATGATGTCGCGGAGCCGTGATGGGCGACCTTATATATGTTGCAGGGCAGGAGTTTTTCGTCGTTCTGAGTCATGAGATAGGCTTCGGCTTCTTTTTCAGCGTCGCCCGAGAAATTATATACTATGTTTTTATACTGCATTCTTACGACTACGGAAAAATTATTGAGGTTTTCTTCGGATGCCGTGGTTCTGGCGTCGTCGGCCTTGGGTTTTCTTATGACGGTTGAATCGTCGGTGAAAAGCGGACGCGCAAGACTTTTTTCTGCGATGGAAGGTTTCGGTTTAAAGTCGTTTGTGGCACCCCATTCTTTGGTCGGATGAAGGACCGTAGCGTCGATGCCGTCGCCGAAATCGAGCTTATCGCCTTTCCATGCTTTATAAACAGGAACGCCTTTCTTTTTGAACTGAGCGATTATATCGGCGTATATCTGGGAAACGGAAGGGCGGTTCTCATAAACTGCGCCGAATTGGTATTTGGGGATAAGCGCCGGAAGTCCGCCTATGTGGTCGCGGTGAGCGTGAGAAATTATGAGTATGTCTATTTTTTTGATGCCATTAGCTTCCAGGTAAGGAATAATATAATTTTCAGCGGCGAACTCAGTGTCGTCGCCGGCGTCGATCATGATGACTTTGCCGGAAGGCGTTCTGATTATTTCACAGTCGCCCTGGCCGACCTCAAGATAAGTAACTTTTAATAAGTTGCTTTTTTCCTGCGCGTTCACACCGGGCGCGGTGAAAACCAGCAGCGTAAGAAAGCATATCGAAAAAACCAGGAAATTACGGGTCATGCCTTTAAAATACTTCATACAAATTACCCCCCTCGATATATTAAAAAATTTAAATCAAACTCAAACAGAAATTATGCAAATAACAAAAAACGCCTATACCGCGATTTTACGGCAGGCCTGTCCGGGTTCATTTAAAAACAGCGAATTTTCTGTGCTTTCTATATTTTATGACAAAAAATACGCGAGTAAATTTTTATACACATCAATTCTAATGGATAAATCCATTTTTGTCAACTATTTATTGTTTAAAAATTAAAATTTCGAGTTGACAATTTTTAAAAATGTTTGTATTATGAAAATGATCAAAAGTTGTCATGTATAAAAAAATGAATTTACAACAATGAATGTATTAAACTCATTAAAAAATGGTAATTTAAAAACAGTTAAATTTAGATGAAAAATGGATGGTGCCGTAAAATGTATAAAAAAATCGTGATTATATTAATGTTTCTATTTTTAGCGGGGTTTGTTTTTTCGGCAGCGGCTTTCGCTCTTGAGAACGATCCGCCGGCTAACGCTCCAGCCGGAAAAGTTTTCTTTACGGCTTCATGGGGCGCGGGAGCCGGTCATGTAGGCGCGGCTTCTCCGGAATTTGCCGTATGCGATTTTATATCCCCGACGAGTTTTATAACAAGCGGAGACCGTCTTTATATACTTGACGCGCCTAATTACAGGCTTAATTGTTACGGAAAAGATCGTAATTTCGAGTGGAAATACGATCTTGAGAAAAAGATCGGTTCCCAAACAATGCTATATACCGATCTTGCGGTCATGCCGGATGAAAGTGTCGTGGTTTCAAGCTCGCGTGAGAAGGTGCTGTACAAAATTTCAAGGGATGGAAAATTTATATCTAAGATTAAGCCGGCTTTTGAAGTTAAAACGATAATGAGGATAGCATCAGATATTTCAGGAAATATTCTTATCGAAGATTCGGATTCCGAAAAGATGTTTTTGATGGATGGAGCTGGCTCCCTTATGGATAGCACTAATATTACGAACGCTCAGACGTTGCTTTTATCCGGAGCCAGATGCCTGAAACTTGAAATGCCGTCTGAAAGCCAGCCTCCGTTTAAGGCCAAGGCAAGGATTTTTAAATTCGGAAAAGAACTTCCCGTTCAGCTTATGAATATTGAATTCGATAAACAGGTCCAAAATCTTATTGCGCTCGGCGAAACGGCCGATCGGTCCATAATGATATATGCGGTTTTGGGTTCCGCTCAGGACGCGCCGACCGACGCGCTGGTTTTGAAATTAGGCCCCGACGGGAAGACCGTTTCACGGATCGATGCTCCGATATCGCCTGAAATGCTTACAATGCGATATGTGCGAATGAAAAACGATAACGAGGTATTATTTGCCTCCGGAAACGAAGACGGATACGTTATTTCGAGCTTCGATTTCCCTGGAAAGAAGTAGCAAATGTCTCAACTGAATCAGACTCCCACCGCCAACAGGCTCCACATTGCCATATTCGGAAAACGCAATGTTGGAAAGTCCAGCCTTATTAACGCCATCACCAATCAGAACGCGGCCATAGTATCCGATCATGCCGGGACTACGACGGACCCTGTCTATAAAGCCATGGAGATACTTCCGATAGGCCCGGTCGTTTTAATAGATACCGCCGGTATTGACGATGCCGGCGAACTCGGAGAACTGCGCATTAAAAAGACGCGCGAGGTGATATCTAAGACCGATATAGCGCTTGTCGTGATCACTCCGGAAGGGTACACGCGTTTCGACGAGGAAATAATTGCCGCGTTGAAGGAGAATGAAACGCGTTTTTTAATAGTCATCAACAAGATCGATATGACGACTCCCGATCCCGATCTTATAAGAGAAATGAACGACCTCGGCTATACTTTCGCCATGGTCAGCGCGTTGAAAAAGGAAGGCATATCCGAATTAAAAAATCTTATAATATCGACGAGCCCTAAAAATTTCGAGCAGCCATCCATCATCGGCGATCTTGTAAAGCCTGGAGAGACCGTCGTTCTAGTTATTCCGATAGATACCGGAATGCCGAAAGGCCGGCTCATTCTGCCGCAGGTCCAGACGATACGCGATATTCTGGACAGCGATGCCCTCGCGTATGTCGTTAAGGAACGCGAGCTCCGCTGGGCGCTTTCAAATATGAAGCAGAAGCCGAAGCTCGTCGTAACTGATTCGCAGGCTTTTATGAAGGTTTCGGCGGATACGCCGCCGGATATTCTGTTGACATCTTTTTCGATTCTTTTCGCTCGATATAAGGGCGATCTGATGAAGCTGGTCAACGGGGCGAAAACGCTTAAAAATTTGAAACCCGGCGACCGGGTTCTTATTTCGGAAGCCTGCACTCATCATCAGCAACCGGACGATATAGGAAAGGTCAAGATACCTCGCTGGATACGTCAGCATATAGAGGAAAAGGTCGAGTTCGATTTCTGTTCCGGACACGATTACCCCGAAAACGTAACGGATTATAAATTGATCGTGCACTGCGCCGGCTGCGTTTTAAATCGGAAAGAGATGATCTCCAGGATAGACGCGGCGGAAATAAAAGGCGTTCCTATAATTAACTATGGCGTGACTATCGCCCATATTCACGGAATATTGGACCGGGCCCTGAAACCGTTCCCTGAAGTTTATCAGGAGTGGATTTCAAATAGTTAATCGTTAGAATATCTTTTTAAAATTTGAAAAGTTCGATTAAAAAATGTTTTTGATAACGAAATTAAATCGAAAAACTTCAATGCTTTTTTACGATCTTGCGCCCGTCGTGTTTTCTGATATGATTTTATCGATCTCGTCGATTGAAAGAAGGCCTTTTTCGACGATGATATCCCGATAGGTCTTCCCGGTTTTGAAGGATTCTTTAAGTATTTCGGTTAACTTTTCGTAGCCGAGCTTTTCGATGAAGACGGACGACATTGACCAGCATTTTTCAAGATATTCGCGGCAGCGCTCGCGGTTGGCGGCGATCCCGGCAATAACTTTATGCGTGAAAAATCTTATGCCGTCGCGGAGTATCTCGAGATTTTCGAGCATCGCGTCGGCTATTATCGGAAGCATGGGATTGAGTTCGAAATTTCCATCGGCGGCGCCTATCGTTAAAACAAGGTCGTTTCCAAGGACCTTATAATATATCTGTTTTAAAAATTCCGGGCCTACGGGATTCACTTTTCCGGGCATTATCGTAGAACCTGCCTGCAGCGGCGGCAGGATTATTTCTGAAAGTCCGCTGTTGGGGCCGGAATCCATGAGACGCAGATCGCTTGAAATCTTATTTAAATTAACCGCAAGGGTTTTTACTATTCCCGATACTTCGACGAACGCATCGAGATTTTGAGTGGCGTCTATTAAATTTTCCGCGCGTGCGAGGCCGAAACCCGTAAGATGGCGGAGCTCTTCGGTGACCTGAAAGCGGTATTTAAGCGTCGCTCCGACGCCGGTTCCGATAGCCGTCCCACCCATATTTATCTGGCGTATGCGCTCTTCGCATTTATAAAGCCGCCATCTGTCGCGGGATATGGCTTCAGCGTATGATCCGAACTCCTGTCCGAGACTTATCGGGACCGCGTCCTTAAGCTGGGTTCGGCCCATTTTAAATACGTCGGCGAATTCGTGTTCTTTATCCTGAAGCGCTGACTGAAGGGCCATTACCTCTTCCACGAGCTCCCTTAATATTTTAATTATAGCTATTTTGACGGCGGTAGGAAATGTGTCGTTTGTCGATTGTGACATATTGACGTCTTCTAACGGGTGCAGCTTTTCGTATTCGCCCTTTTTATGGCCCATATATTCAAGAGCCGTGTTCGCTATGACCTCGTTCAGATTCATGTTTATCGAAGTTCCCGCGCCGCCCTGCATAGCGGGCAGGAGAAAATCTCCGTCACGTTTGCCGGCGTAAATATCGTCGCATGCTTTCGCTATGGCGTTCATTTTTTCTTCTGAAAGTTTGCCGGTTTTGAAGTTCGCCGTGGCCGCGGCTTTTTTTACGATGGCGTAAGCTCTGATTATCTCGATGTTCACCTTTTTATAATTTATCTTAAAATTATCGAGCGCGCGTCGCGTTTGAATTCCGATATATGAATTTTCATCAATTTCCATGAATCCCAGAAGGTCTTTTTCTTTTCTCATTTTCATTCTCCGCGTTAGTCGATTTTAAACCATTATACTTAAATTCGAGCTGAATATCAACAAAAATATGCGTGTGTAAAAAATCTACGGTGAGGAAAAATTCTATAATAAAAATTAAAAATTTAACACTTGAGAGAAATGCCCTTACGGCGTTTGAAATCAGAAAATGATCGATAAATAAATAAGAGGTTTAAATTTAATATTTTGGCATTTTTTTTGCTTTTAATTATTTATCGATGAGGTTATTTTCGTTCGGTCCGATCATCGCCATTGGCATTATATATTTTCGCGGATTTTCTTGAAAAGAATAAAACGATTTCGGGGAGTGATTTTGAAAATGAATGGAGATTTTTCAAAAAAACTTTTTTTGGTTAAATCCAACCGTTTGTTTGCGATACTTATAGTAATTCTTCTGGCCGCGGTTCCATATTTTATTTCGGCCTATGAAATATGCGAGGAAGAGTTCGACGCATACTTTTTGGGTTTTATAGCCGTTTTTTCGTTTTCATTTTTAATGCTGTTTATAAGTTTTGACCTTATAAACGAAAAAAATTTTGACGGTAAAATGACGCCTGATCCGGTCCGGTTAAAACCGGTTTTAAGGGGTCCGCCGTATCTTTAATTTTATTTTAAATGCGTTGACGACGAATTAATCATTAGTAAAATAAAATGAAAAATTTCAAGGAGGTTTTCATTATGAAGAAAAAAATATTTGTTTATATGCTTCCGGTTCTGCTTTTTATGGCGTTTCTGGTATCGTCGGCGTCGGGTGATAACGGCCCCGCGGCTCCTGCTATCAATACGCTGTCAAGATACAATGTCACTCACGATCTCGGGAAGGATTCCCTGACGCTTAAGATAACGGGCCGCGATCTCGACAATCTGGCGGTAAAGGTTGAAGAAAGCATCCTGACGATCTCGGAAAAAGTTAAAAACGCCGCGCCAGTTTCGCAAAGTTTTACGCTTCCCGCCGCGGTCGACGACGAAAAGATGTCAATAGACAGGAAGAACGACGTGATAGTCATAAAGCTTCCGCTTTTGAATGACGGCGCTTTGAAAAAAAATAACGCCGCACGTGTTCCGGGCGGGCGGAAGTGGTATTTTAACGACCGGGATATGCGGGATCTGTTTGATTTCAAAGTGCCCGCTTTCCAGGATGAGAGCGACGTTTACATGCGCAAATTCTTCGAGGATGATGATTTCGGAAAATTCGACAAATATTTCAATGAAATGATGCGCTTCAGAAAAGAGCTCAATAAAAAAATGAACATTGAAAAGAATCCTTTTGCCGGCAACAACAGCTTTTCTGAATATAATGTGACTCACAGGATAGATGGAAACAACCTTATAGTCGATATAGCCGGGAATAATCTTAACGATGTCCAGGTCAGCGTCGAAAACGGCGTAATGAAGATACAGAATAAAGTTTCGAATAAAAACACGTATAATTCAGAAAATCAGACTGGTGAGGTTGATTTCTATTCCTCGTTCATGCAGAGTTTCACTCTTCCGGTCAACGTCGAAGCGACGGCCATGAAAGTTGAAAAACTCGATAAATCTGTCAAAGTGACGCTTCCGATCGTGAAAGAAAAGAACGCCATGGAAAGGTTGAAAAAGCAGGAAGAGCCGAAAAAAGATGAAAAGCCTAAAGATGGAAGCTTTTAGCGTGTAAAATAGTTTGGCTGAAAAACCAACCAACCGTATGATTCAAGAAATGTAAGGCCGAAAAATCAAATAAAATGTTGAATAATCGATCGATATGATTTATCATTAATGCCATGAAAAGCATTAGAAATGTCATATCGATCGTTTTTTTTGGGGCTTTGTTTTTAACTATTACCGCTTTATATCCTGCCGGGAACGATCGCTCCGGCGTTATGCCTGAAAGAAAGGCCCTTTCGAATATTTCCGCTAGTTCATTCGTTATTGATCGATTACGAATATTTTTCCCGGATTCAATATTAAGTTTGGGTCCAGGGCTTTTTTGATGGCCTTCATCATTTCGAGTTCGACCGGGTTCGCGAATTTTTCCATGAGAGCGACGCGCTTGTAGCCTATTCCGTGCTCGCCGGAAAGCTTTCCGCCGAGCGAGTATATCAGCTTATAAAGTTCGTCCTGCAGGGAGTGGAGCTTTTCGTTCCATTCGTTATCCGGCATTGTCTCTTTTAAGATGTGGGCGTGGATGTTCCCGTCCCCGGCATGACCCGCGCAGTGGACCGTCATGCCGTATCGTTTCGCCATCATCGTTATTTCTTTCACGGCTTCGGGAATTTTCGCGAGGGGAACGACTATATCCTCGGCCGAAAAAACCAGGCTTGACGCTCGATCGGCTTCGGCAAAGGCTTTTCTGGCCTTCCATATTTTTCCCGAATCGGCTACTAACGTTTCAATCGCGCCGTTCGCGGAACATATTTCGTCTATCTTTAAGGATTCTTCCTCAAGCGCGTCCATGCTTGCTCCCTCGAGCTTTATGATAATATAATTGCCGCGGTCGCTGTGCGGAAGCGATTCTCTTATGAATTTTTCGCAGTTTCGGACGACCTCGTTATCCATGAATTCGATACAGGTGAGCGATATTCCGGCCATCATTATCTTCGGGACCACGCCTATCGCGGCCGCCAGGTCCGGAAAGACTATAAGAAGGTCGAGCGATTCCTTGGGAAGCGGCATGAGCTTGAGATATATTTTCGTTATTATCCCGAGCGTCCCTTCGGATCCGATGATGAGATTTACCAGGCTGTACCCCGTCGAGTCCTTCATGCACTTTCCGCCGAGCGTTACTATCTCGCCTTTCGCCGTCACTATCTCGACGCCGTAGACCTGTTTCCTGGTTGTGCCGTATTTAACGGCCTTGTTGCCGCCGGCGTTCGTAGCTACGTTTCCGCCGATGAACGAACTTTCGCCGCTGCAGGGATCGCCCGCGTATAAAAAACCTTTTTCGCGCGCCGCTTCCTGAACGTCTCCGGTGCGGACGCCGGGTTCCGTGACCATGAACATATTTCCGGCGTCGATCTCCAATATTTTGTTCATCTTTTCGAGCGATACCACTATTCCGCCAAGACAGGCGATAGAAGCGCTCGTTAAAGCCGTTCCCGCGCCGCGCGGTATGACCGGAATGTTTTCGCGTACGGCCATTTTAACTATTTTTGATATTTCTTCGGGCGTCTCCGGCAGAACGACGACCTCGGGCGTTTTCATATAACGTTGATCCAGAAGCTCGTCGTGCGAATAGTTCTCGAGCTTTTCAGAATCGGTTATGACGTTTTTTTCGCCTGAAATGACCTTTAATTCGTCTATGATTTTCAAGCCGACCTTGTTGTATGTCTTCATAATTCATCACCTGGTAAAAATTCCGGCCATTTTATTTTTTTTGAATACAGGACGATGACCTGGCCCGGCCTGAGATTATATTCAAAGTTAGGCGACACGGCATCGAGCGTATACATGGGCGATATGTCGACGACCTTCGAATCCGACCCGATGGCGCCGTTTACGTTTTCGAAATGAACGCCCTGGTAGTTATTTACGTCCTTGTTGAGTATTACTAATATTCTTTCGGATCCGTCGAACGATGTTTTCCGGAAGCAGAATACGTTCGACCAGTTAGCCTGATCGACGATCTCGAGGTTGCATTCCTCGTTCAATATTTTATAGCTTTTCTTTATGGCGTTTATTTTTTTTATGGCGTCGGATATGTCCGTGCCGGTCGGCTCCATATCGGAGGGCGTCGTGGTTACGACATTTAAGCGTTTTCTGCAACCGTTTTCAA
>Ga0116170_10003813_pt1 | contig 14033 bp, 15 predicted proteins | sample AD_JPNHW1_MetaG_FD_89797 | JGI IMG/M metagenome (GOLD analysis project Ga0116170, IMG submission 89797) | Active sludge microbial communities of municipal wastewater-treating anaerobic digesters from Japan - AD_JPNHW1_MetaG | ecosystem: Engineered > Bioreactor > Anaerobic > Digestate | place...
CACGTCCCCCACAAAGGCGGTTTTATCCACCTTGGGGTTGTTCTCCTCGCTGCATTTCACAAACCCGGCGTTCACATAGTGGTACTCCACCGTGTCGCCGGACGGGATGCCGTAATATTCGCGGATCAGGTTGCGGGTGATTTTCAAAGGGCCTGCCTCCTTATTCTTTGCATGCGGTTCAGTCCGCTGTGTACGTTACGTTCAGGGTGCTGCCAAACAGCCAGTACGCGCCGTCGCGGTCCAGGTAGCCGGGCGCGGCGGCGGTGCGCAGGGCTACGATCTGCCAGCCTTCGCCGCAGGGCAGCGCGTCCGCCCGGGTCAGCGCTTCGTGCAGGGCGCACAACGCGTCCAGCGCGGCGGCACGGTCCGTATGCTTGCTGTTCAGGGCGATCTCCAGCGTAACGGTTTGCCCGCCGGAGAGGGTCACGGTTTCCGTACGCCCGCCGGTTACGTTCAGGCTGATACCACCGTCCGATGGCAGCGGGCCCTGTGTTACCGGGACGAAGAGGGGCGCGCTGTTTATCATCGCAACCAGCGTGGCCAGCACCCGGGTTTGAATGCTCAAGCGGCGTCGCCTCCCAGCAATTTTGCGGCCAGCGCCCTCCATGCCGCTGAGTGTAAGGTTTTAGCGCGCTCGCACCAGCGCAGGCTGGCCGCGGCGTTATGTTTTCGGGACGGGGTGCCCGCGCTGTATACGCGCCGCGCGTAGGCGGTGTTCCACACCAGCCGCCCGCGACGGAGGTCGCTTGCGGCATAGGAGCTGGTAATCATCTGCCCGGTATCGTCGCGGGCGTATCGGTTGCAGTCCATAAGCACCTGCGCGGAAAGCGCGGGCAGGCAGGCCTGTACGGTCTTTGCCATGTCGGTAAAGGGGCTTTGCGGGGAAAGGGTTACGGTTGCCTGTGCCCGGTACATGGGGTCGCCTCCGATCCGGTTAATCGGTCAGGGAAAGCTCGACATGATGCAGCCGCCTGCCGCAGTACAGTTCCTTTACGGCGGCGACGCGATAATGCACACCCTGATACAGCACCAGCTGACCGGGAACGAACTGCACCTTGCGGGGGAGGCTCTGGCGAACGTCGTACCACAGCTGCGCGGTACGCCCCGCCCGCGTTTCCTCCCGGTCCTGGGTTATCGTCTGTTCGGTTTCCACGCGGATGCGGGTCAGCTCCGCAATTGGCACAGCCGTTGCTTCGTTCGTCCCAGTCGCCGCCAGCAGCGTGGCGCTGTGGATCAGGAACGCGCGCGGGATCGGGCGCATGGAAAGCGCCTCCTTTCTGAACAGGATTGTGCTCCCCAGCTTTTCGGCTGGGGTAGCGGGGGTTGTAAATCACGACCAACAGTCGTGTCGGTGAGGGAAAAGGAGGGCCAGCAGAGAAGCCATTTTGTCCGGCGGGTGCGGCGGGGGCGGGCCGGTTCGATTATAATGGCCCGCCCCCTTACGTTGCCGCTGATCTGCCGGGGGCAATCTAAAGACCCGGTTTCAGTCGCAGCGGGCGTAGCCTGTTAATAGCGGCAGCAGGGCCGCGGCGGCGGGACAATGCGCGCCTGTGCCTACGCCGTTTACGAAGCTGAACTGGCCTAAACTTCCGCTTTGCGGCTGGGGTTCCATCAGGGCTGTCGGCCCGCCCGCAAGGCTTACCGCCTGCGTCTGGTAGGCCAGATATTGCTGCAACGCCCGCCGGATCAGCGCCGGAAGCGTATCCGGGTCATGCGCGGTATAGTAGCCCAGGGTTCGCGCATCCAGCATGCTTTGGGCCAGCGTCTGGCAGGATTCGAAATCTTCCGGCGCGGGTTCGCCGGTGATGGATCGGTATTCGTCTGCGGTCAGCGCCATACGGTTACGCCTTCAGGTTGGAGGCGGCCAGCGTGAGGTAGCCTGCGGAGATCACCTTGCCATCCTTCAGGCCCGCGACCTCCAGCACGTCGCCCGCCGCCGCGCTGATCTGCGTAGTGCCGCTGGTCAGGGCCGTGCCCGTGTAGCTTTCGCCGAATACGGCGCGCGCGGCGGGGTTGCGGGTATACTTCCACGCGGTTGCGCCGCTTGCGTCGCTAAGCGTTAACACCGTCGCGCCGCTGGTGCTGCCCGGCGCGGCGACAATCGAAACGCTGCCCGGCGCGTACACGCAGCGAACGCCCTTCTGGCGCAGCACCTTGTGCGCATATACCATGCGGCCCTGCACGGCGGACGCGCCGATGTACTTGCCGCTTCCGTCCAGACTTTGCAGGCGCACAGGGGCCTGCCAGGCGTTCACGCGGGTGGCGAAGCGCGGGTGCCCGCAGATCATGGCCAGGTTGGGGGTATCGTCGTTAAACTCGATCACGTTAAAGCCCGCGATTCGGCCGATGGCACCGCTCTGTTTCACCTCGTCGCCCAGGCTGGAGGCCTGGGTAAACTCCGGGCTGCGCACCACGGCGGCGATCACGTCCGGCGTGCACAGGGCGTAACGGCCCGCGGCGGGAATGTTATCCTTGCTCATGCGGGTGCGCTGGTCCACCAGCACGCTGTAAACGGTATCCTTATCCACGGTACCCGCGCCTGTTACGGTGCCCGCGCCCAGCAGCTCGCTTGCGCCATCGATATCCATGGCGCGGCCCAGCGAATACCCGGCGCTGTCCAGCCGTTCGGCAATCAGCGCATCCGGCACGGAAGCCGCGTCGTAGCCATCGATAATTTCGTTTACCGCTTTGTCGCGGTTGATGGGCAGGGTGGTGTAGGCGGTGTTGCCGGTGGTGGGCGCGAGACCCGCGGCCCGGTCGTAGTCGCTGGCGGCCACCTCGTCGTCCCGGGTGGGGATTTTTACCGCGCCCGCGGCGGGATCGCCGTCATAATCGTTATTGAAAACCACGCCATCCTTGAGTACCAGCTCGCTGCGGAGTTTGGCGAGCACCAGCTCGCTGTAGCGTTCCTGCGATTCGTGTGCCATTCTTTTTTCCTCCTGCTATTCATGAAAAGTCAGATGCCGTTTCGTTTGTCTGCCGTAATACCCATCGGGGAATCCACCCGAACGGCGTCGCCGGGTCACTGCGGGCCTTCGATTGGCCGGAACCCCGGCCTGCGGCTGCGCGGCGCTTGACCCTGCGGCCTCAGCGAGCGGCGCAATTGCCTTTCATTTGCGAAGCCCCGGGTTTTTGCGGTAGAAGGCTTCCTCCACGCCGGTCAGCGGCTGCACGCCGCCTGCGGATACCCGCTGGGCCCACGCGCCGCGCGCGGGCGGCGCGAACAGATACCCCTTGCGTTGTTTCAGGGTTTCCAGCGCTTCGCGCACGCCGGTGACCGTGCCGTTTTCCGCAACCGCTACGACGGCGGGGTCCATCAGCTGCAGGGCAACCTCCGCGTCCACAAGCCCCAGTTCGCTTCCGACGCTTTTCACCTCGGCCAGTAGCAGCCGATGGTCGGCGGTTTCCACGCGCTTACGCACTTCGGGGGGCAGGTTTTCCGCCTGCTCGGCGCGCGCCTGCGTCAGCAGGTCCGACAGGGTATCTTCCGGCACGCCGTTCTGCTCGGCCATGGAGCGGACTACGCTGCTTTCGGCCCGGCGGGAACGTTCGGCGACAGCTTTCAGCAGGGTTTCCTTCAGGGCGGAGTCGGGGGCCTGATGATCATCCGGCGTTTCGGACGAGGCCGGGTTCGCGGCAGGCGCGTCGCCTTCGCCGCAACAGGGTACCGATGGATGCGACAGATTCAGAAACATCGTATATACCTCCGTTTAACGCCCGTCGGCGATCAATTCCGTTTCACACTTCGCCAACCCCCGCCTGGACAAGCCGGATGGGGTGTGCCCCGTACCGTCCCCGCAGGGGCATCCCGGGCGGGAAGGCTTTGCGTCAGGCCGTCGCCTGCCCCCTTACGGGGGAATGAAAAAACGCTCCTGCCGGATGGGCGGAAGCGTTGTTTCCGTGAGTGGGTTTCTGTAAACAGGTTTCCGTGAGTGAGGGTCCCTTAATGAGCTGCCGTATGTGTGAGCATGCGTACCGAAGAAGCCGCCTTGCAGGACCTTACTCCCCCTGGTATACGTTGTCCGCCGCCCGGTCAGCGGTTTGATCCGCGCCTGTGCCGGTAACGGCCGTGCCCCGCGTTTCCGCGGCGATTTCCGCCAGTTGCCGCTCCGCCTCGGCCTCCGAACAGTGCGATAGCTCCATAATGGCGCGCTTACGGCTTTTCAGGCCGCCCGCAACCAGCTTGAGCGTCCGTTCCGCCGCGGCGTTCGCGTCCTCGATGATGGAATCGTCAAACGATACGCGGGTCTGCATTTCGGCAGGCCCGCCGGTGAGCCAGCTTAAGGCGTTTACCATGCCGCACAGCGCGCGTTCCAACGGTTTTTCATTCCTTTTCAGGCTCTGGTACAGGTCGCTCTGCTCGCTGATGACCTCCGTAGCTGTGCGCGCCACGCCACTGTCGAAACGGTAGCGGCCCGTTCCCAGCCCGCACTTTTTGGACAGCAGATCGATCATCCGTTGCAACCCCGCCTCATGCTCGGCCGAGCGCAGGGTCATATCCAGCGGCTTCAGCTCGTCCGCGCCGTCCTGGCTTTGCTGATATACGTAAATCAGCACGTCGCTGGGGTCGAAGATCGGCTGGATGGCCCCGTCTTTCTGCATTTCGATACTGGCCAGCGATTGGGGCACCATTACGCGCTTTTTCCCCAGAACAAACTCGTTCACATAGCTGTCAAACACCAGATCGGCGGCCTTCAGCTGGTCGATCGCCATGCCGAAAACGCTCATTCCCATGGGCGAATCCGGCTCGGCGGCGTTGACTATGTTGGGCCGCAAAATTTGAAACAGCGGCACGGGCGAGGGCTCGCCAACCGTTTCCACGCCTTCCGGTGGGGGCAGTTCGTTCCCCTGTGCGTCCAGCCATGCGTTACGGATCACATACCCTTCCGGTTCGTGCGCGTGCACCTGCACATAATACCCTTCCGCGGCGCTTGCGCCGGAACCGAACACGCGGCGGCTGCCAAACGCGCATTCCGTGATATGGTCGCCCTCCCAGCGCAGGGGAAAGATCAGGTCGCCGCGGATATAGTCGATGGTCGGCAATCCCTGCGCGTCCGGGAATTCCACCAGCGCCCCGGTGCCCAGCGCCATCGTCCACTCCACCAGCCGGTTGGCACGCTCCATAAACGCGTTGCGCTCCAGAATCGCGGGCAGAGCAGGGAAACTCTCCGCGCTGATCTGTAATTTCTCGTTCATCAGCAACGTGGCGAAATCTTCACACACCGTTTTAGCCATACCAAGCCTGTAGCGGGTCAGCGTGCGCCGACCTGTGCCCACGCGCATGGTGTAATCGTGAAAGTCGCTTACATAGCCGCGGTACCAGGCCAGATATTCGCGCAGATGCGCCGCGTATGTCGCGGCGGGCGTATGGTAGCCGACACGTTCCAGATATTGCAGGATGATTGCGTTATCCAAATGGGAAGCCTCCTCTTTCTGATTTTTAGAAAATCAATCAAAATGCGCCCAGCGGGCGCGCGGGAGCAGAGATGTGTCTGCGGACACACCAAAGGGCTTTCCGCTCGCCCTTTGGAAACCTTCGGGGTATGCGTTTGGAGTAGGGGGCGAAAGACTCCCTCTGGGAGTACTGGAATGTCGTCCGCTGCTACCTACGGTCGCGCGACCGACGATCCAGTCCATCCTGCGAGGGAGTCTTTTGCCCCTATAGCAACAATATGCATGCGAAGGAAAAACGGGGAACGGGGAAAGAACATTTCGTTTCCACCACAGTAACAATGTGCGTGCGGAGCAAAACGGGGAACAAGAGACAGAGATATATTATGTCCACATCTTATCCCTTAAAGCTTTATCGGTATATTATCTTGCCGATTACTTTCCCATGGAATTACAGCCATGCTGGGTCGTAATTTTTCCCATCGCCTGAATACCAGCAGGCGGGGCGCGGCAGGGGTCGCTCGATGGATGGACGGGCTTGTCGGTCGCGCTACCGTAGGTAGCGGCGGACGACTATCCTGTACTCCGAAAGCGACCCCTGCCGTAATCCCGGGGAAGGTTGGGGAGGGGATCGCAAATCCCTTCCCCAAAGGGGCGCTCCTAGCGCCCCGCGCGAGCGGAAAGCCCCTGCCCATACCCGCAGGTATGGCCTTCTTGCGTTATGCACCGCCGCGTGCGTAACCGCGGCAACATTTTGCCTTTCAGGCAATTCCCATCATATCTTCCATGTAAGGCTCAAAGGAATATTCCAGCGCGTCCAGATTGTCGATGTTGGTGGTGCCGTCGTCCAGGCGAACGTCCTGCGTAGCGTGGCGCGCGTCCCAAAGCGCGGTCGCTAACGCGTCGCGGGTGTGGGGGCAGGTGCGCAGGATATGGTAGCGCCCGCCTGCCATCAGGCGGCAGAGAAAGCGGATGCGGCCGTTGATCGGCCCCTTGCGCGCCTTGCGAATCTCTACCGGAAGACGCTCCCGCACGCACGCGGCGCGCAGGCCCAGGATCAGCGTGGGTTCGGCGCTGTCGCAATAAGCGGTGTGCGCACCGAAGCGGGCAACGCAGTCGCGGGCGAAATCCGTAAACGCGGCTTCCAGACGTTCGGGGGTAATTTCTCCCTTGTGGTACCATTCCGCAAGCGTTACCATCCCGGCAAACCCCCGGGTAAAGCCAGTACAACAGAAGGCATGACCGGAACCGTTACCGCCAAAATCCACGCCGAGTGTCGCCGTGGCAAGCGGATACGCCGACAGCGCAGCGGGGTCAAGCGCAAAACGTTCCGGGTCGTCGGCGTACAGCCGGTATACCGCGCCTTCTGCCGCCACCCAGCGCCCCAGAATATAGCGGTCGTAATAAACGGTACCCGCATAATCCCGTTTCATGCGGGCTACCACGTCCGGCGGGTTGAAGGGGTTGTCGTCGATCGTGTAAGCCTGCTGATAGAGCGCGTCGCCGCCACGGTCCAGAAACTGCTTAAACCAGTGGGTAGGCCCTTCGGGGTTGCAGGTGCCGTCGAACAGGCTGTAGGCCTTGTCCAGACGGCTTTGCAGCATCCCGAATACGTCCGGGTGCCAGGTGGTCACCTCGTCGCCGTAGCAGTATTTGATACTGCTCCCGCGCAGGCGGTTCACCTGCCGCACGCTGTCCGCGCCCAGACAGTGGCAGGGCTGGCCGAATAGAACGGCCATGTTGTCGCTGCGGATGTCACCGACCAGCCCCGGGCCATACAGGGTTTGCATCGGCAGGATCAGGTTGCGGGTTAACGTCCCTTTGGTGCTGCCCAGAATCACATTCAGCCCTTCCCGATCCCGCCCGTCCAGAAGGCGCTTGGGCAACAGAAAATAATCCCCGTAGGTCTTGCCGGATCGGGTGGCGCCGGTTTTCACGTTCCATACCCGTGTGGCGTTCCGACGGTATTCACGTTGTTTTGCGCTCAGCAAAGGCGTTTGCTCCTTCCCCGGGGGTGGCGGCTTCTTCGTCCAGCCGCCGCATCAGCTCCGCTACACGATCCGTGCCTACGGCGCTGCCCGCGTTTGCCTGCGCTACCTCCCGCAGGGTTTTCAGGGCGTTGCTTAAATGCTGCAGCCCCATGCAGTTCACCAGCGCGTCCACCACTTCCAGTCGAAGGTTTTCTTCCACGGTTTCTCCCACAGGCTTTTCCTTACCCTGAAAGTCATCGTAGGTCACTTCCTTCCGGCGGCTTTTGTGTACCAGCACCTGTTTATCCAGCTCCCCTGCCGCGCGGGCTAATAGAACCGTTAACTGCGCGCGAATTGCTTCCAACGGGATCATGGGGTCGTCGGCTTCCTCCACTCGGGGTGACGGATGTGTTTCGGATGCCTGTGGCGGCAGGGCGGGCACAGCGGCGATCTGCCGCCACGCGCTTCGCAGCTGCACCCAATGTTCGGCTGCGCTGTGTTGTTTCACTCGGGGCAGGGGCGCGCCGTACTTTGCGCTGAGTTCCTTCAGGCTAATGCCGGTCTGGACGTATTCGGTCGCCAGAGCCTTCCAATCCGGGTTCACTCGCGCATCTCACCTCGTATATCAAAATGGGCGAACGCCGCGACCAGAGATTACGTCGTGGCGTTCGTCGAATGAACAGACCGGGAAAACGGGAGCGCGGAGGGGTGAGCCGCACTCCCGAGGGCGGGAAACCGGCGGACAGTGGTTTCGGTTCGGGCGATTGCATAAAGGCAAGAACGGTAAGCCGCCTTGCCGGTGAAGGCGCGTCAGGCGCCGGAGCCCGCCGAAAATCCATGCTGTCCGCGCGGGTTTCCCTGCCCGCTTTTCCACGTTGTCAGTATAAACCGGTTTTCAGTCCGATAGCGTCCGATGGATCGACCGGTCGGACGTTTGGCGCAATCCGCCTGTTTTCGCGCCGACGCGGTTGTTTGAGGCGGCCGGGCATGTTATAATATGTGGCAAGAAGTTCGAAACGGCTTACGTTTCATCATCGGAAAGGAAGCGCTGCGCCATGATCGCCATCGCCTGCGACCACGCCGGATTTGACCTGAAACCTCATGTGATCGCTGTTTTGGAGGAGATGGGCCTGCCCTACAAAGACCTGGGCACCAACTCCCACGACAGTGTGGATTATCCTAAATACGGGGAAATCGCCGCCCGCGCGGTGGCCTCCGGCGAATGTGAACTGGGGATTGTGATGTGCGGCACGGGCATCGGCATCGGCATCGCCGCCAACAAAGTGCGCGGTGTGCGCTGTGCTATCTGCTCGGACTGCTATTCCGCCAAGATGAGCCGGGAGCATAACAACGCTAACATGCTGGCGCTGGGCGCGCGGGTGGTGGGCAGCGAACTGGCCAAAATGATCGTTCGCACATGGCTTACCTCCCGGTTCGACGGCGACCGCCACGCCCGCCGCGTGGGGCAGATTACGACGCTGGATCAGGGCGGCACGCTGCTGCCGTAATTTTCTCGCGGTAAACGAAACCGAATGGGGCGCGTCGAATACGCGCCTTTTCCTTCGCGTTTGTTTGCCGCCTGTGGGAGTGAACCGATTTGAACAAGTCGTTACGCGCCAATCTGCTTTTACTGCTGACCGCCGCCATCTGGGGCGCGGCCTTTGTGGCGCAGGATGTGGCGATGGATTCCATGTCTCCATTCACCTTCAACGCCGCGCGCACGCTGGTGGCGGCGCTGGTGCTGCTGCCCTGCATCCGCCTTCTGGACGCGCTGGAGCGCCGCCGTGGCGGCCGGGCGGAAAATGCCGGGCGCACCTTCCGGCAGATGACGCCCGCGCAGCGGCGCACGCTGCTGCTGGGCGGGGTATGCTGCGGTGTGGCGCTGTTTTTCGGCACCAGCCTGCAGCAATTTGGCATCAAAGCCACTTCGGCGGGCAAAGCCGGGTTTGTCACGGCGCTGTATATCGTGCTGGTGCCGTTAAGCGGGCTGCTGTTCCGCCGCCCTGTGCGCCGGATCGTATGGCTGGCGGTCGGCCTTTGTACAGCGGGGCTTTTCCTGCTGTGCGTAACGGATACGCTTTCTATCGGCGCGGGGGATGTGGAACTGTTGCTGTGCGCGGTTGCCTTTACCGTGCATATTCTGCTGATTGACCATTTTTCTCCCCGTACCGATTGCGTGCGTATGAGCTGCCTGCAATTTCTGGTCACGTCGATCCTGTGTGGAATTGTGATGCTGGCAACCGAACATCCGACGCTTGCCGCGCTGGAAAAAGGGTGGATACCGCTGCTGTACGCGGGGGTGCTCAGCGGCGGGCTGGGCTACACATTGCAGATGATCGCCCAGCGGGATACCAACCCTACCGTCGCGTCGCTGCTGATGAGCCTGGAAAGCGTGTTCGCGGTGCTGGCGCAGTGGGCGATTCTGGGCGAACTGCTGTCCGCCAGAGAATTACTCGGCTGCGGGCTGATGCTGTGCGGCATCGTGCTGGCCCAGCTGCCTGCCCGAAAACGCGGCGCGGAGACGATTCGCCCCCGCGAATGTTAACAGTTCTGTCATCCTGCTTTCACCCAAACGTCACGATGCGAAACTATAACGTGTCTGTGAATGTTGAGGGGGTTACCTCTCCGCCATCACAAAGGAGGGTTTGGCATGAAGACGAACAACAGTCCTGAGGCTTCCAAAAAGCCGGTAGCAGGCAAGGATGGCAAACCTGTTCCGACCTCCAACGGCGCAAAGCCGTCCCTCGGAAAAGATACCAAGGGCAAGGCTTAACAATGGCAAAACCGCCGCGATGCAAAAGCACCGCGGCGGTTTTGTCAGTTTGCTTACAAAGGCTCATCTGCGTTGTCAGCTGCGGGATGGCAAGGGGTTCACTTACGAACGAGTAAGCTCAACCCCTTGCCACCTTTGCTTCCTAGCATCTGAACCTTTTAAGCAAGCTGCGGTTGGTAGCCTGCAAGAGGTTTGTCAATGGTTTCACTGAGGGTTATAGGCGGTTCTTCAGCCAGCCTGGTTCCGTGTGTGGGCCGGTTCGGCTTTTACCGCGCAAGGCGTTACCGGTGGATTTTTTTCTGAAACTCCAACCGGATTGCGTCGTGGTGTAAAATGATGGTCAGCAGCACCAGCGCCAGGCTGACTCCGCCCACCACGAACAGCGGCCAGTCCAGCCGGTTCCAGCCGACCATCGCGCAGAATATACCGATCAGACCGGCAGAAGCCAGTTCAAACAACGGTAAAAAATTCCGCTTTTCTTTTTTAAAATATGCCAAAAAATAGATCCCGGCTACGATCAAATCGGAAAACAGCACGATCGGGGCGACAAAACTGCTCCAACCGCCGCCAAATACCCCATCCAGTAAAAACAGGTACAGGCATACGGAAATGCCCACGTCAGTAATCTTCTTAATCACCGTGTTTTCCACCAGCGGGCGGTAGAAAAAGGTGATCCATAACACAGCTAAGCCGCCGATAGCCGCCAACGACCACAGCGTGCCGCCGTACAGCATGTTCATCAGCAGACAGCCATACCCAACGTATATAAACAGTGCGCGCATCAGCTCCCGGTGGTTGCGCCGCCAGAAACTGTGCGGCGCCTGCTCCGGGTAGGTAACGTGCACCTGCATGGGCGCAATCGACATACGCGGCTCCTTTCCGGCTTGCCCGTCAGGACGTGCCCTCCACATAAGGTTCCAGTCCCAGCCGCATCAGCTGGGCGTATAAAGCGTTTTCAAATACCGGCAGCGCGGTGGTTTTTACGATGGTAAACACCGCCCGGTCGCCGTAGCTGCAAAGCGAGCAGTTAGCACGATTGCGGATCGGGGGACCGAGCACGAAATCGAATTTTTCCACAAAGGGCCGCATTTCGGCGGGGAGCTTCACTTCCCCAAGGTTGGAGAACGTCGTGGTGAAAACCCCGTCGCTTAACCGGCCGTACAGCAAGTAGGCAATCGGGCGTTTCACGATCAGTGGAATCCAGCTCAAATAGCGCACCAGCTTCCGGGAAAGGGTCATGGTGCGGTCCAGCGCCTCCTTGCTGGTGCCTGTGGCGACCTGCGCGGATATTTTTGGCAGGATGTCGGCAAGCGAAGTCATTTCCACAGGGTGCAGGCGGATGGAGCAATACATGCTGAAATTGCGAAGCGTTCGCGACGGATAATACCGGCGCATGTTCGCGGGCAGCTGAACCTGAATCTTCTTTTTTCCGCCGTGCGATTCTGCGGCGGTCTTGGCGGCCATCATCAGGCAACCCAGCAGCAGCGTCGTAACGGTTACGTTTCGCTCTTTCGCCTGTTTGCGCAGTTCCGCCGTAGAGATATTCATATGCAGCACACGGCTGGGCTGCTCCAGCGTCGGCAGGCCGCGCAACTGCAGGGCGGTCTTGTCGCCGAAACCCTCCGGGGAGGGGCTTTCGTCCGCCATGGGGAAATCGTCCGCCCACTCCCGCGGGTTCGGGGTTTCATCCAGACGGAATATTCCCTCCTCCGCGGGCAGGTCGTTACCAAGCAGTTGCAGGTAGGTATGCAGCAGCGTACGCAGAAAGATCATGCCGCCGGTGCCGTCCGTGAGTACGTGAAAAAACTCCACGCTGACCCGGTTCTGGTACCACACCACGCGAAAGGTGGGCGAGCTGACCGCGTTTAAGCGGATGGGTGTGCAGGGGCGTTTGGTTTCCGGCTGCACGGCGAAACGGCGCATGGCGCTGTCGATGTAATGCCAGAACAGCCCGCATTTAATCGTGGTGGCGAAGTAGGGAAACCGCCGCATGGTGTAGACCAGCGCCATTTGCAGCAGTTCCGGCTCAACCAGTGATTTTAAGTAAAATGACATGCGGAACATCATCATCCGCTTTAATCCCATGCTGAGCGGGTACACCTTGGCCGCTGTATCCAGCGGGTACCACGTCGTGCGCTCCCGCAGGTAGAAATCCCCAAGTTGCACGGGGTCCAGCCGTTTCATCGCGTCAGCAAGCGGCAGGCCGTGGTCAACGTACCAGCGCAGCGCACGGATATGATCGTCCATCAGGGGTACGGTAAAGCGTTCGTGCAGGTCGATTCGCGCGCGCACATCGCAAAGATACGGCGTAAGCAGCGTCTGCTCCGCCGGGGTAAACAACCGCTGGGCCAATCGCATCCACGGGCGGTGTTCTGCCACGGGCAACCTCCTTGCGTTTTACGCGCGGTACAGGTGAAAATGGTTACCGTATACCCCTCCGGCGTTCCCGGGCTTTTGCCGGAATCGCGGCTAAAAACGGATCATCTTGCGTACGAACCGGTATCCGCCCACCAGCGTTCGACGGCCCGTTTCTCCCTGCGGCGAGGCGACGCGGCCCAGCGGGTTACGACGGAGTTTTAAATACAGCTCGGGGTCAAAGTTGCGGATGCCCTGCCACATCCTGCGGTTCATATCCAGGCTTTCATCCGTGGCTTTGATAAACTGCAGTGCCGATGTGGTCGCAAGCAGCCCCGCGCAGTTATTGATCATGTACCCGTACAGGGTTTTCGGCAGCGCTTTGAGCTGCTCCAGGCTGTATGTGGTGGCCACCAGTTCGGTGATATGGGTAATCTGATCCAGGCGGCGCAGGATGTTTCCTTCCGCGATGGACTGATCCTCCCGGCCGATAAAATAGCCGTACAGCGGCAGATCCAGATAGTACACACGCTTGGTGTAGGGCAAAGGGAGGTAAATATACAGGTTGTCCTCATAAAACGTATGCTCCGGAAGCACCAGCGGGATATCGCGTAACATCTGGGTGCGGTAGACCAGCGCGTGGATCATAAACTGTTTGTGTACGGGGAAGCGCCGCATCTCCTCCCACGTTTGCACTTTGCCGGGCTTCATGGCCACGCGGTAGTTGACAGAAAACACCGCGTCGTGCCCGACCTGATCGTATACATAATTGTGCACCAGCAGGTCAAACTGATTCGTACTGTCGGCATGCTCGCGCAGCACGTCCATCAGGCTCAGCAGCGAATCCCGATCCAGCCGGTCGTCTGAGTCCACCACTTTGAAATAAAGCCCCTGCGCGGTTTGGATGCCCTGGTTCAGCCCCGCGCCGTGCCCGCCGTTGGGCTGGTGGATCACACGGACCATGGTGGGATACTGCGCGGCATACCGGTCCGCAATCGCGCCGGTATCGTCGGTGGACCCGTCGTCCACAATCAGGATGTCCGTTTCTTCGCCGCCCGGAAGCAGGGATTGTATACACCGTTCCATATAGAGTGCCGAGTTATAACAGGGAACGGTGATCGTCAGCAGTTTCATAGCGACCTCTTCCTTCATTCGGCGTGGGTTACCGCGCCTGCCGTAGCAGCGCGCGGCCCGCATCCAGCGCGCGGGTAACGATGGTATCGATATTATAATACTGATACTCCGCCAGACGGCCTAATAGGGTCAAATTTTTACAAACGTCAGCTTTCTGTCGGTAAGCGGCGTACCGTGCCGCGCTATCCGCGTCCGGAATGGGGTAATACGGGATATCCGGGGCTTCGCAGGCCCGCGGGTATTCCTTCGTGATCGTTGTTATGCCGTCCAGCTTTTGCCCGGTCAGCTTTTTAAACTCCGTAATGCGCGTGTAAGGACGGTCTACGGTGTAGTTCACCACGCCAACCGGCTGATAACTGTCCGTCGGCAGGGTTTCAAAACGGAAATCCAGCGTGCGGTAAGGCAAACGG
>Ga0116170_10003814_pt1 | contig 14033 bp, 8 predicted proteins | sample AD_JPNHW1_MetaG_FD_89797 | JGI IMG/M metagenome (GOLD analysis project Ga0116170, IMG submission 89797) | Active sludge microbial communities of municipal wastewater-treating anaerobic digesters from Japan - AD_JPNHW1_MetaG | ecosystem: Engineered > Bioreactor > Anaerobic > Digestate | place...
GCGACAATATTCAGGCAATAAGAGCATCACCAATCTGATTCATGTGATGAACCGCATCGATTTAAGCAGTAAGCGATCAATGAGTGAAATTGACGATTTGCTTGCCTGTTTTATTACTGATTTGAGGGTACGACAATTGCTTCTTAAAAATATTTTTAAAAGTAGCCAGGGCGAATATATGTGGAAAGTAAACCTGAAAATTATTACGGAAAAGATAGAAACGCTGATGGCTCCGGTATTTGAGAATACGGAATATTTAAAACCTGCACTTTTCTTAAAAGGCGGGTTATCCGACTTTATTGAACCTGATGATTATAGACTAATTTATAAATATTTTCCGGCAGCCGAAATAGAGGTTATCCCCAAGGCAGGCCATTGGCTTCATGCCGATGAGCCGGATCTTGTTCTCGATAAAGTTCAATCATTTATAAATTCCTGATTTTTTTCCAGTGCAGCGTTTGTATGAGGTGGTCAATATCCGCCTTGATAAAATCAATCACCGGAGAGAGCGAATCATTGTTGGGAAGGATGTTAAAATACAAAGCTCCCCGTAAAAAATGTGTTGTGCTGTCTGTTACACAGAACTGGTAAGTGGAAGCAACGCCGCTACCTGTAATATCGTAAATCAGCCCGTAAACCTGATTTTGATCATTAGTGATGATTTTAGGTTCAATGTCATCGGCTTTGGCAATATGTTTATTGGCAAATGTACGTGAATCTTCAAAATACTGAAATAAAAGGCTGTCGTTTAAGACCGGCTTATAACTAAGATGTAAAGCCCCCTTGTACGCCGGGAATTCTATATTGATCCAATATGGTTCTGAATTCTGATTAAGATCAGGGCGTATAACAGAGTATTGGGGATATTCAAAACAATAAGGATAAATGGAATCAAGTGTTTTATACTTTCTTTCTGGCAGTGCAATTCTGAAATAACCCCTGGGTTTGGGTATATAGTCACTGTTATTGCATGAATTAAAAAAAGTAATGACAATAAGCGTGATCAGCAATTTACAGCATTTATTCCTCAAAATCATCTTCATATGGTTTTTTTATAGTAACCCTGACTTTTTTAATACGCCTGATATCAGAGGATAAGATAGTAAAGGAAAGATCTTTTACTTCTATTGTCTCTTTTATTTGCGGAATCTTTCCGGTGACCTCTAAAATTAATCCCGCAATAGATTCCGATTCTCCTTTGAAATCATTAAAAAATTCATCACTGAAATTTATTTTTTTGGCAAGATCATTAAGTGATGTTTTGCCGTCAAAAATATAGTTAAATTCATCAATTTTCGAGAAGATGACATCTTCTGATTCTTCATCATATTCATCGCTGATTTCTCCTACAATTTCTTCAATTATATCCTCCATTGTTACAATACCCGATGTGCCACCATATTCATCAACAACAATAGCCATATGAATTTTTTTCTCTTTAAAATCTGAAAGAAGATCGTTGATTTTTTTGTTTTCAGGCACATAAAACGCGGGACGGATGAGTTTTTGCCATTCAAATGAGGCATCCATATGAATAAACGGTAAAAGGTCTTTAATGTATAAAATCCCCTTGATCTGATCAAAGGTTTTTATATAAACTGGTATCCTTGAAAATCCCGCATCCCTGATAAATTTAAGCAATTGAGGAAAAGGTAAATTATATTCTACCGCGGTAACATCAATACGTGGTTTCATAACCTCCACAACCTCAATATCGCTGAACTTCACAATTCCCTTTAGGATTTTTCTTTCTTGTTGCTGGGTCTTGTCGTCTGAGGTTATTTCAATGGCATCAGACAGGTCATCAAGTGATATAGGTTGCTTTTTCTTTGCCAGCTTCCTTTCAATATTTCCGGTTGATTTCACCAGAATGAAACTGAGGGGGTGAAATATGGTGAGCAAATAATTCATGGGTTTTGCCATGAATAAGGCAAAAGCCAATGGGTTCTGACTGGCATAAATCTTTGGAAGCATCTCCCCGAAAAGTAAAATTAATGCTGTAACAATAACAAACTCTAAAAGAAAGCTTATCAGGTAATGCTCTCGTAAATCAAACAAATTAATCGTAATATAAGTCGAAACAATAACAATGGTAATATTGATAAAGTTGTTGGCAATTAAAATTGTGGCTAAAAGCTTTTGTGGTTGCTGAATTAGCTTTATTACCAAACTTTGTTTTTGTTTTTTCTTTTTTTTTATTTCATCAAGTTTTTTGGTGTCCAATGAAAAAAAAGACAACTCCGAACCTGATAATAATGCTGTGCAAAATAGTAATAAAAATACCGCACCAAACCCTAAAATTATCCCCAGAGACATAGGCTTCAATATAGAAGCCAGCAACACCACTTCAAATGTGCTAAGCAAATCCATTTCGGATTTTAGAAAAATAATTGTTAGAAAGGTAAGTCGTCTTCAACGGGAGAATCAGTATCTGGCGCCTCTGGGACATTCTCATGAGGCATTTCTGCGTTATCCTTTTTGCCGCCCAGCATGGTCATATTTTCTGCTTCAATTTCTGTTATATATCGGGTTTGTCCGTCTTTCTCATAACTACGTGTCTTTATTTTCCCCTCAATATATACTAATTGGCCTTTTCTTAAATAACGCTCTGCTACTTCTGCCAGCCCCCTTCTTACAACAATATTATGCCATTCGGTAACATCCGTCCTCTGGCCATCTTTGTTTTTATAAGATTCGGTTGTTGCTAACGAAAATTTGGCAACTTTGTTGGGCTTGTTGGGGTCATATGAGTTTTCAAACGTCCTGATTTCAGGGTCTTTACCAAGATGACCTATTAAAATTACTCTGTTTACTCCTGCCATAGTGTTATTTTATTAATTAACGAAACTGTTTTGAATTATGTTAAATGAAATTTATGATGGTTATTTAGCGAAACGAGGCGATTTTTGCAACAAAGTTTATCCTCTGTCAAAAAATCTAACAATGTTGCAACAAAAAAGACACATAAAAATATTAAAAAATCCAAAACAATTTCTAAGCAAATATAAAAATTTTAATTTAAAATTAATATGCTCTGGCAAAAATAACTTTTTGAGTTGATGGTTTGCCAGAATAAATACATTTGCCATTTTCTTTAGGGTTGTTGATAGGGATACCTGATCGTCGCTTTTGTTTCTTCTTTTATCTTTTGCTCGGTTTCTGGGGTTCCGTCCCAATGAGCATATATAAATCCTCCGGTACGATCGAGCACTTCGTTGAATTCTTTCCAGTCATTTACATGATAGGTGTTTTCATCCTTAAAAGTTTGTGCTTTTTGAAACAGGTTTTTTTGTATTTGTTCAAGAAGATTGCTGATTTTACTATCAATGTCAGTAATCTGGAATGTGGATTTTTCTAAAGTGTCGCGGCGGGCCACCTCTACGGTTTCATTTTCCAGATCCCTCGGCCCTATCGCTATTCTTACCGGAACTCCTTTAAATTCATATTCTGAAAATTTCCAACCGGGCGTCAGTGTATCTCTGTCATCAAATTTTACGGAAATACCTTTGTTTTCAAGAGCTTTTTTAATGTTTTGAGCCTTTTCACGGATTTTTGATAATTGTTCCTGTGTTTTGAAAATAGGAACAATTGCAACCTGTATCGGTGCGAGTTTGGGAGGTAAAACTAATCCGTTGTTATCAGAATGCGACATGACCAGCGCCCCCATTAATCTTGTCGAAACGCCCCATGATGTTGCCCACACGTATTCCAGTTTGTTTTCTTTGTTTAAAAATTTCACATCGAATGCCTTGGCAAAGTTTTGCCCTAAAAAATGAGAGGTGCCGGCTTGTAGTGCCTTGCCATCATGCATTAAAGCTTCGATACAGTATGTTTCAACTGCGCCGGCAAAACGCTCGTTGGCTGTTTTTATTCCCTTTATTACTGGCATAGCCATCCAATTTTGAGTAAAATTAGAATAGATATCCAGCATTTTTTCTGTCTCTTCTATGGCTTCTTTTTCTGTGGCATGTGCGGTATGCCCTTCTTGCCATAAAAACTCTGTAGTGCGTAAAAATAATCTTGTTCGCATTTCCCATCGAACAACGTTAGCCCATTGATTAGCAAGAATCGGAAGATCACGGTAGGATTTTATCCAGTTGCGGTAAGCATCCCAAATTATTGTTTCTGAGGTCGGCCGCACAATAAGTTCTTCTTCTAACTTTGAGCTTTCATCAACAACAACGCCCTTTCCATCAGGATCATTCTTTAAACGATAATGAGTTACCACAGCACATTCTTTTGCAAAACCCTCCACATGGCTTGCCTCTTTACTAAAAAATGATTTTGGAATGAATATTGGAAAATACATATTGTAATGGCCGGTTTCCTTAAACATATCATCCAATGCTTTTTGAACCTTCTCCCAGATTGCATATCCATAAGGCTTAATAATCATACATCCCCGTACAGCCGAATTCTCGGCAAGATCGGCTTTTATTACAAGATCATTGTACCATTGCGAATAATTTTCTTCTTTTGTGATAAAATCTTTAGCCATAATTAAAAGTGGTATAAAATTTGTAAAAATATTAGCTTGACAAATCTAAAAAAAAAGTAAATATAAAAATAAAAAATCGGAGGTCAAATCATGAAAACACTAACTAAAATACTTTATTGGGTAGCCATTACAAGCTTTCTGATATCATGTAAAACCACCTATCAATCAGGAAATGTAAATGATGATGTTTATGGCTCAAAACCTGTTAGCACAGTTTCAACAGCTACAAACAAAGACCTGCCGGCAAGAACAGTCGCCCCAGCATCACCAACCATTTCAAATGATGGTGATAATAATAATCAGCAGGGAAATGTTCCTTCTGAGAATAAAAACTACGAAAACAATGTCAATAATTATTCTACCCCGGAGGAACCATCATATTCCGATTCAGAAACTAATTATGGCGAAGACGGAAATACTTATGTTACAAATAATTATTATTATGATGATTATTATGATTATGAGTACTCTTCGCGATTAAGAAGATTTTATGATTATAACCCCGGATGGAATTATTATGATGATTATTATACAAATTATTACTGGTACAATTATGATCCATTCTTTTGGGGTGTAAGTATTTATACCGGTTACAACTGGTGGTGGCCTTCATATTATTATCGTCCCTGGTGGGGCTGGGGATATACTTCCTGGTGGCCGTATTCCGGTTGGGGACATCATGGTTGGGGTTACAATTATGGCTATTGGAATGGTTATAACAATGGTTACTGGAATGGCTATTGGGATGGCTATCATGATGGCTATTATGGATATTCTCCTGATTATTATTTTAACAGTTGGGATAACAATTCTTATTATTATGGACACAGGGATGGTTTCTCTGGACCAACCAATAGCGGTTCAAGATCCGATCTGACTTTTGGAGATAAATATATTTTAAGTCAGAATTCTGATGCCAGCTCGATGGGTCATATTAATCCTAATATTGTAAATACAAACGGTAAAGAAAACTTATCGAAACCCTCAAAAGGAAATAGCTTGGGAACTGGCATCAAGGATCAAATTGGGAAAACATCTAATCCAGCCAATTCAAATATTATAAATAATAGTGAGGTAAGTGGCAAGGAAAATAATAAACCAAACGGTAGTAATACCAACACTGTGAAACCATATTCATCAGAGCCATCTTCGAAAACGGAAAATAACAATATTACCAAACCCAATTCTAACATTAATAACTATACTAAACCGGAAAATAATAACACAGTAAAACCCAATACGAATATTAATAATTACACAAAACCGGAAAATAGTAATACTGTTAAGCCTAATTCGAATACCAGCGGTTATACAAAACCTGAAAATAACAATGTGGTGAAACCCAATTCAAATAATTATTCAAAGCCGGAAAACAATAATGTTATAAAGCCCAATACAAATTACAATAATAATTACAATGTAAAGCCAAATACAAATCCGGGAAATAATGTCCCGAATAACAATTATCAAAAACCGACTCAAAATAATAATAAACCAAATTATAATGTGAAGCCTTATACTAACCCGAATTATAATAACCAAACTAAACCACAGCAACAGTATAGTGTTCCTAAAACATATAATCCTCCTGATAATGGCTCTAAAACAAATTCAAATAATTATAATAAGCCCAATAACAATTCTTCTGGTAACTCAAATAATAGCGGATATTATAAGCCATCTCAGAATGTAAATTCTAATTATAATAACTCTTATAATTCAGGTAACAGTAATTACAATAAACCGTCAAATAATAATACAAATTATTCATCGCCATCAAACAATGAAAGCAAGCCAAGTTATTCATCTCCAAGTAATTCCGGGAGCAGGTCAAATTATTCACCTTCACCTTCAAATTCAGGGCATAACAACGGCAACATAAGTACTCCATCCAGATCAAGTTCCTCGCAAAGTTCAGGATCTTCTCGCATCAATTCGGGTAAACGATAAAATAACTGTTTAGAAATGAAAAAGATAAATATATTTTTAGGTTTCCTGCTAATAATGATTAGCGGGAAACTTTTTTCACAAAATGAAGCCGATGCTTTAAGGTATTCACAGATTAATTATGGTGGAACAGCACGATCTGTTGCAATGGGTGGTGCTTTTGGGACGCTGGGCGGCGATTTTACTTCGCTGAGCATTAATCCGGCTGGGATTGGAATATATAAAAGCAAGGAATTGACAATCACCCCTTCCGGGTATATTTCTTATGTAAAGTCACATTATAACAATAATTCGACAGATGATATAAAATATAAATTTAATTTTAATAATGTTGGAATTGTTCTGGCTTTTACACCTCAAAAAGAATCCGTATGCAAAGGAATTCAAATAGGATTTGGGGTTAATAGGTTAAACAATTATAGTTATAACAGCTATAACGAGGGTGCTAATTCAATTAATTCAATTGCAGATTACTTTTTAGCTGATGCACAGGGAAATCAACCACAAAATCTTAGCGATTTTAGTACGAAACTGGCATTTAATACATACCTTATTGATACTTCAGGCGGACTTACAAGTTATGTAAGTCCGATAAACCGGGGTGGAGTTCTTCAAAGTAAAAGCATTATGGCTTCAGGCTCTAATAATGAACTTGTCTTAACTTTTGGGGGAAATTTAAATGATAAAGTCTTAATTGGCGGGACCATCGGGTTCCCATTTGTAAGATATACTGAAAACTCAAGTTATGAAGAAACGGACCCGGGTGATTCTATTGGAAGTTTTAAACAAATGGATTATAATTCATATTTAGAAACAGAGGGGAGCGGATACAATTTTAAATTAGGTATTATTTATAAAATTACTGAATGGATGAGAATTGGTGCTTCATTTCATTCCCCAACCTTTTATTCAATGAAAGATAAATGGAGTAGTGATCTTACGACATATTTTGATGATGGGACACAATATAAATCAGAATCCCCCAAGGGGAGCTTTGTTTATCAGCTCAATACTCCTTTTCGAGTTAATGGTGGGATTTCTTTTGTTATAAAGAAGATTGCACTCATTTCAGGTGAATATGAATTTGTTGATTACAGAAATGCACGATTAAGGTCGGCCACTGAAAGGTTTGTCGGTGAGAATAAAGCTATTGATAATCTTTATGCTTCTCAATCAAATGTAAGAGCAGGATTTGAAATAAAATATGATATTGCCAGTTTCAGGTTGGGCTATTCATATAGTTCAAATCCATATGCTTCAAAGAATATTAATGACGGGACAAGGCATTCGTTTAGTGGCGGGCTTGGTCTTAGATTTAACAAGTACTTTTTTGATGTCGCATACAGCTATTCATTGTGGAAAGAAAAGTATTATCTTTATCCTTTAGTGCCTTTTCCTGTGAGTAATTCATATAATGCTCACAATATTCTTTTCACATTCGGCGTGAAATTCTGATAATCCTTTTTTATTGAAATTAATGAGGCTGTCATTATTTTGATGACAGCCTCATTAATTTTTAATCAATTTGTTATGATTAATTTTTTTATAAATTTATTATTTCCAGACATAAATTCAATAAAATACACTCCGGCCTTAAAATCTTTAATATCATAATTAATACTATTTAACTCATTGCCGTTTTCAATAGAAATCCTGTCAATAAGGCTTCCCATAACGTTATAAACATTAAAGGCAATCTGATGTTGAATACTTCTAAAAGATATTGTTATAAAATGTCCGGATGAAGGATTGGGATAGATAGCGAAAAATTCATTATTGTCTTCTTCGGATGATCCGCTGGGTGAGATTATTACGGTTTTGCTTAAAGAATTTGTTCCACAAGAGTTTGTAACAGCGAGATTTACTATATAACTGCCAGCTGCCGCATAGGTGTGTGTCGGATTTGATAATGTGCTAGTACTGCCATCGCCGAAATCCCATGAATACGATAGTGCATTTGCAGACAAATCTGAAAATGCAACATTAAAATCATTGGAAGTAAAAGAAAAATCAGCTGTAGGCGATTCATTAAAAATAAAGGCAGTTAATGGTGTCCGGGCACTGGAACAAGTGGGTGATTCAACTTCCCAATCATAAAAATAATAATAACGAATGCTTGTTCCGGCGTTCGAACCGGTAATTGAAATTTTTCCACCAATATCATATGGGAAGGTGATTCCGCCGGTATTTCTGATAAAACTGGGATTTGAATTGGTGCAACGAAGCGACATGCCGGTACCAACAGGAACATTAAAATTGAGTGTGATTCTGCTCATACCAGCCGGGACATTGCTTATTGTTGTTGTTTGAAGCATAGCACCCGTGCTTGAATTAAGTGTAATTGTGCGACTTCCCTGCGTGCCAGCGTATACTTTTACTGATTTAAGGACAACAGGTGTGGTACAATCAAAAAGCAGCCAATAACTATTATTGGTATGTATTGAGGATCCCCCGATAGTATCGTATTTTCCACCATATTCCAATGGCGGAACCAATGTTTGTTCTACAAAATAAGTAGTTGTGTTTGTTAGCAACGGAGTTGTATAAGTGTTTCCGGTAATTAAGGGGGTACCGCCCGAAGGCACATCATACCAGTTTAATGTTCCGGTTCCGGTAGCAGAAAGCATAAAACTGCCTTGCCCACAAGAGGCCGTGTCTCTAACTAAAGGCGGATTGGCTCCAACAATAATATAATTGTCTATTGTGAGAATATCGTTACCACATTCTCCGGCATCGGCTGTAAGAGTTACATTATAAGCCCCGAGGGTGCTATACTGATGTGAGGGATTGGGATCAGTACTAGTTGTACCATCTCCAAAATCCCAAAGATATGAAATGGCATTTGAGCAGTTATTGGTAAACTGCACGCTGAATGGAGCTGCACACGCATTTATTTTATCGGCAGTAAAGGAGCTGGTAACCGGTAAATCATTCACATTTGTGGTACGTTTCAATGTGTCATTTAATGTATTAGCATCCGCATTGCCATTTGGTTGGGAAACATATACTTCTATATTATGTGATCCCGAATTCAAAGTAATATTCGAAAATGTAATAGTATCGGTTGCGAAGCTGGATAGATTTCCTGTCCAATTGGTTATCACAGGCATTCCGTCAAATATAAAAGTAGTAGTCAAAGATGTGAGATTATTTGCCCCCATATTCCTGATAACTATCTGGGGCGTAATCGTTAATCCGGAACAATTATACGTTTGTTTGGGGTTAATTATAATAAATGCCTGAGCATTATTTGCCAGAAGTTGTTCAATAACAGAAACTTTGCCCTGATAAGGTGTGTAATTGAAAGCTGTTACAGTCACTAAAATACTGTCAGAAGTCGTTAAGGACGGGAATGTAATATTTGCAGAGCCACCGCTTATGATACCGGTTCCTATAATTTGATGATTGATAGTTAAACAAACCTGGGCATTATTAACATTGCAATTCACAAGTAAACTGGTTTCTCCAATAAGAACCGAAGAAGAATGAGTGACAGTTAAAGTCTTGGGATCATCTGTTCTAACCATAAGGGATGGATCACCAAAGATAGTCCAGGTATCTGTCATGTTGAAATCGGAGTAGTTATCATTCATTGAAAAGATTCCGTTAACTGATAGTCCGCCAAAAGTTCTTTTAATATTAGCGCCGGCATTTTCAGTAAGAATGTTAACCATTTCATCCTGTCCTTGCATTGGCGGGCTCCAGCTTTGATTAATCGTTGACATCAGTGTGGCAACAGCCCCGGTAGGCTGGCCGCCGCTTGTGGCTCTTAGCCATGCTTCGGCCAGGCACGTGGTGCTTACAAAATTTCCATTTACACAAGCCACTGACCAAATAAATGGCCAGACAGAAGTGTTTGTCAGCGCCCCAACATTGGTATTGGAAAATCCTGTTGTTGTAAATGCGTTATTAGAACCGTGTCCTGTATATGTGACAATTCCGGAACCATTGTTTATCTCTGTTGACAGTTGGGCCGCGGTTGCATTACCGGAAGCATCCAGCCCACCCTGGCTGCCATCAAATAATTCGGCACGACTGGTGTATGTAAAGCCGCCCATTAATGTACCCAAGTTGCGTTCATGCTGATAATCGTATTCATTATCATCGCCTGTTCCCTGATCGGACCCAATATTTACAGCATGATTGAATTTACCCGGTGTAGTGGAAGGCGTTTTTTCGTAATTTATTGTTCTGTTAACCTGTGTAGTAACCTGGGCTACTGTTTCAGCTGAAAACCGTCCGACAAAAATTTCCTGATAATGGTCGCTGCCTGTAATATATCCATAGGATGGATCAGAGCCACCACCGGAAACAGTAAAGGTAGGAACCTGTGCGGCGTCGCCAACGAGTAACAGGAATGTCAAACCGTTGGTGTTATAATAGTTTGTAACAAATGTCTTTATGGCCGAGGAAGTGGCTCCCGCCGTTGTTTTACTTACCATTACTGTTGGTATACCTTCATCGTTTTTCCAGTCAACAAAAGGCTGCATAGCAGAGATAAACGCATCTGAACAAATGATCAGCATTTTTCCATGCTCATCGAGTGGTGTATATTTATGATTTTCATAATAGTTCAGAAACTGACTTTGATAGATATTGTTGAATTCCTTTACGATTTTTGAAAGAGGTTGAATCCTTTGAAAGGGATTTATTGTAATGCCGGGAGTTGTGTGCAAATTCACCGATAAATTATGATAAACACGTAAAACTTTTGTGACAGGGTTGTACTGAAATGGATAGGTAATAACGGTTTGACCTCTGAAATCGCGAAGGATGTATGGGTCTTTTAATTCGGCAAGAGTGCCGGGATAAAACTGATTTTGAGCATATGCCGGACCATATAAATAGGGAACAGTTTCGGGGTCAATATCCCTAGTGAAATTACCCTTTGAAGGAGCTATTTCAATATTTGGGTATTCGACAAAATCAGAATAGGTTATTTCAACCTCCATATTTTGATTGTCAGGCACAATAAGTGATGTTGCTATTTTGGGTAAATCCGGCGCACCTTTTTCTAAAATGGATGTTGTATTTTTTAAGCTGATTGTAGTTTTTAATCCCTGGGGTGTTGTAATATTTTGCCTAAAAAAACCTTTAATCTCAACATTGAAAGAGGAATTTGAAATATCTGATGATGTAAGGACCACCTTTGCCGGCAAAGCGGTGGCAGAGTGAATATTAACCCAGCTTTGTGCATTTGCTAACAGGCACAGCCCAAGTGCTGCCAATATCAAAATCAGTTTTTTCATGTTGATATTTATTTGATAATTACAACTTTTCTGGAGATTTTCTGGACGTTATTTATAAATTCAATGTTATAAATTCCTGCCGGATATTTGCCCGCATTAATTAAAACATTGTAAGTGCCTTCTTGTTTAAATTTATTATTTAAGTATGTTTCCAGCAATTTTCCATTGATATCGTATAGTTTTAAACTCACCTCAGAAGGTTGGGATAAAGTAAAACTAATGTTTGTATAGGAAGATGCCGGGTTAGGATAGCAATTCAATATCGGATTTTCTTTATTATTTTCATCTACAGAGATCACAACTTTAATTGAAGGCGGAAACATAATATGATCAAGCCATGCGCAATCCTGGCCCTCGCTGGTTGAATAATCTTTGGCATAAACCCATTTAAAAGTATGAGTACCGGCGGATACAGGATACGATGCCATAGAAAATGCTGCATCAATTCCATCCCACCTGTCGAGGGAAACGCCATCAATTAAAAATTCAAGATAATCATACCAATAATAAGTGCCACTCCAGTTGGAGCCTTGTTCACATGAAACTTTTTTCCAGAATGAAATAGTATCCGCGTTTGAAACATCCATAGATATATACAACTCTGAAGTCTGATCGTCATCAATGCCCCCGGATTTAGCAGAATAAATTCCTTCATATGGCGAAACATTAGTGATAATCCATGGAGCGAAACCTCCGGATTGCCAATTAAATTTTGAGAAATTATTTGTTTCAAAATCCTCCATTGCCTGCCCAACATTTACATAATAATAATTTGTTTTAAAGTAAGGCCCACACTCTAAAGTATAGGTAAAAACAACAACAGCGGTATCGGGGAGGGAAGATGATACCGTAATATTAAACGCAGCATTTTCTGTAGTGCTTTTATTAAGAGTATTGAAATTAAATGTATTATTTGATATCGTAATGTAAGGGCTGTTTGTAGTAAGAGTTCCGGTTGTTGCAATTGCATTGCTGTGGCCAACATTGGAAGACTGAATTATAATTTTGGCGTTTTCGGAAGGATCAAGCATGTGGTTGTTATTTCCCAAAGAATCGTTGATCGAAAAACTGCCAATGTTTAACTCGGGAGCATTTATTTTCATATTAAAGGAAGAATTCCATGTGTTGCTGTTATTATCCTGGACAGAGATATTTAATGTTGCAACATGCTGATCGGGGACATATCCGGCTGATGTAAGTGTATAAGCTGCAGCCTGGGTTGATGAATTGTTTGACGTTATGTCACCCCAGCTTTGGGAATTATCAGTAATTGTTAAATAAACGTCGGAAGAGGTAACTGTAGCGTTTACTCCTGATGCTGTGGTGCCTCCGAAATTTTTCAATGTAACATCCAGAGATACACTTTCATTGTAATCCACAAGTGTGTCGCCATTGCTGCTTGCATTAACATGATTCTTTGTGTACAGAACATAGGGTCCTGCCGGCGAGGCAACATTAACGGTTCCTATATATGGTTGCTTGTTTTGGCGTGTTATAACGATATCGGCAACTCCCGGCACCAAAATCGGGGTTAGGTTCACGGTAATACTTCCCGTAGAATCAGCCAGCCCTGTACCATATAAAACGCCTCCCATAGTAATTGCCGCATAAGCATAAGGTGCGTCCGTATTAATGTCAAAGGTTGTCACAGCGAGTGGCATCAGGGCATTATATGTTACATTCATTGCCGGTGGGTCAGAATAATATACCATTAATGATGGATCACCCATGAGGTGATAAATTTCCCAGTAATATTTATAGCTTGAATTTCCAGATTGTGTAACAGCCAGGTTTCCGGCGCTGACCATTTGTCCCTGAGTGACGTACCAGCTTCCGAAAGATTCGCCATGATCATGAAATGTGCCATCATAAGCTCCGGGATGCGTTGCATCATATGTTGGATGTAATGGGGGATTTCCTGAACTAAAACTTCGGAAGCCGACACCCCAATAATAATCCTCATCCCAATATGTGCTGTTTGACCCTCCAATATACCCCAGTGCTCCTTTATTCTGTGCTCTTAAAAGGGCTTCTCCAAAACATACGGCTTCGTCAAATTTATCGGATAGGCAACAGTTTCCGATCATCAACGGGTATTTGTGATTGTTATGTAAAGTACTAACATCGCTTATGCTGAAAGACGGGTTGGCCCATCCATCCGGACTGCCGTGCGCAGTATAATTTGCCATGCATACTCCATCGCTTACGTTTTTAATTATTTGTGCACTGCTACTTCCTGAAATTGCAAATGGGTAGGTATGAGAATATAAACCATGAGCAGCATTGAAATAGGTATCGGTTCCATAATTGACTTGACCGTCACCATGTTTAGGGCCATA
>Ga0116170_10003816_pt1 | contig 14028 bp, 8 predicted proteins | sample AD_JPNHW1_MetaG_FD_89797 | JGI IMG/M metagenome (GOLD analysis project Ga0116170, IMG submission 89797) | Active sludge microbial communities of municipal wastewater-treating anaerobic digesters from Japan - AD_JPNHW1_MetaG | ecosystem: Engineered > Bioreactor > Anaerobic > Digestate | place...
CCTGATTTGATGTTTCCCTTTGGTGAGGTCTGTCGATCCTTGTCTTTCCTGCACCCCGTGGTCGCCATCGTTGTCAACAATTAACTTTCCGTCGATATACAGTTTGCTACCGTCGTCTGACAAGGTCGAGAAGGTATATTGGCCGTCGGTCGCGATGTTTATCTGTCCCTGGAATACAAGCGCAGTGTTTTCACCTATTTGGGCTTCAATTTCATCGGTGTTTATTTCGAGCGTCTTCCCATTCGAGCTTGGTTTCAGTATTGAAAAGTCGGGAACTTTGGTTAGGTTGCTGCACTTGTACAGGGTGAAATTTACCCCGGTATTTGCAGCAGGCTGCTTAATCACCCTGAAATAACCTTTGGAACAGTCGCTTTTTTTGCCGTCGTTGCCAAAATAAGCTGCTTTTACAACCCCCGACGATGTGATTTCGAATGGGTGCTGATAAACTTCGGAATGCGCTGTGGGGGTTGTTCCGTCGGTAGTATAGCGTATTTTTCCGTCGGGGCCTGCACTAGTAATGGTTACTGTTGCTTTTTGATTGACGTACAAACCGCCAACTTCGCCATTGGGTTTGTTGGGCGATATAACCGGAATGTAAGTTGATGGTGCCATAAATGTACCAATCAGGTTTTTGGGCTCGCCAAAACCTTCAAAAGCGCACTCAACCGGACGACCTTCCCAGGCCTGTGGCATTTCGGCATGGAAAACAAACGCAGAAGTTGCTGCCACATCGTAAAGCCTTACCAGTGCCGGAATTTCATAGCCTTTTTTTATACTGTTTCCGTAAAGAATAAAAGGAACTTCGTTGCCCTGAAGCGTTTCGTGCCCGTGGTCTTTCCCTTTTCCACCGTGATCGGCGACAATAATAAAAAGTGTTTCGTCGAATATTCCGGCTTCTTTGGTTGAGTTAACGATTTCGCCGGCCAGTTGATCGGCCAGTTCTACCGCCTTTAAATAGTTGGGAGTCATGTGTCCATATACATGTCCGGCGTGGTCGCATTGATCGAAATGGATAAATAAAAAGTTGGGTTTATCGTTTTTAATGACCTCGATTACCTTATCGGCGGTTGCCCGTTCATCTTTACAGGTGGCTTCAATGTCAACAAACTGATGATCGTAGAGGTTGCCAAAACCATCCCATTGATGTATTGCTGCAGTTTTTAGCGAGTGGTCGGTCTTTTTCAAAACATAGAAAATATCGGGATAACGTGAATTTTCGGTAGTTACAACAGGCGGAAGGTTATAGTTGTCGATGCGCCAGTCGTTGCTTGTTACGCCGGTTAGCGCTACTCCGGAGCTCGTTAGCATGGCTTCCCAGTTTGGTGCACTGATTGTAGGCAGTACATTGCGGGTGTGTAGCGAATAAGCGCCATTTTTCATGTATTCGTGAAAATGAGGGGTGTTTGCCTGCATAATGCCCCCCACCGACATGGCATCGACGCCAATAACTATAACGTGTTTAATTTTCCCCATTGCCAAGGCTGTGTTGTTAGTGAACAGCCATCCTGCAACGAAGATCAGCAAAAAAGATATCAACTTGTTTTTCATTTGTATAAATTCTTATTTATCGTCTTATAATCTGCGTATTAGCATTTCTTTTTTTTTGAATGTCACAACGAAATGGAATAGCCATTTATTCGCTTCGCGGATTTCCCTTTAGTCAATTCATTTTCGGTTGGTATGGGCATTTGCCATTATGGCTATTTCATGTTTAGTATGCCTTTTTATTTCAAAATAAAAGGGACTGGTTAAAAGAGAACTTTGGATTCTACACTTTTACCAGTCCCGAAATTGTTCAGATCGAAGTATTTTTATCTAAATCGATCTAATCTTGTTACTATTTTCAGTATCACAAAGAATTACTATTTCACATCCCACCACACATGGGTTGTTAAGGCATCGCCACCTGTTCCGAGCATTTGAACTGCTGCGTTGTAGTTGTCGGTGTTAATGGTCAACTCGTCAGATGGGTATAGTATTCTGGAAGGGATAGGGCTACCGGCGTCGGGTCCGGGGGTAATTGTTGGTACGCCAACTCTTCTCCATTCCGACCATGCTTCGAACCCACACATGAAGAGTGATATCCATTTCTGTGTATAGATTTTTGTAAGTTTTTCGGTAGTTGTTCCTGAATAGGCAACAGCAGATTGTGCGTAATAGCTTGCCGGAGGATTTAGCTGCGCAGCAGTAGGCCTTACAAAGTTTGAAGGAATCCGGCTTGCATAATAGTCGAATTGTCCTTTAATACCATTCATGTAATATGTTTCGGCGTTTCCGGTGCTGATAAAGCCACGTTCTTTAGCTTCCGCCAGGATAAACTGAACTTCGGAGTATGAAATAATGACTGTTTGAGCTGCATTCATAGAGGCATAAGTTGGGCTAAAAGCATAAGGGGCCCATAGAAGGCCGGGAGCCGACTGATTTGAAGCTCCACCATTCCAAACATTGATTGCAGCATCAGTAATTCCGTTAGGAACGCCGGAATACTGCGGGTCGCTGGTATTCGAAGAGGCCGGAGTAGGCATGCCGTACAGCGCCAGACGCGGGTCGTTAATTGCTTTTAACTGAAGTTCCATGTTATACGATAATTTGAACGAAGTGGAATAGTTGCTCACATTTCCGTTGTAACAAGGATGTGCATTTTCCTTGGTTGCCAGGTATTGTAAGGCAGCCTGATCGGCATTAGAAGTAAACAATGGGTAAGTAGCCGGGTCGTTTACTATTTTCTGCATTTCGGCTGATGGGTCAACCCGGTCGCTTTGGCGGAGCAATACCCTTAAACGAAGTGCATTGGCAAACATTTTCCATTTTTTTGTATTGCCATTGTAGAGCAGATCGCCTTTCACAACTTCGGAGGTTGAACCTAAAATTGTATTTGCTTTATCCAGATCAGAAAGGATACCTTTATAAATATCTTGCTGCGAATCGTATTTTGCAAAATTAGTTCCTTGGGCGGCCATTCCTGCTTCGCTGTATGGTATAGGACCATAGATATCGGTTAACGATTGAAACATGAAGCATTTCAAAACAAGGAAGATACCTTTGTAATTGGCATATCCCTGCTCATCCGAAATGGTTATGGCATTGGACAGGTTCCGGTAAATGGAATAGAAATCCCATAAATAATATCCGGAAGCATCCGACCGTGATATATTTGTAAAACAGCTTGCAAAATCGTCAGAAAGTTGATCGGCAAATACTGATCCACGGGTAAAGGAAGCGCTCCATAAGTCGTTTGCACACGAATGAATAATATTTGGGAGCAAAAGACCCGGGTTTGTTATGTTGTCTGTTTCATTCGGGTTTGTATTGATATCTTCAAAACCTGATGTGCAGCTACAAATAATAAAACCAGAGAACAAACAGATTATTAGAAGCTTAACTCTATTTTTCATTTTTCTTCAGATTAGAATTTAAAACTTACATTAAAACCAAAACTCCTGGTCGAAGGAAGCGCCATATTTTCCTGCCCTGGTACTAAACCATTGCCAGAGGTAGCAACCGAAACTTCAGGATCGAAATGCTGGTTGCTTTTTGGCGTCCATAACAACAGGTTACGGCCAACAAGAGAGACGGTAACGTCTTTGATATAATGATTGAATACCTTACTTGGAATAGAATAACCCAGTTTCACTTCCCTGAGTTTCATGTAAGTTGCATCAAATAGCTGACCTTCCGGGATATGGTCGGTTAATTTCTTGATAAACGATCGTGCGGATGTTCCATAAACGCCTGTACTGTATGTGCCATCGGTACTTGTGCTATTGGAAACGTATTTGCCGTCAACCAAAGCTGCTCCTTCCATATAATATAGCCCACTGTATTCTTGCCCAACGGTTCTTGCTTCACGTCCTTTAAGACTTTCAACCAACTCACCGGCTCCGTTTGCTTTGTTGTAGAATCTCGAAACAAATTGTCCGCCATAGTGAATATCGACCAAAACGCCAAAACTGAAGTTTTTATACACAAACTCGTTGGAAAGACTTCCGATCCAGTCGGGGTTAGCATTTCCCAAATGGATGTAACTTGAAGTAGCTGTTGGAACTCCATTGGATCCAATAATAATCTGTCCTTTCATTGGGCCATCTGCCACTCTTTGGTAACCAGGACCATAAAGGGCGCCAGTTCTTTGTCCAACTACAGCTTCTGTTGCAACATCTTCGGCTTCGGCAGCCTGCACAATCCTGTCCACACCCGGTACGAGCTTTTTCACTTTCCCGCGGTTTGTCGAGAAGTTAAATGTAGCGTCCCATTTAAAATCAGTTGTTTTTATTGGAACTAAATTTAACATGATTTCAAAACCCTTATTTTGTATTTCCCCGGCGTTAATCATTCTTGAACCGTAGCCCGACGAAATGGCCAGAGGTAATTGAATAATCTGATTCTTTGAACGGATGTCGTAATAGGTCATATCAAAGTTTACACGATTTTCAAAAAGTTTAATTTCTGATCCAATTTCGTAAGTGAAAACTTTTTCAGGTTTCAGGCCAGTGTTTGGTAATGTACTTCCTGTTGTTAAAGCATAAGAATCGCCCCAGGCTGGGTTTACAAAGCTGTAAGTGCTCCGCAGCGAATAGGGGTTTGTGTCATTTCCAACACCAGCAACACCCATCCTGATTTTTGCCTGGTTAACCCATTGCGGCAGGACGACAATTTTATCAACAAGGGTACTAAACGACACCGATGGATAGAAATACGAATTGTTGCTTGAAGGCAAGGTACTCGACCAGTCGTTTCTGAATGTTAAATCGAGGTAGTAAGTGCTTTTGTAATCCATTTGCGTAAAAGCATACAAGCTGTTTATGCGCTTATGCGAAGTATTGGAACCATCCTGCAAGTTTGAAGCGCTGTTGGCAATCGAATACAATCCGGGAATCAACAAGGTAGGAGCTACAACCGACCGATACCTGTTTCTTCTGTCCATGCTGTTTCCACCCAACGAAGCCCTGTAATTAAAATCCTGTCCAATCCGATCTTTCCAGGTAAGCAGGAAATCGTAATTCTGTTCCTGATAGAAAAGATAATCTTCCCGATAGCTACCTTTTTCGTAGCTAACAGTGCTAACAGCCCATTTCATCGGACGAAAATCGTTGTACACATCGGTACCAACCCGGCCCATGAGGCTTAACTTGCTGGTAATATCGTAGTTGATCGAGATGTTGCCATACAAACGGTCTTTGTTCTGGCCTTTGGTGTTTTCGTATTGTAAGAAGAACGGGTTGTTGTGGTCTTCGCCATAGTTGTATTGGAATTGTTTGATGCCTTTTAGACCGGTTTCCCAATAATCTTTAAGGGCATTCATGTCGCCATTTCGGCCAAACCAGGTTACAAAATACATAAATGTATTACGGCCATAACCATTATCTGGTCTATTGGTGCTGTTCGTTTTAACGTAATCGGCCGAAACATTTACCTTGATCTTATCGGTAAGTTTGTAATTCGATTTAAATGCAACCGTATTTCTGGTCAGGTCGTTATTCGGGATTACACCTTTTTCATCCAAATTGGTATAGGAAATCCTGAAATCGCCTTTTTCGTTCGATCCGGTCAAAGCGATGTTGTTGTAATAAGTATGTCCAAGCTCAAAAAAGTCGCGAATGTTGTTAGGCCTCGATACCCATGGTGTTGCTATTATATCGCCACGATTTGGGTTGTCAACATCACCTCCGCGCATTCCGCCAGTAGTTGGTGAGAAAAATTGTTTTTTCATTGTTCCAACATCCAAACGAGGTCCCCAGCTTTCGTCATAATTATCGTTGACTCCGTTAGGGTAACCCGAGCTGCTATTTCCGAAGTTTGAACCTTCGAATAAACCGTTGTTTCCTTGTCCGAATTTATTCTGAAACTTAGGCAAACGCAGAAGGCTTTCGAAGGTTGTGCCCGAGTTGACTGAAACGCCAATTCCTTTACCTTGTTTACCCGATTTGGTTACAATAACAATAGCGCCGTTAGCTGCGCGTGAACCATATAATGCTGAAGCAGCCGGCCCTTTTAATACTGTCATCGATTCAATATCGGCAGGGTTTACTTCGCTTGAACTGTTTCCGTAGTCAGCTGCTGTTGTGTTTGAAACGCCGTCGTTCCCCATCGGAACTCCATCAACAACAAACAGCGGTTGGTTCGATTGCAACGACAGCGATGATTCGCCGCGCATAGTAATCCTTGAACTGGAACCAACGGCACCACCCGAAACAATATTAACCCCGGCCACTTTACCAGCGAGCGAATTAACGAAGTTTGTTTCGCGAGCCACATTCAACTGGTCTCCCTTTATTTCCTGAACGGCATAACCGAGACCTTTTTTCTCGCGCGAAATACCTAAAGCAGTAACCACAACTTCATTAATCCCGATGGACTCCTCTTTCATCACAACATCTACGATGCTCTGGTTCCCTGGTTTAACTTCCTGGGCTTTCATTCCTACAAACGAAAATATAAGGGTGGCGTCGGCCGGGACATTTGAAAGTGAATATTTCCCGTTAACATCGGTAACCATCCCAATGGTGGTGCCTTTTACCACAATTGAAACACCGGGAAGCGAATTGCCTGTGGAATCAGTAACTTTCCCAGTTATTGATTTGGTTTGCTGGGTATTCATATTGTCTTCCACCGGGGTAATAATGATTAATTTGTTACCCATTACTTTATAGGAAATGTTGGTGTTTTTGAAAATCTCACTTAGGATATTTTCTACACTTTTGTTTTCGCTTGTAACCGATACTATCCGGCTCAGATCGACGAACTTTTCATTATAGAAGAAGCGAAAATCGCTGTGGTCTTCAATCGATTGAAGAACTTCTTTAACTGTTTTGTTTTTTAAATCAAGCGAAAGATTTGTTGTTTGGGAATACACCGAGGCCGACAGCTGTATAACCCCGATCAATACCAACATAATAGTTAGCTTCATAATTAAATAGAATTTTCCCGATAGGTACACTGACGTATTCCACCGGCATTTACGTTTTTTTTTCATAGATTTGAATCGTTAATGTTTATGATTGTTACCGGCAGACTGCGAATTTGACAGTAACATGAATTAACTCGCGTAAGAGGGGCTGTTTCGGGCCTCTCTTTTATTTTAATAATGTTTTATATTGATTTATTTTTGGTTCATCGATTGATAAGGTTACATGGTTATTTACTATAGAATACTTCACTGGAGCAGAATAGGAGATGGCTGTTAACAGTTGCTCAATTGTTTCATCTTTAATGGTTCCGCCAAATACATATTCTTTAATCCGTTCGTCGCTAAAAGTAAAATCGATGTTATACCGGCGTTCCAGCAATTTGGTAAACTCGCCCAACCTGATATTTTTTATCACCCATTTGTTGGTTGTCCATGAAACATCTGAAACATCGTCAATAGCAGTTGTAGTAAAACTGTTTTCATTTAAATTGAATATTGCTTTTTGATTGGGTTGAAGGACAATTTTCGACTTTTCACTGGATTGGCTTTGGTTTAATTTAACCGATCCTTCCAGCAAAATGGTTTCAACTGTTTTTTCTTCAGGATAAGCTTTTACATTGAACTTGGTTCCCAGTGCCGTTACTGAGATTCCTTTGGCATTGACACAGAAAGGTAGTTTCTTATTTTTTGCTACTTCGAAGTAGGCTTCTCCACTCAATTCAACCTTACGATCTTTAATGCCAAAATTCTGTCCATATTTTAGAACAGTGCCCACATTCAGCCAGACTAATGTGCCATCAGCCATTTTCAGACTGGTTTTCGACCCATAAGGAGCTGTATATTCAACCATCGCTCCAGTTGCCGGAGAATGTGATTCGATATAAAAATAGGTTGTTGCACCAAGAAAGAATGCCAACAAAAAAACAGCCGCATACCTGAGGATGTGTTGAAATGAAAAACGTTTAGTTGCAGAAACGTCTATTTTCTGTTCAAATTTGGTCCAGGCTTTATCCGGATCAAAATTTCCCTCCAGCCGAATCATCCTGTCCGATTCCCATAAATCGACCAACTGACCAAACAAACGACTATTGTCGGCGCTTTCATTCAACCAGTCGTTTAGAATATGGGAGTCGCATTCTGCCCATTCCCCACTCAGGTAGTTGATAATTGCTGTTTTGACTTCGTTCGGTATAATTGTTTCTTGCGCCATCTTTTATTAGTTGCCTCGATGACTTAATGACACAAAAATTAAGCGAACCGATTACACGGGATTAAAATAAATTTGGAAAGATTTGAATAATTGTTGGCAGGTAATCTTTCAATCCATTTCGGAGTTTTGACAGTGCTCTGTATATCTGAACTTTAACTGTGTTTTCTGAAATATTCAGTTTTTCGGCAATTTCTTTATGCGAAAGGTTTTCAAAACGACTTAAATGAAAAATTTCCCTGCACTGTTCAGGCAACTTTTCAATTTCAGAGTATATTTTTTCTTCCAGCTCTTTGCTTATTAAATCACTTAAAGGATATCTGTCCGAAATCGGGTAGTTGATCTTTAAATCGAGCAAATTAATCTCATTTTCCGAGATCATTGATTTCCGGCTCTTCTCACGGTTCAGGTAATTAATACACGAATTTTTAACCGATTGAAACAGGTACGATGAAACCGAAACGGTAATGTTTACCGATTCACGTTTTTCCCAAAACCGTATAAAAATTTCAGCTACAATATCTTCAGCGAGGTCGTCCTGCGAAACAAAACTAACGGCATAGGCACACATGCGCTGATAGTTCGTTTTAAAAAGCATTTCAAAAGCTGTTTTGTTCCCTTTTTTTATCGACTTAAAAATTTCCTTTTCAAGATTCATCTGACGCGGTTTTGCAGGTCGCAATAATAAGGATACAATTTCGAAATTAAATTACAAATATATTAATCGTTTATTTAACCTACCTGGTTTTTTAGAGCGAAAATGAAAGCGTCCGCTTTAAAGCCCAATTTTTTGAATAATTTTGGTCGTTCGAAGGGGAAAACAAACCCGAAACCCGAAATTATAGTTCAGATATGAAGTTTAAGGTTCCTATCAGGCAGTTTTTCAGGCTCTTTAAAGAATATGCCAATCCTTTCATACGCGAGAATAAGAAGATCATCCTCCAGTTTATTTTTACTCTTTTCTTTTTTGCAATCGGTATCTGGTTTATTCAGCACGAAAAATCGGAGCTTGTTCAGGTGAAAGACGTTTTGCAGGCAGCCCGCTGGCAATGGGTGCTGGTTGGTATTTTTATTACCTTCTTCTACATCGTTTTGCAGGGTATTATGTATGTTTTTGCATTTGCAGCAACGCGCCACCGGGTTTCGTTAATCGATTCAACGATCCTTTTTATTAAGCGAAACCTGATTAGTGTGTTTTTACCGGCTGGTGGAGTTTCGTCGCTGGCATTTTTTACTGAGGCTATCGAGCGAAAAGGGATTAAAAATTCGCAGATTCATTTTGCTTCGTCCATTTATGGGTTTATTGGTATTTTATCGGTTGTAATAGTGGCCATACCAGCATTTTTGTATGCGGTGGTTGAAGGTACGGTAGGGTCGGGCGAGTGGTATGCTCTTGCCGGAATCATTGTTTTAACAGTCGTTTTGTATGTCTGTTATCGGTCGATTATTGGCAGGGGAGTTCTTTACCGTGTATTGCTGAAAACAATGCCTACTACCGAAGTTTTTATGAACGATTTGCAAAATGGTCTTATTGATCGAAAGTCGTTCATCTACACTATACTTACGTCGGTTGTCATCGAATTTATTGGCATTGCCCATTTGTATGTAGCCATGGTTGCGCTTGGTTTTCAGCCTTCGTTGCTTGCCGCGGTGCTGGGTTACATTATTTCGGTTATTTTCCTTATCGTTTCGCCATTCCTTCGCGGATTGGGCGCGATTGAAGTTTCGATGACCTACGTTTTGCTGCGCTTTGGCTTTCAGAACGTCGATGCCATTGCCATCACTTTCCTTTACCGGTTTTTTGAGTTTTGGATGCCTTTGGTGGTAGGAATTTTCACTTTCCTGTCAAAGCTCAATAAGCTGCTCATGAGAGTATTTCCTGCTTTTTTCATGCTCGGTTTGGGAATTGTGAACATCGTTTCGGTTTTAACGCCGGCAATTAAAGAGCGTGTTGTTATCCTGAAAGGAATTTTACCTGCCGAGGCCATTCATACCTCCAACTACCTTGTGCTTACAGCGGGCTTGCTTTTGCTTGTTACAGCTGCATTTCTCCTGAAGGGATTACGAACTGCGTGGTGGTTTGCAATTATTCTGAGTTCTGTTTCGCTGGTTGGACACATGACCAAGGCGATTGATTTTGAAGAAGCGTCAATTGCTTTCCTGGCCATTGTTATGCTGGTTGGAACAAGAAAAGAATACTACATTAAAACCAATCCGAAAATGCGGAACGTTGGTTTGCAGACTTCAATTTTAACTGCCATTGCAACGCTCATTTATGGGATAGTTGGGTTTTATTTTCTGGATAAAAGGCACTTTAACATCGATTTTAGTTTATGGCAGTCAATTAATTATACCATCCAGAATTATTTCATGATATCGAGCGATTCTCTTGTTCCGGCAAGTAAGTTCGCTTCAAAGTTTTTGCTGTCAATAAATATCAGCGGATTCTTTTCCATAGCATTTCTCATTTACACTTTTGTACGTACTTACGTGCCTCACGACAACATCTCGGAGGAAGAACGCGAGCTGGCGAACAACCTGATTAAGCTTCATGGAAATTCGGCGCTCGATTATTTTAAAACTTCCAAAGACAAAATTATTTATGTTTCGGAAAGTAGGAAGGCTTTTGTTTCTTACCGGATTTCAGGAAACTTTGCGGTTGTTCTGGAAAACCCGGTAGCCGAAAGCAGGGAGGAAATGAAGAATTGCATCGCTGAATTTGACCGCTATTGTTACGAGAGCGGTATGAAGAGTATTTACTACCGCGTTTCGGAAGAATGTCTCGACCTTTATAAACAGTTGAAACGAAAAAGCTTGTTTCTTGGCCAGGAAGGTGTTGTGGATTTGTCAACTTTTAAGCTGGAAGGAGGAGCCCGCAAACCGATGCGAAATGCTATCAATAAGGTAATCGACCGCGGCTACAAAGCTACCATTCACGAGGCTCCGGTTAAGGATGGCGTACTGCAAAAGATAAAGTCGGTGAGCGACGAGTGGCTCGAAGACATGGATCGCACTGAGATTATTTTTTCGCAAGGCATGTTCGATTGGGAAGAATTGAAACAGCAAACCATCATCACGGTTGAAAGCGCTGAGGAAAAGATTGTTGCATTCCTGAATGTTATTCCTGATTTTGCTCCTGATGAAGCAACTTACGATTTGATCAGAAAAACCAAAGATGCACCCAATGGTGTGATGGATTTTATTCTCGTCGAATTATTTAAATACCTGCGTGAAAAACAAATAAGGTATGTCAACCTTGGGTTTGCGCCCATGAGCGGACTCGACGATCCGAATACTTTTCCGGAGAAATCGATGAAATTTGCGTACGAAAAAATGAGATCGTTTGCCCACTACAAGGGCTTACGCGAGTACAAGGAGAAATTTGATCCGACATGGTACAACAAGTACCTGATCTACCAGCACGATTACGATCTGCTTTCCGTCCCAACAGCTCTTTCGAAAGTAATAAAGCCCTGAAAAAGTTATGAGGCGAATCATTCTCATTGTTGTTTTTTTAGTCCTGATAATTGCCAAATCAGAAGCAACAAAGGTGGATACGCTTTATTTTGGCAACGTAGGGAAAGTGGTGCTTTATCATCCGGCAAAGACACCTGATGCCTTTATCCTGTTTGTATCAGGAGACGGCGGATGGAATAAAGGTGTTGACGTGATGGCAAACAACATTGTTTCACAGGGGGCAATGGTCGCCGGGATCAATATTGTTTCTTACCTGAAAAGAATAAAATCGTCAAAGTCAAAATGCTGTTACCCGGCTTCCGACCTGGAAACGATCAGCTTGTCTATTCAGAAGAAATATCAATTCAGTAAATATCTGAAACCCGTTTTGGTTGGGTATTCGTCGGGGGCAACATTGGTTTATGGAGCGTTGGCACAAGCCCCGGCCAATACGTTTAAAGGAGCAATTGCAATGGGTTTTTGCCCCGATATGGACATTGACCGGCCGTTTTGTCGTGGTGCAGGCCTTAGCTGCAAACCGATAAAAGCCGGAATTTCGTATATGCTGGAACCTTGCACCGAACTTACAGCACCTTTCATTGCATTAAGCGGATCGAATGATCAGGTGTGCAGTTTCTTCGAGATGAAAAAGTATGTCGATAAAATCCGGAATGCTGAAATTGTTGGTTTGCCCAATGTTGGACATGGTTTTGCCGTTACACGAAACTGGGTGCCTCAATTTGCAAATGCGTACCGGAAAATATTGAACGAGCCCGGATATCAGGAGAAAAAATCGGCCGAAAACGTGTTGCTGAAATTACAGATTGACTCTTTGTATAAAAGTGATTTGCCTTTATCCGTAATTCCGTCTCCCGTAAAAAAAGATTTGCCACTGGCGTTTTTTATTTCAGGAGATGGCGGCTGGACTAGTTTCGATCAGGCAGTGTGCGATAAATTGGCAGAGAAAGGTATTCCGGTTATTGGACTCGATGCGCAGAAGTATTTCTGGAATAAACGACAGCCTCGGGCAGTTGCTAATGAGTTGGCGCCGGCAATTGTGCATTACCTGAAATTGTGGAACCGTCAATCGTTTGTACTTGTAGGCTATTCATTTGGTGCCTGCGTTGTGCCTTTTATTGCCGAAAACTTTAACGATCAGGAGAAACAGCTTTTAAAAGGGGTTTATTGCTTTTCTCCGGATCTGACAGGCGATTTTGAAATTCATTTGTCGGACATGCTTCATTTGAAAACAACCGATTCATACAATGTTGCTAAGGGAATGAAGACGATACAGGCGCTCAACCCGGTTTGTATTTTTGGCACAGAAGAGGAAGGAGCTACGCGAAAGGCATTCAGCGACGAAGGAATCCGGGTTGAAATGCTCTCCGGAAATCACCACTACAGCAGCGATTTCAACGCCATTTCAGGAGTTATTATGAAAGATTTTGCTGGTGATTCATTTAAATAGGTATGCAACTAGTTATGTTTCAATTTAAATCTTAACTTTCGAATACGTTTATAAATTGAAATTCCATGGGAAAAGTTTTAAGAACAGGCTTTTTAATTGTAGTACTTGTTTTGTCGGCAACCATTTGGTGGAGGTACTATTTTGTTTTTGGAGAAGGAGTTAAAGCCGGAAACCTGAACTTTTTTGTAAAAAAGGGATTTGTCTTTAAAACTTATGAAGGCCGGCTTATTCAGGATGGTTTTAAATCGGCCACTCCCGGTGCGTTGCAAAGCAACGAATTCGAATTCAGCGTCACAAACGACAGTGTCGCAGCTATTTTAGGCCGTTGTAGCGGGAAAGTTGTGGAGCTTCGCTATAAAGAATATTTGGCCCCCTTGCCTTGGCGTGGAATGAGTAAGTATGTTGTTATTGAGGTTCTTCGGAAAGAAGATGCCCCAACCGATAGTAAACTTCCGGTTCAGTAGTTAATTCTACTTTCTTTTTGTGGCAGGCTTGAATTTTTTGTCAAGTTCAATGGCTTCGTCCAACAACGACGAAATAGCCAGCTGGTCAATTTCTTCAGGAGAATGGAAGATGCGATAGAAAACTTGTTTGTTGGTGCCATGATGGAGATAGTTTTCCGGGTCGGTTAACAAATATCCGTAGCAGAAACCAAAGAATACACCGCTTCTGAAACCACCCCATGGAACCGATCCCGGCCAAATGAGGCAAATGCGCCGGTTCCCATAGTAATAAGGGACATTGTACGATAGTTTTTCTTTGCACCTGGGCATTTTTTCGAGAACGATCTGGCGTAGAAAATCAACTGTGATGCGTTCTTCGGGTGGCAGATACTCCCAAAACTCAACAAACGATTGAAATTTTATACCTCTTTGAAAATCCATTTTTTGTTAAAAAAATGGCGCAACAAATTTATGCTGCGCCGACCTATTGAATTATGTTTTTTAGAAAATATATCGGATTGAAATTGCGCCTCCGTCGCCATAAAAG
>Ga0116170_10003823_pt1 | contig 14012 bp, 12 predicted proteins | sample AD_JPNHW1_MetaG_FD_89797 | JGI IMG/M metagenome (GOLD analysis project Ga0116170, IMG submission 89797) | Active sludge microbial communities of municipal wastewater-treating anaerobic digesters from Japan - AD_JPNHW1_MetaG | ecosystem: Engineered > Bioreactor > Anaerobic > Digestate | place...
CCGCCACTGACGCTATCTGCCGATGAAGTGTGGCAGAAGGCCATCGATCTGTTGAGTGACGGGCGGCAGAGTGACGCCGAAGATTTGATCGATCAGGCGGTTCAGAAATATCCGGATGAGGCCCGCATTTTATTTGCCAAGGCCGTGCTGGAGCGGTCGCGCTGGTCCATCGACGAAGCCAACCGCTGTTTTGCGCAGCTGGTGAAGCGTTTTCCAGGCACCGACTGGGCTCAAGCGGCTAAGCTCACGCTTGCACTTGATCGGCACGAAGCTGCTGAGGCCGATTTGGCGGCATTGATTCAGTTAGCGGAAGCCAGTCCCGATAATATTTATCTTCTTTGGCTCTCCGCTATCCAGTGCCGCGAACAGAATAATGGGGTTCTTGGTCGCAGACAGTATGAAAAACTTCTCTCAAAATTCCGTGTTGGTCCTGTGTTGCTGCATCAGACTTATGCCAATATTTTAGAACAAAACCTGATGGATTATGAGACCGCGCTGAAACATCGCTATTTAGCGGTCTCCATGGAAGCCAAGCACTGGTCAATGCGGGGGCTCGCCGATACATTAGTAAAGCTTAAGAGGTGCGATGAGGCGTGTGCTGTTCTTGCGCGGACGGTTCAGTTAGAGCCCTCATGCGAGGACTGCTGGAGTGACTGGGGCGGGGTGTTGCGCTGTATGGGTCGTTATGAAGAGGCGCTGGAAAAACACAATGAAGCTTGCCGCTTAGATCCGTCCTCTGCATATGACATTCACAGCGCCGGTTATTGTTTGGAGCAGTTGGGCCGCGACGCAGAAATGATCGAACATTATCGCCATGCGGCAGAAATGGGTTATGCCAAGGGACAATATGCACTCGGATGGTGTTATCAGAATGGACGGGGTGTGGAGAAAGACCTTGTAAAAGCCTTTGATTGGTATCGGAAGGCTGCGGCACAACAGAATGATGACGCGCAGCTGTCGTTGGGTTACTTCTGCGAGACGGGGTTGGGCGTAGAAAAAGATATGCAGGAGGCTTTGAAATGGTACCGGATGGCGGCAGATCAGGGGAATGTCACCGCATTGTGTAATTTAGCGTTGTGCTATAGCAAAGGTAAGGGTGTAGAAAAAAATCTGCAACAGGCGGTTCTCTATTATCGGAAAGCACTGGAAATTCAGCCTGATCATGCGACGGCATTAAACGGGTATGCCTGGTTTCTGGCGACGTGTGACGATCTGTCGTTGCGGAATTATCCGGAAGCGATCCGGCTGGCCGAGTTGTCGGTTTCTAAAGAAGAGCAGATTTTCAATCTCGATACGCTGGCCGTAGCCTATGAGAACAACGGGCAGTACGCCAAAGCCGCCGAGGCCCAGAAGCGGCTGATCGCTTTCCGGAAGAAAATCTCGCCGGACAAGCCGATTTCTGACAAGGCGCTGAGCCGGCTGGCGAAATATGAAAAGCTGGCTGCGGAGCAGGCGGCCAAGGCGCAGGAGCAGTAGCGATGAGTAAAACGATTTTGAGAGCGGAAGAGGTTCACAAGACCTATCACATCGGCAAACGCGCGGTGGAGGTGCTGCATGGCGTGACGCTGACGATCAACCGCGGCGAGACGGTTTCGATTATGGGCGCCAGCGGCGCCGGTAAAAGCACGCTGATGCATATTCTGGGCGGGCTTGACCGGCCGGATTCCGGCGATATTTTTTTCGAAGAGACCAGCCTGGTGAAAATGAATCCGGCCAAGCGGGCGGCTTTCCGCTCGAAGCGCTGCGGCTTCATTTTTCAGAGCTACCATCTGCTGCCCGAACTGGATGTCCGGCAGAATGTGATTCTGCCGTCGATGGCGGCGGGCGGCGGGCGCGAGGTGCTGGCGCGGGCGGAATATCTGCTCGAACAGGTCGGGCTGGCCGGGCGGATGGATCACCGCCCGATGGAGCTTTCCGGCGGCGAGCAGCAGCGGGTGGCGATCGCCCGCGCGCTGATGAACGATCCGGACCTGATTCTGGCCGATGAGCCGACCGGCAATCTGGATTCGCATACCGGCGAAAATATATTGAACAACCTCTTTGATTTAGCGCAATCTGCACAGCGCACGTTGATTATGGTGACGCACAATGAAGAAGTGGCCCGCCGCTGTCAGCGCGAACTCGTTTTAAAAGACGGAAAACTGGAAGAATAGGGACTGACTATGAAAATTTTTTTAAACGGCAAACTGGTTGATGAAAAGGATGCGGTTGTTTCGGTTTTTGATCACGGCCTGCTGTACGGCGACGGCGTTTTTGAAGGGACCCGTGTATATAACGGACGCGTTGCATTTCTCGATGAACACATGGATCGTCTGCTCGATTCCGCAAAAGTAATTAATTTAAATGTCGGTATGACCAAAGATGAGCTCAAAAAGGCGACGATTGAAACCTGCAAAGCCAACGGTTTAAAAAACGGCTATATGCGCCACGTTGTCACGCGCGGAGTCGGTTCGCTGGGGCTGAATCCCTTTCAGTGTAAACAGGCTCAGGTCATTATCATTGCGGCGGATATTCAGCTCTATCCGGCCGAACTTTATGAAAAGGGCATGAAGATCATCACGGCCGGCACCATCCGGAACATGGCCGAGGCGGTCAATCCGCGCGTTAAGAGCCTGAACTATCTCAATAACATCATGGCCAAGATCGAAGCGATCAACGCCGGTGTGATGGAATGTCTTCTGCTCAACTCTCAGGGGTTTATTGCGGAGGCCTCCGGCGATAACGTTTTCGCCATCAAAGGCAATAAACTGATGACACCGCCTACCTGGTGCGGCGCGCTGGAAGGCGTTACCCGGGACAAGGTGATGCAGCTGGGCCGTGAACTCGGTATGGATGTTCAGGAAACCGTTATGACGCGTTACGAGCTCTGGACTGCCGATGAGGTTTTCCTGACCGGAACGGCGGCGGAAGTTATCGCGGTTGTCGAACTCGATAAGCGTATCATCGGAACCGGCCGGCCCGGCCCGGCCACGAACAAGCTGATCAAAGCCTATCGCGACTTCGTCAACAATAACGGCACACCGATTGAATAAAGGGGCTTCTGTGAAATGTGATCTCTGCGACAAAGAAGCTGTCGTTCACCTGACGCAGGTGGTCAACGGAGAGATGAAAGAGGTTCATCTCTGTGAGGAACACGCCAAAGCACAGGGGATCGACCTCAACAGTCCGATTTCTATTACCGATATTCTGATGGGATTGAGCGGGCCGCAAAAGAATATTGCCAGCGAGCTGAGTCTGGCCTGTCCGCGCTGCGGCATGGCGCGCGAGGAATTCCGTAAAACCGGACGTCTCGGCTGCCCGGACTGTTATAAAACCTTTATGGCGGAACTGACGATGGCAATCAAAGCGATGCACCACAGCGGGCAGCATTTCGGCAAGATTCCGGCGCGCGAAGGTGTGCAGACGCGGATGAAATCGAAAATCGCCCGGCTTCAGAAAGAACTCGAAGCGGCGATTGCCCACGAGGATTTTGAAAAAGCAGCCAAACTGCGCGACCAGATCAAAAAATGCCGCGAAGACGGCACACCGGGCGAAGGGGGAGCGAAATGACCCTCGACGGACTTTTACAGCGTCACGGCGGCTGGCTTGAAACCGGGCCGGACGAAGGGCCGGTTATCAGCAGCCGCGTCCGGCTTGCCCGCAATCTGCGCGATACCACATTTCCCGGCTGGGCCTCAAAGGACGTTCGTAACCGCGTTTGGAACGAAGTCCTTCTGGCATTCGACGGCGTACCGGACAGCAAAAGCTTTTTGCGCTGGCGGATGGACGAGCTGAGTGCGCTTGACCGCGAACTGCTTTTCGAGCGCCATCTGATCAGCCGCGAGCTGGCCGACCGCCAGACGGGCAGCGGCGTATTTGTTAACGAAGACGAATGCCGCGCGGTGATGGTGAACGAAGAAGACCATATCCGGTTGCAGTCGCTTCAGTCGGGAATGAATCTTCAAAAAGCCTGGGAAGTGGCCGATGAACTGGACAATGCGCTTGAGCAGAGTCTTTCCTACGCCTTTTCGAGCAAACTGGGGTATCTCACGGCCTGTCCTTCGAACGTCGGAACCGGCCTGCGCGCCAGCGTCATGCTCCATCTGCCGGGGCTCGTTCTGACGGAAGAAATCAAGCCGGTGATCAATGCGGTTTCCAAAATCGGTCTGACCGTGCGCGGGTTGTGGGGCGAAGGCTCCGAGGCATCCGGCCATATGTTTCAGATTTCCAACCAGATCACACTCGGCCGCCCGGAACCGGAAATTATCTCCAACCTCGAACAGATCGTTCTTGAAGTAATTGAGCATGAAAAAAATGCGCGGATCCGGCTGATGAGCACGCAGGAAATCCGTGTGCAGGATCACGTCGGCCGCGCCTACGGCATCCTCGCTAACGCCGCATTGATGACCACCGGCGAAGCTCTCGACCTGCTTTCGGCGCTGCGGATGGGCGTGGACTTCGGCCTGCTGCCGAAAATGGTGCGCCGGGAGATTGACCGGCTTTTTATTCAGATTCATCCGGCGCACCTTCAGAAAGAAGCCGGATCTGCACTGAGTCCGGAAGAACGTGATATCAAACGCGCGCTTCTCATCCGCAAGTTTCTGGAAACGAAATGAAAAAGACACGCGTTGATCAAAAATTCGCTGACCTTAAAAAGCAGGGCAAAAAAGGATTTATCGCCTACATCGGCGCCGGCGACCCGACGCTTGATGACACGGTAGATATCGTCCTGCGCCTCGAAGAGGCCGGAGTGGATCTCGTCGAACTCGGCCTGCCGTTTTCCGATCCGCTGGCCGACGGACGTGTCAACCAGGACTCCGCCACTCGCGCGCTGGCCGCCGGTGCCACCTTTGACGGTGTCATGGAAATGGTTCGGAAAATCCGCGAGCGCTCGCAGATTCCGATGATCTTCTACGCCTACCTCAACACGCTTTATGCCCGCGGATTTGAAAAAGCCATGAACGAGGCTTCGACGGCAGGCATTGACGGCTTTCTGGTGCTCGACATGCCGCGCGAAGAAGCGGGGCCGTACCGTAAATTTATTTCCGGTGCGAACCTGAACAACATTTCACTGATCACGCCGACGACTCCGGAAGAACGGATGAAACAGATCGTCAAAGACGCCAACGGTTTTGTTTATTGCGTCTCGCGCGAAGGCGTCACCGGAGTTCGCGACTCAATCGCTGAAGGTGCGCGCGGACTGGTCGGAAAAATCAAGACGCACACCAGACTGCCGGTTGCGCTCGGCTTCGGTATCGGCACGCCTGCGCAAGCCGCTGAGGCCGCATCGTTCGCTGACGCCGTCGTTGTCGGCAGTGCCATCGTGAATAAGTTTTACAACAACCCGCACACGCCCGAAGGCCGCGCCGATGCCGCCGCCTTCGTCGCCGAAATAGTGAGGGCTGTTAAAGCCGTTTAGCGTCCTTTGTTGTGTTGTTTAACTTACTTCGGACGCGATGGAGCATCAGAGATGCAAAATCAGTCATGAATTTGAGCAATGAAAGAAAACTGGCTGCACGGGCCAAAGAGCTAGGCGAAAGTGCCAGTTCCGCTTCATTTGCTGAGTTGGCAGAATTAACCCGTTCTGAATCGCCGCTGGTTCGGCGGCTGGCCGCTTCCGCACTTGGTAAACTGGCGGGGATTGTTGCGCCGGAGTCTGCCGTCAAAACACTTCAGCCGTTGCTGTCGGATGTTCATCCGCAGGTGAGGCAGTATGCCGCCAAGGCGCTCGGTGCTTTCGGAACACACGCTAAGGACGTTCTGCCGGATCTGCGCGACCTCTACAAAAGCCCGGTCGAAAAAGACTATGTCAAACGCAGTGTGCTGGCCGCCGGCAAAACGATCCGTGAAGCGGTGCTGATCGCCGAGGAACAGGTTGTTCACTGCTGCCGCCGTTGCGGCGTAAAGCTGGCATCAGACGAATACGCCCGTTCGCAGAAAGCTTTTCAGAGACCTTTCTGCGACCATTGTTTCGACGAGGTATTTCTCGACCGGCGCAACTTTGAAACCAAAGTGGAACTTCAGAAAACCATCCGCGCCAAAGACGGAACGATTGTGCAGTCTGACGGTGAACGGCGGATTTGTGAAGTGTTGGCGACAGAAGGCATTCAATACCGCTACGACGAACGGTTTCGCATCCTCAGCGGACACGCCATCCGGCCCGACTTCTATCTGCCGGAATTCGATGTCTATGTTGAATACTGGGGCATGGACACCGCCGATTACAAAATCGGCATGCTCAAAAAACAGCAGCTCTATCAGCAGCAGGGCAAAAAACTCATCTCGCTCTATCCCGACGACAAACCGCGTTTGCGGGACGTTCTGCTCGCCAAGCTGGAAAAGCTCAAATAACTCGACGCAATGAAGCATCGGCGACGCGAAATCAGTCGTTAATAATGCCGGAGTCACGCTTCCAAACTCTGGAAGAATCCGGTAGAAACGTTCCAATGTTTGGAAGGAATTGTGCGGCAAGTTAATTATGGACAAAAAAGCCGCCCTTAACATGTGGAATTTTTTAGGAGATTTAAATGTCAGGACGTTTTGCAGTGATTATGGCGGGCGGGAAGGGCGAGCGGTTCTGGCCGCTGAGTACGTCGAAGCATCCGAAGCAGTTGCTGGCGCTGGCGGGCGATAAGGCGCTGATTGCGCAGGCGGTGGAACGGCTCGACGGTTTGATTCCGCCGGAAAATGTTTTTGTGGTTACGAATGCCGATCTGGTGGAAGCGACGCGCGCGGCGGCTCCGATGCTTCCGCCGGAAAATATCGTCGGCGAACCGATCGGCCGCGACACGGCGGCTGCGGTGGCCTGCGGCGGCGCGCTGGTTGGCGCACGCGATCCGAAGGCTGTTTTCGCGGTGCTGACCGCCGATCAAGTGATGGGTGATCTGGATATTTTTAAAGCGACACTGCGCGGCGGTATGGCTCTTGCCGGGGAAAATGAAATTCTGGTGACTATCGGTATTCAGCCGGCTTTCCCGAGCACAGGCTTCGGTTATATTGAGTCGGGTGCGGATTTTGCAAAGGCCGGAGGTGTTCAGTTTAAGAAGGCGGTTCGGTTTGTTGAGAAGCCGGCATTAGCGAAGGCGCAGGAATATCTGGCGAGCGGCAGGTTTTTCTGGAACTCGGGCATGTTTATCTGGTCGGTTCCGACGCTGGCAAAGGCTTTTGCAATGCATTGTCCGGAAATGAAGAAGCTGATGGATGAGCTGACCGCTTACGCGAAACGCGGCGAAATTTCGGTCGGGCTGGAAAAAATCTATCCGGCACTCGGAAAAATTTCGGTAGATTATGCGCTGATGGAAAAGGCGGATAACATTGTGATGGCTTGCGGAACCTTTGCGTGGGACGATGTCGGGTCGTGGCCTGCGCTGGAAAGCCATTTTCCGCAGGATGCGGACGGTAATACGCTGATCGGAACCTGTGAACAGATTGATTCGAAGAATAATATTATTTATTCCAAAGACCGTCTGACGGCGGTGATCGGTGCGGAGAATCTGATTGTTGTGCAGGCCGATGGTGTGACGCTGGTCTGCCCGAAGGAAAAGGCGCAGGAGATCAAGAAGATGCTGGCCCGGTTGCGGGAGCGGGGATCTTACGATCACTTGCTTTAACAGGGAGGCAAATCATGGAGACATGGCTGCGGGAATTTTCCGGGTTGCTGCTGCATTTCTTCGGCAGGGCGACTCCGAATGAAACCTATCTGGTTGTTGCGCTCTGTGTAATGTTCGGTGCGCTGGCTCTGAGCCGTGTCAGCACCAGTCTGGGTGCCATCGGCGCTTTTTATACGACCGGCGTTCTGCTGACTTCCTCCGGTCTGATGATCATTATCGCAGCGCTGGCACTGCTGCCGTTCTTGGGATTTCAAGCATGGTGGCTTCCGCTGGCGGTTCCGGCAGCGGCGGTTCTGGTCTTTGTACTGCCGTTGACGGTTCTGTTTCAAAAAGGAAGTTACGTTACGGCATTGATCGGATGGACGGTTACGCTGCTGGTTGTGGCGGCGATTCTGACGCTGGAACCGATAGGGCGGCACGCGATCGAGAAGGGGCTTGAGAAAACCAAACCGCTTGAACGACACCGTATTGAAACGGAGCATTATAAATAATGGGACGCGTGCTTGGTATAGACCACGGTGATGTGCGGATCGGTGTTGCACTGAGCGATCCGACGGAGTTTCTGGCTTCGTCGCTTTGCGTTCTGGACAGTACGAACGCCGGTTTGGATCAAATCATCGCTTTGATTGCCGAACATCAGGTTGAAAAGATTGTTGTCGGCCTGCCGCGCAACATGGACGGTTCGTACGGCTCTGCAACGGAGAAGGTCCGGAATTTTATTGAGAAGCTGAAACTTCGAACCGATGTACCGGTTTTTGAATGGGATGAACGGATGAGTACGGTGAGTGCGCATAATGCGTTGCGCGAGGCGGGGCTCAACGGGAAACGGCGCAAGGGTGTGGTGGATAAGGTGGCGGCGCAGATCATCCTGCAGAATTATCTTGATGCTCAGTAAACGGGGTTGACATTCCAACGGGTTGCAGTAACTATTCTGCGCATTCCGGTGCCTTATCCCGTTTTTCAAATTTTCACCGAACGTTTTGTAATCAACCGGTTTCCAGTCTGTCCTTCCTAATTTATGAATTCACCTCAATCGATTATTCTGGGCATTACCGGAGGTATTGCCTGCGGAAAAACCGAAACAGGCCGCATTTTATCCTCAGAAGGCTTTAAGGTGCTGGATAGTGATTTTCTGGCGCATGAGCTGATGGGAAAGGGACGTTCTGTATACGCTACGGTGGTTGACTATTTCGGCGATGAAATTCTGGCGGCGGACGGAGAGATTGACCGGGTAAAACTCGGAAAAAAAGTTTTCGATGATCCGACAGCGCGTGAAGCGCTCAACCGGCTGGTGCATCCGGCGGTGATTGCAGCCGGGCAGGAATGGATAGCGGCGTGCCGTGAGGCACAGGAGGATGCCGCGGTACTGGTGCCGCTTCTGTTTGAAGCGGGCTGGACGAAGGGCTGGGATGCCGTGATTTGTGTGACGGCCCCGCAAGACCAGGTTCTCCAGCGGCTCGAAAAGCGCGGAATGCTGAAAGAAACGGCGCGCAAACGGATTGCGGCGCAGATGCCGCAATCTGAAAAAGCGGCCAGGGCGGATTTTGTGGTCGAAAACGGCGGGACGCCGGAGATGTTGCGCAGCCGGATAATGAGTGTTGTTGAAAAGATCAGGTGTGAGAAGAGGAATATCTATGAGTGAAGAACAGGAAAATGTCGCGAAACCGGTAAAAACTCCACGCGCCCCGCGGACTGCCAAGGTTGCAGCTCCGAAACCGCCAGCTGAGGCTCCTGTGGTGGAGCCGGTGCCGGCAACGGAGGTCGAACGGTTTATCCCTCAGGCAGAAAACACAGACGATATGGATCGCCGGCAGGATGACGACCACCGGGTGGATGACCGCGGGCTGCGCCAGGACGATGATCGCCGGCAGGATGATCGTGGACACCGGCAGGATGACCGCGGGTTGCGTCATGATCATGGACACCGGCAGGATGATCGCGGATCACGTCAGAATAACGGTTCTCGTCAGGATAATAATCGTCGGCAGAATAATAACAATCGCAACAATCCCCGTCATCACGGGCGCAACATGAATGACGGCAACGGAAACCGGGGCGGCAACGGCAACGGTAACGGCGGCGGCAACGGCGACGAGCAGGAACGCGTATCGGACGTTCCCGCAAAAAAAATGCCGACGTTGAAACTTTTTGAACTTCAGGTGACGGAAATTCCGGAACTTAAAAAACTGGCTGAGAGTTATTCGATTGAAGATCCGGCCGGCCTGCGCAAGCACGAGCTGATTTTTGAAATTCTGAAAACCCAGATCCGCTGGGGTAACGAAGCGCTCTGCCGCGGTATTCTTGAAGTGCTTCCGGACAAGTTCGGTTTTCTGCGTTCGTCGGAAAACAATTATCTGCCAAACCCCGAAGATATTTATGTGTCTCCGTCGCAGATCCGCCGTTTCGGTCTGCGTACCGGCGACCTGATTGAAGGCCCGATCCGCTCTCCGCGTCCGAAGGAACGTTTTTTCGCGTTGCTGTCAGTGGATAAGGTTAACAACAATGCTCCGGAAAAGAACCTTACCCGCATACCGTTCGAAAATCTTACGCCGGTTTTCCCGGATGAACGCCTTGGCCTGGAAACTACCGCCGATGAAATTTCGATGCGTGTGATGGATCTGGCGACGCCGATCGGCAAAGGACAGCGCGGTCTGATTGTCGCGCCGCCGCGCACGGGAAAAACGGTGCTTTTGCAGAAAATAGCCAACAGCATTTCGGCGAACAATCCGGATGCTAAACTGATCATTCTGCTGATTGATGAGCGTCCTGAAGAAGTGACGGATATGCAGCGCACGACAAAGGCCGAGGTGCTTTCTTCAACCTTCGATGAGCATCCGGAGCGTCATGTGCAGGTCGCCGAGATTGTAATTGAAATGGCTAAACGCCGCGTCGAGAACGGCGAAGACGTTATTATTCTGCTCGACAGTATTACCCGTCTGGCGCGCGCTTATAATACGATTCAGCCGCACAGCGGAAAGATTCTTTCCGGGGGTGTGGACGCCAATGCACTGCATAAACCGAAGCGGTTTTTCGGTGCAGCCCGCAATATTGAAGGCGGGGGCAGTCTGACGATTATTTCGACTGCGCTGGTTGATACCGGCAGTCGTATGGACGAAGTTATCTTTGAGGAGTTCAAAGGTACCGGCAATATGGAGCTGGCGCTGGATCGTGATCTGGTCGGTAAACGCATTTTCCCGGCGATCAACATCGAGAAGAGCGGTACGCGTAAGGAAGAGCTTCTGCTCCATAAAGAAGAGCTGGCGCGGATATGGACATTGCGCAAGGCACTCAAGGATGTTCCGGCTGTCGAAGCCATGGAATTGCTGATTAACCGGTTGAAAAAAACCAAGAGTAATGCTGAGTTTTTGATGGCCTTGCAGGGGTAGCCGTTTCCCGGCATCAAAACTGAAAACCGCTCCGGTTCCGGAGCGGTTTTTTTATATCAAAGAATCGTTTTTTGGTGTATTTTTTTGCTGTTTTACAATTTTTTTCAGTCGGCGGGCGTTCTATGTGCGCGGGTTGTAACCAGAGGGTACTATGAAACATATGGTGAGATCCTTTTTACTGTTCGTTGTTGTTCTTGTACCGTTGAGTTCACAAGCCGTTCTGCCTCAAAACCAGATTGACAGGCTCGTTTTTGCGAAACAATCTGAAACCGGCTTTCCGCCTTCCGAGCTCTGTTCTGACGCTGTATTTATTCGCCGTGTTTATTTCGATGTCATCGGTACGCTGCCGACGGCGGATGAGGTTCGCAAGTTTCTGTCCAGCCGCAATCCAAACAAGCGTTCCGAACTGATTGAAGAGCTGTTTGAACGTCCGGAGTTCGCCGATTACTGGACGTTGAAGTGGGGCGATCTGCTAAGAATTAAATCCGAGTTTACGAGCAACCTTTGGCCGAATGCGGTGCAGGCCTATCAGATCTGGCTTCGTGATGCGTTTCGCCGTAACATGCCTTATGATCAGTTCGCCCGCGCTCTGCTCACGGCAAGCGGAAGCAATTTCCGTGAGGCTCCGGCCAACTTTTACCGGCCGTTCCAGGAGCGGACGCCGCGCAAGATGTTCGACACAGTTGCGCTGATTTTTATGGGCGTTCGGCTCGAAAAATCCGGTTGGACGGAAGATCAACTGCTGGGTATGGATGCCTTTTTTGCCAAGGTGGCGTATAAAAAGACCGATGAATGGAAAGAGGAAATTGTCTTTTCCGATCCGGAAAAAACGCTGCTTAATCCGGCTACAAAAACACCTGTTCTGCCGACACCGATCGGTGGAAGTCCGTTAAAGCTGGGGCATTTCGACGATCCCCGCCTTGCATTTGCTGACTGGCTGACCGCTCCGGATAATCCATGGTTTGCCAAGGCCATTGTCAACCGCATCTGGTTTTGGATGATGGGGCGGGGCATCATTCACGAAGCGGATGACATCCGCCCGGATAATCCGGCATGGAGTCCGGAATTGCTGGCTTATCTTGAAAAAGAACTGGTTGAGAGCCGATATGATCTCAGGCATATTTACCGGTTGATTCTTAATTCAGCGACCTATCAGCTTTCTTCGCTGCCAACGTCCGGAAACCTGGCTGATGAAGCCGGCTTTTCTCATTATCGCGCGCGCCGGCTGGATGCCGAAGTGCTGATTGATGCGATTTGTCAGATTACCGGGACAGGTGAAGAGTATTCCAGTGCGATTCCTGAGCCGTTTACATTTATTCCTTCGAGCCGGCGGACGATTACTTTGGCGGACGGCAGTATCAAATCCTCGTTTTTACAAATGTTCGGAAGACCGGGCCGGGATTCATCTCTTGAGTCGGATCGGAATAATAACGTGTCCGTTTTCCAAACGTTGCATCTGCTGAATTCTTCGCATATCCAGGATAAAGTTATGAAAGGGCCCCGGCTCCGTAAACTGATGACGCTGGCGCCTGGAAGCAAGGATCGCGTAAACCTGCTTTATCTGGAAATCCTTTCCCGCATGCCGTCGCCGGAAGAGCAGAAAATTGCAATGGATTATATTTCTTCGTCGGACCGGTCTGAAAACGGCTTTTATGATTTAGCATGGGCGCTGATCAACACCAGTGAGTTTATCCTTAAGCACTGATAAAGGAGAACGCTATGAACACGAAAACAGATCCGTCTCTGGCAATTACACGGCGCAACGCCCTGCAGCTCGGGATGTTCGGTGCGGCCGGACTGATGCTTTCCGACTTGTTCACTCTCAAAGCCGCCGGCGCAATAAATCCACTGAAAGCCAAAGCGAAGTCCGTAATTCAGGTGTGGCTGTGGGGCGGCCCCAGTCATCTGGACTCGTTTGATCCGAAGCCGGAAGCCGGCTACGATTATTGCGGAAAATTCGACAAGCCGATTGATACCAATGTAAGCGGTATACGGATCGGTCAGACACTTCCGTTATTGGCGAAGATGGCGGATAAATATTCATTGCTTCGCGGAATGACGCATGGAAGCAATGCACACGAAATTGCTTCCTATATGGTTATGACCGGCACCAAGCCGGTTGACGGAATTGTCAATCCGTCGGTCGGCGCTGTTCTTTCTTTCAAAAAAGGATACGGCGCCGGTTATGAGGGACTGATTCCTCCGTATGTCGCACTCACAAAACCTCAGGGACGTTTTTCCGAAGCCGGTTACCTCGGATCAAAATATCAGCCGTTTGCGACCGGCGGAGATCCGGCAAAAACACCTTTTACCGTTGAGGGTGTTGTGGCGGAAGGCATTACTGATACCCGGCAGCAGGGGCGGCGCACACTGCTTGAAAACCTCGATACGTTTGCGCTCGCCATGGAAGGCAACCCGCTTATCGACCAGATGAAAAAGAATAAACAGGACGCTTATTCTCTGATTCTTGGCAAGGCCAGAAGCACGTTCGATTTATCCAAAGAACCGGAAGCGCTCCGGACTTCGTATGGCAAGAACACGTTTGGGCAGTCCTGCCTTCAGGCCCGTAAACTGGTGGAGGCCGGGGTGCCGTTTGTCACGATCAATTCTCCCGGATGGGACACCCACAAGAAGGGCTTTGAAGTGCTGACGCAGAAACTCAACGAACTGGACAAAGGTCTTTCGACTCTTTTGCAGGATCTTTCGAGCCGCGGACTGTTGGATTCTACAATTGTGTGGTGCGGCGGAGAATTCGGACGCACGCCGAAAGTCGACTGGGAAGCTCCCTGGAATGGCGGACGCGGCCACTACGGGAAAGCATTTTCCCATTTTGTTGCGGGCGGCGGGTTTAGAGGCGGACATGTTGTGGGCTCAACCGATTTGCGGGGTGAAGAAGTTGCGACAAGGCCGATTTACCCGTGGGATCTGACGGCCAGCATTTATGAACTTCTGGGTATCGATTTCAACAGCAAGCTGCCTACACCGGACGGGAAAACAGAGTTTTTCTCCCCGCTGGCCGATAGCAGTATTAAAGTTC
>Ga0116170_10003827_pt1 | contig 14003 bp, 12 predicted proteins | sample AD_JPNHW1_MetaG_FD_89797 | JGI IMG/M metagenome (GOLD analysis project Ga0116170, IMG submission 89797) | Active sludge microbial communities of municipal wastewater-treating anaerobic digesters from Japan - AD_JPNHW1_MetaG | ecosystem: Engineered > Bioreactor > Anaerobic > Digestate | place...
AGGCCAGCAGGGCGCTGGTACCTATGTCGTAGATCATCAGTTTGTCATTTTCCTCTTCGGTATCAAAACTGTTGACGGTCAACATGAGTTTTGTCGGCCCCGTCGGGGTGATGGTCCATTTGCAATTCGAAAGGTTCCGGTAATCGAAGCGGCCGCTTCCGTCGGTCAGGTGTCCCCACGAGGAGGTCATGACGGTATTGGCATTACAGAATTTTTTCAGGGTCGTCGAAAAATTCGCCCTCCAGCCTTGTGCTGTTTGAGATCCGTCGGAGGTGAATTTGACAAACATTTTCGGCCCGGTTGAAGTTACGGAGGGCATGGTCGACAGGGAGCCGGAAAAGCTTCCCAGCAGCGGTGCGGAGGCGTTGTCGCCGTCATAAATCTGCACCAGATCGCCCGATGCGGTGTTAAACCGGGTAAAGGTGAAGGTAATTTTATCGATGCTGTCGTCGGGAGCAATGAGCCAGCTGCAATCGGTATTGTTCTGATAGTCGAGGATTGGCCCCGATCCGTCTTCAAGGGATCCGAAGTCGGTGGTTACCAAGGTGTTTCCGGAACAATAGGAGGGATATTGCGCCGGATCGGGTGTAATGTGTACGACTGCTGTCTGGTTGTAGTTGAAATTGCTGCCTCCCGGAGTCAGGTTGTTGATATTGAAGTAACCGTTGTAACTGCCGCCCCATCCCCAGTTGAAATGGAACATGTAATCGGTACCGGCCTGCTGGTATCCATCGAGAACAAAGGCATGACCGACCGAATTATCATCTCCCGTATATTGAATGGGTTTACCGGCATCCACATCTTCTTTGAGAAGGGTAACCCAGGAATCGTAATTTGGATAACGGTTTTGCTTGAGTGTGGTGGAGGCGTATTTAAAATAGGATTTCAGGGCATAGGCAGTCTTCGATGAGTTGGAACCTGACCCACCCGGGCCGTATTGCATATCAACTCCGATGCCGCAATGCCATGCCAGCAGGGCGAGGACATCCGATTCGAGGGTGGTCTGATCGGGCATACCGTTCCAGTCATACGTAGTGGCCGTAAAATCTGCACATTGGGGTCCGTAAACCGACTGTTGTGGGTAGATGCAGTGTGAACCCAGTCCTGAAGCGGGATACCTCCAATAATGCATGATCTGGCTCATCGAGGTAGCGATGCAGCCGACCGGAACACGGCCATAATAGCTGCCTGTGCTGGCTGCATCCTTAGGACACATGCCATTGTAAGGAAAATCCTGATTCCAAAGACTGGTAATGAGCGGTTCCACATCGGTGGTAACCAGGGTATTATCGAGCAGCGATGGATCGGCGACCATTAACCTGTTCCATTCCTGAAGGGTGGCCGGGTCGGGTTGCAGATTCTTGATTCTGACCGAATTGATCTCATACTGGTAGTTTTCCAACCACCCTGCAAGATTCTCCGGAATATTTTCCCCGGACCATGGCGCGTCGAAAGAGTATCCGAGTACCGGCAGACAGGCATCGTCGGCTGACAGGATCAGATAACCCAGACCTGAAAAGTTGAAGATAAAATAGACCGGAACATCTGCCGTTTTTACAATGAATTCGCGCTCAATGACTAAATCCTGATAGTTGATCTGCCTGTGCAGGTTGTTGGTCAGTCGTTCAAAATAAAAATTCTTTGCTACCAGCCGCGCGTTTTCAATTTCAACAATTTTTGCAAAAAGGCTGTTCCCGGTAAGGAAAACCAGGAGGGTGATGGAAAGGATGATTTTTTTCATGACGGGTTTTGTTAACGTGATACCAAGGGCTGAGATTTATTTGTTACCTGCCAGTTGATCATTGAAAGCAGGAATTGTATTGCTGCTACAAAGATATAAAATCCGTTGATATGATTCAAGAGTCGCTGGTGATTGATTCGCAGAATTGTTCGATTTTGGTTACTTTCGTGAATTCATTTCTGTGTTATGGCAATATTGATCTTAAATATCAAAGAATTGATCCAGGTTGAGGAGCAACCACGGGCAATGGTTTCGGGCGAAGCCATGTCGAAACTCGATACGATTACCGATGCCTGGTTATTTCTGGAGGGTGACCGGATTGTCGATTTCGGAAAAATGCCGGGAGGACGGAATGTCCCGGTCCAAACGGTGAAAGAGGATGTTTGTGGTTATCTGGCCGGGGTCAGCAGGCAGACCGTTACTGTGCCTCCGGGTTCCATCGATGTCATTGATGCCGCTGGCAGGATGGTATTTCCCAGTTTTTGCGACAGCCATACCCACCTGGTTTATGCCGGTAGCCGTGAGATCGAATACATCGACAAGATCAGGGGGTTGTCGTATGAGGAGATCGCCCGCAGGGGTGGCGGCATCCTCAATTCGGCCAGGCGTTTGCATGATGCAAGTGAGGAGGAGCTGATCGAACAGGCATTACCCCGACTGAAGGAGATCATCAGCTACGGGACCGGGGCTGTCGAGATCAAGAGCGGTTATGGTCTGAACACGGAGGATGAACTGAAGATGTTACGGGTGATCCGAAGGCTGCAGGAGCTGACGCCGGTTACCATTGTTCCGACATTTCTGGGCGCTCACGCAGTGCCTGCGGAATACCGGGGACGTCAGGGCGCTTTTGTCGACGAGGTGATCGGAGAGATGATTCCGCGGGTTGCCGGTGAAAAGTTAGCGGCATTCATCGATGTTTTCTGCGATCGGGGTTTTTTCACGGTTGAAGAAACTTCGCGGATGCTCGAAGCAGGGATCAAGCATGGATTGCAGCCGAAAATCCATGCCAATGAACTCGATTATTCCGGCGGTATCCAGGTCGGGGTTAAGTATCATGCTTTATCGGTCGACCATCTTGAATACACCGGCAGCGAAGAGATCAGTTGTCTGAAGGATTCGGGAACCATGCCAACGGTTTTGCCGGGCGCTGCCTTCTTTCTCGATATGGTGTATGCGCCGGTCCGCGACATGATCAACGCCGGACTGCCGGTGGCCATGGCCAGCGATTTTAATCCCGGTTCATCCCCCTCGGGAAACATGCAGTTCATCCTCTCCATGGCCTGCATTAAATACAGGATGCTGCCCGAAGAGGCCATCCACGCGGTGACCCTCAACGGTGCCTATGCCATGGGACTTGAACGGGACTATGGAAGCATTGCCCGCGGGAAAAAGGCCAACCTTTTCATCTCTGTTCCCATCCCGTCCTATTCGTTTATGCCTTATGCTTTCGGAAGCAATAAGGTAGCGACCGTTATACTTAACGGGAAGGTTGTTTTTAATGAGTGAATGAGCGATTGAGTGAATTAATTATTCGATCACGAGTTTGCCTTTTTCATGAATCGATTTTCCGTCGATCATCCAGATGTAAAGTCCCGAAGGCAGGTCATTCTTCTGCAGGGTCATCGGGTTGGATGAGATGTCGCAACTGTAAACTTTTTTCCCGACCGCGTTAAACAGAGCAAACCGGAGCCCGTCGGGATTGCCGATGCCTTCGATCATAATCTCGGCGCTGCTCTTCATCGGGTTCGGAACCAGGCGAACGCGTGTGGTAATGACCTGGGGCTGTTCATTGATGCTGAGATAGGGTGTACATTCGTAACCGACTGGTTCGCCCCACGATTCCGTTCCTTTCTTAAAATAAACCAGTTTGTTGTATTCATTCGATTCGGTGTCGTAGCGGAAATACTCCGAAAGTCCCAATCCTTCTGTGTAGCCGAGGGTCAGGGTCACTCCGCCGACCGGAACGGTGAAACAACTGTTTATAAAACGGTACTTGTCGTCGCCCACTCTTTTGGTAACACGGTTATTGTAGGTTTTCATGTACCGGTCGTACTGTGAAGCGTAGATGTTCTTACGTGCGAACTGATCGGGATACCTCCAGATGGTGGAATCATTGGCCAGGGCGGTGAACCTGTATTTGACGTTCAGGGTATCGTGGATATAGACATGGTTATTTCCGGGTTGTGTGAGGGTGCTTTTACAGCGGTCGATCCGGTAAACAACGGAATCGTTATTGGCGCCGTAAGTATTTTTACCGATCACCGTCTGGATCTCTTTCCAGGTGGTATTCTGACCAGATGATACCGAATTCAGATAACCGCTGTAGTGAAACGCATCACCGATACTGAAATTGTAAACATCTTTCCACCCGTAGTCCTGAATGCCGATCACCGGTTTAAGTTTTCCAACGAGGATATATTTGGTGGTGTCGTATGGAACGTTAACCATATCAAAGGTTTCTGATAAACCGTATTTTTTGCTCATCTTGAAATATTTGCCATTCCAAGGACTGGACAATACAGAGCCATCATTACGCTTTGCTGTGATTTCAACTTTTTTCACCTCGTCGATCACACTGATCACGCTGTCGGATCCGACGGAGACGACTTTTGCCTCCAGGAAAGTGGTGGTCGAGATGTTCACCAGTTTCCAGGTATCGTTCAACTGGGCTTTGGTATGAAGGTACACGGTATCGTTTACCTTATTGAAGAAATAAAAAATTCCGTCCTGAGCACTGTAAACCTTCTTTCCGAAAATGGAACCTTTTGTTGTATCGAGGCATTCGGCCGCCGTGTCGCGGATGGCGCGGAAGGTGTTGAAAATGGTATCGCCGACCACCGGGATGGAGAAGCTGGTGGATTTAACGGCCTTAACGATGGTAGTGTTCTTCTTCTTGAAAAAGGTTGGTCCGGACGAACAGATGTTGTTGTAGTTCTGAGCAAGGAGCAGAACCGGCATGGTGAGGAGCAGGGTAAACAGTATCTTTTTCATGGTATATGGAATAATGGGTTAATTTTTGACAAAGATAGCAAAAAATGTCGACCATATAGTATAAATTGCTACATATTTGTCGGAAAACAAATTTTGCGCCGTACCCTGAAGAAAATACAGTGCATTTTTCCCCCAGATGCAGCAATACAGAGAGAAGCAGAAACTCCGACAGGGAGAACCATTCCGAATAGATTTAACTTCCTGATGGAATCTAAATCTCAATGGCAGTTGAAATCTGTCGCCGTTCGGATGAATGAAAATCGGAATGTTGTTATCTGAAACCTTCCTTTCCCGACCCGTTACCGGATTGCGGGGTTGTCGAGTGCCTGACGTGTGGCTTCAATCAGGGGTTGTATGGAGATTTCCGAACCAACGGCATTTTTCATCCAGATTTGTGGAATTAACCTGCCGGCAGAATAGATACGGATCACTTCGTCGGCAAAATTCTTACCCTTCAGGTAACCGGCCAGTTGAAAATCGATCAGATGACCCACCGGGTAGTTCGACAGGTAGAGCGGGTTGTCGATCATATGCGAATAGATGGCCAGAATCGGGCTGTCGTTGATGCCAAAAACCGGGGCATAATATTTATTCCAGATCTCGATGGCGTTTTTCAGAACAGTCTCTTTCAACTGTTCCGGAGTCGCATCGGGATGGCCGTACATCCATTTCCAGACACTCATATCGAGCAGCGAAACGCCCATGATCTCATAGCTTCCCCAGAAATTGTCGAGCGCCGAAAGCGCTTCCTTGGCAGGATCGTTGTTTTTTATACCCAGGAGTTCCAGGTCGCGTTGCTGGAATGTGAAGGCCAGGGCTTCGGTGAATGCGGTGTTGGGAACTCCCTGCATCAGGTAATTATCGACGAAATAAAGGGAGATGGTTTGTTCCACATTATGTCCCATCTCGTGGATGGCGATGTTGTATCCTTTGTAATCCATGCCGCCGGCGCCGATGCGGGTACGCAGATGGGCCTTGTCGCCTTTCATCTGGGCGCCCCAGGCATGGCCGCTGCCGCGGGCCGGGTCAACGGTAATGTGACTGGCGATCTCTTTGGCTTTATCGGGTTTGAATCCCAGTTTTATCAGCATGTTCGGAATATCGGCCTCAAAAGCCCGGGTGTCGGGATATTTTGTCCGCGTTGTTTTGTCGAGTAACTCCATATTCATGGTGCTGCGTGCCTTGAAGCCATCGTACCAGATATCAAAAGGCTGAAGGGGACGCTGAAGCCTTTTGCTGATAAGTTCAGCCACTTTTTTTACCTCGGGAGAGGAGCAAAAATCCGTGAACAATTTCTCAACCTGCTCCTGTGGTATCTCCATCCCCCCGTCAAATGCACGCATGATGAAATCGGGGTACATCGGAGTGAAGGGATCCATTTCTTTCATTGCTTTGAAATTATTCAGCAGGTATTCGTAGCGGGTGTTGGGTTCGGGGTTGCAAGCGATCTCTTTACCGTCACGGAAAACCTTGTTCGAGATAGGATTCCATTGCAGCCGCGGGTTGTCGATCACGCTGTCGGGAATATCCTGATTGACGATGTGCAGCATGACCTGGTACACCATCTTTTGCTTAAGCAGCCCTTCGTCGCCTTTGTTGTAGTTGGCTTTGAGTTCATCGCGCAGGTTCCAGTGGGTGATCAGCTTCATATCGGGAGCAAAGTGCGTTTTACCCTGATCGTCGAGCAGATTTCCCATGTAAATGTTGTAGTTGGAAATGTAATTGTCGGCAGCCGTGAGCGCCTCCGAGATTTTTACATTCACGCTGGCCGGTACCCGTGAGGTGAACAGGTCGCCCATCCGTGCAGCAGCCCATTGATGGCGGGTCCAACCGGTTCCCAGTTCTGCTTTCTCCTTGAGGGTGTAAAACGGAAAATTCAGGGCAGTGACAAATGCCAGTTTATTGTCGAAGAAATCATCGTTGAAATGGGATCCCGGCTCATAGGCGGCAAACATCTGATCGATATCGAGCATCTCGCCGATATCGAGGTGCATGCCCCTTTTCAGATCCAGGCTAATCATGTTGAAATGACCGAACAGGGATTCGAAGTTGCCGGAAAGTCGGTTGAAAAGCAGTTCCAGCCTGGCCGAATCCTGTACATAATGTTGCAGACAGAATGCTTCAAAATCTTTTTCCGTTCCGTCGCTCTTTTTCCAGAGTGTTGCGATCTGGTTAACGCCTTTTTCCATGCGTAATTTGTCGGTTTCGCCATAGCGGGCCGTCAGTTTGTTCAACACGCTATCGACGGTCGCTTTACGGATGAAGGAGTCGGCGGATTTTCCGGAACCGGCCGGTTCCTGTTTACACTGTCCAAAGAGCAATGCAAGGGGCAGTAATGCCCAGATCATTTTTTTCATTTTTGAAAGGTTTTGTGAATCCGGAAACAAAAATAAGGAATTGATCTGTTTACCGGAAACATGTGAAAAAATAAACCGATCAACTGTTGGAATTAAATGCAGTTATACCGCGAGAAACGACATTTCATCCTTTGCAATCCGCTTCCGGTTCAGTTTAAACTGCAAACTTTTTATAATTTTGCAGCCTGAAAAATCAGTTAAAAATCTCTTTATCCGCCATGAAACAACTCATCGAATGTGTCCCGAATTTCTCCGAGGGGCGCGACATGACCATTATCCGTACAATCACAGATGAAATCGAAAAAATTGAAGGAGTCCGTCTGCTCGACGTGGATCCGGGCAAGGCAACCAACCGCACGGTGGTGACCTTTGTGGGTTCACCCGAAGCAGTGTCAGAGGCTGCTTTTCAGGCAATCAGGAAGGCGTCGGAAGTGATCGACATGAGCAAACATTCCGGCGCACATCCGCGATTTGGCGGAACCGATGTTTGTCCGCTGGTCCCGGTAGCAGGGATTACCATGGAAGAAACGGCGGAGTATGCCCGCCGGCTGGCCGAAAGGGTTGGCAGGGAGTTGGAGATCCCGGTGTTTTGTTACGAGGATGCAGCCTTTACCGAAGAACGCCGCAACCTTGCAAATTGCAGGGCGGGCGAATATGAAGGACTGCCGAAAAAACTGGAGGATCCCCACTGGAAGCCCGATTTTGGTCCTGCCCGGTTCAATCCCCATACGGGCGCTATTGCGATCGGGGCACGCGATTTCCTGGTTGCTTACAACATCAACCTGAATACCACTTCCACCCGCAGGGCAAATGCGGTTGCCTACGACATACGGGAGAAAGGACGGCCGGTCCGTGAAGGAAATCCGATCACCGGCAAGATCAAAAAAGATGAAAACGGTAATGAAATCTGGGTTCCCGGTGCACTGAAAGCCTGCAAAGCCATTGGTTGGTTTATCGAGGAGTACGGGATTGCGCAGGTTTCGATCAACCTGACGAATATCAGCATCACTTCGGTACATCAGGCATTTGAAGTTTCCTGCCAGAAGGCGATGGAGCGGGGTTTACGGGTTACTGGTTCCGAGCTGGTCGGGCTCATCCCGAAAAAGGCAATGCTTGAAGCCGGGAAGTACTTTCTCCGGAAACAGCAACGCTCCGTAGGAATCGCTGAAGAGGAGATCATTAAAATAGCGATAAAATCGCTTGGATTGGATGACCTGAAACCTTTCAATCCGCGTGAAAAGATTATCGAATACCTGCTTGAGGATCCAAAAGATAAAAAGCTGGTTTCGCTCACAGCCGAAGGATTTGCCAATGAAACGGCGTCCGAGTCGCCCGCTCCGGGCGGAGGATCGGTATCGGCGTACATCGCGGCCCTCGGCGTTTCTCTGGGAACCATGGTTGCCAATCTGTCATCGCACAAACCGGGATGGGATGAACGTTGGGAAGAGTTCTCAGGCTGGGCTGAAAAAGGTCAGCGTCTCAAGGATGAATTGCTCTACCTGGTTGATGAAGATACCCGCGCCTTCAACCGCATCATGGATGCCTTTGGTTTACCAAAAGGATCGGATGAAGAAAAAGCGGTGCGTTCCCGGGCTATTCAGGATGCTACCCGCTATGCAATCGAGGTGCCGTTCCGCACGATGAAGAGCGCCATGGAATGTTTCGATATTATTGAAGCGATGGTTGATAAGGGGAACCCGAACTCGGTCACCGACGCCGGCGTAGGGGCGCTGTGTACCCGTTCGGCCGTGATCGGGGCATACCTGAATGTTAAAGTCAACGGCGCCGGATTCAAGGATAAAAATTACCTGACCGCCGTGCTGACAGAGGCCGAATTATTGGTGAACCACGCAAAGGAGCGCGAGGAAGCGCTGTTGAAAAAGGTGATGGAGAAGATATCTGCGTAACCGTCAGTTTACCCAGATCCGGGGTGCAGTGTTGCCATGGCACAGGTTGCAGTTCCCCGAATTGGTCGTGGTGAGCATATTCTGAATGTCACCCGACTTCCCTTTAATCTGCGGATAGGCTCCCCCGGCAGGCATCAAGGAAGCAGAGGTGAAAAAGTTTCCTTTTCCATCCACTTCAATTGTTCCGATAAGATAAGCCGATCCGCCCGGACCTGAATAGAGAAATATAGTTCCGTCGGAACTAATTGAATCACTGTTATTTTTATAAACTGATCCGGCCACTGCCCATGCAGGTGCATCGGATCCGTTGGCATGACATTGGATGCAGGCCAATCCGTTGTGGTGACTGGTTATTCCTCCGTGATGGGAGGCAAGGACCTCATCCACGGTCAGGGTTTTTTTGCAGGACACTGAAGCCAGGATAAGGGCGCCGCTGATTATCAGACACAGGGGAATCTTCATGGGATTTTATGGCTGTCGGGTTATTTTTTAGGGACTTCATCACTGGTGGCGGGTTTTGCCGGGACCGTTTCAGCGTCGGACTTTGCTGGCGGTTTGGTTGCCGGTTTAGTCTCGGTCTTCACGGGTTGGGCAGTGGGCTGTGTTTTCCCGGGCTGAGTGGTGGTCGGCGCTGTTTTTCCGGTAGTTTGGGTTGCCGGCTGAACAGGAGGTTTGGGTTGCGGGGTGGTTGTCGACTTCGTGTCGCCGGAAACGGGTTTGGTCCCTTGTTTTGCGGGTTGCGGAGGGTCGGTGTTTACCGGCGGTTTCGCGTTGGGATCGGCTTTGGTTTTGGGTTGCTGGCCGGCCATTTTGAGTTTTGCCTCTTTGATGAGGGCGGGATCGGGTTTGCCTGTAAACTTTCCGTTGCTGTCGAATTGATAAGGATGGTTCTTTCCATTGACATTCACCACAGCAATGTAAGAGGTACCGGAGTTTTCAACCACTTTTGCCGCCTGGACGATCTTCGAACCGGGGAGTGTTCCATTGACGTAGGTGCTTACTCCTTTGGGCAACTGGCTGACCGGGATCTCTGTAATCTTTCTTTCCTGGGCTGTGACGAGACCCGAAAAAGTGATTGCAATCAGCAGTAGAATGATTTTTTTCATAATCGGGGTCTTAAATTAATGTGATTTACTTATGAATATCTGCAAAGATAATATGGCATGAGTCGAAATCATCTGATCTCCCTTTATTTCTTGATCAGAAACACCAATTTTTTTTGACTGTTACCATAAACAATGCACTTTAAACCACTTTTTTGCACCTGTCAATGACAGCAAATATAACCATCAACAGATCTCTCTTTGTGGCCCATGGCCGATGCCCCGGCGCCCGGAATTAATTTGCGCAAGAGCTCAAAACTCCGTCGTAACGCGTTGATCAGGCCTGCACGGGTTGCTTTTTCAATCAAAAAAGAGGGTGATCCCGCTGTGAATCACCCTCTGAAAACAAAACAGAACAAGGATTACTTTTTACCTTTGGTTCCATCCTTTTTTTCGGCAGGTTTTGTCGCTTCTTTTGCCGGCTTCGATGCTTCCTTCGCAGGTTTTACTGTTTCTTTCACCTGTTTTTCGGGTTTTGCCACTTCAGTTTTTACCGGCTCCTTCTTCTTTTCAACAGGTTTTGTTTTGTCCTGATTCTGTGCAAACATGGTCATTGAAAATAAACCGGCCAATGCAATTAACATTACTTTTTTCATTTTTTCTTCATTTTAATTGTGAAACATTTGATTAATAAACGATGCTATTTTTTAAATTTATCTTTGCAACAATCACCCGAACAGGGATGATTTCTGAGGAATTTGCCATCTTTATCGAAGGTGAGTTTGTAATGGACTGATGCTTTGGTCAGGCACAGTGTATAATTGATGGCTCCCCTCGAATCGGTTTTAAATGCATGATCGATGTTAAACCCCGGAAAATTCTTTGTCACGAATACTACAATGGGTTTTTGAAGATCGGCAGTTTTTAATTCCGTGTTGGTTTGAGCGAACAACCTCATCCCTGTCAGTAAAACCGTGATTATCAAGAGCAACATTTTCATGGTATGGCGTAACATCGACTGCGAAATTCTGACAGGATTCTGTGGAAATTCTGAAGATAGGATGGATCTTCATGAAATTATAAAATTAATTTCCGTTTTGATAGGGTGATACCGGAAGTCGTAGGTTTACTTTATCAGCCAACCCGTTCCGTTTCAGTAAAAAAGGAATCTTTAGTTGAAATAAACCTGAATGGTGTGCGACTCCCTGTCATAGAGATATTCAATCCTGAAGTGATAAAGATCCGTGATCTTTTTTACGATCGACAGTCCAAGGCCGACGGAATCACTGTTTGTTGATCCGGACTTCCTGAACCTTTCAAACAGGTTGTCGGGATTTATCGTCAGGGAATGACCGCTGTTCGAGATCCGCAACATTTCCTTATTGGCAAACAATTCGATCCAACCCGATCCGACATTATGTTTTATGGAATTGGAGATCAGGTTTGTGTTCAGGATTTCGGCCAGAGCCCGGTTTAATCTGAGCATGACCGGGGGGTCAAATTGCCTGGTAACGCGGATGTTGTGGTATTCGATCATCTCGCGAAAAGTGTCAAGGGTTTTGTTGATCAATTGAATCAGATCGATTTCCTCAACATTCGCAAACTGGTTATTTCCTATCTTCGAAATCAGCAACAGTCCCTGGTTGAGCCTCGACATCTTCGCGGTTGCTTCGTATACAGAACTGATTAAGTTCAATTGCCAGGGGGTCAGGCTCTCATCCTGGATCAGCAGATCCATCTTCGATTTGATGACGGCCAATGGTGTTTGCAGTTCATGGGCGGCATTCTCATTGAATTCCTTCAGGTTGAGATAATCCTGTCGTATTTTATTGGACATGTCCTGGAGTGCCTGGTTCAACAGCATGAATTCATGGATATCGCTTCTGATGGGTTTAAGCGGCATCTCCCTGAGGATGTTATATTCACTTAAATTTCGCAGGATCCGGTAGAACGGTATCCAGACTCTTCGGGCAATAAAGTAGTTAACCAGCCCGAAAACCAGTACCAGGCTGACAAACACGACCAGTATGGCGATCAGGATTTCTGCAATCAGCGATTCGGATTCGGGCAAAGGCTTGTAGATATTTATGATATATCCCTGGTTTTTAACAGAGGTGTTTTCGATCGACAGGTGACGGTACGATATAAATGATCCGGTTCGGCTGTCGTACATGACCGTATCATGAATGATCTCATTTTTTTTATGGGGGTTGTTCAGAATAGTTACTTCGATCATGTGACCGAAAACCGGACTAAAATCGGGAATACTGTCAGAAAAGTTTATGGTTTCTTCAACAAGCAGTTTTTCTTCATTCAGTGTTTCATCGATTTGCCGGTAAAAGATGTGATGAAGCAGATGGTTTACGATCAGGCCGCTGATAATAAATATTACGACCGATGAAATCAGGTAGTAACGGGAGGTTTTAGTCAGGAGTTTCATTGTCGCGGCGATCAGGAAACAGTGAATTTATATCCCATACCGTAGACCGTTTGTATGTAATCTTTTCCGCCGGCTTCGGTTATTTTTTTCCGGAGGTTCTTGATGTGCGTATAGATGAAATCGAACGAATCGGCCAGGTCCATTTCGTCTCCCCAGAGGTGTTCGGCGATGGATTCTTTTGTGAGCACCCGCTCTTTGTTTGACAGGAAGTAGATCAGGAGTTCAAATTCCTTCTTTGTGAGGATTACCGTTGTATCGTTTACGAAAACTTCTTGTTGATCGGGCAATACACGTATCTCGTTGAATGAAATCTCACTGGCCCCGCTGAAATTCCGTCGCCGGATGATCGATTTTATCCGTGCATTGAGCTCAGAAAGATGAAAAGGTTTGGTAAGGTAATCATCAGCGCCGATATCGAGCCCTGTTAGTTTATCTTCAAGCGAATTCTTTGCAGAAATAATTATTATGCCGGTGTCGGATTTATTCTTTTTCAGTTCGCGTATGACTTCAAGCCCGCTGCCATCGGGTAAGGTGATATCCACAACAATACAATCATACTGGTAAAGATTTATTTTCTCTTTTGCATCTTCATAAGTCATAACGGCCTCGCAGATATAGTTCTCCTTCTGTACATAGGCAATGATGGATCCCGCCAACTCTTTTTCGTCTTCAATCAATAGAATTTTCATGGTTCGACGATGGATCTTTCATGAACAACGGTAAAAATTCCCGTTAATTTCGTACGCAACGGACGGGGAAGGCATGTGCCTTGCTTGAAGGGTAGTACGAAACACTCGGGTTGGTGCTGTTAATACCCCTTGCGACGGCGGTTGAGGGCGAGAGTGAGGAGGAGGTCCAGAACAGGGATCCTGTCAATGTTCCTGTGGTGAAGGACCAGGAATTGTTCTGATAGAGGATCCCTTCTAGCAACCCGTGAAATCCTGAAGCGGGGTGAAGATCTTTCATGGGTGATCCGGCTTTTCCAACACCGGAATAGAAGGTAATCAGCGATTCCCATTCCGATGCCGAAGGAAGGTGCCAACCCGGGGGGCACAGATCCTGGTAAGCGGTGTTCTCCTGGTACATCATGAGTTCGGCCCACTGGTAATATCCGCCCGATTGACTGCAGTTGGAGAGGATGTTGTCCTTGCAATATTTTTCAGGGGTGCAATTGTCGGTTTGCAATTGACTGTAAGTTGAGTAATCGCCGTAATTCAGGTTGACGGCCATCCAGCAATTTGCCCCGGCTCCGGTTCCTGCGAGGAACGTGGAATAGACCTGTGAATCACGGTAATCCGTCAGGGTTCCCGGACAGGATCCCGTTGCATTGGAAGGATAAACGGTGAAGGTTATGTTTTTTTCATCGTAGCAGCCCTCGACATTGGTATATCGGAATGTCACCGGGTATTCGCCAGGATTGAGGACTGTTCCTCCCGAGACCAGGCCGTTGGTCGGATCGAACACATACATCCCGGGTGAAACAAGGGTGACTCCGGTTCCACTGTATTCTCCGCCGGTTCCCAG
>Ga0116170_10003828_pt1 | contig 14003 bp, 11 predicted proteins | sample AD_JPNHW1_MetaG_FD_89797 | JGI IMG/M metagenome (GOLD analysis project Ga0116170, IMG submission 89797) | Active sludge microbial communities of municipal wastewater-treating anaerobic digesters from Japan - AD_JPNHW1_MetaG | ecosystem: Engineered > Bioreactor > Anaerobic > Digestate | place...
AAATGCCAGGTGGGGCGCATCAGGTGAGTCCGTAATATTTCACCGAGATTGAACGCCTCTTCCACCTGCTTCTCGGTATAGTTTGGCAAACGCAGTCCGATTGCCCATTTGGCCTGGTTGAAATCCTGCGCCTGCATGGCACCCATGTGGTTGATGAGCTGTTTTAAAGAAAAGTTGTGATCTGCGGCAATGGCTTGATTTTTAATTCGTTTTTCTGAAATGGCGTTCATTGATCTTCTTTTAATTGCTTTGTAACCACACTTTTATTTGACTAACCAAGAAAGGTGCACTGCTTTGATTCACTATAAATGCAGTTAAGTCTGTTGGCACTTCCTGAAATTTGTAAAAGCTTGAAACGTTATTTAATTCGTCTGGATCGATTATTTGGTTTTTAATGTCGACACCGTGCCAAATCTTTTCTCCGTTTTGCCTGGTGGCTTCAATAACCAAATTGCCTTTTGGTATCTTGTTCCCTTTTAGGAGGCATTCAACGGTGAAGACCATCGGCGATTGCCAATCCTCTTTTTTTGTCATGTGAAATACCGGCGAATGTTGGTTTTCAGAAATCTTGTAGTAAATATCGCCGCCAGCTTTATCCACAATCAGGCTTTCGTTTTTCACCGTTTCCCAATCGGATTTCAAAGAGTCGGGGTATAACGTGTCGCTGAAAAGTACTTTTTTGTCAACTATTGAGTCTTTTCCAAGAAAATTGTCGAGTTCGTTTTGGGTTAGCGAAAAATGCTCCCATCTGCACGTGTTTTGGTTTGCAATCAAATTTTTATCCGAGCATGTAACCAAAACTGACGAAATTTTTGCCGGAGGCGACTGTTCTCCCGCACTCAGATAAAATGGCGTGATCCAAATTCCGTCTGCAGCGTTTTGCGGGACAATTCTGTATTTCAGAATACTCCCATCTTCAGTCTTTAGATACACGAAATACAACTCGTCTTTGTAGAAGAAACTTTTTAGCCGTCCCCAGAAATTCCTTTCGATGTTTAGTTTCAACCTGATCAATTGGTCTTTATTAGTTGGAACATCAATCCATTTGTTGAGTTCGCATTTTTGTGGTTCCGATATTTTTGATCCAATTTCAATCGGAGTGCTTCTTTTTTTCCAGATCAAAAAATCACGATTCGACGCTATCTTTTGATAATGTTTAAGTTGCTCGATTAGGGTAACAGGCTCGTCGTTCAGCAGATATCTGTAGTCAATACTTTCGAGATTGCCTCCGTTTAAATCGGCTGTAACATTATCCAGCCCGAAAACAATAAACTCAGGCGCGCTGTCACTTGCAAAGTGTGCGGCATTTCGGCGGTCGAGCCAGGGTGTGTATGCGGCATACGATTGAATAACGGGCCGACTTTTCCAATTTAATCCATTGGCTGCAACAATAGTGTAGTCCCAAGGGTAAATATCGGCAGTTTGCTGGCCTATAATTTTTCTGAAGTCAATAGGTAATTTATTACGTTCGATGTTAATAATATTTTGTTCTGCGGCTCTTTTAGTTATTTCAGAATAGCCTGAAACGAAATCTGCAAAATTCTTTATTCCCGAATAATTGATCGATAGTGCCTGGCTATTTTCTGTGTTTCTGATATTTAATGCAAACAGCAAAATAGCTACAGAAGATACCATTAAATTGAAAACAGTGTATTTGTTGTTGTAGATGACAAATAGCAGAAGGGAAATGGTTACAAAAAACAATAGTATTCTGTAGTGAAAAAAGTCTTCTCGGGCCATTCCATATTTCCATCCTGCAAATAAAGCAGGAAGGAACAACCAGGCGAAAAGTGGCGATTCCTTATTGTTTTGAAGGAAGGGGAGACAAGAAGTAATCAGTAAAGAGGGGACTAGAAAAAACCAGTTGTTGTTGGGAATAAAGGTAGCTGCCGCAGAATTATCGCCTGCAAGGTGCATCATTCCGATACAGTACCACAGGAATCCGGAGAGGTTCTTAAACATGAGTACCCAAAACACGATTAGGAACATCATAATAATTCCGCAATTGTAAAAAAAATCGCGGAAGTCCCGGTTGCGAATTAGCTTGATTATCAGAAATGAAAATGTGAAGATTCCTGAAATAATAGCGACATAAGCTTTAACGTAAAAAGCCATGGCTGTCAGGAAAAAGCTCCAGTATTTGTAACTGTTATCTGCACTTTTGAAATGGAGCAAATACCCTAACAAAACATTTGAAAGTATAAGCTGATTAAAATTGGAAATACTGAAAATAAACCAGGAGATTACAGCCGTCAGAAATATAAAACCAAAATGGTTTTTATTAAAAAGACGAAACAATAGAATAGTAAAAACAACTTGCAATAAAATGGTAACGATAGCTGCCAGATTAAAATTTTCAGAAAGGGGGTACATCAAAAAAGCTAATGGACCATGCGGAAAAATGATTTTTTCGCCCAGACTTAAGCCCGTCGCGAACATATGATTAAACAGCCACTTTAAAGGAGGATCGACGCCTATCGAATACTCGAAGTCCAATTCAGGAAAACTAAAAATTGAAACTACTATCGCAGCTATAAAAATTGGAATGAATGCACGATAGTTGAAATGTTGTGTTGTTTTAATATTTAGCTTGGCCAAGGGTTCGAACATAGGTATGCTGAAAATTATTAAGTAAAAGTAGCAAAAAGAAATTCTTTCGAGGCCATACCAATTACTGAGTTAAAGAAACAAAAATGCCCCGAAAGCATTTAACTTCGGGGCACATATTGCTTTCGGTGTTTTACTTAAACAAGTATCTCTTTCACCTGATTGTAAACATTTAGCGCGGTGAATCCAAGTTTTTCGTCCAAAACGGTGTATGGAGCTGAGAATCCGAACGATTCCAAACCAAATACTTTCCCGTCGGCGCCAACCAAACCTTCGAGGTTAACTGGCAACCCGGCTGTTAAACCGAATTTTTTCACGCCTGTCGGCAAAACGGCTTGCTGGTATTCTTTGCTTTGCGAACGGAATAAACCTTCGGAAGGCACGGAAACGATACGAACTTTGATGCCTTCTTTTTCCAATAATGCAGCGCCTTCAACCAAAGTTGCTACTTCCGAACCGCTGGCCAACAGAATAACGTCTGGTGTACCTTCAGAATCGGTTACAATGTATGCGCCTTTAGCGGCCTGTAATGCTTCGGCATAACGACTTTCTTTCGCCGGAAGATTTTTGATATTCTGGCGCGAAAGGATCAGGGCAGTTGGAGTATCAGTATTTTCAAGGGCAAGTTTCCATGCAACAGTTGCTTCTTCGCAGTCGGCCGGACGAAGCACCAATGCCGAATTTTTGCCGTGGTGATTTTTCAATTTTTCCATCAGGCGGATTTGAGCTTCCTGTTCAACCGGCTGGTGGGTTGGACCATCTTCACCAACGCGGAATGCGTCGTGTGTCCAAACATATTTTACTGGCAATTGCATTAAAGCAGCCATACGAACAGCAGGTTTCATGTAATCGGAGAACACGAAGAAGGTTCCGCAAACCGGGATGATACCACCGTGCAACGCCATACCGTTCATCACGCAGGCCATAGTCAATTCGCAAACACCTGCCTGAAGAAATGCTCCTGAGAAATCGCCTCTGCGGAAAGCTTTTGTCTTTTTTAGGAAACCATCGGTTTTGTCGGAGTTTGAAAGGTCGGCCGAAGAAACGACCATATTTTCGATGCCAGTTGCAAAAGCAGCCAAAACGGTGCTCGACGCAGCACGTGTAGCAGATCCGGCTTTTTGTTCAATTTTGCTGAAATCGAATGCTGGAGCTTCCTTACTGAAGAATTTAGTCAGTTTGGCAGCCAATTCAGGATTCGCTTTTGCCCAGGCTTCTTGCTCTGCTTTTTTGGCGGCAGCAGCGGCAATCAATTCTTTTTTGCGGGCGTCAAATAAAGCCTGAACGTCGTCGAAAATAACGAATGGGTTCTTTGGATCGCCACCCAAATTCAGGATTGATTTTTCGAATGATGCGCCGGCTTCGCCCAATGGCATACCATGAGTTGCGCATTGACGTTCAAAGCTCGAACCATCTTCTTTTACAGCTCCTTTTCCCATGATGGTTTTACCAATAATCAGGGTCGGTTTTTCAGTTTCAGCCTGAGCATCTTTCAATGCTTTGCGAATCTGGTCGATGTTGTTGCCTTCAATGGTAACGACCTTCCAGCCCCAGGCTTCGTATTTCTTTGCTGTATCTTCGTTGGTAACATCTTTAGTTTCAGTGGAAAGCTGAATGTCGTTCGAGTCGTAGAACATGATCAGGTTGCTCAATCCGAGGAAACCGGCTAAACGACCAGCACCCTGCGAAATTTCTTCCTGAACACCACCATCAGAAATGAATGTGTAGGTTTTGTGGGTCATCCAGTTGCCAAAACGTTCGCAAAGGAAGCGTTCGGCAATTGCAGCGCCAACAGCCATTACGTGGCCTTGTCCGAGCGGTCCTGAAGTGTTTTCAACGCCACGAGCAGGTTCAACTTCGGGGTGGCCAGGAGTTGGGCTTCCCCATTGACGGAAGTTCGAAAGTTCTTCCAGTGTATAATTTCCGGTCATTGCCAGAATAGAATACAACATTGGCGACATGTGCCCGGGATCAAGAAAGAAGCGATCACGGTTAATCCATGTCATATCACTTGGATCGTAATTCAAAAATTCAGAGTACAATACACTCACGAAATCAGCGCCGCCCATTGCTCCGCCAGGGTGTCCCGATTTGGCTTTTTCGACCATCGAAGCCGAAAGGATTCTCACGTTATCGGCAACTTTTGTTAAAAGATTTTTTTCCATCATTATTAATTAGAAGTTTGAAATTCCAATAGTTAGTCAAGATATCACAAAACCGTCTTAAATAGTTTGAAACAACTTGTCTATACAAGATAATACCCGGCAAATATAGTAATTACGCTAATTTTACCGGGTATTCATTTATACTTTGATTAAAAATTTAATATTATTTGGGAGGAAGTATTCGAACCATAATCACTCCGTCGATTGCTTTTATCAAATCTTTAACGTTTGCAGGGACTTTGCCGTCGATATCTATGATATTGTATGCGATCTCATCTTTATTGCGGTTAAGCATGTTGGCGATGTTAAGTCCTTCGTGTGCCAGAAGAGCTGAGATCTGACTAACCATCTTCGGAACATTTTTGTTTGCAACAACTATTCGTGTAGATCCTCCGGCACGTTCCATTTCGGTTGCCGGAAAGTTAACCGAGTTGACAATGTTTCCGTTTTCAAGGTAATCAATGGTTTGATTCACTGCCATGATTGCACAATTGGTTTCCGATTCTTCAGTTGATGCGCCCAGATGAGGAATAGCAATGATATTTTTTACGTCGATCAGTTCGTCTTCAGGGAAGTCTGTGACGTATTTGCCAACTTTACCTGATTGCAGAGCGGCCAGCATGTCGGCGTTGTTCACCAATCCCCCGCGAGCAAAGTTCAGAATTTTTACGCCGTCTTTCATCATCTTGATCTTATCTGCATTGATAAAGCCCTTGGTTTCAGGAAGCTGCGGTATGTGGATGGTAATGAAATCAGCGCTGGCGAACAGCGAATCTAATCCTTCAGCCTTTTTTACATTCCGGCTTAATTTCCATGCGTAGTTTACCGAAATGTAGGGATCATAACCCAAAACGGTCATCCCTAAAGCCTGAGCTGCATTTGCAACCAACACACCAATTGCGCCTAATCCAATAACTGCTAATGTTTTGCCACGAATCTCGGTCCCGCCAAAATTCGATTTTCCTTTTTCGACCAAGCCTGGAACCTCGCCAGCTTTGCCTTTTAATGTTTTTGCCCACTCAATTGATCCGGCAATATCGCGCGAAGCCATCAACATTCCGGCGATTACAATTTCTTTTACTGCATGAGCATTTGCCCCGGGTGTATTGAAAACAACAATACCTTGTTTGGTACATTTTTCAATAGGAATATTGTTTACTCCGGCTCCGGCACGTGCAATCGACAATAAGCTTGATGGTAATTCCATATCGTGCATTGCCTGACTGCGAACAATTACAGCGTCGGGGGACGAGAATTCGCTGGCGATTTCGTACTGATCGAGAGGGAAAATTTTTAATCCTTCAGGGTCGATCTTGTTCAAAGTCTGAATTTTGTACATGGTGTATTGATTTTAAAATACTTCTGATATTGGTTTTTGTATATTTAAAAGCATGACAAAGATCAATATTTTATTTAAGAATCGAAGTCAATTAGGCTGAAAAGATTTCAATATGTAATTAACAGGCTTGTATTTCAATAATTCTTTTTGCAAATGCTAAATTTCCTTCAACAATTGTTTAAACGGGTATCAGCTATGCGAATAATTTGTATTTATGTCGGCTTTTTTGTTTTTAGTATTGTTATTATTCAAACTAAATTTTTTGAAATGTTTTTATCCGCATTTGTTCCGCGTGTGTCGAAGAGGTATTTGTTGCTGGTTGCTGCATTGGTTTGGACTTTTGCAGGTGGAATGTTGTTGTTGCGCGGATTTTCAACCGACCACTCCTCTGAACCAAACTGGACGTTGAAAATTGTATTTTGCCTTGTCGGAGGGTTGTTGTTTTACAAAGTAATGTTCGATCGCATTTCGTCGAAACACGTCATACGCATCAAGTCAATGGAAAAAGAGCGACCCGTAGTTTTTTCGTTTTTTAACCTGAAAAGCTACGTCATGATGTTTTCGATGATAACCATGGGCATAACGCTTCGTTTAACTGGTTTAGTTTCTCCGGTAAACCTCGCGTTGGTATATGTAACAATGGGAATTCCGTTGCTAATGTCGTCAATCAGATTCTACTATACATTTTTTAACTTCTGAAACTAGAGCTTAGTTCCGGTAACGATTAGCGGAAGCGAAGTTTCGGTAAGTGGCTCCGACTTGAAACTTCCAAAGAATTCGATGTTTTTGAATCCGGCTTTTTCAAGCAGCGTTTCCAGCTTTGCTTTCCCGATTCCAAACAAAGGAGCGGTATTTCTGATTTCCTGCCCGGTAGATTTTGCGGTTAATGTGGTTTTAAAATCAATCAGTTCTGAATTTTCTTTGAATTCGTAATTTCTTTCGAACCGAACTTCTTCATTGTCAATCAGCGGTAATGACTTGATGTCCTGAGCAAAAATATAGTCGTAGTTCAGTATTTGGATTGCAATTTTCCCTTCAGGAGAAAGAACTTTGTAGGCTGAATCAATAAATTTCTGAATGTCGGATTCAGAAAGCAGATGAACAAGGGTATTGCCAAAGCAAATAACTGTATCGAAAAATGCTTCAGGAAACTGCTCTCCAATATTTCTCATGTCTGATTGGGTAATTACCGGAAACATCGCATCTTCAGGCTTGGCTCTTTGAGCAATCCTGACCATCTCAGGGTCAAAATCGAACGCCCAGGTTGGAAATCCGAAGTGAGTGAGGGCAAAAGTCAGCTCTCCGGTAGCACAACCAACATCGAGGACCCGGGCTCCGTTATAGGGCAAAACTGTTTTCAGAAACTCTATTTGTGCCGGATTAAAAGGAAAAACATGCTGATAGTAGGGGGCAATACTTGTATAAAACATAGAATATTAATTAAGCGGTCAAAGATATACAGGAATTAATTCATAACTCTATTGTGGATACTCTATCCGAACGTGGTAAATGTTCACGAGTTTTTCGAGCAGAGTGCTTTTCAGGACACTAATATCTCTGAACGTTAAATCTGCATCTATCAGTTGGTTGGCCTTTATCTTTTGTTCAACCATGCTGTCAATCAAATCTCTGATGTTTTCCAGCGATTTTTCTTTCAGGCTCCTAGTTGCAGCTTCAATACCATCAATCAGCATCAGCACAGCCGTTTCCTTATTCTGCGGAAGAGGTCCGGGATAAGTAAACAGGCTTTTATCAATATCTTTTCCAGGATTCTCACGCTGGTACATCCGGTAAAAATAGTTTGCCTGCGTTGTTCCGTGATGCGTGGTGATGAAAGAGATCAGCACTTCAGGAAGCCTGTATTTTCGGGCAAGTTTCACTCCATTAGCAACATGGTCGATGATTATCCCGGCACTTTTCAGATGATCCATCGAATCGTGCGGATTCATTCCGACTGCCTGATTTTCAATAAAAAACTCGGGATCGAAGGTCTTCCCGATATCGTGATATAAAGCTCCGGCTCTGATGAGAAAGGGATTTCCGCCAATTCGGTGAATGACAGCTTCGGCCAAATTTGCTACCTGTATCGAATGCTGAAATGTTCCTGGCGCCTCTTCAGCAAGTTTCCGAAGAAGTGGCTGATTGGTATTGGCAATTTCGATGAGCGAAACGTCGGAAACGAACCCGAAGGCTTTCTCGAAAATGTATATAAGCGGATAGGTGATAAAAATAAAAAGGCTGGAGAATCCAAACCACTTCAGATTGGTCCAATTGATCGTTTCTAGGCTACCTTCCTGAACAAGAGACATGGCCGTGTAAACCACAGAATAGGCAATAAAAACCCAAAGGGCAGAGAAGACAATATGTGCCCTTTTGTAAAGTTTGTTCAGGCTGAACACGGCGATGATTCCCGCAATCATCTGGAGAATAATGAACTCGTAGCTGTTTGGCGCGAAATATCCGATCAGTAAACAGGTGACCATGAGCGAAAAAATCGCCGTTCGAGAATCGAAGAATATTCGTATAAGCATTGGCAATACGGCTATGGGTACTATATAAACGCTGACCGAATCAACTTTTACCGCGATGGCCGCCAGAAATATCATCCCAACGATTAGCATCATGATGAAGGCCAGTTTTCGCTGATGTTCAAATAATTCGCGCCGGTAGAAAAGCAGGTAAAGAAACATGAGCGCTATAACAGCCGCTATCACAACAAGTCGCCCGGCGATGACAAGGATATATTCGATGTTGTCGCCGCGTTTGGTTTCGTAGGCTTTTTTTAGCGATTCGAGTACAAGAAATTTTTCAGGACCAACAAGATCGCCCTGAAAGATGATCCGCTCTCCAGCCTGCACCATTCCTTTGGTTGACGATAATTCATCGAGGAGCTGCTTTCGCTCTTTTTGGTTAAGCTGTTCGTCGTAACTCAGGTTTTCGATAATGAAATCGCTCAGGTTAATTTTTTTACCAAAGTCGTTATAAAATTTTCCTGTCAATTTTCTGATGGTGTCATTCAATTCAAGATAGACCGACTTAATGGAGCTGATTTTATCGAGAGGGACTTTTATCGCCTTGTTCCCTTTAATCTGTCTGATTTCAGTTTTGCCGTACAAATCTTTGTAAGCCGCTGCCGATTGTGCGAGAATACCATTCTCGTATTTGTTCTGAAGTATTTTTACCAGCAACGACGTCGTTTTTCCATTTCTGAAACCGTTCGTCGTTTCAGCGAATTTTCTGACTGAAGTTTCAAATTCGCCTATTTTTGCGATTCCGGTAATTGTATCGATCTTAAAATAAGGAGTGTACGAAGCTAGTAGCGAGTCGCTCTCACGTTTTATCTCAGCTTCAGACTTCATAATGGCAAAGTTGAATGGAGCAATCAATGTTTCGTGCCGCCACGGACTCCCTTTCTGAAATTCATATTTGAAGCGGCTTTCACCCGGAAAAACCCAAAAAATAATTCCAATGCCAACAACAAATACCATCGCGATATAAAACAGATGGTATGAATAATTCAATTGGGTTAATAACTTTTTCATAAGTTCTGAAATTTGAAAACCACTGCAATTTAGAAAGTAACAGTTAAGTTTTATCTTTGATAAATTAAAATTAATAAAATCTCGGAAGTTTAAAGCAGTTGGAGCTTTTCTGTCGGATTGCATTTAACTGTTTGTTCAGCTAATAACTCTGTTTATGAACTATGGTATATCAGGCTTAAGTATCATTCCGGTGCGGAAAGAACCAAGTGAGCAAAGTGAAATGGTTACCCAGATTTTGTATGGCGAACATTTTATAGTTAATGAAATAATGCTCGGTTGGGCTTATGTCAAGCTGGCATTTGACGACTGCGAAGGCTGGGTTGACCTGAAGATGATTACTCCTTTGGCCGAAAAGACTTACCAAAAAATCGATCATTCGGCGTATGCGGTAACAACTGATATCTTCAATATTGTGCCTTTTGATCCGGAACAAACGGTGATGATTGTTGCAGGAAGCACCCTGCCTTGCTGGCGCCCTAACCTGAAGGAATTTACTTTGCAGTTCAGATCATTTGCTCACACCGGCAATGTCACATATCGCAAACCTGCGAACGTTAGAAAGTTAATCATCGATCAGGCGCTGAAATATTATAATGCTCCTTATTTGTGGGGTGGTAGGTCACCTTTTGGCATAGATTGTTCGGGACTTACACAGATTATATATAAAATGGGAGGGATGAGAATACCCCGGGAAGCTAGCCAACAGGTTCATTGCGGAAGAGCGCTTAGTTTTATTGAAGAAACCAAGCCGGGTGATCTGGCTTTCTTTGACGACGAAGAAGGTAAAATCGTACATGTTGGTATAATTTGGGAGAAGAATAAAATTATTCACGCGTCGGGCCAGGTGAGAATTGATAATGTTGATCAATTTGGCATTTTCAATGTCGAAACAAAACGATACACCCACCAGATGCGCGTAATGAAACGAATAATTAAAGATTAATAAATTTGAGAATTTGGAGATTCGAAAATGAATGGTTTATTGTAAAATGGGTTAAAAGCTATTGCCAATTTAGCCGTTTAAAACTCCGAACATTGGGCGCTCCAAACTTACAATTCACAACTCATAACAGATAATTCCAACATGTTTTCCTACAATTATCCCCGTCCGGCAGTAACCGTCGATGCCATTTTAGTTAGCTCACATCAATCAGTCTTGCTGATCGAGAGAGGAAGAGATCCGTTCAAGGGGAAATGGGCACTTCCGGGCGGTTTTGTAGAAATGGATGAGGAATTGGACGTTGCTTGCCTGCGGGAACTCGAAGAAGAAACGGGAATAAAATTGCATGGATTAAAGCAGTTTCGTGCTTTTGGCGGAGTGAATCGCGACCCACGGCATCGCACAATATCTATCGTTTTTTATGCATTTACTGAATCTGAAATTGTTGCTGTAGCCGGTGACGACGCTGCAAAAGCCCGATGGTTTCCTTTAAACCAGCTTCCTGAGTTGGCCTTTGATCATGGCTTGATTTTGAGCCAGTTCAATGAGGAATGCTTAGTCTCAAAATAGAAACTGCCGGCCTTTCAGCCAGCAGTCTCAATATTCTTTGTTAGTCAGGGTTTCACTCAAAGTGAAGCCATGACTCGTATATCGTTATTCGAAGCTTTGAACACCAGCTACTTCTGCGTTACGATCAACTTTTTTGATCAACCCTTGCAAAACTTTACCCGGGCCAATTTCTGTGAATAAAGTTGCGCCGTCAGCAATCATATTTTTAGCTGTTTGCGTCCATTTTACCGGAGCAGTTAATTGGGCAATCAGATTTTGTTTAATAACAGCGGGATCGGTTGTAGGTGCTGCATTAACATTCTGGTAGATTGGGCAAACCGGTATAGCAAACGGTGTTGACTCGATGGCAGCGGCCAGTTCTTCACGTGCAGGTTCCATCAGCGGTGAGTGGAAAGCTCCGCCAACAACCAGTTTCAATGCACGTTTTGCTCCGCGGGCAGTCAGTTCGGCACAAGCTTTGTCGATTCCGGCGATTGAACCAGATATTACCAGTTGGCCCGGACAATTATAATTTGCCGGAACAACGACTTCGTTAATTGAAGCACAAACCTCTTCAACGACTTCATCTTCGCAACCAACAATTGCAGCCATTGTCGATGGTTCTTTTTCGCAAGCTTTTTGCATGGCCTGAGCACGTTTCGAAACCAAACGAAGGCCGTCTTCGAAACTCAAAGCGCCACAGGCAACTAAAGCAGAAAATTCGCCTAACGAGTGGCCCGCAACCATTTCAGGAGCAAAGCCATTTAATGTTTTTGCCAATAAAACAGAGTGAAGAAAAATTGCAGGCTGAGTAACTTTAGTTTGTTTCAGATCTTCTTCGGTTCCTTCAAACATGATATCGGTAATGCTGAAACCAAGAATGTCATTTGCTTTATCGAAAAGCTCTTTTGCCAAGGGCGATTTTTCGTACAAATCTTTACCCATTCCCGGGTACTGAGCTCCCTGTCCTGGAAAAACGTATGCTTTCATAGTTTGTGTTTTTAAATTTTAACGGCGGCAAATATAGCCATTTAACTGGTTAAATTCAAAGAACGGTTAGAATGGCAGGTCGTTGCCCGAATCGTCCAACGGTTCTGGTGGAATATCGGCAATCGAGAATTCAGGAGGAAAACTTTTTGCCTGACTGCTCGCAGTCTCAATTTTCCAGGCATTGATGTTGTGATACCATTTTCCGTTGAAATCGCGGGATTCAACTGTGAAAAAGACTTCGATTTCACTTCCTTCTGAAATCGTGTTAATTAATGAAGTTTTGTCGCCAAACAGCGTAAAGCAAACTTTCTTTGGAAATTGCTCGTTGGTTTCGATAACAAAATCTTGTTTGCTCCATTCTTTTCCTGCTTTGCTCACTCCTGACTCCGGTCTTAATTTTTGAATCAGGGTTCCTTTAACCTGCATGCTCATTTTTGTTTCTTTTATCGTTTACACAAATAAAAAACACTCTTGCATTCAGCATACAAGAGTGTTTCGTGCTATAGTTTTGTAAATTATTTTTTTACGATTTCGAGCAATTCAACTTCGAAAATAAGGGTTGAATTAGGCTTGATATCCTGACCGGCACCTCTTTCGCCATAAGCTAAAGCTGCCGGGATATACAATTTCCATTTTGAACCAACTGGCATAAGTTGTAAAGCTTCAGTCCATCCTGGAATTACACGGTTAACAGGGAAAGTGGCAGGTTCGCCTCTTTTAACTGAACTGTCGAATTCTTTTCCGTCGATAGTTGTACCAACATAGTGGCATTTAACTTCGTCTTCAGCCTTTGGTTTTGCACCTGTACCAGCTTTAATAATTTCGTACTGAAGTCCGCTGGCAGTTGTAACAACTCCAGATTTGCTTTTATTTTTTGCAAGGAATTCTTCGCCTTCTTTTAAATTTTTGTCGCCTTCAACTTTTGAAAGCTGGTTGAAAAATTTCTGAATTTTTTCGTTAGCCTGTTGAGGTTTGATTAAAACAGAGTCGCCTAAAAAAGCTTTCTTAAAAGCAGCAAGCAGAATTTGTTTATCGAGTTGATCAACGCCCGGAGCGTTTTTCATCTGCTGTCTGTTGTTTTCGCCAATAAGCACTCCTAAGGCATAACTAACTGAGTCTGTTTTGCTGGTAAGTTTTACGTCACCTTTGGTTCCTGAATTTTGGCATCCGGCAGCTCCAACGGTTAAAACCAGTGCTGCTGAATAAAATAATGTTCTTAACTTCATGTGTTCTTATTAATAATTAAACAAATTTCTTTTTTTGAACTGAAAATCAATTATTAGCAGGTTTTCAATTTCAGGGTACGAATATAGATTATTTTTTTTTGCTAATCGGTTTTAATGAAGCTTTTTCCCGCGAATAATTTCCTTTTTTCCGGGAGGTCCGGGTAAGCGTTCAACCTCAAATCCGGCAGCTGCAAAAGCTCTTCTTACAGACCCTTTTGCACAATACGTAACTACCGTTCCGCCAGGGGCAACATAGTCACCCACTTTTTTTATTATCTCTTCTGTCCATAGATCTGCTTGTTTGTTTGGCGCAAACGCGTCGTAATACACCAAGTCAAATTTAGTCGGAAATTCGCGTTGGAAATCGACCAGATCAGCCTTTACTTTGTGCAAGATGAAATTTTTGTTCAGCTCAGAATTCTCATCCCATGGCGAGGTATGTATGGACTCGAAGACAGTTGAGTATTCCTTATATAAGTCGTTTGTGTAGTTCAGAGCGTGATATTCATTTGGAGTCAACGGAAATTTCTCTATACTCCAGTATTTAACCGACTTGTTGCTTTTAATCGCATAAATGTATGTTAATAAAGCATTTAATCCTGTACCAAACCCAATTTCCAAAATATTGACGTCATTTTCTTGTCG
>Ga0116170_10003829_pt1 | contig 14003 bp, 13 predicted proteins | sample AD_JPNHW1_MetaG_FD_89797 | JGI IMG/M metagenome (GOLD analysis project Ga0116170, IMG submission 89797) | Active sludge microbial communities of municipal wastewater-treating anaerobic digesters from Japan - AD_JPNHW1_MetaG | ecosystem: Engineered > Bioreactor > Anaerobic > Digestate | place...
ATGGCGGCCTGCCTAAAGACAGCTCTGGACAGGCTTAACGTAAATAATTGCGTGCTTATCGGGCATTCCATGGGCGGATATGCATCCCTGGCGTTTGCCGAAGCGCATTCCGCGATGCTGAAAGGGCTGGGCTTATTTCATTCCAATGCTTTTGCCGACAGCCCGGAAACAATAAAAAACCGTATGCGGACAAACAACCTGATCAGAAACAATCATGTTAACTTTCTGAGCGAGTTCATCCCGTCGCTGTTTGCACCCGTCAACCAACTGAAATACGCCGGTGAGATCAATAAACTGGTCGGGGAATCGCGGAGCATGAGCGCCGAGGCGGTAATTGCAGCGAACACGGGTATGGCTGAACGCCCGGATCGTACGCACATCCTGAGAAATGCAGCGTACCCGGTGTTGTTTATCGGCGGAAAACTCGACAGCCGTTCGCCGTTCGACAAGATGCTCGCGCAGATCGGCATGCCCAACGACAGCGTGGCTTTATTACTGGGAGATGTGGGTCACATGGGGTATATCGAAGCCCGCGAAAAAACGTTTTATGCTGTAAAAACTTTTGCTGACGGATGCTTTTAATCGATTACTTTTTATAACGGAAAATTATTCATATAAAATCCGAAATATGAAAACAACAATCAGGATAATGGCAGTAAGCACGATCATCATGCTTTTTGTTCGTTGTGCCTCTAACGAAACGGCTAATTCCGACACGGTAATGCAATCGGAAATATATCAGAATTACAGCGTGAGTTACAATATGGCGGAACGGGAACTCACGGCAACGGCTTCTTTCCGTTTTGGCGGCGCAAACGGCACCACGCTTCTTCTCGTGAAACCCAGCAAGGTATTTTTTGAAAACCAGGAAATGCCAAACGAGAATAATGTTTTTTCCGGAAGCTACTACGAAATGAATATACAGTCGGGCGTTAAGCCTTCCTATACATATGTTTACACAGATGGTGAAGGAAAATCTTATACAAACCATGCTTTCATGATCCCGGTTGAAATAATTGCATGCCCCACGCTCGTGGATAAAAACGAAGGGTTTTCCGTGGCATGGGCTTACCCGTTGCAAAACGGGGAAAGCATTAACTTGTATGTGGAGGATAAATCCGGAAATACGGCATCGGTCTATAATAATGCGGTCGGCTCCACCAATATCAAGATGAATGCGGCGGAATTAAAAAACATCACAACGGGTACGGTCAACATTTATCTGGTACGCGAAAATAGCCGTTCGCTCGAAAACGCGACACACCTCGGCGGAAACATTACTGTAAAATATACTTCGGCCAAGGTCGGTGTTCAGCTTATAAGTGCTCCTCCTGTTATAGAAGAGAAAAAAGATTCCGTAGCAGGTTGATTTTATTAGTTTGAAAGGTAGTAATCGGCTTTGATTTTCATTAGTCAACTATCTGCCACAAGGCCTCTGACCTGCCCGGCGGCATTAGTCAGGCCGGGACGCTAAAAAAACAAAATGTATATGTAAACGGAAGATTGCCTTTTTTGTCTTTATATTTGTATAACGAATTTTGAAAAAGTAATTTTGCTTAAAACTATTTAAACTCATATGGAAGAACAACATTCAGAAATCAGAAGAACAGTGCTGCGACAGAAAATGATCCCATATTCTGTTACCGCCATGGTGTTTGGCATTGTTTCAATAGCAGCTATGTGCTATTTTGGCTGGGTGGCTGCCATAGTAGCCCTGGTGCTTTATAAAAAAGGCATGAAAATTTACAATGAAAATCCCCCTGATTATAAACAGTCGTCGCTGGGCATGATGCGTACTGCAAAAATATGCGGCACCATCGGACTGATCGTTTCCATCGTGACCACGATATTGTATATCCTTTATATCGTTTTAATCATTGGGCTGGCGGAGTATTCAACTCATTCTAATTTTCATTTCTGAGCCATGAAAATTTTACCGGTTGCCCGTATTCGTGAAGCGGATTCTTATACCATAGCGCATGAACCGATTTCGTCTGCCGACCTCATGGAACGTGCCGCAACAAAATGTTTCAACTGGCTTCTGCTGAAATACGGAAAAAACAGGCACTACAAAATATTCTGCGGCACGGGAAACAACGGTGGCGACGGTCTGGTTATTTCACGATTGCTTGCCGGAAAAAATATTGATGTTCATACGTATGTTGTCCGTTTCAGCAATACGTGTTCGGAAGATTTTTTAGTTAACTATGAACGTTTATCAACGGTCCAAAATATAAAAATCACGGATATTGCTGTTTCTTCTGATATTCCGGCTGTGGATAAAAAGGACATTGTTGTGGATGCTGTTTTTGGTTCCGGATTATCAAAACCTGTCAATGAAGGAATTGCCGCTGAGGTGATTGATAAAATAACTAAAGCTAACGCAGCCGTCATTGCTATTGATATTCCTTCAGGGCTTTTCGGCGAAGATAACTCCGGTAATACCGGGAAGATCATTCGGGCAAGTCATACCCTTACGTTTCAGTTTCCGAAACGTGCGTTTTTTTATGCGTCAAACGAAAAATTTGTGGGTGACTGGCATGTCCTTCCTATTGGCCTGCATCCGGAGTTTATTGAGGAGGAGAAAACGAATAATTATTTTGTTGAAAAAGCCGACTGTAAAACATTACTGAAACACCGGAAGAAGTTTTCACATAAAGGAACTTTCGGACATGCGCTCATTATTGGCGGTTCTTACGGTAAAATGGGTGCCGCCGTGCTTGCCGCCCGTGCCTGCATAAAATCAGGTGCCGGACTCGTGAGTGCACATATTCCTGCCTGCGGCTATTCCATCATGCAGACAGCCGTTCCTGAGATCATGTGTGACATCGATACGGATGATAAAATTATTTCGGATACGATTGATATAAAATCATATAACGCTGTGGGAGTTGGACCGGGTATGGGAACGGATGAAAGAACACAGAAGGCGTTAAAACTGCTGATACAGAATTGCAGTTGCCCTCTTGTTTTTGATGCCGATGCGATCACTATTCTTTCTGAAAACAAGACATGGCTTGCATTTATTTCAAAAAACTCAATATTTACGCCGCATCCCAAAGAGTTCGAACGGCTCATGGGGAAAAGCGCTAATGAGTTTGAACGGCAGCAACTACAAATTGATTTTTCGAAAAAGTACGGTGTCTATATTGTATTAAAAGGCGCTCATACCTGCATCAGCACACCGGCAGGCGACTGCTATTTTAATTCTACAGGGAATCCGGGTATGGCCACGGGCGGCAGCGGTGATGTGCTTACGGGTATCATCACAGGATTGCTGGCGCAAGGGTACACTTCATTCGAATCCTGTCTGCTGGGCGTTTATGTTCACGGGCTTGCCGGCGACCTTGCCGCAAAGCGTTTTGGCTACGAGGCTACAACAGCAAGTGAGATCATCACTATGACGGGGAAAGCGTTTTTGAAATTGTATTAAAAGAGAATCTCTGAAATTTCTTTTCTTACCCGCGGCTTTTCAGCCCGTTGCTTCAGCGCTTCCGGTAAGGTATTGATATCGCCCGGATATCCTATTGCAGCTACAGAAATTATTGAATAGTCATCAGAAATAGTGAATTTCTCCCTTGCCTGATCCGCGCTGAATCCACCCATCTGGTGAACAAAAACACCATGCTCCATACCGGCGATAATGAAATTTTCCACAGCCATTCCTGTATCAAACTGGTGAAAGAGATTCGGTTTACTATGATGAGAAAAATTTTTCTTAGCAAGCACAAGCATCAGCGCAGGGGCCGTTTTTGCCCATTCTTTGTTGCCGTCGACCAGACAACTGAAAAGTTTTTCGTAACGCTCCTTGTCATTTTTACTGCAGTATAAAAACCGCCAGGGCTGCTCGTTAAAAGCCGATGGCGCCCAGCGTGCCGCTTCGAAAAGCTGCATTAATACCTGCTCATCAATTTCTTTGTCCAGAAAAACTACCGGGCTGTAGCGTTCTTTTATTAACTTATTGGTTTCCATTATATTAATTTTTTTATTTATGTTTCTTTACGAATAATCACAAGCCATCCGCCTTGGCAGAGCCACGATTAGTGACCGATTTCTTTTTAACAATTGGCATTTCATTCAATGATACTACCTTTCGTTTCCATCCATTCCGTGATTTTTTTGCGAAATTTCCAGCAGGTCATTTTACGAATACACTCATCCTTTGCTATTTTATATGCAGAAATAGTGGGGTTGCAGCAAAGGGAGAACATGATGCGAAATGCGTCAGTGATCGGTAATCGGCAATTATGAAATACGGTATGCGCGGTGGCTGATTCGTCGCTTTTGCATCGTGTACACCGCCGTGAAAAGGGTTTTTTACCTTCGCAATAATTCGTGTTTCCGCATTTGCGGCAAAAATAGCCGTCCTTCCACTTTTGATCGGCGAGAAATTTGTAACAATTTTCTTCTGAAGAATAAAGGTTGTAAAAATTTTCAGGTGATATCCCCTTAAAAATCTTTTTCATGAAATATTTTTTACAAATTTAATAAAAAAAGTGATACTAAAGCGATATTATTAAAAAATTAATAGTATCTTTGCAGAAAATTTTTAAACTATGCAAAAAATATTTTTAGTTGTTGTCGGACTATTGATGTTCTGGTCATGCGGAAACAGCACAGGAGAAAAGAAAATCCAGCCGGAAGAAAATAAAGAAGTTGCGGTGGCAGCACCTGCGGTTAAACCGGAATACCTTAATGAAAATACGTTCCGTGAAAAAGTATTTGATTTTACTTCAGGCAAAGAATGGTCATTTGTGGGCGACAAACCCTGCATCATTGATTTCTATGCAGACTGGTGTGCACCCTGCCGCAGATTGTCACCAATTTTAGAAGAAATTTCGAAAGAATATGATGGAAAGATTAATGTGTATAAAGTAAATACCGATCAGAACCAGAACTTGTCAGCTTATTTTAATGTGACGAGTATTCCTGCTGTTTTATTTTGTCCTAAAGCCGGAAAACCTCAGATGATGGTCGGTTTATATCCTAAAGACGAATATGTAAAGGCAATAAGCCAGATTTTAGGAGTGAAATAAATTCATTTTAATCGCAATCAGTGCTTAGGACAGATGGCTTACAAAATTTTAAATCAAAAAATAAAAAAATAATCAACCATGGAACATTTAACAAAAGAAACATTCAAAGAGAAGATCTTCAATTTCGAAACTGAAAAAGAATGGAAATTCAGCGGGGCATTGCCGTGCATTATCGATTTTTATGCCGACTGGTGCGGGCCTTGTAAAATGGTCGCGCCTGTAATGGAAGAATTATCAAAAGAATACGCCGGCAAGGTGGATATTTATAAAGTGGATACAGAAGCCGAACAGGAACTGGCGGGTATTTTTGGTATTCAGAGCATCCCGAGCATCTTATTCTGTCCCAAAGAAGGACAGCCTCAGATGATGATGGGCGCCATGCCAAAACAACAGTTTGTTCAGGCGATAAATGATATCCTCCTGAAATAACACATCAAAAAATTTCTTTAAGAAGCAGGGAGCAATTCCTGCTTTTTTTATTCCCCGATCAAACCGTCTTTCATTACAAGCGTGCGATCTGACATTGCTGCAAACTCTGTATTATGTGTAACGATAACAAACGTCTGATTGAATTTATCCCTCAGATCGAAAAAGAGTTTATGAAGTTCCTTCGCGTTGGCAGAGTCGAGGTTGCCTGAAGGTTCATCGGCAAGAATGACATCGGGTTTATTAACCAGTGCCCGGGCCACAGCAACGCGCTGCTGCTCCCCGCCAGACAAATGTGCGGGTTTGTGTGTTAATCGCTCATTCAACCCCAAATAATCAAGAATTTCTTTCGCTTTATATTCGGCTTCTTTCTTAGAAACGTGAGCAATATAAGCCGGAATGCATACATTTTCAAGGGCGGTGAATTCGGGCAGCAGATGATGAAACTGAAACACAAAACCGATATGACGGTTTCGGAAAGCTGACAGTTTTTTTTCATTTAGTCCTGAAATGATATTTCCGTTTATTTCCAAGGTGCCGGTGTCGGGCTTGTCAAGTGTGCCGATGATATGAAGCAGTGTGGTTTTGCCTGCACCTGAAGGCCCGGTTATAGCTACTATTTCTCCTTTTTTGATCTCAATGCTGATGCCCTTCAGCACATTGAGTGAATTGTATGATTTATGAATATTTTCAGCTTTTATCATGATATGATTATTCGTTTTTGTTTTTATGCACTAATTTTTTTACCTGCTGGTAATCGAGGTAATAGACAACTTTTATTGAAAGCGAATTTAATTGTTTTTCGGAGAATACCGCTCCAAAGTTTCTGAAATAGGAAGGGACGATCTCAGGGCTGTCCTTTCCAATATTGTTCTTGTAGGTAATATTCAGGCTGCTTCCCGGCGCAAACTCCCAGTAAAACATCAGGTCAATATTAAAGGCATTGAAATTAAAATTATAGCCTTCATCCAGAATAAGCAGCGGGTCTGTGATCAAAATGCCATCATAATCCAGCTTATAATGATGATCGTATATTCCTTTAGCCCAATAATGTCGTACCAGCAGGCTCAATGATAAATTATTCTTAAACATATAGCGTGCTTCTAACTGATTTTGAACCGTAATAATGTCACGTTTGCCCATTATAATATTTCCGATATCATCGTTATAAACAAAACCGATATCGTTATAACTGCCTTCGTATTTGCTTTCTATATTAAAAGCAAATTTGTCGGACGGCTTGAAGATGGGTTCAATTGTTATTCCATAATATATTCCGTCGCCATTAAATTCCTGCCAGTAATCCAGACTCATATCCAGAGCAAATTTTTTCCGGTAATCGGAGGAAGCACCCAAATTTGCATAAAACCATCTGTCCATAACAAAAAACCTTCCGGGGCTTCTGGTTTCTATAAAATTATTCACCAACAGCGGGCTTAGTGAAAAATCGCCCCAGATAGTTAGGTATTTCCTTGTTGTAACAACACCCGTATATTCAATTTGAAATTCTTCCACCCGTTTGGCAAGAAAATTCTCGGTATGATTAATGTTCAGCGTGTTGGCCATATCGCGCAGTTTCCAGAAAGGTTCATAAATGTTGTATGCAAAAGTAACTCCGGTAGTGCTTCGGTTATTTTGCAACGTCAGCCCCATATCATTGGCATCCCAGGTGTCGTTCATTTCATTACGGTAAACACTGAACTGAAAATTCCCGCTAACTTTTCCGAATGACAAAGCGTATTTGTACCCCATCGTATTTGTGATGTTCTTTCCTGATGAATCAGGTTGGGATTGGAACTTCAGGCTCATAGCGGCGGAGCCGTCAAACTGATACCTGTTTTTGTTGTCGTTCAATGTTAACCCGAGCAGCGATACATTGGCATCATCGTATTTTTTATCGCGGATCACGCTGGTATTCACAAAATAAATTTTTGAATTATTCTTTAGTACCTGATCAAGAACAAGAATGTTGTAATTGGTTAAAGGCTCGGTAAGTATTTTGCGGGTGTTTCCGGCTGAGTCTTTCAGCGTAGCATACATGTTATTTGTAATAGCATTAAATACGCCGACAGCAGTTCCTTTTTTAGTCCTCCCGGAGAATTTCACGGCATTAATCAATTTTGCCTGTCCTGGATTTTTTTTAATGATCTCACCCGCATCAGCGGAATCATAAACACTATAAAAACCTTCAGGGATACGCCCTATTCTGCGCGTATAAAACAGGTCTCCTTCTTTGAACAAGTCGATCGCTTCTGTGAAAAACGGACGGTAGTCTTCATAAACAGTTTCCTGAGCAGAAATGTTTTTAACCTGATAATCCGACTGTACCTGGCTGAAGTCGGGTAATAATGTTATATCAAGTGTAAAACTCTCGTTAATGCCATATTTAAGATTCAGGCCACCGCTGAAGGAATATGAAAAGTTGCTTTTCCCTTTTTCATTGTATGGATAATGGTCTCCATAGAGAGAGATGAACGGTGTCAGCGATAACCTCAGGGGCGGCTTAATTTCTTTGATCCCTTCAAGTTTCCCCCAGTCTTTGAGGTAATTGTAATTGCCTTTTACTTCCAGCGCCCATTGGTCTGTTTCGCGGTGCCGCCTGATGCCCCTGAATATTTGCATCCCCCATGTCTGCTCCATGATCTTGGGAAACCTGATGGCCGAATACGAGATCTTCATTTCGCATACCCAGCCTTGGTCATTAATTTTTACAGCGCTTTGCCAGACAGCGTTGTAAGTATCATCATTCTTGCGCTCGTCAGCCTGAGTACCGGACGCGTAAACCATGAACGTGTAGGCATCATCCTGCATATTATACGTGTCGAACTGCACTGCAAATTTGTCCGCGTTCAGATCATCGTCGCGGGTTCCGATTTCGGTAAGAATACTGTCCGGTGCCGTATCAAACATCATAGCCCCGATATAAACGGCCTCGTTGTCATAACCTATGCGGATAACGGTCCTTTGAGATGGTTTTAAATTGTAGTCAGGAATATATTGCATAAAATCATCCACCGAATCACATGTGAACCAGCATGGTTCATCGAGAATTCCGTCAATTTTCAGCGAGGTAGAAAAACGGGCGGCATGTACTGTTTTTTTCTGAGCAAAAACTATGGAAGAATGCAAGAATAGCAAAAAAAGTATCGGGTACCATATTTTAAACATCCCTTTCATCATTGCGAAAATAATGATTAAATGATAATCATAGAACGATTGCTATGTTTTTTTAGTTACAGATTTATTTTATCTGATTTTTGTATTATTTTTGATAACGACAAATACTGAATTTTATGAATTTACATGAATATCAGGCCAAGGACTTATTGAGAAGTTTTAAAGTTACAGTTCCGGAAGGGTACATTGCCGGTACTCCCGAAGAAGCCCGAAATGCCGCCCAAATAGTCAATGCCAACACCGGTTCTGAAAAGTTTGCCATAAAAGCGCAGATACATGCAGGCGGAAGAGGCAAAGGCGGCGGTGTGAAAATTGCTTCAGACTATCAGGAAGTTTATGATTACGCTGCTCAAATAATTGGAATGCAACTGGTGACACCGCAAACCAAAGCTGAAGGCAAAACGGTGCATAAAGTGCTTGTAGAACAAAACATTTATTATCCGGGCCCAAATCCAATACAAGAATTCTATATCAGCATACTTTTAAACCGGCAGTCAGGAAAGAATATTTTTATGTATTCTCCCCGGGGCGGTATGGATATTGAAAAAGTGGCGGAAGAAACCCCCGATCAGATATTCAAAGAAGAGATTCACCCGGCTTTAGGCATTCAGGCTTTTCAGTGCCGCCGTATTGCTTTTAACCTTGGGCTTGAGGGCGAGGCTTATAAAAATATGTTGCCTTTTTTGAAATATCTTTATAAGGCTTATATCGGCTGCGACTTGTCGTTACTGGAGATAAACCCGGTTATCAAAGCTTCCGATGATAAAATATTTGCCGCCGATGCCAAAATGGTTGCCGACAACAATGCCCTGTTCCGTCATTGTATTATTGCCAATATGCGCGATTTTTCGGAAGAAAATCCGACCGAAGTGGAAGCAGGAAATTTTGGCTTGAATTTCGTAAAGCTGGATGGCAATGTTGGCTGCATGGTAAATGGCGCAGGATTGGCCATGGCAACCATGGATATCATAAAGCTATCGGGCGGCGCGCCTGCAAATTTTCTCGATGTGGGTGGTACTGCTAATGCCAAGCGTGTGGAAGAAGCCTTCCGTATCATTCTCAGCGACCCGAATGTTAAAGCGATACTGGTAAATATTTTCGGAGGTATCGTGCGCTGCGACCGCGTGGCAAACGGCATTGTTGATGCGTATAAAAGTATGGGTGAGATAAAAGTTCCTGTTATTGTCAGGTTACAGGGAACCAATGCCGAAGAAGCCAAAGAGATCATTGATAAATCTGGTTTGAAAGTATTATCTGCAATAAAACTGCAGGAAGCGGCCGACCTTGTGAATAAGGTTTTGAAGGATTAGTTAATGACATTTAATGGATTGCTGCCACAGTAAAACAATAACAAAAAAACAATTTTATGAAAAACAGATTTTTACTTTTATGCGCCGCACTTTGCGGGCTTTTTGGTGCAGCCAAAGCACAGCACCAGTGGGTGCCTCAGATGTCGGGTACCAGCGCCTACCTTAATTGCCTTGCTATAGTATCGGCAGACACGGTTTACGTTTCGGCCGAAACCGGCGCCGTGCTGAAAACCGTTAACGGTGGCAACACATGGAACCAGGTTGGCACAGGGCCAATTTCAGCCATGGTTTTTACCACGAACTTAAAGGGGTTTGGTGCTTGCAGCGGCGAGATTATTGCGACACAAAACGGAGGCGCCACATGGAGTTCATGCTATTCAAATCCAAATATTTCCGAATTCTGGGATATTTATTTTCCCGATGAAAACAACGGATATGCAGCAGCATGGTCGGTTGAACTTGCCAATTATGTGGTAAAAACTTCGGATGCCGGCGCTACATGGGATACCCTTTATAAATACGATGAAAATTTTGCGCTGTTCAATACCATTTATTTCCGCGATGCACTAAACGGCTTTGTTGGATGCGATAATGGAATTTTACTGAAGACCACCAATGGTGGCACAAACTTCACACCTATTTCAGTATTTACCAATTCCGCCATAAACACAATATTTTTCCCCACGGCCGACACCGGATATCTGGCTACCGACAACAGTATCTTTAGTACGATTAATGGCGGTGATAATTGGTCACAGTTGAGTTTCTCATTCCCCGGGATAATTTATTCGATTCACTTTATCAATGCAAACAGAGGATTTGCTGTGGGTGGTACAGGCATGGGTTCAATGTCTCTTTATGAAACCTCAAATGCTGGCAATACATGGACCCAAAGCGCCACCGGCACTCAAACCTTGTCTGCAGTGGCTTTTGCCGATACCATGCCCGGTTATGCTGTGGGCTCCAACGGTATTATTTTAAAATACAGTAAGGCATCAGGAATTGAGGATTCTGAAACTCCCATTAACATAAGTATTTCGCCCAATCCTGCTGTAGATTTTATCGAGATTACATCAGATAAAGAAATATTTTATGAAATTTATAGTGCCGAAGGAGCACTGATTAACACAGGAGTTTTGAAAAGCGGCAGCAGCAAAATGGCGCTTAACGGCTATTCCGGTGGTTTATATATTGTGAAGTACAAAACTGATAAGGGTATTGGTAATAATAAGTTTATTAAATTATAAAACTGTATTATTTATAGACTCATCTCTCAATTCTATCAAGCCCAGGAACATGCACATACAAAGACAGGAATAATTTGCTACACCGATAATACTATAGAAAATATTGCTGCATATGCAACAAGGCAGTCATTATCATGCTAACTTCATAAATAATGAAACAAAAAATATTTTGACTTTTTATTTGGCCAATGTTACCTAATTAGCTATCTTTGCAAAGTGGAAGAAAAATTTATCAGGAACATTTATTATTACAAAAACTTTTATCTTGATTTCTTTGCTAAATTAAAGCCAGAAGTGAAGAAAAAGTTCAACTGGACTCTTAAATTAATAGCAACTTTAGACAAAATTCCTGTTAAATTTTTCAAACACATAGAAGGTTCTTCTGAACTCTATGAAATCCGTATTGAAGTTGGAAGAGAAATTTATAGACTTTTCAGCTTCTTTGATAAAGGACAAATTATTGTGATTTTGAATGGCTTTCAAAAGAAGACTCAAAAGACTCCAAAGAACGAAATTGAAATGGCAGAAAAACTAAAAAAACAATACTTCGATGAAAAATAAAACTAATAAAAACCTGACTTCTTTTGCAGATCATTTAGACCAACAATACGGGAAACGCGGTGCTGCAAAAAGAGAAAAATTTGAAGAAGGATTTGAAGCCTTCAAACTCGGGGTTATGCTCCAAGAACTTCGCAAAGAAGAAGGATTGACTCAAGAGCAACTTGCTGAAAGATGCGGCACTACCAAGACTTATATTTCAAGAATTGAAAATGATGCCTCTGACATTCGTCTATCAACACTTATAAGAATAATCAGAGAAGGTTTCGGCAGACATTTGAGATTAAACTTTGACCTTTAAAAGAGGCGGCGCTAAACGACGACTTTAAAATGATCCCCTGTACGCGCACAAAAAGTCAAATAATTGAATGGCATCATGCCATCAATCTCTAATCATCCAATTTCGCATAAACTGAGTTCTGGCTCTTAAATTCCGCCACAATATCTTTCATTTTTTTCACGATAGCTGTGTTATCATGCCCGTAAAGCAGCTGGTCCAGTTCTTCCACCTGTTTTGATATCGTTGCGAAATCCGTTTCGGAAACCCTGGCGATCATTATCTGAGGGTGATGCGTGGGCATCGTGTTTTCTTTATCGTTGAGCAGTTCTTCGTAAAGCTTTTCGCCCGGCCTGAGCCCGGTGTATTTTATCTGGATGTCCTTACCTAATGTTAAGCGGGAGAGTTTTATCATCTTCTTCGCCAGATCGAGAATTTTTACCGATTTGCCCATGTCGAAAATAAATATTTCTCCGCCTTTCCCCATGCTTCCGGCTTCTAATACGAGCTGGCAGGCTTCGGGAATGGTCATAAAATAACGCGTTACCTCGGGATCGGTGATGGTTACCGGTCCGCCTTTTTCGATCTGTTCGCGGAACAAGGGTATCACCGAGCCGTTTGAACCGAGCACGTTGCCGAAACGCGTGGTGATAAAACGTGTTGTGCCTTTATTGTTAAGCGACTGGGTGTAAATTTCGGCAATACGTTTTGTGGCGCCCATTATGCTTGTAGGGTTGACAGCTTTGTCGGTAGAGACCATGACAAATTTTTCAGCGTTGAATTCCACGGCAAGATCGGCAAGAATACGGGTGCCAATTATATTGGTAAAGACGGCTTCTACCGGGTTGTTTTCCATCATGGGTACATGTTTGTAGGCCGCCGCATGATAAATGATATCCGGAGTGAATGTTTCCATGATCTTGCGCATCCGTACTTTATGGTTTATATCACAGATGATGATCTCAAAATTTGCATTCGGGTATTTTTCATTCAGCTCCAGCTCGAGAAAATACATGGGTGATTCCGCCTGATCGATGAGAATTATTTTTTTTGGAGAAAACCGTGCAATCTGCCGTACGATCTCGCTTCCTATTGATCCGGCAGCCCCGGTAACCAGTATGCTTTTATCATGCAGTTCGATACGGATCTTTTTTTCGTCGAGTTTTATTTCGTCACGCTCAAGCAGGTCTTCAATATTTATCTTTTTTATCTGTTTGAAACTGAGTTCACCGTTGATCCATCTGCTTACGGGAGGCACACTCAAAACCTTGGTATTGTACGCCATACATTTTTCAATGATCTCCTGTTTTTTGGATGCCTTGATGTTCTGGATTGAGATAATCAGGTGTTCGATAGCATTGGATTCTAATAGTTTTTCCAATTTATCCGGACCATAAATCGGAATGTCTTCGATTTTTAGTCCGATCTTTTTCGGGTCATCGTCAATAAAGCCGAGAACTTTATATTTTGTTCCTGCATCACGGTCGAGGGAGCGTTTGGATATGAGTCCGCTTTCACCCGCACCGTAAATCAAAACATTGGTCTTATTTTTCGAGGGGTTATTCATTTCCATATACGTGATCTTGACCAGTATCCTGAATGACGCAAGAACAAAAGTTGTGGTGATAAAGTCAATAATTATAATTGAGTATGGAATAAAATTTATGTGGCTGATGAAAAAATAGGAAACAAGATCGGTGAGTACAAAAAACAATGAACCGATAAATGTGACAATAACTATGCGCACGGCATCCCCCGTACTTGTATATTGAATGATACCGGTATATGTTTTTGCAATGATGAATGTTAGCGCTCTCACAACAACGATATATGCCAAAACATAGGGAAGGTCATGGGCATCGGTTTCAGGAAGTGAAAAATTGAATCGCAGCATATATGCCAGCACAACCGAAAAGGCACAAATAGTCAGATCAATTATTAGAATTAGCCAGCGTGGAAGGCTGAATTTTGA
>Ga0116170_10003830_pt1 | contig 13999 bp, 10 predicted proteins | sample AD_JPNHW1_MetaG_FD_89797 | JGI IMG/M metagenome (GOLD analysis project Ga0116170, IMG submission 89797) | Active sludge microbial communities of municipal wastewater-treating anaerobic digesters from Japan - AD_JPNHW1_MetaG | ecosystem: Engineered > Bioreactor > Anaerobic > Digestate | place...
AGTTAGCTGATCAACAGCCTCGTATGTTAATGTCCCAGAGCGAGATACGACGCCTATAGTTCCTTTTTTATGAATAAAACCAGGCATGATTCCAACCTTTGCTTCCCCAGGGCTAATAACCCCTGGGCAATTAGGTCCTACTAAACGTACATCATTATTATAGCCTGAAAGAATGTATTTTACTCTGATCATATCAGCAGTAGGGATACCCTCGGTAATGCATACAATAACCTTGATTCCACCTGCTGCTGCTTCTAGAATAGTATCTGCTGCAAATGCAGGAGGAACAAATATAACCGATACGTCTGCCCCAACTTTTTTAACAGCTTCTTCTACAGTATTAAATACAGGTAACCCTAAATGAAGTTGTCCCCCTTTTCCGGGTGTAATTCCACCAACAACATTTGTTCCATACTCAATCATCTGGGTAGCATGAAATGTTCCTTCGCCTCCTGTAAACCCCTGAACAATAACCTTTGAGTTTTTATTGACTAAAACGCTCATAGTATTTTCATTTTATTGGTGAATTATTTTCCTAATATACGTAAATTGTTGCTATAAAACACCCAATTTAACCAATCCGCGGGAAATTCTTTTCGTAAATTGCTTAAAATTTTAATGATGTTTAAAAAATTTCATCTATCACATTATGACTAAAATTAATATCAAACTTGAAAATCTCGGATCAATTTTTCCAGACAATTGGACTGAAGAGCAAAGGTCAAAAGGAAAAACTATTTTCCTTAAACGCCTTTCTGAGAAAGCCCATAAACATTATGGAGGAAAGACCCAGATTGCACCAAAAGTTCCTGTACCGGGATTCAATTGGTTTAATGTATGGTACACTCCCGGAGTCTCTAAAGTCTCAACAAATATCAGAGACAATAATGATACTTCGTTTGAACTAACAAATAGAGGTAATCTTGTTGCTGTTGTTAGTGATTCTACAAGAGTACTGGGAGATGGTGACTGCACACCTCCTGGTGGAATGGGCGTTATGGAAGGAAAAGCTTTTCTAATGAAGTACTTAGGCGGGGTTGATGCTGTAGCCCTTTGCATTGATAGTCGTGGAAAAGATGGCAAAAATGATCCTGATAAAATTATTGAATTTGTAAAAATGTGCCAGCACAGCTTTGGGGCTATTAACCTCGAAGACATTTCACAACCAAACTGTTTTAAAGTACTAGATGTTCTTAGAGAAGAATGTGTTATTCCTGTTTGGCACGATGATGCTCAAGGTACAGCTTGTGTTACACTTGCAGGTCTTCTAAATGCTTTAAAGATCGCTAAGAAAAAGTTAAGTGATGCAAAAATTATTCTTTTTGGGGCAGGCGCATCAAATACTACAATTGCTCGATTAATTATTACAGATGGTGGCGATCCTAAAAAGATGATTTTATTTGATACAAAAGGCTCGTTGAATAAGAATAGATCTGATATTAAGGCAGATACTCGATTCTATCGTAAATGGGAACTTTGTGAAAGCACAAATCCAAATTGCATTGATAGTATTGAAGAGGCTATGAAAGGTGCTGATGTTCTTATTTCACTTTCAACCCCAGGTCCAGATACTATTAAAAAAGAGTGGGTTAAATTAATGGCTGATAAAGCAATTGTTTTTGCCTGTGCAAATCCAGTTCCTGAAATTTATCCTTACGCAGCAAAAGAGGCAGGTGCATATATTGTAGCTACAGGAAGAGGCGATTTCCCAAATCAAGTGAATAACTCAATTGGGTTCCCAGGAATACTAAAGGGTGCATTAATCGTAAGAGCCTCAAAAATTACTGATAACATGGCAATTGCAGCAGCACATTCGTTGGCAAATTATGCCGAAAAACGAGGAATTAATCCAGATAATATTGTCCCAACTATGGACGAAGCCGATGTATTCCCCGTTGAAGCAGCTGATGTTGCAATGCAAGCAATTAAAGATGGCGTTGCACGAAGGAAAGTTACTTGGGACGACGCATACCAAGAAGCAAAAAAGGATATTGACTACTCACGGTCAATGACTAAACTCCTTTGCGACAAAGGATTTGTTAACGATCCACCCGCTGAAATGCTTGAAGAAGCACTTGAATATACAATCAAACAGGTTGAAGGAAAATAAGGTAAGTAATTATATTTAAAACAAAACCCGGTAGCCCGGGTTTTGTTTTTCATACTCATTCCAATAATCCTTCTATATCTACTTTTTTAGTAGCTTTGCATAAATGATTTGATGATGATTAGGGACGACTTAACCATTGCTGCAATAGCCTCCCCCCCCGGAACTGGCGCTATTGCATTGATAAGACTTAGCGGAAAGAATTCTTTTTCTATTTGCGATAAGATTTTTAATGCTACCCAAAAAGGGAAAAAACTTATCTCACAAAAACCTTATACTATTCATCATGGGACTATTCATGACGAAAATCGATCTATTGATGAGGTTTTGATAAGCCTTTTTAAAGCACCTCACTCCTACACTGGCGAGGATATTATTGAGATTTCTTGTCATGGCTCACAAATAATTCAGCAGCAAATACTCGAACTTCTTGTGCGTAATGGTGCACGATTAGCAGAACCTGGTGAGTTTACGTTAAGGGCATTTTTAAATGGGAAAATAGATTTATCACAAGCAGAGGCCATAGCTGATCTAATTTCGTCCTCAAGTGAAGCATCGCGTAGAATAGCTCTTCAACAGATGCGTGGTGGATTCTCAAACCAATTAAAAGATCTTCGCGATCAACTCCTCCATTTTATTGCAATGATTGAACTTGAGCTCGATTTTGGCGAAGAAGAAGTTGAATTTGCAGATAGAACTCAACTAAAAAACCTTCTGAATCAAATATTAAGCATAGTTAATAAGATGATGGATTCATTCCAATTAGGGAATGTAATAAAACATGGTATACCAGTTACCATTGCTGGTAAACCAAACGTTGGAAAATCAACCCTTTTGAATAGATTGCTTAATGAAGAGCGTGCTATTGTTTCAGATATTGCTGGAACAACAAGAGACACAATTGAAGATACTATCAATCTTGGGGGTATAACCTTCCGCTTTATCGATACAGCTGGTCTTCGACATACAAAAGATACCATTGAATCGATTGGAGTTGAACGGGCTTATGCAAAAATTACTCAAGCAAAGGTAGTTTTACTTTTAGTTGACGCTCAAAGTTCAATAGATGAGATAATTGATTCGATAGAAGGTGTAAAAGGAAAGTTATCAAATGATCAGACGCTGATTATTCTTTTAAATAAAGAAGATAAGGTAGAATTGAACTACAACAACGAATTACTTGCTAAAATAAAGTCAATATACCCAAAATTAAATGCATTAGCTATTTCGGCAAAAAATGGTCATCATATAGAACACCTGACAACCGAATTAATCAGCATTGGCCTTCATAGGCAACCTGAAACCGATGAGGTGATCATAACAAATGTTCGACACTACGATTCTCTCCTTAGAACAAAGGAAAACCTTGAAGAAGCAATAGCAGGACTCGACAACAATCTAAGTGGTGATTTACTTGCTATCGATATTAGGCAAGCTATCCATTACCTAGGCGAAATAACTGGTGAAATAACTACAGATGAGATACTTGGACACATATTTTCCAAGTTTTGCATCGGGAAATAACAAAAAAAACGAGGCTAAATGCCTCGTTTTTAATAAAGTATTATATTCTTTCCTAGAAAATGTATGTAATCCCAAATTTTCCACCGGAAAAAGCGCTGCCACTCCCAAGTTCAAGATTTAAACCAAAATTCTTTGTAAAGAAGTAACGACCACCAACTTGCGCATTAATTCCTAGACCCGAACTACCACTTCCCTCATAGTTCGACGACGATGACCAAATATAAAAACCAAGGCTTAATCCAGCGTAGAAATCGAAGTTACTAGGCATATTGAGTATTCTATTAAAATGGTAGTTACCATTTCCAGCAAAACCAAAAATTGTATGGTGGTAGTTCTCTCCTGCCCATCTATCAGTATAAGTCCTGAAAGATCCCTCAAAACCTACTGTGATATCTTTATAAATTCCAAAATCCATTCCTGCATAAATTGGAATACCCCAACCAGAAAAACCCACACCAGCATTAACCTGTTTTTGCCCTTTTACAAGAGGTGCTTGAGCATTTACTGCTATAACAGCAAAAATCGAAAGAAGTAATACCAAACTTAATTTTCTCATAGTAATTAATTATTTATTAGGTTATTAATTAGTTGCACAAAAAGTTTCGTTCATTATAATAATATTAATGCTTACTGTAAAAAACTTGACCCCCTCGATTCAACAATTCGTATAAAATTCTCAACAGATCGATCGTAACCTTTTTCAATATCTTTTGGGAAATAGCATTCTGGAACTTCACCATTTCTTCGATGATACGAAATGCAATCGCAGCAAACACCATGCTTACCACATGGGTATGAACAATTACAATTCTTTGAGTTCAATTCCTTTTTACAATCCATTTTAAATTTATCTACACAAAGCAATTTATATGCCAATTAACCAGAGCCTAAAGTCCTAAAAATATATCCTGATAATAAGATAAGTAAGAGAATGCTTCCTCTGTCACTTTGTCAAGATTACTTCCCTCGCGCTTAATAAACTTTTTGCTAGTGTGATCAAAAGTAACATAAGAGCTATCAGTAACAAACCCAAAACCATCGTTAAACACATAGTAAGCAAAAGGCTTATATCCATTAGATAGGATATTCCTTGAAAGTTTAAATTTTCTAGTATCAAAACCAAACTGAGTAAGAAGCGTTGCGGCAAGATCAACCTGAGAACAAGTTGAGTTTACAATCATTGGATCAGTTGATATAGCTCCACCTAGCCATAACATTGGAATTTTGAATTTATTTATTGAGTAATTAGGGTCTTTCCCAGGATAACGATGTCCATGATCTGCAATCAGTATGAATAAAGTATTTTTGTACCACTCCCTAGTTTTGGCTTGATTGAAAAAGTTGCCAATACAGCTATCGGTATAGTTAACAGAACTTAAAAACTTTGTTTGCTCATCAGTTCCTGTAAACTTAGGTTTTCTGGGGATCTCAAATGGTTCATGGCTGGTGAGAGTAAAAAACATCTTGAAGAAAGGTGTTTTTGCTGAGTCACAATCAACAAGCAGACGGTTAAACATATACTCATCGTGTACTCCCCATTTTGAATTACGGTATGATTTAGGAAAATCGTCCTGAGTAATCAGTTTTCTGAACTTTGAAGAGTATAGGTAAGAGCGAATGTTTGCAAAATCGGGATTACCACCATAATAAAAAGTAGTTTTATACCCAACACTATCAAACACTCCGCTGATTGTAGCAAGTTTTTGCGATTTCAATGGATATTTAATGATAGATTTTGTAGACTGTGCAGGGAAACCGCTTATTGTTGCTACAATCCCCTTATCGCTTCTATCACCACTGGCAAAGACTTTTGTAAAAAGAATTCCTTGTTTGCAAAGAGCATTCAAATTCGGAGTAATATTTGGCAATCCACCTAATGGTTCCACCATCTTTGCGCTAAAGCTTTCAAGTAGGATGATTACAATATTTGGACGATTTGAGTTTAAAACCTTTATACTTGATCCATTGTCAAGCATCAGTTCAGAAGATATTTGTTTTGCTTTAGCTTTATCTATATAACTTGGGTATTTCTTATACATTGAACCTGATTTTGAAATAGAATACATCATATTCCAAACCGAGTTGAGGGCTGCGTGGTTGCAGTACATATTTTGGCTGAAGTATACCTTTCCCGGATTCATCGATGCAATTCCAAAATTGCCCCGAATTGGAATAATCATCAAAGCAGAAAAGAAGATAAATGAAGGGATATACCACCATTTTCCTCTCCTTAACTCAGTTTTACTATTTAGAACCCATTTTCTATAAAGGAAAAAGAATAGAACAAATATCAATGCAGTAACAACTACTAATGAAATTATTAGCAACGGTTTAACTGATGCCATTGCCTCCTCGGGTGTTTTCAAATACAACAATGGTGTTGCATCAATCCTAAAACCCCAATTCCTATAAAGCTCGGCATCCGAGACAATTATTATAGAAAATATTGCTAAAAGAAAAACTGTATAGTACTTGAAAACATTAATAATCCATTTCTTATCAGCATAAAAAAGAAAAGCCATAATTAGCCCTGATAAGAGAAGGATGTACCCAATCAACGAAGTATCCATCCAAGCCCCTCTAACCATTATTCCAAACCATTCAAGCAAATTAACATGAGAAGTTTGGTTGAATTCATATATCATAAAGAAAACTCGGGCAAACGTTAGAAATACTAGCCAAAACAGGAAGTATCTGACAAAGAAATACAAACGTTGTTTCATAGATGAAAGATTAGGGAGCGAATTTATTAAAAAGTTAAAGGATTTAGCCTAATTGGATTAAAAACAAATTGTATAAATTTGTTTTTAATCAATCTCAAAAAACCAAAAATGAAAGTAAAATCATTAATTATAGTAATATTAACAATACTCATCTGGGGATGTTCAAATAAGCACAATCAACCCATTCAAAAAATAGATTGGGCTATTGCACTGCATGGTGGTGCTGGAAATATCACTCCTGAAGACTATACAAAAGTACAAGTAGAACAATATACATATGAATTAAACAACGCACTAAATATCGGGAAAAAGATACTTTCAGAAGGAGGAACAAGTTTAGATGCCATAGAACAAGTAATCCGTTACCTTGAGAATTGTCCACTATTTAATGCTGGTAAGGGTGCCGTATTTACTCACGATGGAAAGAATGAGCTAGATGCTGCAATTATGGATGGAAACGGGCTTAGAGCGGGTGCTGTAGCAAATGTTGGAGATATTAAGAACCCAATTAGCGCAGCACGTTTAGTTATGGATAAATCTGAGCATGTTCTATTAGTAGGGAAAGGTGCTTCAAAATTCGCAGCTTCACAAGGTGCAGAAATAGTTGATAGCAGCTACTTTTTTACTGAAAAAAGCTGGAAATCGCTTCAAAAAGCGCTTGAGAACGAAAAGATGAAAAATAAAAAAATGGGAACAGTTGGATGTGTAGCACTAGATAAGCACGGAAACCTTGCAGCAGGTACTTCAACTGGAGGCATGACAAATAAGAAATACGGTCGTGTTGGAGATGCTCCAATTATTGGTTGCGGAACATATGCAAATAATAGTACTTGTGCGGTTTCAGCAACAGGTCATGGGGAATTTTTTATCAGGCATACCGTATCGCATGATATTTCTGCGCTTATGGAATACAAGGGACTTTCATTAATTGATGCGGCCAATCTGGTTGTAAAAGATAAACTTGTAAAGGCTGGAGGAGCAGGCGGTGTAATAGCAGTTGATAAATTTGGCAATGTTGCTCTAGTTCTTAATACAAAAGGGATGTTCCGTGCATTTGCTAAATCCAATGGAGAACAGGCTATATCTATTTTTAAGGAATAGATTTTCATTCACTTAATACTTATTATTCTAAATTACAGTAAAATATGTATTTAGTTTTGTCCTAGTTTACGATTTATCGGTGAATAATTGATTTTTTAAAAATAGATTTATTAAATTGCTAGAAATTATAAACAACTTACTTAAAATGGCATTAAAAGTTAAATCAGAAAAAGTAAGAGCTAATGGAAAAATTCTAGTTTTCCTATTCTTCTTCTTAATGTTACTAATTCTTTTTGCTATCTTTTTTATTGGAATGCTCTTAATCGGTGGATATCCTGTTAACCATGAGTATGTAGTTTATTATATTGATTTTATTCCACTTACCATTGTATTGCCTTTCGTAATTGCCTTAACGTCAGTATTATCATACAGAACTTCATTAATGCACGTATCGCCTGCAAGTAATTTAAATATTGAGAAACTTAAAGAATTTTTTATTACTAAAAATGGGTTTAGAGTTGTTGAGGAACGTGAAGGGTTCGTAAAATTTGAAAAGGCCAAATTCTTTCCACGTATTCTATGGCTTAATATTGATAAACCAACTATTGAGGTTAAAGAGAATGAAGTTTTGATCAAAGTTGAAAAACATACCGAATCTGTGTTAACTCCTCTTTTAGTATACGGTAAGCAATACGATTTAAGCCCTGAAAACTAAATTATACTTAACCCAAACCAACTAACCCTGAACAAGTTCAGGGTTTATTTTTTTAATCATTAAATAATCAGAAATGCCCCCTACCGTACCTTCTTCTCAGTAAAGAGAAATGTTTTGAGAACATTCAACGAATGTCTGAGAAAGATAAAAAGAACAATGTAAAACTTCGATCCCTCTTCAAAACACATCAAAGTGCTGAAATTGGAAGATATTACTTGTATTGAGGCAATGAGGAAAAGGGTTGGAATTGTTTAGGGTAAATGAAACTTTAGATACTTACAAAGCTGATTAATATTCTTGAACTCAACAACTGAAGAACCATTGCTTATCTCCCAGCAAAGACAATTGTCTTTACTATAACACTTTACCTGATCATTATTAGATGTTTCATTTGAAACAACCTCATAACCAATTCTTTCAAGCGCTCGTTTTGTCCAAATATAATGGTTATCGCAATCTGCTGATAAGCCTATTGTCCAGTTTGAAGCTGTTTTATGGAGGAAGGTTCCAGTAGAAAAATCAAGGTATACTTCAGTATTTTCAAAAAGTCGATTTAATGTATTACTCAACGCCAAGTCCTCAGGTGCACCACATGTTAGACCATCATCAAGCATCAACCAAATTGTATCAACCTCGCGTATGGCAGTATGTAGATCATGTGTAGAGAAAACTACTGTTTTCCCTTTCAGAGATAAATCTTTTAAAAGCTTTACAATTTCATACTTTGAAGGAAGGTCAATGAAAGCAGTTGGTTCATCCATTAGGATTATATCACTATCCTGTGCTAAAGCAAATGCAATCATTGCTCTTTGACGCTCACCATCGCTTAACGAATCTAACTCCCTATGCGAAAGATTAACAAGATTTACCGATTCAATTGCATGATGAATTATATTCTTATCTTCATTTGAAATAGTGCCAAACCACCCTTTATACGGATATCGTGCAATAGCTACAAACTCCGAAACGCTCATATTTGCAGCATGAATTGGTTCTGCTGGAATAAAACTAAGTATCTTAGAGAATTCGCTTCTTTCAATACCTCTATAGGGTTGACCTTTTATTAAAACATCGCCAGATATAGTGGGCTGAAGCCTAGCAACACTGCGTAAAAATGTACTCTTTCCTACCCCATTTCGCCCAATAATTGCAATAAAGTCGCCACTAAAAGCAGATGCACTGATTAAAGGGTAAAAGAGCTCTGATTCAGCAGAAGTATCAAAGCCTATTCTTAGATTAGTAATATCGATTATTGGTTTCTGAATCATACTATACTCCACTAAATCGTTTATTCTTAATCACAACATATATTACAACTGGAATTCCCATTAATGCTGCAATCGAGTTAATGGGTAAAGTATAATTCGCTCCAGGAAGTTGAGATATAATATCACAAATTAAAAGGACTACAGCACCTGCTATTACTGAGGCTGGAATTAGTATCGTATGGTTTGATGTTTTAAATAGCATTTTAACCACGTGAGGGACAGCAATACCAATAAAACCAATGGGTCCACAAAATGCGGTGGTTGCTCCAGCAAGTAAACTGGTTGATAGAAACACTAAGAACCTAACTAATCCAACATTTAAACCAAGATTACGAGCATAATTCTCTCCTAAAAATATCACATTAAGCGGGCGTGCCAGTATAATTGCCATGGACAGACCCAAGAATGTCAACAGAGAAAAAAACCATATTTGAATACCCGTTACACTGCCCAAGCTTCCCATCGTCCAAATAACAAATGAACGTAAAACTGATTCGTTGCTAAAGTATTGCAAAATGCTTACCACTGCCGAAGCGGCAGAGCCAAACATCATACCCATAATAAGTATAGTCAAAATATCCTTTATGCGAACCGATACTGCCAGAATTAAAAGGAGAACAAGCATTGATCCAATTAGTGCTGCTGTTGCAATACTCAGCTGCGAAACCCAAATGGGTATTGAAAAAGCGGATAAACCTAAAACCACCAATGCAACACCTAAGCTGGCACCTGAGCTAATCCCCAGAACATAGGGACCAGCTAATGGATTTCGAAAAATTGTTTGCATCTGCAACCCGCTTACAGCTAGTGCAGAACCTGCAAGAACAGCAGCTATTGTCTTAGGTAATCTAAAGTTCACCAAAATTTGCCTTGCAACTGGGTCTTTTATATCATTACCTAATATGAAGTCAATAAAATGGATGAATGGAATCTTCACAGAACCGAGCAAAAGATCCAAAATGGCAAATAGAATGAATAATCCAAACAATCCAATAAAAAGGGTTACAATCCTATTTTTCCCAATATTCTTTGATCCTTTAGGAGTCATTCTATTTTTCTATAGTAGTAAAACTTATGCTCGGGTAGCAATTCTGGGTGAAAGATATAAATTAAATCCTTTAGAATAAGATTTGGGTGTACAACTCCCGATTCCCAAAAGTCGTTTCCTCCTGTACTTGTTGATCTTAAGTTATTATTATAAACCTGACCATTTTTTACAGGAATTAAGGATAACAACCTTTCATCGGATTGTTTTATATCTTCTAGAGTAGAAGCTGCACCGGGGTTCAACCAAATATCGGCATTCATACCAGTTTCAATTGCTTTCTCGTAGCTAATTGTATAACTTTTTGAACCATCAAGAAATTTAAATAAGTAGTCACCACCAGCATCTTCAATCATCTTTACAAAGTAGTTTGAACCACCAGGAAAATACCATGAGTCTTTGTAGGGAAGATTTAGAAACACTCTAGGTTTAGTTTTAACTGTTTGTGCTAGTTTAACTGCATTATAATATTCATACTTTATACTATTGAAAACTGAATCGGATCTATCTTTAGCTTTTAATATAACGCCAAATGCCTTAATCCATTCTGCCTTACCCAGTGGATTATTTTCTAAGTAATCGCCTATAAAAATTAGTTTAATACCAAGCTCCTTCAGTTTAAAAAGATACCCAACAGATTCAGCTCCAACTCCATAGCAGATTACAGCATCAGGTTTAAGACTAACAATCAGTTCGTAGTTTAAATTTTGATCGTACCCAACATCCAAAACCTCCCCTTTTTCTATCCTTGAAATTAAACTTTTACTATTTACAAAAGAGATTCCTGAAACTCCAATTATGGTTGAAGTTTCCTTAAGCTCATCAATATATGCTATATGAGTAGTAGAAAGGCAAATCAACCGTTTTATGGGTGCATAAAAAACTTCAGTATTATCCTTTGATTTAAAATGAAAATGCTTTGGACTATCAACAAAAAAATAGTTGTAATCAATATTTTTTGCACCCTGCCATGGATTATACACGGTTAGTTTAGTACAACTATCATTATATTGAATAGCAAATCCTTTAGCGTATTCATTAGTTAAAGCCTTTTGAGAAGCAATTTCATTCCTATTACCATAACAGCCAAAGAATGTGAATATCAACACAATATAACAAATTCTAATTATCACTTTTTTCCCACGAAAGTAGTCATTAGGCGAATATTATAAAACGTAATTTCACATTAAATATAAAATCAATAAAAAATTTAAGAATGCTTTTAAATAGAATTGAAACCTAACCAAAACAATTTTTATTATTTTTACTGTAATTGATTGAAGGAATGCTTTACCAAAATAATTCGAATAGTTCACTGATTGATTACACTCTTTTTGAGAGTCTTCCAGGGTATGGTTTAATTGTAAATTATAATGGCGATTCGCTAGCAATCACCAATGACCTTGTTGATTTCCTTAAGATTGACAAGACCAAAAGTATTCCAAGTTTTTTAGACCTTTTCGAACAGTTTAAAAATTTTAATGGTTTTGATGAGTTAAAGTATAAAAACCATATTGAAATATTGCATCCGATCTCGCCAAATAGAAATATTTGCCTACAGTTTACTTTTAAAGAAATTGAAATAAGGGGCAATAAACACATTACTATTTGGATAAAAGATAAAACCAAAGCAAGAAAACACGATAGAGTTAAAAAAATTCTTGCCAATCTTGCCAAATCAGAAGTTCAAACAAAGGATTTTCGGCTATATTATAAGTCTGTACAAGAGGAGCTTAATAAGGTTTTAGATGCAAATAATTTTTTTGTAATACAGTTTGATAGGTACCAGCAAAACCTTGTTCTTGCGTATATAGCAGATGAAATGGATAGTTTCTCAAGGTTTCCTTTTGGAAAAACGCTTAGCGAGTACATAATTAACCAAAAAAAACCTGTTTTACTTAAACAGCAAGATATTCTAGAGCTTAAAAGCAAAGGTCTAATCGAAATAGTAGGAACGCTTGCTAAATGCTGGATGGCAGTGCCCCTTTTTAGCAATAATGAAGTATACGGATTAATTGGGCTCCAAAGCTATACCTCTGAAAATGCTTATTCAATAGATGATCTCGAGATACTTGAATTTGTTTCAATACAAATCTCAGCAGGCATTAAGCATAAAGAGATTGAAAAAAATTTACAGATGGCAAAGGAAAGAGCCGAGGAATCGGATAAACTCAAGTCGTCATTCCTTGCCAATATGAGTCACGAAATTAGAACCCCAATGAATGCCATTATTGGGTTTTCGGAGCTTATCACCAGAAAAACTATTCCTCAAGAAAAAAAGGATATTTACGCACAATATATCACAAGTAGTGGTAAAGCATTGTTAAATCTAATTGATGAGATTATTGACATTGCAAAAATAGAAGCCGGTCAACTAAAGATAAACAAAACTACAACTTACGTCAATGTAATGTTGAACGAGATTATTGATTACATCAATAACGAAAAGAAAAAGAATAAGAAAGATCATATTCTTATAACAAAAAACGAGGCAATTCACGATATAAACTTCTGCTTCCTGTGTGATCCACTTAGGCTAAAACAGATAATCACAAATCTATTGAATAATGCTCTTAAATTTACGTTTGAGGGGCTAATCGAGGTAGGTTATATAATGCCAAATAACGTTACCATCGTTTTTTATGTTAGTGATACTGGGATTGGATTAAGCGACGATAAACTTCCATTAATTTTTGAAAGGTTTAGGCAAGCCGACGATACAATTACACGTCAATTTGGAGGTACAGGGCTTGGCCTTGCAATTTCTAAAAAGCTTGTTGAAATGATGGGTGGACGAATTTGGGTAGAATCTGAAAAGGGAAAGGGCTCAACATTCTTCTTTTCACTTCCTCTTATCATTCCAGATGTTGGTAGAAAGATTATTGAATCAAAAGCGGAATCGAATTTTACGGATTCATTCGAAGGGAAAACCATACTAATAGCTGAAGATGAGGACAATAACTTTATTTTCCTTGAAGAGGTTCTTAATCCTACAAAGGCAAAAATTATACGAGCAAAAAATGGAATTCAAGCTGTTAACATAATAAAAACCCAGAATGACATTTCGGTTATCCTTATGGATATTAAGATGCCCGAAATGGACGGCTATCAAGCAACTAGCATTATTAAAGAAATCAAACCATCAATCCCTGTAATTGCCCAAACGGCCTATGCAATGGCCGAAGATATAATAAAAGGGAAAAATGTTGGTTGCGATGAATACCTTTCAAAACCTATTAAACCTGAAGTACTAATAAATACATTAAAACGATTTATTTAGCGAGCTAAACTATTAAATCACAATCAGTTTAACGGTTATTTCTATAATTTTATATCTACAATTTATTGAAAAAGCCCATAAATATTGTACCCGCCATTTTTTTCCACCTATTTTGATTCGAGTCATTATAGTTAATAACAAAAATTATACATTTGTTATCGACTAATACAACTAATTAACCGAATGATACATTTAAGCAAGTCTTTACGACTACTTATGTTTATTTTTTTGCTATTTCAATTGACTAATGGTTTTACTCAGGAAATTCAAAAAGATAGTAGTTCTCTTGTAGTTAA
>Ga0116170_10003831_pt1 | contig 13997 bp, 14 predicted proteins | sample AD_JPNHW1_MetaG_FD_89797 | JGI IMG/M metagenome (GOLD analysis project Ga0116170, IMG submission 89797) | Active sludge microbial communities of municipal wastewater-treating anaerobic digesters from Japan - AD_JPNHW1_MetaG | ecosystem: Engineered > Bioreactor > Anaerobic > Digestate | place...
CTCAAGCGCGTCGATCTGCTCGGTTACCCGCATCGTCCCGAGCTCGGCGGCCATCGCGGAGCCGTCCTTCGCGATGAGCATGAGCGAGGTGATGACCGGGGCGAACTCCCTGCCGAGCGACATCCCGACGGCCGCCCCCGTGCCGATCTCCGCCTGAAAGGGCTGGAGGTGCGTCACCATCTGAAGGGCGAAGATCATCCCGATCGCGAGGCTCGAGAGGAAGATGATGAAAACCGAGTTGACCCCGATGCACTCGAGCTGCTCGACGAGAAGATAGAGCCGGTACGGCGGCTTAACCGCTTGGCGGGCGATCTCGCCGAGAAAGGCGAAATACCGACCGGTTTCCTCGAGCTTTCCCATGACGGCGCGGTACGCGGATACGGATTTCCGTTCTTCCATAGGTAAAGTGTAATCCTCAGGCGATGCGGCCGCCAGAAAATTACCGGGCATTTCCCCGAAAGTCCCGATCGGGTATACTATAAGCCGTGATGCGCGATAAAAAAGCCGACTGTACCTTCTTCTCGAACGCCGCGTGCGAGTTCTGGCCCTGCCATGGGCTCGAAGGCCAGAACTGCCTCTTCTGCTACTGCCCGCTCTACCCGTTCGACTGCGGCGGCGACTTTACCCTGACGCACGGCGTCAAGGATTGTTCCGCGTGCCTGAAGGTCCACGACGAAGGCGGCTACGAGTTCGTGACGCGCGAGCTCAGGCGGAGATACCCGCCGAAGGGATAATGCCCCGCCGTCTGGTATGCGCCCCGCCGACAGATACGCACCCCGCCGGGAGGGTAATTCCCCGCCGGGAGAATAGAATCCCGTCGGCGTCAGGCGCGGGCCGCAGCGTAAACGGTACGCCCTGCGCCCGGGCAATCTAGCCGATCGCCTCGGTGCCGCGCTCGCCGGTGCGGATGCGGACGCATTCGGCGAGGTCGTACACGAAGATCTTCCCGTCGCCGAGCTCGCCGGTGCGCGCGCCCTTCTGGATCGCCTCGAGGCACGGCTCGACGAACTCCTCGTTCACCGCGATCTCGATGCGGATCTTCCGGAGGAGATTCCCCGTTTCCTTGGTGCCGCGGTAGTGCTCGGTGACGCCCCGCTGCCTGCCGTGGCCGAGGACCTCCGACACCGTGATGAGGTGCACGTCTATCGCGTAGAGCGCGTCCTTAACCTCGTCGAGCCTGAACGGCTGGATGATGGCGACTATCATTTTCATCGTATCGTCTCCTTAATTCCGCGTCACTCGATTACCGTGTACGCGCGCTCGTTGTGCTGGGTCGCGTCAAGGCCGATCGCCTCATCCTTCTCCGAAACCCGAAGCCCTATCAGGCGGTCGACGACCCACAGGATCGCCGAGCTTCCGCAGAAGGCCGCGAAGATCGTGACGAGCGCGGCGAGCGCCTGGACGCCGAAAAGCTTCGCGCCGCCGAACGCGAGTCCCGCGATGCCCGTTCCGCCCGCCATCGCGAAGCCGCGCGTGATCGCGGGATCGGCGAGGAGGCCGGTGCCGAGTATGCCGAGAAGCCCCGCTATGCCGTGCACGCCGAAGGCGTCGAGCGAGTCGTCGTAATGGAGCGCGTTCTTGACAAAGACGACCATGGCGTAGCAGACGAGACCCGCCGCGGCTCCGAGCGCCATGGCGCCCGCGAGGTTGACGTAGCCCGCCGCCGGGGTGATGACGACCAGTCCCGCGACGCCGCCGGTCGCGAAGCCGAGGATCGTCGGCTTTTTCTGGATAATCCAGTCAAGCGCGGCCCACACGAGCGCCGCCGCGGCGCCCGCCATGTTCGTGTTGAGGAAGGCCTGCGCCGCGAGCCCGTCGGCCGCGAGACCCGAACCCGCGTTAAAGCCGAACCACCCGAACCAGAGCATCGCCGCGCCCGCGAGGGTATAGGTAAGGTCATGGGGAGGCGCGCCCCGAAGGTTCCGCCGCCGCCCGAGCGCGAGGGCGCACGCGAGCGCGCTGAACCCGGAGTTGATCTCGACGACGGTGCCGCCCGCGAAGTCAGCCAGCCCTTGCCGCGCGAAGAGCCCGTTCGCGGACCACATCATGTGCGTGAGCGGGATATAGACGACGACGGTCCAAAGCGAGATGAAAAGGACGTACGCGGGAAACTTCATCCGCTCGGCCATCGCGCCCGAGATGACCGCCGGGGTTATCACCGCGAACATGCACTGGAACGCGATGAAGGCGATATGGGGTACGCGGCCCGTCGCGTCGCTGACGAAGTACGGGCTCACGTCCGAGGGCCCGATCCCGGAGAGCATCGCCCAACGGAAATCGCCGAGGATTCCGGGGACGAGCTCGCTCGGGCTAAAGGCGAGGCTATAGCCGAAGGTCACCCAGATGACGCTCACGACCCCGAGGCTCGTGAAGCTTTGCATCATGATATTAAGGACGTTTTTTTTCTTGACGAGGCCGCCATAAAACATTCCCAGGGCGGGAACTGTCATAAACATGACGAGAGCGGCGGAAAGAAGCACCCAGACGGTATTTGCCCCGCTGATGTGCACCGACAGATCCGAAGTCATACAACCTCCATTGATCATATTACGCGTGCGTTTCAGTACCGGTAGAAAATATCGTCTTTGAGAATTTCTACGAACGTGTAGAGATGCGTAGGTTAATACGAAAGTTCGGGTTTAATCAACTAGGCGAAGACCGTTCCTCGCCGTTAGGGTGCCTTGAGGGCGGGTATGAGGGCGAGCTCGTAACGCGCGAGCGCGGTGAGCTCGTCTGCGATAGATTCCCCGCAAGCGTTGGTTTCCCCGCGGGCAAGCGCGGCGGCGAGTTCCGCGCGCGACCAGAGCCTGATCTCGTCGACCTCGGCGGGATCGGCGGCGAGGGCAACCGCGCGCGGAAGCGTCGCGATGAAGGCGAAGACAAGCTCGCGTTCGATCGCGGTTTCCCACGCGAACTTCCCGATCAGCCGCACCGCGCCGGGATCGATCAGGCCGATCTCCTCGCGCGCCTCGCGGCGAAGCGCCGTCTCGAGGGTCTCGCCGAAGGAGACGTGGCCGCCGACCGCGCAGTCCCACCTTCCCGGCTGAACGAGCTTTGCCATTGAGCGTTTTTGCATCCAGAACATACCCGCGCCGTCCGTCAGCCAGAGCCGCACGACGGGATGGAGCGGTTTCGCGCCGCCTGCGTGGCAAAGCGGGCGCGGAGCCGATCCGACGACGGCTCCCGACGCGTCGACGATTGGGAGCGTCTCGCCCATGCCCTCGGGGACAGGGCCAGAGCTCAGCCCGCTCGCGCCAGGATTCACCCCGCGCGTCTCGGCGTTTACGCCGCGTGCTCCGGCGTTCACCCCGCGCGAACGGGCGTTCACCCCGCGCATGGGAAAACGCACGACGAACGCGGGAACGGTCCACGCCGCGACGTACAGAAGGGCAAGTATCCAGAAAAGCGCGCCGGCGATGAAACTCCACGCGGCCTTCGACCAATAGAGGGCGGCGACCGCCGTGAGCGCCGAATGCGCGAGCGTGAGAAAACCAAAACCCGCGATCATCGCCGTCATGCGCCCGACGGCCGCCGCGGGGAGGGTCCCGAGACCGGACTTCCGCTCGATATACGGAAGGAATAATCGATGCGGTCCCAAGGCGCCGAGGATCATCATGAGCGCGAGGACGCCGCCCGAGACGGCGGGCTTAAGCCTGAAATACACGGGGTCGGACAATGCCCAGGAAAGCGCGCCCATCGCGACGAGGAGGATCGTATCCACGAGCGAAAAGGCGTCGACGCGGCGCTCTTTGATCAGGATGACGAAAAACTCGCCAAGCCCGAGCGCGACGCCCGCGACGAGCCCGGCGGTCTCGCCGCAGAACGAGTCCACCGCGATGTACAGAAGGATCGGCGCAAACCCGGGAAGAAACGAAAGCAGCACGTTCTTTTGGCTCATGATGCGGAAAGTATACCGACGATCGAGCACGAAAAACAATACGCGCTCAGGCGGGACGATGGGCGTGGAGGGGACGACTCATGCGGCCCCGCCCCTACTCTCCGTATTGCCCGTACCGCGCCCATCGGGTAGACTCCAGGAATAACGACTCGATTGCATAAAAGGACATCGCATGAAGTTTTCCACCACTCCCGCGCGCGCGCTCGAACGGGTAAGGGGCCTACCCCCCGAACTCAAGCTCTATCTCGCCGCGCTCGCGATTTCAGCCCTGGGGCTTGGCTTCTCCAACGATATCATCTCGAACTATTTTAAGGACGCGTATAACGTCACGCCGTTTCAGCGCGGGCTCATCGAGTTCCCGCGCGAATTGCCCGGCGTGATAACGACAATAGTCGTCGCGATCCTCGCGGGATTCAGCGACATATGGATCTCGATCATCGCGCAGGCGCTCGCCCTCGCCGGCATCACCGTGCTCGGGTTCGCGACGCCCACCTTCCGGCTGATGCTCCTGTTCATCTTCGTCAACTCGCTCGGCCAGCATCTCTTTATGCCGCTCCAGGACTCGATCGGGATGAATCTCGTCGGGAGGGCAAATCTCGGAAAGCGTATGGGTCAGTTCAAGGGCGTGACGACGGCTTTTCAGATGCTCGCCGCCATCGCCGTTTTCCTCGGATTCAGGTTCGGGTTTTTCAGCTTCAAGACGCCGGTGAAGTGGGTATTCGTCATCGCCGCGGGGCTTTTCGCGCTCGTGCTCGTCATCCTCGCCGTACTTGAGGCGAGAACGCGCAAAAACGAGATAACGCACGAACGCGTCCGCTTCGTGATACGGAAGAAGTATCGCCTGTACTACGCGCTCGTCATCATGTTCGGCGTGCAAAAGCAGATCATGCTCGTGTACGGCCCATGGGTACTCATCGAGCTGCTCGGCAAAAAGGCGGACACGCTCGCCATACTCGGCATTATCGGCTCCGCGTGCGGGGTATTCTTCATCCCGGCGCTTGGGCGATGGCTCGACCGCTTCGGCATCAAGGCAATGCTCTACGCCGACGCGCTCTCGTTCATCGGCGTGTACCTGCTGTACGGGCTCGTGTCCGGCGGCTACGCCTCGGGGGCCCTGCCCACCGTCGGATGGACGGTATTTCTCGCGTACGGGGTCTTCGTCGTTGACCGCATGTCGACGCAGATGGGCATCATCAGGACGGTCTACCTCAGGACGATCGCCGTCGACCCGCGCGACGTCACCCCGACGCTCTCGCTCGGCATGAGCATGGACCACACGGTCTCGATCGCGTGCGCGTTCGCGGGCGGAATCGTGTGGTCGCGCTGGGGGCCGCAGTACATCTTCTACCTGGCCGCGGCGCTTTCGCTCGTCAATCTCTACGTCGCGATACGGGTTCGCCTGCCCGAGGGGAAATAAGCCGAGGCGGCAGGGCGCGAGGCGCGATACTCGGGTTTCAGCCGACGAAGAAGAGCGCGAGCCCGGCGACCGCGGCGCACGAGCCGACGATCTCGAGCGCGCCGACGCGGCGCCCGAAGATCAAAACCGAAGGCGGGATGATGAGCACGGGGGTGAGCGAGCTCAAGGTCGAGACGACGCCGGCCGCGGCGTGCTGGATCGCGAAGAGGAGGAGCCCGACGCCGACGAAGGGACCGAAGATCGAGGCCGTCGCGATGAGCCTGAGTCCCTTTCGGTCGCGGACCGCGGAGACGATCTCTCCTCCCTTCCCCGTCGCGAGCGCGAAGGCGAGGAACCCGGCGAGGGCGCTGGCGATCCTGACCTGGGTCGCCGACACCGAGCTCACGCCCGAGGCGCCCGCCTTGGTGAGGAGGGTCGCGACCGCCATGGCGATCGCCGAGAGTATTCCATAGATGATGCCCTTCCAGTACCGTCCGTTTCCCTTGCCCAAACCGGAGGCAACCGTTCCCGCGCGGTTTCCCGCGAACACGGTGAGCACGATGCCGCCGACGCAGAGGGCCATGCCGGCAAGCGACCAGGGCCCGGGTGCCTCCCCAAAAACGGCGAACGCGCCGAGCGCGGTGAACGGGACCGAGAGCGCCATGAGGAGCATGGATAGGCGGGAGCCGATCCAGTCGTAGGCGTGCAGGAGGAAATAGTCGCCGACGACGAAACCGACGAGACCAGACGCGCCGAGAAAGCCCCACGCGGAAGGCGATAGCCCATGGGGAACGGGGCTCCCCATAAGGAAGAACGCGAGCGCGGCGAGGTAGAGGCTGCCGAACGTGACCTTGAGTGTATTGACCGCCATGACGCCGACGCGCTTGACGGCCTTTTCCATAATAAGCGCGGCGACGGTCCAAGAAACGGCGGTGCCGAGCGCGGCGAGTTCTCCGATATGAGCGGGCATTGCATCTCCTCACGGGGCGAGTCGTCGGCGCGCACGCGCTTCCGCTCGCTTGAGCCTTTATACCCGATTGGACGGCGAACATCAATCGAACCATGACGCGCGCCGAGCGGGAAACCTTGCGACGCGCGGCAATTCCCTTGCCATTCTTCCCGTTTGTGCCTATTTTTGTTTAATGGACAAAACGCCAATCATGGAAGTCCGCGACCTCCGCAAGTCGTATGGCAAGGTCGAGGCCGTCCGCGGGATATCATTCTCGATCCCCGAGGGAAGCTGCTTCGGGCTCCTCGGCCCGAATGGGGCCGGGAAGACCACGACGATCGAAATGATGGAAGGAATCCTCTCCCCCGACGGGGGTAGCGCGCTCTTTCGGGGAAAGCCGATCGGCCACCGCTTCCGCGAGAAGGTCGGCATCCAGTTCCAGAACACGGCCCTGCCCGAGTTCATCACCGTCAAGGAAACCCTCGAGCTCTTTCGCGCCTTCTATCCCGCGCCGCGAACGATCGACGACATCGTCGAGCTCTGCTCGCTCGGCGACATCCTCGAGCGCGACAACCGGAAACTTTCCGGCGGGCAGCGGCAGCGCATGCTCCTCGCGATCGCGCTCATCCCGCGCCCCGAGATGCTCTTTCTCGACGAGCCGACGACCGGGCTCGACCCGCAGGCCAGGCGCAACTTCTGGGATCTCATCGAAGGTGTCAAGCGCGAGAACACCTCGATCCTCCTGACGACCCATTACATGGACGAGGCACAGGCCCTGTGCGACCGCATCGCGATCGTCGACCGCGGGAAGATCCTCGAGCTCGACGAGCCCGCCCGCCTCATCGAGCGGCATTTCACCGGGCAGCTCATCAGGCTTCCCCTCCAGGAAGGGAACGGAAAGACGACGGAGATCCTTTCGGCGCTCGGCGCGAGGCGCTCGGGCGATTACTGGGAGATCGACACCGTGGCGCTCGACGCGACGATGAAGCGACTGCTCGAGGCGAACCTCAGCCTTGACGGCCTTTCGATCCATAAGCCGGACCTCGAGGACCTGTTCATCAAGCTGACCGGGTCATCGCTGAGATCATGATGATCGGACCACGCAAAAACGGGAGTGAAACATGATGAGAAAATTCCTCGCGGTGCTCAAGGCGAGAACGATGGAGTTCGTCAGGGACCGCGGCACCTTTTTCTGGAACCTCCTCTTTCCCATCCTGATGGTCGCCGGTTTTTCATTCGCCTTCACGGGCGACGGCAAGACCCTCTTTAAGGTCGGCCTCATCGGGGACCGCGCGGCGCTCGAGGCCCCCGCGTCGGCGCGGCGTCTCCCCGAAGGAGACGCGATCGACCCGCGCGCGATGCGCGGCTTTCTCGCCATCCCGGAGCTCAAGCTCATCCCCTACGGCGACGCGGCAAGCGCGTCCGCCGCATCCGGCGAGCCGGGACTCGCGACCGCGCTCGACAGGCTTAAAAAGCATCAGCTCGACATGGTCGTCGACCTTTCCGAGGGAAACTACTACCTCAACGACCGCTCGCCCGCGAGCGACACCCTCTCACGGCTTCTCGCCGGGGAGGCCGCGCGCGTGCGGGACGCAGACGCGATGGCGGGGATCAAGCCGACCGCGGCTGACAAGCCCGCGACAGGCGGCTTTACCGCGAAGACGGTATCGGGCGACTCGATTCGGTACGTCGACTGGCTCGTCCCCGGCGTCATCGGCATGAACATGATGTTCTCGTGCCTCTTCGGCGTCGGATTCGTGCTCGTGCGCTACCGGAAGAACGGCGTGCTCAAGCGGCTCAAGGCGACGCCGGTCGGCGCGCTCAACTTCCTCACCGCGCAGGCGGTATCCCGCTTCCTCATCGCGTTCGCCACCTCGATCGTCGTGTACGCGGGAACCAACGCGTTCCTCCATTTCAAGATGGAGGGAAGCTATCTCCTCCTTACCGTCATCCTGGCGCTTGGCATCCTCAGCATGATCGCCCTCGGTCTCCTCTTCGCCACGCGCTTCAAGAGCGAGGAACTCGCGTCGGGGGTCATCAACCTCTTCACCTTCCCGATGATGCTCTTCTCGGGCGTCTTCTTCTCGCTCGAGGGAAGCCCCGCTCCCTTGAGGAACGCGGCGAAGGCCTTTCCGCTCACCCACTTTCTCGACGCCGCGCGCGCGGTCATGCTCGACGGCGCGGGACTCTCCGCGGTATGGCCCCAGATGGCGATCCTCGCGGGCATGAGCGTCGCGTTCATCGCGGTATCGACCGCGCTTTTTAAATGGGAATGACGAATGACAAGCGATAACCCGGTCCACGCGAAGGACCTGCGGCTCATTGGCTCAGGAGCGACCGCGGACGTCTATCGGCTTTCCGATGACACGATCGTGAAGCTCTTCAAGGAATCCTATGGCGAGGAAGCCGCGCGCTACGAAGCCGGGATCGCCGACGCGGTCAGCAAGACCGCGATCAAGGCGCCGCGCTATCGCGGGATGCTGACGATCGACGGAAGGATCGGCGTCGCGTACGACTTCGTTCCGGGGGACCTTCTCTTCGCCAGGCTCCTTGCCGAAAAGCCGCGCGGAGGCATCGCGCTGATCAAAAAGCTCGCGCGCGAACATGCGGCGATGCACGACGCGCGTTTCGACGCGACGCCGAGTGATGCGCAGCGCACCGCACGATGCTCCGGGCTTCCCTCGGAGAAGGATCGGCTTTCCTACCTCATCCGGAACGCCGAAGGCATCGACCGATATCGACCGAGCATCCTCGGCTGGCTCGCCGCGCGCGAGGCGGGGAAATCCGTCTGCCACGGCGACCTCCATTGCGGGAACCTCATCGTCGAGGGAAACGATTTTATCGCGATCGACTGGATGAACGCGTACGCGGGCGACCGCGCGGGGGACGCGCTCCGGAGCTACCTGATGCTCGCCTCGCCGTTCATCCCGATGCCGCTCTCGTTCCCGAAACGGCTCGCGTTCCTCGCGTATAAGCGCGTACTCGCCGAGGCCTACCTCTCGGAATACCGCAAGCGTTCCGGCTTGAGGCGAAAGGACATTCGCGCATGGTGGCCGGCCATCGCGGCGGCCCGGCTCGCGGACCGCGTCCCGGGAGAAAGCGCGTGGCTCCTGCGAAAGATCAAAGGAAACCTTTGGCGCATGAAAGGACGCGCGCGCTAGCGAAACGGCCCGTCAGCGAAGCCCCTCTCCTTCGGCGTCTGGGTCGCGGATCGAGCCTGGCCTGAGGCTCAGCGCATTGCGCGTCGCGCACCAGGCGCCACGCTCGAGCGCGGACGCAATGTCTTGGTCGGAAAGCAAGGCGTGCAGAAACCCCGCGTTGAAAGAGTCGCCGCACCCGATCGCGTTGAGCGCGCCCACCCGCGCGACGCGCCCGCGGTATCCCGATCCGCGCGACGCGGCGAGGGTATCACGCGAGCCCCGCGTGACGACGATGAGGGAACCCGTCTCGGCGCTCCGCTCCCCGATCAATCGGGCAAGCTCGTCCTCGGCAAGCGGGAACCCATACCCGAAGGTCCCGCAAAACTCTTCCTCGTTAATCTTGATGACGTCGGGGGCCGCGCGCGAAAGGGCTAACGCGAGATCGGGTCCGTGAAAGTCAGCCATGACGGCGACCCCCCGTTCCTTGGCGAGCGCGACGATCCGCGCCGGAAGGTCGGGCGGCCACGAAGGCGGCCTACTGCCGGCGAAAAGGAGCGCGTCGACGCCGTCGAGCGATACCGAGACCCGCTCAAGAAACGCGTCCGCCAATTTGTCCCACTCACCCGCCTCGTCGGGCTCGCCCACGACGAGCTCGGTCGCGCGCCCCGTCCCCGGCTCAACGAGGGTATAGCAGTGGCGCACGCGGCCCGGCACCTCGACCGCCTCGACGGGAAGCCCGTCCGCACGCGCGAGGGCCAGGAACTCCTGGGCGTTCTCGCGCCCGAGCGGGCAAAGCGCCATGGCCGATCCCGGCTCGAGTTGGTTCATCACGCGAGCGGCGTTCACCGCCTTCCCCGACGCGTCGAGGCGATAGCCGGTCGAGCGGTTGACGCTATCGATCGCAAGCCCCTTGAAGGTTATCGTTTTCTGTATCGCGGGGCTCAACCCCACGGCAAGCGTACGTTTCATGATACGCGCCACCTCCCAGATCACGCTCAATATTGTACACGGAACGCGGACAAGGCGCCACCCAAACCAGTGTCGCCTTTTTCCGCTCGGCGCGGTATACTTTCACCTAAGCGGAGGGGAAAATGGCAGAAAAGGAATACGTCTCGGCGACCGAGGCTTGGCACCGGGAAACGATCGGGGAAGCGGCGTGCGCGGCGCTCAAGAAAAACGGATTCGACTCTCACTATGTTAAGTCTGGCGAAGAGGCTATCGCGCTCATCGAGGCGATGATCAAGCCGGGGATGACCGTCGCCATCGGCGGATCGATGACCCTCACCGCGCTCAAGGCCCACGAGCGCGCGGGACAGCTCGGCGCGAAGGTTCTCGACCACAGTGCGAAGGGACTCACCCCCGAGGAGAAGCTCGCCGTCATGCGCGCGCAGCTCACCGCCGACCTCATGCTCTCGAGCTCGAACGCGATCACCCTGAACGGGGAGATATTCAACATCGACGGAAACGGGAACCGCGTCGCCGCGCTCACCTTCGGCCCGAAGAAAACGGTCGTCGTCGCGGGCTTCAACAAGATCGTGCGGGACCTCGACGAGGCGCGCGAGCGCTGCGAACTTCGAGCCTCGCCGATGAACAACAAGCGGCTCGGGATCGCGAACCCGTGCGTCAAGACGGGCACCTGCATGGACTGCAAGGGCGAGAGCCGCATCTGCAGGATCTACTCGGTGCTCCGCCAGCGCCCGCGGCTTTCCGACTTCACGGTCATCATCGTCGGCGAAAGCCTCGGCTACTGAGAGAAAGGGAATCGCATGCTCGATGAATCCGATCTTTCGTTCGTCAGGGAACGCCTCGATTTCTACGCCAAGCTCGAGCCCGCGGACCGCGCGGCGCTCGACCGCTCCGTGGCGAAGCTCCGCTTTAAAAAGGGCGAGAGCCTCAGGAGCAAGGATTCCGAGTGCCTCGGGGTCCTTTTAGTCCATACGGGGGAGCTTAGGGCGTTCATCAGGTCGGACGACGGCCGCGAGGTGACGCTCTATCGAATCGGGCCCGGCGAGGTATGCGTCCTTTCGGCGTCGTGCCTCCTCAACAGCATCACCTTCGACGTCGCGATCGAGGCGAAGGAAGAGGCCGAGGTCTTCAGGCTCGGCATGGGCGCCTTCGGCGAGATCGTCAAGCGCAACGTCTGGGCCGAAAACTTTTCCTATAAAAACGCGGTCGAGCGGTTTTCCGACGTCATGTGGGCGATCGAGCAGGTCCTGTTCATGCGCTTCGACAAGCGGCTCGCCATCTTCCTCCTCGACGAGTCCGCCTCTCGCGAGGGAGGAACGATCAAGGCGACGCACGACGAGATCGCCAAATACGTCGGGAGCGCACGCGAGGTCGTCTCGCGGATGCTCAAGTCCTTCGAGGAGCAGGGATTCGTCTCGCTTGGCCGTGGCGAGACGCGGGTAATCGACCGCGCGGGCCTCAAGCGCCTCCTATAGTCCCGGCGAGCTTTCCGCGCGCGAAGCGTTCCGGTAACCGCGGCGACGCATTGCGCTCGCGCCGCGGGCGGCGGTACCTGACGGGCCGCGCCGAATCTGGTATAGTTAATCCATGGAAATCGCAATACTGCTTGTTTTGATAGTGCTGAACGGATTTTTCTCCATGTCCGAGATCGCCCTGGTTTCCAGCAAGACGGTCAAGCTCGAGAGCATGGCCGCGGACCGCAAGGGCGGCGCGAAGGCCGCCCTCAAGCTCAGGGAGAACTCCGAGAATTTCCTCTCGGCGATCCAGGTAGGCATCACCCTCATCGGCATCGTCACCGGCGTGTTCGGTGGCACGAGCATCGCGGCCGAAGTCTATCCCCTTCTCGCGCGCCTCGGTCCGATCGCGCCCTACGCCCATGAGATCGCGCTTACCCTCACCGTGCTCGCCATCACCTACGTTTCCATCGTGCTCGGGGAGCTCGTCCCGAAAACCTTCGCCTTGAGCGATCCCGAACGAACGGCCTGCGCGGTCGCGCCGCTCATATACGGCTTCTGCGCGGTGTTCTTCCCGATCGTGAAGCTCCTATCCGGCTCGACGAACGCTATCGGCGCGATCGTCGGCATCAAGCGAAAGGCCGACGAGGTCACCGAGGAGGAACTCAGGCAGCTCCTGAAGACCGCTTCGAGCGAGGGCGTCATCGAGGCCGGCCAAAAGTCCATACACGAAAACCTCTTCTACTTCTCGGACAAGCGCGCGAAGCACCTGATGACCCACCGGACCGAGATCGAGTGGATCGAGATCACCGACGCGCCCGCCGCCCTCGAGGAAAGGATCAAGGGCGCGCACCACAGCAAACTGATATGCTGCGAGAGAGGCCTCGACAACGTCGTCGGCTATCTCCGCGTCAGGGAATATCTCCTCGCGCTCAGCTCGGGCGCGACGCCCGACGCCAAGGCGCTCATCGTCAAGCCGCAAATCGTCACCGAGAACACCGACGCGAAGCGGGTGTTCGAGCTGCTCAAGCGGGCGCAGGATTATTTTTGCGTCGTCATCGACGAGTACGGCGGGTTTGAGGGGATCATCACCCTCTACGACATCGTCGAGAACATCCTCGGCGAGATTCCCGAGGAAGGCGAGGTATACGAGCCCGAGGTTTTCGTGCGCGACGACGAGACGGTGCTCGTCAGCGGCGACGCCCCGGTCGAGCGACTCACCGAGATCATCGAGGGCTTTACCGTCGACTTCGAGGCCATCGACTACTCGACCGTCGCGGGCTTCGTCCTCAGCAAGATGAGCAAGATCCCGGAGATCGGCGACCGCCTCGAGGTCCTCGGCCACACGATCGAGGTCGTCGACATCGACGCGCACCGGATCGACAAGGTGCTCATCACGCGCCCCGTGCCGGAGCTGGGGGAAGAGGACCAGTAAGGCATTCCTGCGGGATCATTCGGCGGTCGATTCGTGGTCGAGATCGAGAAGATGGCCGAAGCGCTCCTTCTTCGTCTCGAGGTACCGACGGTCATCGTCGTGGGCGGGCAGCTCGTGATTCACGCGCTCGGCGACCGCGACTCCGTACTTTTCCATCTCCGCGACCTTCTCGGGGTTATTCGTCATCAGGCGCACGCTCACGACGCCGATCTTCCTGAGCATCTCGGCGGGCACGCGGTAGTCGCGCCCGTCGGCGGCGAACCCGAGCGCGAGGTTCGCGTCCACCGTGTCGTACCCCGCGTCCTGCAGGGCGTAGGCGCGGATCTTGTTCACGAGCCCGATGCCGCGCCCTTCTTCCTGATGGTAGAGGAGCACGCCCCTACCCTCGCACTCTATCCGCTCGAGCGCGAGATGGAGTTGCGGCCCGCAATCGCAGCGAAGGCTCCCGAGCGCGTCGCCGGTGAGGCAGGCGGAGTGGACGCGGGTGAGCATAGCCTCGCCCGAGCCGACCTCGCCCTTCAGCACGATGATGTGGTCCTTTCGGTCCTTGTTGTTCACGAAGCCGATGATGCGAAACCGCCCATAGGCGGTCGGAAAGTCCGCGACGGACACGACCTTCACGCAGGTATCCCGCTCGCACGACGCGCAGTCGAGCTTCCGCGGGCATTTGCGAAGCGACTCGATATCCTGCGCGATGATTTCCTCAATCGATGGCGTTTCCATGCTACCTCCAAATATGCGAGCGTACGCGCGCGTCAG
>Ga0116170_10003832_pt1 | contig 13992 bp, 10 predicted proteins | sample AD_JPNHW1_MetaG_FD_89797 | JGI IMG/M metagenome (GOLD analysis project Ga0116170, IMG submission 89797) | Active sludge microbial communities of municipal wastewater-treating anaerobic digesters from Japan - AD_JPNHW1_MetaG | ecosystem: Engineered > Bioreactor > Anaerobic > Digestate | place...
ACTATTTGTTGTCTAGCTTCAGGTTTTGTACCGATAAATAAAATAGTTTTACCAGAAGAAGCTAGCCCTGATATAAATTCAGTTGCTTTATCAAGTAAGATTTCTGTTTTTTCGATATTTATTATATCTACTCCATTTTTAGTAGTGAAGATATAAGGTAAAACAGAAGGGTGTCGACGACTTTTGGAGTATCCATAGTGTACTCCTGATTGAAACATTTCTTCTACAATATTTTGTGAACTCATATTTTATGATTAATTAATTACCCTAGTTAAAGGGGTGTTTATAATAGTCCGTTTTGAAGCATTCCAGCTCGCCCCTTCCTAAAAGGGTCGGTTTTATCTCCAAAAAAGAGGGGATAAAACATTTACAGCCCGATAAATCGGACCACGGAACTGAGAAATATAATAACAGAAAAACCATTATTTTGCAACCTTGTATTTTTGACTAGTCCTGTTTTTTAAGGTAAGATAGGTTTTATGGAACAATCTAAGTTTGAGAACAAAAAAATTACAACACGAGCCGAAGATTATAGTCTTTGGTATCAAGATGTTATAGAAGCTGCTGATTTGGCTGAGAGTGCCCCAGTTAAAGGATGTATGATAATAAAGCCAGGAGGTTATGCTCTTTGGGAGAAAACTCAAAAGATTTTAGATGAAAAATTTAAATCAACGGGTGTTGAAAATGCTTATTTCCCGATGTTGATACCTGAAAAATTATTAAAAAGAGAGGAAGAGCACGTTGAAGGATTCGCACCTGAAGTTGCAGTTGTTACTCATGCTGGTGGAAAGAAACTTGAGGAACCTCTAATTCTTAGACCAACATCAGAAACAATAATGTATGAAGTCTTTTCTAAGTGGGTGCGTTCGCATCGAGACTTGCCTTTGTTAATAAATCAATGGGCTAATGTTATAAGATGGGAAATGAGAACCAGACTTTTCTTGAGGACAACTGAATTCTTGTGGCAAGAAGGTCACACGGTTCATGCTACATATGAGGAAGCAGAGGCGAGAGTTCTGCAAATGCTAGAAATTTATCGAGACTTTGCAGAAAACTACATGGCCATACCTGTAATCCCAGGAAAGAAATCAGAAGCAGAAAAATTCGCTGGCGCTAGTGGAACTTATACCATTGAAGCAATGATGCAAGACGGAAAGGCATTACAGTTTGCTACTTCACACAACTTAGGACAAAACTTTTCCAAGGTTTTTGACGTTACTTTTCTAGATGATAAAAGTCAAAAACAATATGCTTGGCAAACAAGTTGGGGTCTATCTACTCGAGTTATTGGAGGATTGATTATGACTCATAGTGATGATAAAGGTTTGGTACTACCACCTAAGATCGCTCCAATTCAAGTAGTAATAATACCTATAATTCCAAAAGAATGGGATAAACAACTAGTAGACGAAGAGACAAAGACTATCCACGCTAATTTATTGTCAAAAGGTATAAGTGTCAAAATAGATGATAGAGATTTGAGACCTGGAGAAAAATTCTATGAATGGGAGAAAAAGGGTATCCCTGTTCGAATAGAAATAGGTCCAAAAGACTTAGCAAATAACAGTGTAGTTATGGCTAGAAGAGATACAGGAGAAAAGAAATCTGTAAGTTTACCAGATTTGTCTGAGACGGTAGAAAGTACTTTGGAAATGATACAAAACAGTCTTTATGAAAAAGCCAAAAATAGACTCAATGATAATACTGTAAGAGTGGATTCTTGGGAAGATTTCAAGAAAGCTATAGATGATAATAAGTTTGTTATGGCACATTGGTCTGGCGATCAAGATGTTGAAATGGCGATCAAGGAAGAAACAGGAGCAACAGTACGTTGTTTTCCAATAGGACAAGAATCAGAAGAAGGAAAATGTGTTAAGTCGGGTAAAAAATCAATAGGACGAGTTTTGTTCGCAAAATCATATTAAATTATGTTAAAAAAATTTTACAGAATGTTTTCTAATGATATCGGAATTGACCTAGGGACAGCAAATACTCTAGTTTATTTGAGAGGTCATGGAATAGTAATAAGTGAACCTTCTGTAGTGGTAGTAAATCAAAAAACAGGTCAAATCGTGGCTGTAGGGAATGAAGCAAAACAAATGCTAGGACGTACTCCTGGACATATTAGAGCCGTGAGACCAATTGTAGATGGTGTTATTTCGGATTTTGAAGTAACAGAAGAAATGATTACTTATCTAATAAATAAAACAGAAAAAATTTCTAAAAAAATTATTCACCCTCGAGTAGTGGTTGGAGTTCCTACTGGGATTACCAATGTTGAAATCAGAGCGGTAGAAGATGCGGCTAGATCTGCAGGGGCTAGAGAAGTTTATATAGTAGAGGAACCAATGGCTGCAGCAATTGGGATAAGATTGCCGGTAAAAGAAGCCGTAGGATCAGTGATAGTTGATATTGGAGGAGGAACGACGGATGTTGCTGTAATATCACTTTCTGGAGTTGTTTGTTCAAAGAATATAAAAGTAGCGGGGGATCTTTTAAACTCTGACATTGCCAATTACATGAAGGACGAGTTTAAACTTCTTATCGGAGAAAGGACAGCAGAAAACGTAAAAATTGCGATAGGAACAGTAATAGAAAGTGAACCAATGGAAGCTGAAGTTCGGGGTAGAGATTTGGTTACAGGATTGCCTCGACAAGTTATTGTCACAGATTCTGATATAAGAGAAGCTATCATGCCTTCAATTATGACACTGCTCGATGGAATAAAAGAAGTTCTTGAAACAACACCACCTGAATTATTGTCTGATATTATCAATCGAGGTTTGGTATTGTCTGGTGGGGGAGCACTTATAAGAGGATTTGATGTTTTGTTGAGAAATACACTTAAAATACCTGTTTATTCAGCAGAAGATCCATTAACAGCCGTAGCGAGAGGTGCTGGAATAATTTTAGATGACTTTGATTCGTATAAGGAAGTATTGTTAAACACAGATGATGCTCAAGTACCAAGATAAAAATAAAATAAGAAAAAATAAAAAATCTATTACCGGTATAATAGTTTTGGTTTTATTTTTCTTAGTTACAGCTTTGGGTGCATGGAGTTTTATCCGTGGCCCTATTAATTTTGTTAGTCGTCCGTTTTTAATGATTGGTGACTGGTTTTCTCGTGGTTTTAATAATATAGAATTTTATTTTGATTCAAAAAAAGAATTGTCCAATCAAAATGTTTTACTAAATGAAGAAAACTTATCTCTAAAAGCTAAACTAGAAGATTATTCAATTTTGGAAAATGAAAATGAAGAATTAAAAAATATCTTAAATAGAACTAAAAAAATAAATAATTATGTGCTTGCTAATATCTTAACTAAACCAAACCGTTCTTTGTACGATTCAGTAATTTTGGATATAGGTAAAAAGGATAGTTTAGAGATAGGGGATATGGCCTATGCTTATGGAGAAATTCCAGTAGGAAAAATATCCGAAGTCTATGAAAATTCATCTCTCCTAACCTTTTTCTCAAGTCCTGGATTGAAAACAGAAGGTTTTATTAATGAAGTAAACGCAACCATTGAATTGGTGGGTAGAGGGGGAGGTAATTTTGAAGCAATAATTCCTGTAGACTTGAGCCTAGAAAAAGACACCATTATTTATTTTCCAGAATACAATTCTCAGGTTTTAGCTAAAATAGTTGAAACAATTTCTAATCCTAGTGACCCATTTAAAAAAGTAATTTTAGTATCTCCTGTAAGTTTAGAAAGTTTAAAATGGGTTCAAGTTAAGACAAATTAATGAGTGCTTTTAATTTTAAAATAGAAAAAAAAATAGAAGGGGCTTTGGGGCGGGCTGGTGTTTTATCTACACCACACGGAGACATACTGACACCTTCTTTTGTTGTTGTCGGAACCAAGGCAACGGTTAAAAGTGTTTTACCAGAAAATCTAGTAGAAAATGGTATACAGGTGGTTCTATCAAATACCTATCACTTATATTTACAGCCCGGAGACGAGCTAATTAAAAAAGCAGGAGGATTACATCAGTTTATGAATTGGCATGGACCTATGATGACAGACTCTGGAGGGTTTCAAGTTTTTTCTTTAGGAGCAGCTTATGGTAAAGAATTATCCAAAGTTGTTTCTATTAGTGATCCAAGCTTACTTATTACTGAGAGGTCTTCAGCCGATGATGGAGTTCCAAAATTAGCAACAATTGGTAATGATGGAGTTTCTTTTAGATCTCACATAGATGGTTCTTTACATTATATTACCCCTGAAAAATCAATAGAAATACAACATAATTTAGGGGCCGATATAATGTTTGCTTTTGATGAATGTACTTCACCTGTTGAAAACAACAGATATCAAGAAGAGGCTTTGTTCCGTACTCATGCATGGGCAAAGAGGAGTCTAAAAAAGCATTTAGAATTGGAAAAAGAAAAAATTTCACAAAAAGAAGGTGATGGTGTTTCTGCGATAAAACCTCAAGCCCTTTTTGGTATAGTTCAAGGTGGTAGAAATGAAGAACTTCGTAAAAGGTCAGCAAAAGAGGTGTCGGAAATGCAAATAGACGGAAAAGGTTTTGATGGTTTTGGAATAGGAGGAAGCTTTGCCAAAGAAGACATGTCGACAGCTTGTAAGTGGGTTAATGAAATTTTACCTGAAGATAAACCAAGACACCTACTTGGCATAGGGGAACCAGAAGATTTATTTATGGGGGTAGAAAACGGAGTGGATCTTTTTGACTGTGTGGGGCCAACACGAATAGCTAGAAATGGAAGTTTGTTTACCCGATTTGGGAAAATAAATTTGTTAAATGAAAAATATAAAAACGATTTTTCTTCCGTAGAAGACGATTGTAATTGTAGTACTTGTAAAAATTATACAAAAGCATATTTGTCACACTTGTTTAGGTCTAAAGAAATGTTGGGAGCAACACTGGCTACTATTCATAATGTTTATTTTATAAACAAGCTCGTTCAAGACATGCGAACGTCTATATTAGAAAATAGGTTTACTGAGTTTAAAAATAGTTTTTTAAAAGATTACCAGAAATAAAAAAGGATCGTACACACAGCACGAGGCGTACGATCCTGGGGAACTTTTTGTGGGGCCTGCGCTTATAACTGGCCCTATTTTGTAAAACATACAGTAGTTTTGTAAAAAGGAAAACCTCAAATAAATAAAGAACATTCAGCACCTATAACTACTTAAGAACAAATTCAAAACTACTGTAGTTTGTTTATATAATTATAGCAAATTAAATTTAAAAAGTCAAATAGAAAAATGAAAGCAAAAATTACCCTTATATGCTAAGATATTATTAGTTTTATGTCCAAAAACATTTTCAAACTTAAGAGTTCATACTCTCCGGCTGGAGACCCCAGAAGTAAATTTTTAAAACGAATGCTTTTAAAAATTACAACGGGGCGGGAGGTGATAGCATAGTTTTAATTTTATGTCCAAAAACATTTTCAAACTTAAGAGTTCATACTCTCCGGCTGGAGACCAGCCGAAAGCCATTTTAGAGTTGCTTGATGGTCTAAAAAAGGGGATGGAAAAACAAACTTTGTTGGGAGCAACAGGAACGGGTAAAACTTTTACCGTGGCAAATGTAATAGAAAAATGGAATAAACCAGTCTTGGTTATAGCTCACAACAAAACTCTTGCAGCTCAACTTGCACAAGAATTTAAAGAATTTTTTCCAGATGCAGCAGTTCACTACTTCGTTTCTTATTATGATTATTATCAACCAGAGGCGTATATGCCAATCTCTGATACGTATATTGAGAAGGATGCTCAGATTAATAAAGAAATAGATCGCCTAAGACATGCCACAACCCAATCCCTTTTAACAAGAAAAGATGTGATTATCGTGGCTTCTGTGTCTTGTATTTACGGACTCGGTTCTCCCTCGGAATACGAAAAAGTAAACTTAAGACTAGAAAAAGGAATGACTTTAGATCGATTAGGATTGATGCGAAAACTTATTGAGATTCATTTTGAAAGAACTAATGCGGATTTAAATCCTGGTTCTTTTAGATCTATTGGCTCAAAAGTAGAAATAATGCCTGTTTCAGATAATTTCATTTTTCAGGTTGAATTTTCTGGTAATAAAATTTCAAAAATATCAAAAGTAGACCCTGTTTCTTCAAAAGTTTTGGATGAACCAGAAAACATTTTTATTTTTCCCGCAAAGCATTTTATAACAGAGAAAAAACAAGTCGAGATTGCTATTAAGGATATAAAAAAAGAATTAAATGATCAGGTTAAAAAATTTGAAAAAGAAGGAAAACTTTTAGAGGCTGAAAGAATAAAAAGGCGTACTAACTACGACTTGGCAATGATTAGAGAAGTAGGTTATTGTAATGGAATTGAAAACTATTCTCGGCATTTGTCTGGCAAGAAAGAAGGAGAACCTCCTGAGACACTCCTTTCCTATTTCAAAGAAGATTTTTTAACTGTAATAGATGAATCACATGTTAGTTTACCTCAGCTTCAAGGTATGTATAGGGGTGACGCTTCGAGAAAAAATACCTTGGTGGAATATGGTTTTAGGTTACCATCTGCTAAAGATAATCGGCCTCTAAAATATCCTGAATTTGAAGAAAGGGTTGGCCAGGTAATATATGTATCTGCTACTCCAAGCGACGAAGAAAAGAAATCGAGTGACCAAATAGTAGAGCAAATCATTCGCCCAACCGGCCTTGTGGATCCAGAGGTTATCGTAAGACCTGTGAGTGCAGGTAAAGATTTTTCGGCTAAATCTTCAGTAGATGATCACCCGACTCACTTGAGTACAAATGAGTTTAGGGGACAAATACAAGATTTTATTTTAGAAGCTGAAAAAACTATTAAAAAAGGTTATCGTGTTTTAGCAACTACTCTTACTAAAAAAATGGCAGAAGACCTATCTAGTTATTTAAAAGAAAGAGGATTAAAAGCCGAATATTTACACAGTGAGATTAAAACAATAGAGAGAATTCAAGTCTTAACCTCATTTAGAAAAGGTGATATAGACATTTTGGTTGGAGTAAACCTGCTTAGAGAAGGTTTGGATTTGCCAGAAGTGGCATTGATAGGGATATTAGATGCAGATAAAGAAGGTTTTTTAAGATCGGAAACTTCTTTAATTCAAACCATAGGACGAGCAGCAAGAAATGCCGAGGGGCGAGTGATTCTGTATGCTGATGAAATGACGAAGTCGCTTAGTAAGGCAATAGAAGAAACAAATCGTCGTAGATCTATCCAGTTGGACTATAATAAGAAAAATAACATTACCCCAAAAACTATAATTAAAAATATAAAAGATATCACAGACGATCTCGAAAATAAACACGAAAAAGTTGTAAACGCAGAACTTGGTTTTGATTTAGAGTTATTTAAAAAAGCTTTTGATAAAAGCAAGTCAAACCTAGATAAAACTGAAACTGAAAGCTTGAGAAATTTAAAAATTTCTGACGAAGAAAGAAGTCTAAAAGTCTTTGAGAAGATTATTAAGATAAAAGAGAAGGAAATGAATCGAGCTGTAAAAAATTTAGATTTTGAAACAGCAGCTATTTTGAGAGATGAAATAATCAGTCTAAGGGGTTTATTAGGAGAAAAAAACAATAAATGATATAATAATTTTATGGATAAGGACTATTTTGAAACAACAAAAAAGAGTTTATTTGTAACTCTTTCTTTGGTGGTTTTAGTTGTTTTGATCGCTTTAATTTTTAGTGGACAAAAAGAAGCAAGAATTCCAAAAGTGATTACCAACAAACCACTTATCTCAGAAGAAGAAAATGTAGTGCTAGGGACGTTTGAGACCAGATCAATAAAAAAAACCGATAGATATGTTAATTTCGATATAAAATATCCCTACTTCTTTTATGCTAGCCCAGAATTTAATACAGAAATTAAAGATTTCTTAGAAACCCAAGCAGATGCTCATAGTGTAAATAGTAAAGAGGCGTGGCTAGCGAGATATAATACAAGAACAGAAGGTGAAAATATATCTGAATACCCAACAGGCGAGGAAGACAAGTTTTACTTTTTCTCTGATTTTGAGATTGTTCAAAGCAACTCATCTTACATAAGTGTAATTGTTCACTATGGAGGTTTCAGTGGAGGAGCTCATGGTTATGAGAATAAAGTTTCTTATGCTTACAACCTAATAGATAAAAAAGAAATACAGCTAACTGATTTGTTTATGGGTGATCCGGACTATTTGGTTAAAATTTCTGATTATTCTAAGGAGTATTTTAAAACAATACTAGAGAAAAAAGTTAAAGAAAATTTTACCGAAGAAGACGATCCTCAAGCTGTACAAGATTATGTAAGCAATTCAATGATGATGATAGAAAATGGTACCAAACCATTAGCTGATAATTTTTCTGTCTTTTCATTTACTAAAGACAAAATAACTGTTTATTTTGGACAATATCAAGTAGGGCCTTATTCAGACGGAATGCAACAAGTCGAAATTTCTAGACAATAATTTTTTACATTGCTAAATAATTTTAGTGTGTTATTATTGCTTTACATCTAAATAACTTTATACCCCCAGAGTGTGTCAAAATAAGGGGGATTTTGAATTGATATGAAAAAAAATGAAGCTGATAAAATAATAGTAAAAGGAGCTAGAACTCACAATCTAAAAAATATAGATGTGGAAATGCCAAGAAATAAGATGGTGGTTATTACTGGTATGTCTGGTAGTGGAAAGTCTTCTTTGGCTTTCGATACTATTTTTGCTGAGGGGCAGAGGAGGTATGTTGAATCTTTATCTTCTTATGCTCGTCAGTTTTTAAACCAAATGCCTAAACCTGACGTGGATGAGATCTCAGGGCTTTCACCAGCTATTTCTATAGACCAAAAGTCTCGTTCAAACAATCCTCGCTCCACTGTTGCTACGATAACAGAAATATATGATTACTTGAGAGTCTTGTATTCTAGAATTGGACATCCTCATTGTCCTATTTGTGGAAATGAAATTAAAAAACTTTCTAATGAAGAGATAATTAATTTTATTTTGTCCAAGATAAAAACTTTTGAAAAAAATCCCAATAAGAGAAAAATAGTAGGAGTAGAGTGGGACGAGACGCCTGTGACTATACTTTCTCCTGTAATAAAAGGAAGAAAAGGTGAATATTATCAATTACTTTATGATTTGTTAAATAAAGGTTTTACTGAAATAAGACTAGATGGAGAAACAAAAAACTTAAGAGAAAGGATAGAAATGTCAAAAACCAAAGTTCACGATATTGATTTAGTGGTTGATAGATTTCAAGTTCATGAGTTTAAAGATAATCCTGGAGATGCTAGAATGAGAATATCAGAAGCTGTAGAGAGGGCCTTAATAGAATCAGAGGGGTTGGTTATTGTTGCTTTTGGAAACATTAATTTAGATAAAAAAACAAAAAGGGGTTCAAGATATACATCAGAAAATCTATATGAATTTGATGGTTCTTCTGTTGGTGCACCTTTTTCAAACGAAGAATATTTGTTGTCTTCAAAATTTTCTTGTCCAAGAGATGGTTTTTCTTTTCCAGAAATAGAACCTAGATTATTTTCTTTTAATTCACCATATGGAGCTTGCCCGAGCTGTAATGGTCTAGGAACAAAATATTTTGGAGGAACAGAGGCGTGTGATGACTGTCATGGAAAAAGATTACGCCCCGAGGCTCTAAATGTTTTTATCGGAGAAAAGATAGACAATAAAAATCTAGGAGCTAAAAAAATAAAAGAAGAAACATTAGGTTTCAAGTCTATGAATATAGTTGATTTGACAGCTCTCACAATTGATCAAGTTGCTGACTTTTTTGTTTCATTAGAGCTAACAGATCAAGAAAAAGAAATATCAAGAGTGGTTATTAAAGAAATAGAATCAAGATTACAATTTTTATTAAACGTAGGTTTAGATTATTTATCATTAGATCGTCGAGCAGGAACTTTGTCCGGTGGGGAATCTCAAAGAATCCGCCTTGCTAGTCAATTGGGATCTAGACTTGTAGGTTCTCTATATGTTCTAGACGAACCAACAATAGGATTACACCAAAGGGATAATGATAAACTAATAAAAACTTTAAAGTCTCTAAGAGATTTGGGTAATTCAATAATTATAGTTGAGCATGATGAAGATACAATTTATGCTTCTGATTATATCGTGGATATAGGTCCAAAAGCGGGTGTCCATGGTGGGGAAGTCATAGTTGCTGATTATTTGGAAAAACTATTGGATGCTCCGAAGAATAACTCAATGTCTCGAACGTTGTCTTATTTGAGAGGAGAAGAAAAAATTCCTATACCAGAGAAGAGAAGAACTGCAGAAAAGGGTTCTATAAAAATAGTTGGAGGAAAAGTTTTTAATATTAAAAACATGAATGTTGAAATACCTTTGGGCAAAATGGTCTGTGTGACAGGAGTATCTGGATCAGGAAAGAGTTCTCTTGTCTATGAAATTCTCCATAGGAATTTACAAGCAAGGTATGAGAGAAAACACCGAAGTGCACAAGTCTTTAATTGTGCCTCATTTTCTGGTACAGAGTATCTTTCTAGAGAAATACTCATAGATCAGTCTCCTATAGGTAGAACTCCGAGGTCTAACATTGCTACTTATACAGGAGCTTTCACTTTTATTCGAGATTTATTTTCTAGTACAAATGAAGCTAAATTAAGAGGGTGGGGAGCAAATCGTTTTTCTTTTAATGTAAAAGGAGGAAGATGTGAGGCTTGTGAAGGTAATGGAGAAGTCGCTGTAGAAATGCACTTCCTTCCAACGGTTTATGTTAAATGTGACGTTTGCGGTGGAAAAAGATTTGATAAAGAGACTTTAACTGTAAAGTATAAAAAGAAAAATATACATGATGTTTTAAATATGACCATAGAAGAAGGGTGTAAGTTTTTTGAGGATATTCCTAGCGTTCACGATAGGCTAAAAACCTTAATGGATGTGGGTTTGGGTTATGTTAAATTAGGCCAATCAGCTACAACACTATCAGGAGGCGAAGCTCAGCGAGTAAAAATTTCATCTGAGCTTTATCGTCCCAACTTAGAAAAAACAATATATTTATTGGATGAACCGACTGTTGGATTACACTATGATGATGTAGCTAAGCTTTTGGAAGTTCTTAATAAGTTAGTTGATAAGGGGAATACAGTTCTTCTGATAGAACATAATATGGATATTATAAAGAGTGCTGACTATCTGATAGACATTGGGCCAGAAGGTGGTTTTGGAGGTGGAGAAATAGTAGCTAAGGGAACTCCAGAAGAGGTGGCTAACAATAAAAATTCTCACACAGGAAAATATTTATACAAAGTTTTAAGACGAAAGTAAAGTATGAAAAAGCCAGATTTAAAAAAGTTTAAATTACCGCAAAAACCAGGTGTTTACTTTTTTACAAAAGACAACCATCCTTTGAGTAAATCAACTACAAAAAAGGAGGATGTTTTGTATATTGGAAAGGCGACTAATTTGTCAGATAGAGTCAAAAGTTATTTCTCAAATGATTTAATCAATACTAGAGGCCCTATGATATTAGACATGGTCACACAGTCCAAGTCCATTAAATATCAAGAAACAGATAGTGTTTTAGAGGCTTTGATATTGGAGGCTAGCTTAATCAAAAAATATCAACCAAAATACAATACAAAAGAGAAAGACAATAAAAGCTTTAACTATGTTTGTATTACCAATGAAGACATACCAAAAGTTTTGATTAAAAGGGGAAGAAATTTAAAGATGATCCAAGAAAAAGAGTTGCCTGTTTGTAATAATTTTCCTCACTCTATATACCAAAAAACTTTTGGTCCGTTTCCAAGCGGGACTCAACTAAAAGAGGCGATGAAAATTATTCGTCGTATTTTCCCTTATGTAGATGAACAGTCTGTTAAGAAAAATAATTCAGAATTTTATTTACAATTAGGACTATCTCCTAATATCAAAAACAGAGAAATTGATACGATTAGTTATCGTAAGAACATAAAAAACCTAGTATTGTTTTTTCAAGGTAAGAAAAAAGATATTATAAAAAATCTTAAAAAAGAGATGATGTCTTTTGCAAAAAATAGAGAATTTGAAAAAGCCAATGAGTTCAAAAAGAAGATTTTTGCACTGAACCACATAAATGATATTGCTTTAATTAAAAGTGATACAATTGACCTATATTCATCAAATTACAGAATAGAAGCTTATGATGTGGCACACATGTCTGGTAAAAACATGGTCGGGGTTATGGTTGTGGTGGAGAATCAAGAATTGAACAAAAAAGAATATAAGAAATTTATAATCAAAACAGTAGATACTGTAAATGATCCTAAGGCTCTGGCTGAAATTTTGGGCAGAAGATTTTCTCATAATGAATGGAGGAAACCAGACTTAATCGTTGTAGACGGTGGAGTGATTCAAGTGAATGCCGCAAAAAATGTCTTATCAAAATTAAAAATTAAAATACCAGTTGTTTCAGTATTAAAAGATGAAAGACACAAAGCAAAGGCTATTTTAGGAGATAATAAAATTATTGAAAAAAATAAGAAAAATATCCTTTTAGCCAATGCTGAATCTCATCGTTTTGCTATAGCTTTTCATAAGAAAAAAAGAAGAAAGTCATTTATTACCAGCCTTGAAAAATAATTTACTACGCAAGCTCCTAGAGCTCTAAGGGCACGTCCTAGGGGCTTTTTCTGTAATTTACTCCCATCAAAATAGTCTTCTCGAAAAACACGAATAAAATTCTGCTGAATTTTTTCTCCGCTCGGACCGTCGTCCTGCGCAAGTTTTTTCTCGAAGACTATTTTGATTACGTATAAATACGTATTACAACACGTATTTAAATACATATATAGTATTGTGACATCCATACTCATATTAAGCTATCGCTTACTATGATTATAAATATGTAAATGATTGCGATGACAGTTTTGAATAGGAATTTTCTTTGATGAATATCAAAGGAGGTTTCTGGGCGAAACTGCATTCATGAATATTCACAGGTCTGACCTGTGACAAGTATTTAAAAAAGATAAAAATAACTCTTTACTCATCCAAACCTATGGGTTTGAGAGGGTAAAGTATTCCCCTAGGTCCGACCTAGGGGAAAGTCAAGGTAATCATCTTTCCCCTATCCCTGGGATAGGGGAAAGAGTGTTTTTGTTGAATAATAATGGTGGTATAATAAAAAAGTGAAAAAAACTTTCTTAAAATCGAATAAAGGGTTCACCCCCACACCTACTTTTACAAAGCACGAAACGTGCGTGATGAAATCACATTGTAAAAGTGGGTGTGGAGGCTTCACGCTAATTGAACTTTTAGTTGTCATCGCTATTATCGGAATACTTTCTGCTGTAGTTATTGCTTCACTAAATAGTGCAAGAGAGAAAGGAAAAGTGGCCACCATTAAATCAACCTTAAAGCAACTATATAATCAAGCGGCGTTAAACCAGGTAGAATATGGTAGTTTTTCTAACTCAAATCTATTATTTACAGATTTAACATGTACGGGGCCAAACAATAATTTAGCTAAAATTGCTCAACCCCTAATTGATCAAGGAATAATTATTAAATGTTTTAGCTATAATGGACCATCATTTAGTGATGTGTATTTACGTTTTGGTGCGACTGCGCTTGTATATGATAACAATGAGCTCAAGGCTTGGTCTGTTGACGAAAATGGAGTGGTTAAATGGGATACTCGAAGTGTGACTTCTTCTGGAATTAGTTTACCAGGCAGTGATATTTTGGGTTCTAATACTATGAACCAGGCTACAGCTAAAACCGCTTGTGCTACAAATGGCGGGCGACTACCATCTTTTGAACAGTTAAGAAGTTTATCTTATGCTTGGCATCAAGGTTCTAGTAGTGTAACTTTTACACCAGTTGGTTTTGTCGCTGATAAATATTGGTCTTCTACACCTATGGAGTATTATAATCCTAGGATTTTTTATATAGTAGAAATGAATAGCGGTAATTCAAATGGATATTATGACACTACTGGATTTTATGTTCGTTGTGTTCGATAACTTTTTATAAAATATTATTGTGATATAATTTAAG